>Ga0208414_1000810_pt1 | contig 27536 bp, 24 predicted proteins | sample AntAceMetag02UKE_FD_184770 | JGI IMG/M metagenome (GOLD analysis project Ga0208414, IMG submission 184770) | Saline lake microbial communities from Ace Lake, Antarctica - Antarctic Ace Lake Metagenome 02UKE (SPAdes) (version 2) | ecosystem: Environmental > Aquatic > Non-marine Saline and... | reverse complement strand
ATTTTGGATTTGGGAATGGGGAATTTGGATTGAGCAGACGCGGTAGCCGGGAGGCAGGTGTTTTTAACGCAAAGATGCGGAGGGGCAAAGACGGGGAGGGACGGAGGCTGAATGCTGAGGGGCAGATGCGGGCGGGCTAGAAGCCCACCCCTACCTTTCTGGGAGGCACTGAACGTCGGCTGAAGCATATGGCGCAACGGTGGTTCGATTTTGGATTGGCTGACGCGCTGGGGAGGGGCGTCAGGTATTAAGGCCGAATGCCGAGGGGCAGTGGCGGACGGCCCAGCGGTCCGTCCCTACCTCGGGCAGGGGATAGGAGGAAATCGATGGGGGAGGAATGGACCTGATCTCGACTAAGGGGAGGTGAGGGAATTACGGAGATTTTGGGCGCGCTTCGAAAGCGGGATTTGCAGGAGCGGGTCGTCGGCTTCCAGGGGGAACAGGCCGCTGGCGACAAAGAGGGCATCGGCTCCGGCGGCGATGAAATCGTGAGCGTTGCGTGCGGTTACGCCTCCGATGGGAAAAATGCGCAGTTGGGGGAAACGCGCTCGAATTTCGCGGACATGGGTAGGACCAAAACGATCATCGGAGGGGTAGAGTTTGATCGCGTCGGCACCAGCGGCGACGGCGGCTTCGATTTCGGTGACGGAGTGCACCCCGCAGAAAACGGGCACCTGATGGCGGCGGCAGAGGAGGATGACTTCGGGGCGAAGCGCGGGGGTGGAAATGAAGCTGGCACCGGCGAGGAGGCCGCGCCGAGCGGTTTCAGTATCGATCACGGTGCCGAGTCCAAAGCAGACGTCAATTTCGTCTTTGAGTGCCGCCAACGCCGTCTCGAGAAACTCAGGCATCGCGGGAATGGTGAGGGGAAGTTCGATCGTGCTGATGCCTCCAGTCACGAGCTCACGCGCGTTTTGAGCGAGGGCCCGCCCGCTATCGGCTTGAGCGATTCCGATGAGGCGTTGGGCACAAATGCGGTCGAGAATTTCAGGCTTGGTCATGGGGGGCAGCGCGCGACTAGGTCCGTCGCCTAAAGAGCCTCTACGGGACGAAAGTCGCGGACGATGCGCAAGACGTAAGGTGGAGACCGGGTCGGAGTGGTCCTCGAAGCTCGGGTTTGGTCGTTGGTGCGGCGCGGTATTCCCCGAGAGGGGAGTTAGCTCTGGGCGGGACTGGGGTGGTTCACCAACGTCTGAATGGCATGAGGGGGGATGTGGGCGCCAATGGCCCGGGGGCCGACGTAAAGGCGGTAGGGTATCTCGTGATCGGATTGATTCATGACTACCGTAATAAGGCTGCCGTCGGGATTCAGGAAGGCGGTGCTCAGCAAATGGCTGCGACTGGTCGATGCGCTGACGCGTCGGGCACCGGGTCGGATGAATTTGGAGAAGTGTCCAATGTAGTAGTAGGACGGAGTGAAGATGAGTTCGCCGGAATCGGTGTTGGCGTGGACAGGGGCAAAGCAGTGGTTGCCGACGTGATTGGGGCCGCCGTGGTGGTCGAGGAGGATGTTCCAATCGGTCCAGCCGACGGTGCCGTGATTGAAGTCGTTGATCATCGATCGGCCGTAGCGTTCGGCATGAGGCCAGAACTCGTATTTGGCTTCGTCAAAGTTCTCTACGCAGCCTTCGGTGAACAGGAGTTTCTTGTCCGGGTGCGCGGCACTGACTTTGCCCACATTGGAGAACATGGGTTCTCCGCCGGCCCAGGTTTCATACCAGTGAAATCCGGTGCCCCAGGCGTATTTTGCGGCATCAGGATCATCAAAAATAGTGTTGGCTCGGTGAGTCATGAGATCTCGGTTGTGATCCCAGACTACGATATTCTTCTCTCCTAGACCGACCTTTTCTAGCATGGGGCCGAGGTGGTTTTTGAGGAAATCCCGTTCGGCCTCGGCGGAGTAAATACATGATTCCCAGCGTTGCACAGCCATGGGCTCGTTTTGGATCGTCGCGCCCCAGATCGGCATCCCCTCTTGCTCGTAGGCCTGAATGAACTTGGCGAAATAGAGTGCCCAAACGTGGGCGTATTCCGGCAGTAGGGATCCGCCTTGGAGCATGTGGTTGTTGTCCTTCATGAAGGCGGGCGGGCTCCACGGACTGACATAAAGGAGAAGTTTACCGCCGGCGGCCGCGATGGCGCGTTGGAGGAGCGGAATTCGAAAGCGTCGATCGGGGGCGATATCGAAGGTGCTGAGGTCCGGATCCTCGTCGCTGACATAGGTGTAGCTGGCGGAGCTGAAATCACAGCTATGGATCGTGGTCCGGGCTAGGCTGTAACCGATCCCGTCTGCCTGATCGTAGTAGGCGGTTAATAACTCCTGCTGCTTCGCGGCGGGCAATTTTGCGAAAACCTCCGCCGCGGCGTCGGTGATCGCGCCTCCGATTCCGATGAATTCTTGGAATGGGTGTCGGGGGTTGATGAAGACGGAAACATCGGGCTCCGTGGGTTGGTTTGCACTTAAAAATTCGGCGGTGCCGGTGCGGGTGAGTCGAAGGCCGGAGTCGCGGGCGGTGGTGTAGATGGACACGGGAAGATTGAGCTGGGGGGAAGGGCGGGCGCGGGTGATGGGTGGTGGTCGTCCGGGGAAGAAGTGAGCGAAGCGGGCGGGGTGATGAGGGGGAGTTGGTCTGAAGATGATCCGCTTAAGGCCCTTGCATAAAGAGCTTAGGAGTTCGGTCGCGATTAAATAATCCCCAGTGTTTTTCGGGCTCCTGCTGATCCGCCGAGCCCTTCCATTCTTCGTCGAAGGCTTCGAAGACGAAGGTGAGGATCCTTTCGCGGTGAGTCCATTCGAGCAACTCACGGCAGTAACGGGACTGCAGTTCCTCGGAGGCGTTCCAAGTTTCAATGCCGCCACCATTGGCGGCTGTGGCCCAGCCAGCCTCGGTGATCACGACGGGCTTGTCGGGATAGAGGTCGGCCACGGAACGATAGTTTTGCTGGGTGTAAGCGAGCGCTTCGTCGATCGACTTATACTCCCAGACGGGATAGGTATGAATGGAGATGAAATCCAGCTCGGCGGCCAGAGGCGCGAGTTTGTTGGTCCACGGCACGTAGTTGTCGCAAAACGTGATCGGTTGTTTGATGGACTGCTTGAGTTGGCGCACCTGAGTAATCAGCCGCTCGACGGACACGAGGTGGTCGGTCCAGTCCACGCAGGCCTCATTGCCGACGGAAACCGAGAATACACTTTCCGGGTAACGCTGGGCCAAGGCGCTCGATTTTTCGACTTCAGCATCATTTAAATCCTGATTAGCCAGTAATGTTTCGGAACTAAATTCAGCACCCCACGGGCAGTTTGGATTACGGAGTTCGGCCCTCATCTCGATGCCGAGCATTACCTTGAGGTCCAGGCCTTCCTGATCGATCACCTGAAGCACGCGTTCGGCGTGCAAGCTGCAGTCGTATAGGCGTAGGTAGCACCAATTCTCGGACAACAGCATGAGATCTTCTCGAATCTCCTCGTAGCTGGGGTAGGTCTCGGTCCGGGGGCTTTGCCCATCCCGATAACCGGAATAACAGATGGCATGGCCGTGAGCGATTTTAAGTCCGTGCATCAGCGAGTGAGGCTGGGAAATAGGGTCAGACATATTTGAAGTTTCCGTCCTTATCCCAAAGTCCCCAAAACGCGCCGACATCACCCTCAGCGCCGACCTTCCACGCCTCATCGAACGATGAGAAGTAAAAGACCTCGATACCGGCCTCCTCGGCCCAGGCGTAGGTATCGATGAAATACTTGAGCGCGTTTTCGGTAGAAGGCACGGCGCCGCCCTCGGCAGAGCCTTGGTCGGGCCAGCCGGTTTCACTGATGATTACGCGTTTCCCTCCCGCGGCCTCGGTGGCGCGGTGATACATGTCCTTCATGTAAGGGAGGGCGTATTCGGCCGGACAGCCTTCCCAAAAAGGATAGCAATTGGCCATAATCACATCACATGCCGCGGTTACCCGCGGATGATCGACGAACTTAAAATAGGCGTCGACGTAAGCGACTTCGAGATCGGGCTCAGCTTTTTTCGCGCGTTCGAGGTAGGCGATGATTTGGTCTTCGGTTAAGTCGTTTCTAAGTAAGACCTCGTTGCCCACGGCGAGAATGTCGACATGCCCCGCCTGCGCGACTTTCAGGGCGTTTTGAAATTCTTTTTCGTTTTTCTCGTGGTCATTATCCAACCAGATTCCGACGACGGTTTTAAGGCCGCATTCTTTCGCAATTTGCGGAATGAGTTCGTTTCCATCGGTGCAAGAAAACGTGCGAATCCAGTTTGAGTGGGACTTGATGACATCGAGCCGTTGGCGGATTTGGGTTTCACCAATCTGCGTGCCCGGGCCTTGCCCGTCTTGGTAGGGACTGAAAGAGAGGCCGTGTATTTTCCTTTCGAGGGTTTTGGAGGCGAGGGCCTTGAGATCGTCGGCAGAAAAACCTGAGGGGTCGATTCCAGTCAGGGAAAGATGGCGGTATCCGGGAGCGGGGTGACCGGGTGCCGGGTGACGGGGGGGGGTATCGCCGGGAAGGGCGTGACGGTGAAGCTGGGACATATCGAGGGAGCGTGAGTTTGGGGTGGCGGCGTAGAATTTGTTCGGCCGGAAGTGAGATGGAAAAATTGAGTTTAGCTCAAAACGCGCAGCGGCAGGGAGGGAAGGGGCGATGAAATGACGACGTGTTGGGGCCGCACCCGGGAGAGCGATTTCCGGCTAAGAATGGGACACGCGGGGAAGGAGTAAAGCATTAAAATTGCATAGAATTGCATAGGAATTGCGCAAGAGACATTACGGAGTTCGGAAATGGGAAAGGCGGCACTTTGGGGGAGTGGCGGGAAACTGAGTCGATATTGATGAGCTACGGGGAAGACCGCGGTTGCCCGCTTGATGGTCAGGCACCAAGTCGATTCCCATCGTTTGGATTGCGCCGCAGCCAACCGGTGAAGACGAGTTCGAGTTGGATTAAGGCTCGACGCGAAAAGTTGGGGAGATGCGGCTCGTGGGCCGTGCCGAATGAAATTTTTGTAATTTGATGGAGCCCAACGGCAGGGATTGGTGGATCTGGCGATCCAGTCCGTTGGACTCAATTCTTTGAATTGCCCCATCTCCGCTTCGCTGCGTCGAACCCTGAGATGACGGGTTCTCGTCCCTTCATCGGTTGTCCCGGGGGCGATGATTATGAAGAAATATCGAACGACTTTCTTGTTAATTGATGGTGCCCAGGAAGGGACTCGAACCCTTACACCTTGCGGCACAGGCTTCTGAGACCTGCGTGTCTACCAATTCCACCACCTGGGCACAGACGGGAACGAGGAAGACACGAAGCGAGGTTCGTGTTGGCAAGCTCTGATTTGCGGGGGAGCTAGGTTGGTTCCTTGCTCAGGGGTGGTTCAGGAGCACCGTTCGGGCGATCCGATTGCGATTGTCCTGAGGTCTCTCACGGCTGCACCGCGGCCAAGCGAAGCGTTGAGTTTTGCGCTTCATGCGCGAGATGACTGCCTGATGCACGGAGTTTGGCAAAGAGGGCTGGATCACTTTTCAAGCGATGGGCCTGATCGGCAAATTCCTGGGTCGTTTCGGCCCGGAGATAATGCGTCTCAGGAATGGCACCGAGTCCTTCGACCCCGAGACTGGTGCTGATGACGGGGACTCGGGCGGCGAAGGCTTCGAGCGCTTTGAGCCGAGTGCCGCTGCCAGCTCGCAGTGGAATCAGCACGACGTCGGTTTCGTTGTAGATATTTTCCTCGAGGGGAATGAATCCTCGGTAGTCCAGTTGTTCGATGGGCTCGAGTTGCTGCACAAGTTCCCGAGAGGCGGATTGACCGGCGATATGGAGGATGTCTCGGGACTTGGCTCGGATGAGTGGCCAGATCTCTTGGCCTAGCCAGACGACAGCGTCGAAGTTGGGGGGGTAGTTAAGCGTTCCGAAGAAGAGGTAGTTCCAAGAATCGTCGGTCGGCCGTTCACGCGTCGTCTGGTTGACGGGAGGCGTGGGGTTGGGAACCACGCGAACATCGAGATCGGGATAGGAACCAACCACACGTTGCTGGTCTAACGAGGAGCAGACAAAAAGTCGTTCACAGTGCTTGAGCCATCGTGCTTCGAAGCGTCGATATCCGGCGGCGAGGGTAGCATGAAACAACCGAGACTTTTTCCCGTGAGCCACGAACGGAAGGCGGCTGATTTGTTCATTTTTGGAGGATTCGAGATCATCGAGATCGAGCCAAATAGGAACCCCGCCGCGGCTCCGACTGAGCTCGAAGGCATACGGGACATTGAGCAGCCGCATGACGAAGATGAGATCGAAACTTTTATGGGCGGTGACTTGCCGGAGCGCTTTCGTTCGTTTCCTCGTATTGCCATGGCGGTCGAGTGGTGCTCGCAGGTAGAGTTGAAAAAGCAGGGGGACTCGATCCGCCAGCGCGCGCTGTAGACGCCACGAGCGACTGTTGGGCAAGGGCACTTCCGGATAGGGCGAATGGGCGGGGCGACTGGTATCGATCCGAAGCGGAATGATTACCACCTCGACCTCGTAGACTCGTTGCAGGGTTTCGAGCAACGCGGCGGCGCGCCGAGCTGACGCACTGATTTTGTTCTCCGGCCATTCCGCGCTGAGGAAGAGTACTCTGGGCCGGGGCCGAGCGAGATTGACTGAATTGGAGCGATTGATGGAAAGAGACGAGCTGAGGTCGAAAGTCGGGCTTTGCCGGCATAGGAGTAAGGTGAAGTAGCAATTTTCCAAGTAGGGGGGAAGCCTAGGATTGGGTATCGGTGGGATGGGGCGGTTTGGTTAGTGAACTTCTAGGCGTGATAATTTCGCAAAAGTGGATACAAATCTTCATATGATGAAATTTGTTAAGCTCCTCCTTTTGCCGTTGGTTGTTTTCTGTTTTGGCGGGTGCTCGAAATCAAACGGCCAAACTTTGGGACCACCTCTTGGCGCGGCGGAGGGGAATCGAGTGGTGATTCCCGATGCGGCGTTGGGGAGGGAGTATATGATGTCCACGTCGGTGATTCCACAGGCGGGGGCGGCAACCGGGCGCGGTTTGATGGGGCGAGTGGTGACGTTTGAGCGTTATGCGGATGGGATTGATCTCTACGAGTCGACTCAGGGACAGATTGTCACCGAGGATCTGCCGGCGCGGCGGCTATTGGCCACTTTTCCGATCTTAGCGGAGGGCGAGGGCGAAACGGTGATCGATTTTAATCAGGGGATGCGACGTCTGTTGGATCAGGGGTGGTATGCTTCGGGAAAGCGATTTGATGCAGGTGCGTTGGAACGCTCGGCGGAGATTCCGCAGGCCCGGGTATTTGGGGTGGCGATGGAGGACGATATTTTGGTGATTCGCCAGGCGGTGCAGGCGAGAGATCGGTCCACTGATCAAAATCGAGAGGTGCGGATGGAGGTGCGGTATTTCTTTGCCCCTTACACGATGAGCGATTTCGAGGCGAAGGAAATGAATCCCGTTGAGACGCGGTATGCACGGTTTTGGGAGACGCAAGCCACGCTGGAGCTCACGACCGGACGGCAGACGGTGAAGATGGGACGTTTCGACGAAACCAAGCCCATCGTGTTCAATTACAGTGCAAATACGCCGCCCGAGTTTGAGGAGGCGGTGAAGGACGGGATCCTGTATTGGAATCAAGCTTTCGGGAAAGACATCCTACAGGCGGTCAAAGCTCCGGAAGGCGTCTCGGCGCCGGATGCGCGTCACAATATGGTGCAATGGGTGCCCTGGGATAGTGCGGGCTTTGCCTACGCTGACGCGCTGCTTGACCCGCGCACCGGAGAGACGCTTCACGGGCAGGCTTTCATGACGAGTGTGTTTGGGATTTCCGGAAAAGCCCGCGCCAGAGCGACCATCCGCGCGATGACGGATTTAGTCGAGGAAGCCGAGAGTAAGGAGGGAGATGGCGGCGAGGGAGATCATCAGTTCTTCGGTTCACAATCGGTTTGTCAGATTGATCCGGTGGAATTTGCGAAGCAGCTGACGGCGAGCTTGGAAGCGTTGCTTGCCGATCCGGAGTTGACCGATGCGGCGGTGCTCAAGCTATCGCAGGACTACGTGCGGGAAGTGGTGGCTCATGAGGTCGGGCATGTGATAGGGTTGCGGCACAACTTTGCGGGGAGTTTGGATGCCACGATGAGTCCGATCGCGCTCGATGCGTTTATCAGTGATTACATCGGAGGTGAAGATCTGGCGAAATACGCCGATGAGATCACCTCTAGCTCGATGATGGAGTATACCAATTTCAAAGCCGCGGTTTTTTCGGGTTGGAGAATAAAGACGCAAAGTGAGGCCCTGCATCACGACCGGGGCACGATTCGGTGGGGCTACTTTGATGATAAGGAAGTGGTCGAAAAGAAGATGTTGTTCGGGACTGATTCAGACGCCGAGATTTTCGGTGATATTCGTCGATTCGACTATGGTGTGGATCCGCTGCTAGCTCGTTATAATGAGATTTCAAGTGAAGTCCGGTATCTGCCTCACAGCGTGATCGAAACGTTTATTCGGGCGCGGGCTCCGCAGGATGCGCGAGATCGTCAACCGCTCGAAACTGTGAGTCTAAACGTCGATCGATATGCGACGCGCATCTCGAGTTCGTTTGCGGGTATTTTGGGTTGGTTTAAGTCGGAGACGCGTTCCCGTAAGGCGGAGAACGCCTTCGAATTCATCGGCGATCTCAACGAAGACGAGCGACATTCCGCGCATTGGGATTACCTCAACACGCAGTTGGACGGACTTGGGGGCATCGACCGAGTGGGGTTCTCTTACCTCCCGGCTGATCTAAAATTGGAGCTCAAGGATGAGCTCGAGATGGTCGCCATGGCACCGAAAATCGAGGCCAAGGTGTTCACGGAGAAATTGGAGAAGCTTTTGGCCTCGGCGAATTATGCGACATTTGTCGGCTTGGACAATGAGACTTACACTTGGACTGAGGATGAGAAAAAAATCATCCTGCGACAAGGCACGGCGTTGTTTGGGGAGCTCGAAGAAGCGCTCCTTTTAAAAATCCTCGCGGCATTGGAGAAGGCTCCGCGCGATCTCGGGTTGAAAGCGACGGGCACTCTTGCGGATGACGATGCCGTGGCCAAGCTGGAGGAGCGGATCATCGATTTGGCCAAGTATGTTTTGGTGACGAAAGACAAGGAGTCGCGAATTAAAGGTAAGGTGGACAAGTCACTCGTCGAAGTCATCGACTATCGTTATAAGTACGAGACGAGATTGGCCGCGGCGAAGGCGCTCAATGATAAGACCGGGTCCTTTGTTTCCTGGGCTAAAGAGGCCAAGGAGAAGCTGAACGAGGAAATTAAGAAGTCCGTCGATGAGTCGTTGAACATCGGTCACTTCAAAAAATTCGAGGAATCCCTTTTGTCGCGATCGTTGCGGAAATGGTATCTGGAGCAGCAGGCGATTTTGAAGCTGTTGCCAACGGCTGAAAAAACGCCGGCGCCAGCGCCGGTGCCGGCGTCGGTGCCGGTGAAGAATTAGTCGGCCAATGCCTGGTTAATCGGGTCACGCGATGTTGGAGTTGCGAGTGACGCGGGAGGAGCGCAAGGTAAGCCGATGGCTTATGCTCAGTTGAATCTACGGTCGGTCGAGTTTGCGCACTCAGGGATGACTAAGTCCCTGTTTAGCGATTTGACCGTGCAGTTTTCGATGGGTTGGACGGGCGTCGTGGGCCCCAATGGAGCGGGCAAGACGACGTTGTTGAGGGTTGTGGTGGGGGAATTGGAGACGTTGGGCGGATCGGTGCAGCGGCAGGGGCTGGCATTGTATGTGGCGCAACGGACCGATGAACCGCCGGCGTATTTTGAGGATTTTATTTGGGCTCCCGACGCAACGGTTTTGAAGGCACGGCTGCAGATTAAGGATGATTGGCCGGATCGCTGGTCGACGCTCAGTCACGGTGAACGAAAGCGGGCCCAGATCGCCGTCGCCCTCTGGCGCGAACCGGCGGTGTTGGCGTTGGATGAACCGAGTAACCATATCGATGCGGAGGCGCGGCGACTGTTGATGCAAGCGCTCAAGGAGTTTGGCGGGATCGGACTACTGGTGAGTCATGACCGGACGATGCTGGACGACTTGTGCTCTCATTCTCTGATGCTCGATCCCCCTGATGCGGTGCTCCGGCGCGGTGGGGTGACTGAGGCGATGGCGCAGCAGGAGAATGATGAGAAGTCGGCACAATCGACGAATGAGGTGATGCGGCGGAGCGAGGGGCGACTCAAGGCGGAGGCGCAGCGGCGACGTGTGATCGCGGATCAGAAAACGTCGGCCGCGCGGGGGTCTAAATTGAAAAAGAAGCCGGGGCACGACTACGATGCGCAGGCGAGGCTCAATCTAGCTCGGTTGTCGGGTAAGGACGCGTATGCGGGGAAGATGGTGTCGCTGATGAATCAACGGGCGAGCAAGATGGCGGCGGCGCGGGCGGCGTTGGCGGTGAAGAAGCGTTACGAAACAGGCATCTGGGTCGATGGCGCGTCCTACATGCCGCGAGACTTTTTGCTCCGCCTGCCGGCGGTCAGTTTGCCCTTGGGGGGGGGGCGGCAGTTGCACATCCCGGAGTTGGAGATCGGAGGAACGAGCCGAATCGCGCTGACGGGGGAAAACGGGCTCGGGAAGAGCACTTTGATCCGGCATGTGCTCGAGCATTTGCAGGTGTCGAAGGAGAAGCTAGTGTCGGTGCCGCAGGAGGTTTCGGCCGAGGACTCGCAGACGTTGTTGGAAGAAATTAAACGGCTACCCAACGAAGAGCGCGGGCGGGTGATGACCACGATCAGTCGACTGGGGTCGCGCCCGGCACGGTTGTTGGAAAGTGCGCTGCCGAGCCCAGGAGAAGTCCGCAAGCTCCTGCTCGCGATCGGGATTGTGCGGGGACCTCATCTCATCGTGATGGATGAGCCGACCAACCATATGGATTTGCCGGGGATTATGTGTCTGGAGCAGGCGCTATCGGATTGTCCGTGTGCGATGCTGCTGGTGAGTCACGACGATGAATTTTTGGCCAAAATTACCGAGATCGACTGGATGCTGCTGCGAGAGTCGAATGGGGATACGCGGCTGGAGATTGCGCGGTATGGTCGGGAGTGAGCTGGTGGACGGAGCGAAAAAGGGGAGGGGCAGCTACTCGTTAACTCGATTCCCTCGCTTCGATAAATAAACTCTCAGTGAACTCGGCGTTCCCATACTCAGTCGCTTGGTAAGCCAACTGGATTTAGCTCTCGGTTCATCCCGAAGTATCTTTGCCAATCGCAGTTTCCAATCCGGGAACTTTGCCGCCTTCAATAATTCCTCTTTTGTCCGCCCGTCCTGGGCCAGCAATTCGACCAAACGTGCCTCCCACGACGATTCTTGCAGTTCGATTCGTCGAGAGAACGTCAAAGCCGCGTAACTGGTCTTCGCGCCGTAGGTTTTCGCCAATCCCGACTTCCACGCTTGGGAGCCAACGGCCCACGCACTTCGGATCACGTCATCCTCCCTGGTCTCTGCTACTTCATCTAGGTGTCGCAGATACTTCGTTCAACCTTTAGGCGTCCGCTTCAGATCTAATGCACCCATCCAGGGTTCAGCATTGAGACCCTTCATTATATTTTTCCCTAAAAACTGACTGAGACTACTCCAGCGAAACTCGCCCACCTTCTCTATGGAAACCACCTTGGCCCGGACTGGATTCAAGTGAATGTAGTCAACCACGCGCCTCACTGTGTGTTCATCTTCCAACACCGTAGAAGTGAAGCGTCCCTGGAACAGGTGACCCCGTTCCTTTGCGGAACCGGGTGAACCGCGTCGAGAACGTCGACTGAAGCCAATGCATACCGGTGCTCAGGTTTCCTTGCGGAGTCTCTATCGCCAGATGGTGTGGTTTCGCATCACCACATGGGCGAACAGCACCCATCCGAATTTTTCCACCACCTCCTCCAGAGCGATCATAAACGCCTGAGCTGCGCCGGCCGATTCAAACACATCTGAACGGAAATTCCCACGATTGATGATGTGATAGCGGGCTCCCTCAAACTCGATTCTCAGCTTCCGAGCCATCTACTGAATCTTACTTCAACCGAGCCCCACTCAAGTTTCGAATTAACGAGTAGCAGCCTGACCCCATCGGATTGCCCCCAGCATGACAAGATATGCGCAACATATTGGCTCGCCACGGTATAGGTAAATTGATTAATTGCAGGCTAATCGCCCCGCATCGGACTGGCCTCTGATGCGCACCGGGGTGTTTTCGTATTTCCCTACCCCCACCATGAAGGCCATTCGATCTAACCAGCCTATGCTTCGGCCCCGAGATTGTTGTGCACTCATGCAAGAAAGGCCGGGATTTCGGGACCACCACTACAAAACCTGAACCCTTTCATTCCCCTGAAAATCGCTAATGGCACACCGCGCAATTGAACAAGTAATAAAAAGAGCCTCGGACTCAAAGTCCGACTCCGATTTCACGTTTTTCTTTTCTCAACTCCTTGCAGCTGAGATGCTTGCCAAAACTGTCGTTACTGGAATGGTAGCCGCTATTGTTGACGACAAAGATCGAAACAGGTATAGGCTAGAACATATGCTTGTTCGTGCTGATGGTCTTGGCGATTGGGGACGAGCACTTGAAGATACATTGAGCGGAGTTGCATCACAATTTCTTCTAGTTGAGGCACGGCCAGAACAATCCGAATTGACCAAGAACTGCAAAGCAGGAGATTGGCAACACGATGCAACAACGGCACTCAAGCAAGCGCTTAACCACCTTGAGATTGAAGCCGAAGATGTTCCCGTAAAGACAGATCTAAAACGATGGTTCCGATTGTTCGCAACGCTCCGGAATAAAACACGAGCACACGGTGCAACCAAACCCGGAGTCACCGGGCCCGCGGCGGAGTATATTGAGCGAAGCATCTTACTGATTCATAATAATTTTTCACTTTTTCGTCGAACATGGGCGTATCTTCACCGCAATTTGTCAGGTAAGTATAGAGTTTCTCCAATATCCAACGATGGAAGTGAATTCGATCATTTAAAGGCAGGCAACGAGGCCCACTTAGAAAATGGAGTATATGTCTTTTTCGATACGCCAAGGCAGATTCGTTTGATTCGATCAGATCCCGAACTCCAGGATTTCTACTTTCCGAATGGAGGCCTTAAGAAGGAAACCTACGAACTCCTTTCTTACGCAAGTGACAACAAAATCAATGGTGACGCTATTCCTTTTCAAATACCACCCGGAGTGTTGCCTGGGAGCGAAACTGAAGGACATGGTGAACTTTTGGCACGTGGGAACTGCTTTTCAAATGCTCCAGATGAAAGGACAGCAGATTATGTAAAACGGAGTGAATTAGAATCCGAACTAAAAGGGTTACTATTGGATGATAGGCGGCCAATCATCACTCTACTTGGACGAGGAGGAATTGGAAAAACTTCTCTCGCACTTCGCGTAATTCATGACCTCTTCGCCGAGGAACGATATGAGGCGATTGTCTGGTTTAGTGCACGGGATGTGGATTTGAGTATGCACGGACCAAAACCAGTCCGCCCTGCGGTTTTAACAGTCGATGATTTAGCAAAATCGTATTCCGCACTGGTTCTTTCAGCAGGGGAACGCACGAAGAAGGGGTTCAATGCACCGGCTTTCTTGGAGAAGGAGCTCCAAGACTCCGATTTGGGCCCTTGTCTTTTCGTATTCGACAATTTTGAAACAATGCGAAATCCGGTCGAGATGTTTAAATGGATTGATACCTATATTAGACTTCCGAATAAGGTTTTGATAACAACCCGACTTCGCGACTTCAAAGGGGATTATCCAGTAGATGTTAGCGGGATGGGTGATTCTGAAGCACGGGAGCTTATTGAAAAAACTAGCTCATTTCTAGGAATTACGTCGCTACTCAACGAAACATATAAGGACGAATTGATCGAGAAGTCCGAAGGACATCCATACATCATCAAAATTCTTCTGGGTGAAGTTGCGAAAGAGCGAAGAGCAGCAAATATTCCCCGTATGGTTGCAGGAACTGAGGAGGTTCTCACGGCGTTGTTTGAAAGAACTTATGCAATACTTTCACCGTGCGCACAGAGAGCCTTTCTCACACTTTCCTCATGGAATTCACCAATTCCTCGGATCGCTCTCGAAGCGGTTTTGATCCGATCAACGCAACAGCGAAGCGAAGTCGAGAACGGCATTGAGTCGCTACTTCAATTTTCAATTGCTGAAATCTACATTGCCGATTCAGACGAGCAGGCCTTTATATCTTTGCCATTAGTCGCAAGTGTTTTTGGAAAGAAAAAATTGAATATCAGCACAGCAAAGGCTGCAATCAGAACGGATGTTGAGATCCTTCAAATGTTAGGACCGACGACACTATCCGATTTAAATGTAGGTCTCGTAAGCCGATTGGAGCGGATGATTAGGAATATATCTATAAGGATAGAAAATGGTGATGAATATGCAGAATATGTTCCTGTATTGGAAGCGATTTGTCGCGCATATGCTCCGGGCTGGCTACTCTTGGCGAAGTGGAACATGGAGTATAGAACCCAAGATGGGTATGATCGAGCGAAGGAGGAGTTGCGTAGGTTCTTGGAAACTTCGCCCTCTACCGATACCGCAGATCAGGCATGGCAGCTTCTAGGCCACGCTTGTTATCAAACTGGTGATCCATTAGGTGAAGTTCATGCCTTTGTTGAACGTGCACACGTGGGGCAAATGCCGTTCTATGATCTTTCTAATACTGCAAACCGGCTTAATCAGTTTCTGCGCGAGCATGGTGAAGAGTTGGAAAAGGAGGAAAAGAGATATTTGGCGGACAGACTAGCGTCGGTTCTCAGAGATCGGCGATCGGAGGCGAGCAGCGCTGATTTATCACGTATGGCATGGTTAGAGATTCATCGCGGACAAGAAGTTTCGGCAAGAGATTATGTTGAATCTGGTCTTGAGATGGATCCGAACAACAATCATCTTATCAAGCTCGCTCAACGCTTAGGAATAACTTCCTAAATATCGGTTCGAACTGGGGACAGACAAAAGGCGACATTGCTTGTGTCTTGACAGAACCTAGCTGCGGTTGGGCTTGAGAATATCTGTCAAGAATCAAGCAATGTCCCCTTTTTGATTCCGTATGCGTAAAATGAACAAAGAGGCTAAAACAGATCGGTGCCGAGAGTTCGGGCGGCGGCTTCCTGCTTGATTCATGATTTCAATAGTATGGCGTTCTTGCGGCGTCAGTTGCCGGTAGTTTCTTTTATACACACACGGTTTCCGGCCCTGCCGGAGCCAAACTGCAAGCAGCTGGCGCCGTCTTCAGGCCTTTAGGCCACGGGTTGCACTTCGCTTGGCAGGATGCCATGAGGGTAGGGGCCCGCACAGTTATTCTTACCTAAACACAATCCCTGCTAATTATCACTATATCCCCGTTATGTTTAAAATTATATTTTTCTCGATCGCTTCAGTTCTAATATTTGCAGGCTGCGTGTCGAATCAGGCAGTTTCGACCATACAAGCTGGTGATGAATTAAAGTCATGCGAAGAAATTAAGGCGGAATTGCGGCAACTCGGTGTTAAGTTTGAAGACGCAAAGGACGATTCGGGTCTCACCGGAAAGAATGTTGATCTCGCTGTTGTGTTTTGGCCAGGGATTATCGTTAACGAAGTCCGCTCCAACAAGAATCAAGACTCAATTGATAATAGAATTTCACATTTGACCGCTATATATAACAGAAAGTGCCTTGGTGCTGGAAGAGATGAGCCGCAAAATTTAGATTTAAAAACGAAGCTAAATGAGCTCAAAGAATTACATGACCAAGACCTTATTAGCGATGAAGAGTATGAAATTGGGCGGAAAAAAGTCCTCGGAGATCTTTAGGCCTCCAGTGGCAATCCGATGGGGTCAGGCTGGAATGACACTTGGTTAGCGCGTTCCGAATCGCAGTTAGTTTGACCATAAATTTCGTAATTATCGGATTATTATGTTGTTGCATTAAATTAATCCAACTACCACAACCCCATAAAGATCAACACCTTGTATCTGAATAGGTTTACTCATCGTCTGTGTGGCTGGTGGTCTAATCGAACTGCGACTGGCCTGCTGGAGCGGGCACTCAAGCTCGATGGCCTCGCGGCTTTGGTGGCGCGCTTCATTTCGCTAAGCACGTTTGAAGGGCTAGGAGCCAGCCGGACTGAACCCCTCGAAGCGATCTATAGGCTCAAGGATGACTTCAAAGTTCGCCGCGAAGTGTTTGGATTGAGACTGAGGCACCTTCGAGGCCGTCTTATTGAGATTCGTTTCTAAGTCCGACAGGCTGCTAGGAGTTCGTTGATGTGTCGTTGGGAGGCGGTGACGGGAACCGAAGTATCATTGCGGGCATGGAATGCCCACACTGGGGTCTCCGATAGAGGGGTAGGTTGGAAACCAAATCGAGGTGAGATGCCGCACACCGGCATGATGGCGGCAAATCGATCGGGGAAAGAACTACCCAGGGCCCAGGCACCGCCTCCGCCCATCGAAAATCCGGTCACCGTGATTCGGTTTGGATCAATCCCATATTGAGCGATTGCACGATCTACTTGGGCCATGATGGCAGCGGGGCGGTCGGAAACACCCCAGTAGGCCGAAGTCGCTTGAGGAACGTAGAGGAAAACGTCGCGATTGCGGGCGGCGTTTAACAGGAATTCGAAGTTCCCAATATTTTTGATGTTGTCGCGCCCACGGGAACCGCTGCCGTGCAGGGCAACCACCATCGGACGTTGGGCATCGGGATCGAGGCCGCCGGGAGGCACGTAAAGGCGACCAGGGAGATTCTCCGCACTGAAGTCGAGATAGGCCTCAACCGACTGGGCCATGGCCGATACAGTTCCCCACGCGATCAGACCCGAGAGAAAAATCATCCGCAGGCCGCAGTGAAGAGAACGAGCAGGTTGAGGGAAGCGATGAAACACGGGATAGGAGTAGGAGAGTAAAGGATGGGGGCTCCTCCGGCCGCCAGCAAGGGTTGCCCGAAAGGGGATGTGACATCGGGAGGGAGGGCAACGGTGCGGGCGGTGTTGGTTAACCGCGTGGATCCAAGTCAGTTTCTTCGTGTAGCGCGGAACGCGAAAAGGGGCAGCCGTTGGGCGGGGGCAGAAAAGGGGGGGGGCATTGGCCCTTATTTTTCCCCCATTATCTATTCATAATGGGTCCAAAGTCGTAACACTTTGACCGTATGGGAATCAGACAGAATTTGGTAAACTAATCTGTGCTGGATGTTTATTCGGCGAGAATACGCACCCTCTAAATCTCCCACTAATTTTTCAAACGTGGGTGGCGTCTGAAATGGATCCTGCTCAATCATCTTCAGCAATCCTTCAGCTTTAGATTTCAGTCCGGCTGATGCTAATTTCTTGGCATCTTTCTGGGCCTGTTTGGTGTAGGCCAATTTCCACTTCACCATTTTAACGAAGGGGCGCAGTCGTCAATCGGGGTCTCCATACCTGTTTTGATTGATTCACGCATTCCGGGAATGGATAGCAAAAAGAGAGTTTCTTGGATGGAGCTCCAATCCTCTTCGGATATGAGAACTGCATTGCTTCTTTTACCGGTAATTTGAATCGGAGTATGTGATGCCGCCGCCTGATCAATGAGCGAATAGAGCTTCGCTCTCGCGGTGGTGGCAGTAAAAGTAGTCATGCTAAAAGCGTGCGTTAAGGCGTTCGCTTGTCAAGTTCGGGACAGACAAAAGGGGACATTGCTTGAATCTTGACAGAACCTAGCTGCGGTTGGGCTTGAGAATATCTGTCAAGAATCAAGCAATGCCCCCTTTTGCGACTCTTTTGCGACTGTCCGGTTCATACCGACTGAAATGTGCGAAACTAACTACTTTAGGATCACGACTACAAACTACAACGCCTGACCCCTTAGATTGCCTGACCCCTTAGATTGCCCTCGTTTTTGATGTCCGGGATAGTTTTTTGGGGGGAGATGTAATTTAGGTCTTTATTAGGCTGATGATTCTGCATACCACCCTGCCTGTGTGCACCGAATCTCACTCACCAATTCTCCCAAGTGCGTCTGCCCGACCGACCGATCTGTTGTCAAGATTGGTGGCCGGTTCACCGATTGAGGGGGTCGAGTTACGACGCCTCAAGATGAACCACGACCAGCGGGGGTGTTTTACCGAGGTGTTCCAGGAGCATTGGAAGACCTGTATCAAGCCGGTGCAGTGGAGTATCGTGCACTCGCAGGAAAACGTGTTTCGCGGTCTGCACCTCCATCGGCGACACGATGAATATATTTCATTGATCTCGGGGCGGGCCAGCGTGGGGCTACGCGATTTGCGACCCTGGTCGCCGACCTGCGGGGCTTGGTCTCTCCACGAGTTGCACGGGGCGGACATGGCTTGCCTGACGTTTCCGATCGGCCTGCTGCATGGGTGGTATTTTCACGAGGCTTCGGTCCACCTGCAGTCGGTATCCGAGGCTTACATTGATTACGGTAAGGAAGACAACTGGGCCTGTCACTGGAGCGATCCGGCACTGGAAATTCCTTGGCCCTTCACCGACCCAATCTTGGCGAATCGCGCTTCGGATTTTCCCACCATGCAGGGATTGGTCGACGCGCTGGGCGAATGGGCTCCACCTGAGCCACAAGCGTATTCAGAGGTCGCGGGCCAGTCGGCTGAGTCCGGGTAGGCGCGAGAGCCAGAGATACCAAGGCATACCGCGAAAGGCCACGAGTGCCCCGAGGCGGCGGCGGTTGGTATTGATGCGGTCCACCATTGCGGCGAAGGCCTCTTGGCGAATCTTGTCGAGCTCGGTGGGATCCTCGATGCGGCGGCTCCAAGTTTGGAGCTCCGGCAAGCGTTGGGCGGTGGTCCAGCCCGGGTGGTCGCCGCGTTTGAAATAGATGACGGTGTGGACCGGGAGGTGGCGGCAACGCATGGCCGGATTGCGCGCAAATTTGGCCGCGAAATAGCGGTCGGTGGCCACGCCGGGCGGAGTCTGAGCCCAGCCTTCGGGGAGTCGACGATAGGCTGCCATGGTGTGCGCCATGGTGCTGAGGGGCACCCCTGCGATGGCATTACCGTTTAGGTAGTCTCTCCGGTCGAAAGGGTGGCCGAGATCAAATTGTAGGTGGCTGCCGAATCCGCCTTCTTCACGGACTTTCAGGCAGACGTTGTGAACAAGGTCGGCGTCGCGAAGACCGTCGGCCATGGTTTGAACATGGTGAGGCAGATAGAGGTCGCGGTCGGTGAGGTAGCAGACGATGCGGCCTCGGGCTTCGCGCAAGGCGGCGTCGCGGTAAGGCTCGCCCCGGCGGGCGTGTTTGGGGTGCTCAAAGAAGCGCACGCGCGGATCGGAACGTTCGAGTTCACGGGCGGTATCGGCGGTGGGGGCGTGGGCTCCGTCGCCGATGATGAACACCTCGAGGTCGGGCACGGTTTGGCGTAAGACGCTACGCACTGCGAGCGCGAGGGTGGGGCCTCGGTCGATCGAGGTGGGGATGATGACCGTGGCGGTGAGCTCGGGCGATTTCATGGCGTGGCTGATTAGGCAGGGAGCCCCGCGAGTCGTCGCAGGGCAACGAGAGTTTCGACGACGGCCAGCCCTTGGGCGGCATCGGTGCGGGGAGGCGGACCGCCCTGCAGGTGGTCGCAAAAGGCGCGGAGCTCGCGGGTGAGAGCGGATTCGGAAGAGACTGGTCGGGACTCGATGGCCGGATGCGAACCGTCGCCGGCGCGAAGAATATCGATACGGCCGGCGTCGGCGTCGGGGAGAACGGCGACGCCGTCTCGGCAATGCAAGCGCACCTCGCGACGTTTATCCGCGTGGCGATTGGAAACCTCGAAGACGGCCCACGGGTCGCTTCCGAGTGTGGCGATCATGCCAGTGCAAAGACCGTTTACGACTTCGGCGACCGCGTGACGCGGCGGAGGAATGGAGCCGAGAATGAATTGAGCGAGGGCGACGTCGTGCGGCGCGAGGTTCCACACGCTGTCGACGTCGCGTCGAGGGCTGGCCCAATTTGCGCGAGTTGAGCGCAGGCCGAGCACGGGGCCGAGTTCGCCGGAGCGGGCGATTTCGGCCAAAGCCTCAATGCCGGGATGATAGCACCAGATGTGTCCGGTGAAGAGACGGTTCTCGGCGGCGGCAACCAACTCGCGGGCTTGGGCGGGGTCGGTAGTCAGAGGTTTCTCGCAGAGAATCGGCACGCCGCGTGGGAGCAGTGCGGTCACCACGGCGTGGTGGGTGGAGGCCGGAGTGGACACGATTAACCCGGCGAGGTCAGCGGGAAGGTCGGCGGGGTTGGCCACGAGACCGACGGCTAAAGGGGCGGCGGCGCGACGGGCTTCCGCGTCGGGTTCTGCGACCCACACGGCGTGACCTAGGGCCCGGAGGTCGCGCAGGATATTGCGCCCCCAGACTCCGTGACCGATGAGGCCGAGTGTGAATGGCGAAGACATGAAGCGCAGCATGGAGGATTTTAAATGAGGGAAAAGAAACAAGTGATGCTTCGGCTTAGAAATTCGAACAGTAGCACTGTAAAGAGTCAGGTTTTTAGAGGTCGGAGCTGGACGGCGCCAACCGCCGTGTAACAAGGACGCATTGAGGTGGCCGGGGATTGTAGCTGAAGCTCTAGGGGCAGATACGGAACTGGTGGATCCACCCTGCTGATTGAGTCACAGAGGACATGGAAGGTGGATTGAGGTCGCGGAGGTGGAGGGGGCGGTGCGGATGGCCCGGGGGTCGGTCTCTGCCTTCTGCGGGCGTTTTACTTCGACGAGGGATTGGGGGACTTAGACTCAGGGGCGGTGAAGCGATCGCGGGGGAGAACCGGGCGGGTGATCGGCGGGGCAGGTGCGGACGGCTCAGCGGTCCGTCGCTACCTTCCGTGGGGCCGAGTGGGAGCTGCGGGCCGAGAGCGGGAAATTGACTGCTCGAGGTTAAACTGGGCGGTTTGAATGCAGGCGATCGCTGTCGGCGGTGAGTCTAGGGTTGATACCCTAGGAGGCGGGTTCGTCCTCGCGTCGAGGGGGGCGAGAAGCAGGGTTTTGAGTTTGGTTGGGATTCCCGCTGGTTCTTGGTTGGGGCCACTTCACCTCTTTAATCCATGAGCCGCTTTCATTTCACCGTCGCTAGATCGAGCGCCCCGGAGGTCTGCTTACTTCGGCGCTGGTTTGTTTTACTCGGCCTGTTAGTGGGTGGAGTTTTCGCTACTTCGACTTCGGCTTCCTTCGAAGGCGCGTGGCGAAGTATTAGCCCGGAGCGGCATGAGGGAGCGTTTAATGACCTGCGCTTTTTTGCGGGTTTTCATGTGGGCACGACAAATCGAGGAACGATTTTGATTAGCCCCGATGGGCTCGAGTGGCAGACGGTGGCACAGGTGGGTTTTGTTAATCCCCTCGGGCGACTGACGGTTGGTCGGGATGCGCTGTTTGCGGTCAGTTCGACGGGGCTGATTCTGCGTTCCACTGATAGCGTGAACTGGGCGGTCGTGTTGGAAAATCGTGAACGGGCGTGGACGGTGATTGTGGATACGGGCACGCGTTACCAAGCGGTGGCGGCGGATGGTGAAATGTGGGGTTCGGTCGATGGAGTGAGTTGGGCGCGGGAAGCGGAGCAACGGGTGGCGGCAGGCTCGTTCAAGGTGATGGATGTCGCCTTCGGCAATGGCGTCTACGTGGCCTTCCGGCAGTTTTCGTTTCACGGTGAGATGCTCTATTCGACGGATGGCATCAATTGGACGGATCAGTTCATTGGCGTCATCGCGCAGGAGGGGTTCAGTAATTCCTTCGAAGACGTGGAGTTTGCGAACGGGCAGTTCGTGATGGTGGGTGGACGCCATGATGTGGTGACCTCAGTCGATGGGGCGAATTGGTCCGTGCAAGACGATGTGATCGGTTTGCCGGGCATCGCGCCGAAGTCAGTTCGTTATCTCGATGGAGCTTGGTGGTTGGCGGGGCCGATCGGGGCCATGCGCTCGACGGATGGGCTCAGCTGGACCAAGCACGTGACGGGCCTGAGCGCTTATTTCACGTCCTACGGAAATGGGGTTTTTCTCTCGGAACAGGGTCGCTCGGAAGACGGCTCTAGCTGGCAGTCCAACGGGGTGCCGGTTGCGGGTCGTTTTACCGATGTGGGTTTTGGCCAAGGGCAGTTTTGGATCTCGGGTATCCATGGCGTGATTTGGACCTCGCGGGATGGTCTGAGTTGGATGCGGGAGTTCGCCCCTTCGGGCAAGACGATGAACGCGATCTACGCCGACGAAGACATGGTCATCATTGCGGGTTGGGACGGTTCGATCCAAACTAGGCGACCCGATGGCACGTGGTCGTTGAGTCCCTACGATAACGGGAAAATTGTTTGGCGAGTGGAGAAGTTTAAGGACCAATTCCATGCCTTCGCCAATGACGGGCGATTTGTTTCGGATGATGGCATCGCGTGGACCTACCAGGCGGATCGCGGAGCTAACTGTTCCACGGTGCACGGCGATGTGATGCTGGTGGGAGGTCCGAGTGGGTTGTGGCGGACGACGGATGGCGTGGACTTCACCAAGGTTTCGATTTCAGGAAACTGGCCCCTGTCGCTCACCTACTTTAACGGCCGGTTCTTTGGGTATAGCCAGGCCAACGAGCTGTCCTCATCCGGGGATGGGATCAACTGGACCCTGCACGGTAAATTCTACGCTCACGCTGGTGGCTTGATCACGCTGGAGACCTCCGCGGACGGCCTGCCGAGCACCTCGACTCAATTGCCGGGGGCTAACCAATTCCGCAACGGGCTGCGGGTGATTGATGATGAGCTCTTGCTGAGTCTCAGTGATACCCTAGGCAGTATCGCCTCGGCCGATGGCCGGCAGTGGCGCTTCGATCCGACCCCGTATCGGGCTACGGTTTCCAACGGGGAACGGGTCGTCTCCGTGGCCGGCGATGACAAAGTCGCGGTGCGTGCGGCGGTGCCCTCGGTCACCCTGATTGATAACCTCTCCCTCGCTCATCCCAATTCAGGTCGATTGATTCGATGGGAGCAGGAATCCAGTCCGCCGTCTTCGCAGGCGACCGGAGTTCGGGCCGCGATGTCGTTTGGGGTGGGAGATGCCGACTACCAGCTGCGTAGCTTATCCGTCATTCTGACCGCAGAGAGTTTGGCGCCGAATCTACGCGTGAGTTTGCGCGAAGACGTCGCGGGGTTACCGGCGGAAACATCGATCGAAATACTCGGCGTCGATCCCGTGCTTCCGCTCGGTCGAAGCGAAGTCACCTTCGGTTCTCGCACCCGGCCGATCTTGGCGGCTGGCACCCGGTATTGGGTTGTTTTGGAACCCAGCACCTTTGATTCAGAGTCGACGGCGCACGACAATGCCTACGTCTGGCATCTCGCGACCTCCGGCAGCACCAGTGTGCCGGGCACGTATTGGTATTTTCCCGGTCCCGACTGGGAACCGTGGATTGCCTACCCGAACTCGCCCCCGGAGACGCTGCGAGTGCGAGCGACGCCTTTTGCTGGACTGCCAGAGATCACGGAACAGCCGCGTGATCAAAGGACCGGTCTCGGTGGAACGGCGATCTTTACGGCCGGGGTGACTCAGGCTGCGGGGCTGCGCTTCCAATGGAAACGCGACGGGGTGATTTTACCGGGAGCGAGATCGTGGCGACTTGAGATTGTGTCCGTCACGGCGGAACACGCCGGAAGCTACACCCTCGAGATCCGCAACGATTGCGGCACGACCGAGAGCGATGCGGCGAGTCTCACGGTCCTGCCGGCCGATCTCGCGGCCACGCATAGTTTGGCGACGGCGCACTACCGCGCCGGAGGAGTCGTGACCCTCACCAATACCTTCGCCTACGAAGGGGCCGCGCCGAGCCTCACCTGGCAAGTGTTGCTACCGGCAGGGTGGAGTGTCGCCGCCGAGACCGCAGTCGGTGCCCTGGTTCAACCCGCGATCGGTGATACGAGTTTGGCGGAGTGGCAGTGGACTGCGGCGCCGGCGAGTGGCAGTGAATTCTCCTACACTCTCAACGTGCCGGCAGAGGCCAGCGGTGAGGTGGCAATCGCTGCCTTGGTGACCGCGAGCCGGGGCGGGGAGGACTTCCTGATGTTGGCCGATCCAGACCCGTGGTATTTGTATGACACGCACCGCGGCGATACCGATCGGGATGGACGCATCGGCCTCAGCGAACTCCTGCGCGTGATCGAACTCTACAACACTCGAGCGGGCACAGAACGCACCGGAGCCTACGACTACCGGGGCGACAATTCCGCGGCCGACAATTTCGCGCCAGTGGAGCCATCGACTGCGACGAGTGAGAGCGCTCGAGTGCGCCAGTCCCGTTTTCACTCCGCCGACTTTGACCGCGACGGGACGATCGGTCTCTCGGAGTTGCTCCGACTCATTGAGATTTACAACGTGCGCGAAGGCACGCAGCGCACGGGCGAGTATCACCTGAAAATGGACACCGTCGATGGCATCGCACCGGGCCCCGCTTCCCCGCTCTGAACGAGCAGCAATTGCCGAAGAAACAGACCAAATCACCATGAACTCTGCCCCTCCTCCCATCCCTGATTCCGAAACGGCGGAGGCGAAAGCGCCGCGCCAACCCAGCTTGGTGCTCAAGATCGCCACGGGGTTAGTCACCGCGCTCAGTTTGATTATCCTGATCTCGAGTGCGCGGACAATCCATGGACCAGGCGAAGAAAGTCGCATGATTGGTTACGTGATTGGGGGGATCGTATTTTGGCCCGGCGTCGTGACGATTATCTTCTCGCTGAGTAAAAAATACCGCAGCCCGCACCGGTCGTGCAGTGCGTGGTTGGTCGCGACTAGTCTGATCGCCTGCCTCAATTTTGTGACTGTTTACAATTCTGCCGGAGTGGCAGAGCGATCTCAGAACCGAGACATCCTGGAGTCGATGCGGGAGGGTAGCCTAGAGGCCCGGCAGGAATTATTGGAAACCGATGATATGAACCGAGTGGTCGAGTTACAAAGGCAGTCCATTAATCAACTCGAAGACAACGTGGCGAACTTGACGGGGGAATCCCAACTCTTCGCTGAGGCCGCCATGAAAGTGATGCGACCGCTGATGCAGGCATCGGAGAACTACTCTGCCGCCTCAGCGCAGTTGTTTGAGCAATTGGAAGATGTCCTTCAGCATGCGCAGTCCGGCGAAGATTTCTCCCTCACGGCGCAGACGCTTGAACAGCTCATTCAACAGCATGATGAGCTCATCACTTTGATCGAAGATTTCACGCCCGGCGCCCGGCGGACCCTTGCTCAAACCGAATTCACGCCCCGCATTCAACAAGATGTATTGGACGCGGTGAAGTCAGGGTTTGATCCGCAGGTTCCCTACCTGAAAGTCGTGCGACGCACGGAGGCAGAAATGCTTTTGCTCTACCGGGAATGGATCACGCTGTTGAGTGATCGTTGGGTGGAGTGGGAGCGGGACGAGGAGTTTGCTTTTACCTGGTCGACTGATGAAGGCCTGGCAGCCCACAACGAGATCTTCGAAAATCTCGGCGAACTCGGGGAAGAACAAAACGCCGCCCAACAAGGACTCCTTGAGGTGGCCCAGAGAATGAAGTAATGCAGCGGATACGAGCCCGGTGGATTTGTGCTGCTGCTTGAGTCACAGAGGACACGGAAGGTGGATTGCGGTCACGGCGGCGGAGAGGGCAGTGCGGGCGGTTCATGGCCCAAGGCGATAGACGGAAAGCTGACTGCTTAAAGCGGACGCCGGAGGGCGTTTTGCGTCTAGGGTTCATTACCTATTTTTGGCATTAATTCTCGCGTTAAAATTGAGTAAAATGCAGGGTGTTTGCGCTTCAATCAGGGGGGCCACTGGTTCCTGGCATGGTCCTCTTCCCCCAATCTCATGAGCCGAGTATCAAATGCGACATCAAGATGATGAAGAAGATGATATCGATGGTGGCGGGTGGGCTCTTCAACGTGCGCTTGGAAGGCACGGGGCTGGTGGCGATCACGACACACTACGATCCCATCACGCTGCACGTGTCACCGGGCAATCCGGTGATCACCGATCCCAATGCAACGGTGGCTTGGTCGGGTAATTTGGAACCCAAATTTAAGAAAGACATCTCGTTCAAAACCTTCCTCGGCCGTGGTAGCGGGGAGAGTATCCAAATGCAGTTCGAAGGCGAAGGCTTCGTCGTCGTGCAGCCGTTTGAGGAAGTGTATATGCAGGCGTCGCAGTGAATTATTTAAGACCACAAAGCCTGGCCGCTTTTTCGGCTCCCTCAATCGTCAGATATTAAAAATAATGATAGATATAGGATCACTCGATTTTCACATTGGAATTCCTAGTGTTCCTAAGGAGCAGTTGGAGTCATACTCAATGGTCCTGTTTGACAAGTGGGAAGCATATCTCTCCGAAGCCCTGAACCTCCAAGACTTCTCGATTTCACTCGAAGTTGAGGACGGAACGATTACCGGAAGAGCGAAAATTTTGGCAGGTGTATTGACCGTCTATCTTGGAATCGGGCAATACGGTTCTTTCGTAAGTGGCCTCCAAACGATAAAAGGACAAGTCAGCGACGCGGCATCATACTTGTCGGAACAAGCGCATGCGCCCTATCAAGAAAGCGGAGGCACCTACAAGGCACGAAAAAGAGGAGGCATGCTTGGTCAATTTGAGCGGATATTTGACAAGGTTCAACGAAATGAAATGTCAGTCGAGGAAGCCATGCAGAAAGTTGAAGCGATTTTGGGCGAAGAAGCGGAAACATCGCCAGAGTTCATACGAGATTTTCAGATAGCGCTACAAGAGGCACCTCGTGCTCCAGAGCAATTCCTGATCGAGTTGGAAGAAGACGAGGAAGACCATACTCCGCACGGGGAAAGTCCGGTGCCACGATCCAGTAGTCCAACCCGCCCTAAACCAACTCCGATTCTCCATAATTTGGTTCAAATATGGAAAGAATCAAAGAAAGGGAAAAGGAAGATTCTAGTCACCCAAATTTGATGCCTCGAACAGGGTTAAAACGGGATACTAAACCTGATTATTTCTCCTTTCCTCTGGCCGTTAACCGCAAGAGCACCCATGAAAATTAGCAAAACCGTAGATTTGATCGGCACCAGTATTTCGCTCAAACGAATAGCTAGTGCCTACGTCATTGATTATCGAAATTTATCGGACGATGCGATTCGGGAGGCGTTGAAGAAAACGGCGCCTCAATATTACTACCGCGCTAATGTTGAAGCAGCGTTGCAGCAAGTGCTGCACAAGGAATCGAGGCAGCACCGCATCATTGCACGTCTCATCCTTGAGGAGATTCTTCTTAACGAAGAACTTCACCGTTGCTCGTTCAACGATACCGACGAGGCGGTTCTGGCTTATGAGCAAAACGTAATTGATCAGTCGAATGAAGACCTGTTTCGCAAGGGGGCTGGTAGGACTGAGCAACTTGATTTACTCAGGTTCGTTCTAGAAACTGCATGGGAGAACAACGCTGATATTTCGCCCGATGAATTTAACTTAGTCGAGAAGCTCCGAGGGCAATCAGAGGACGTCAGGTCTTGACACTTGACGGATTGCTCGATTGCGCAGCTGCTTAGGGGCAGTAAAAAAGGGGAC
>Ga0208414_1000806_pt1 | contig 27622 bp, 31 predicted proteins | sample AntAceMetag02UKE_FD_184770 | JGI IMG/M metagenome (GOLD analysis project Ga0208414, IMG submission 184770) | Saline lake microbial communities from Ace Lake, Antarctica - Antarctic Ace Lake Metagenome 02UKE (SPAdes) (version 2) | ecosystem: Environmental > Aquatic > Non-marine Saline and... | reverse complement strand
GACGGCACCGACTCCCGAACTGAACGATCAATTAGATTCATCGTGATGTCGGATTAGGGGCGGACTAGGTTGAGGCTTCCATGCCATCACCTGCTACCGCTCCCACTGTCACCGAAATCGCACGAATGATCGATCATTCGCTCCTGCATCCGACGCTCACGCCGGCGCAGTTGCAGGCAGGCTACGAGGTGGCCGTGAAATACGGGTGCGCGACCGTGTGTGTGCAGCCGATGTCGGTCGTCGCGGCCAAAGCGGCGCTGGCCGGTAGCCCCACCGCGGTGTGCGCCGTGGCGGGATTCCCGCAGGGCGCAAACTGTTTGGAAACCAAGGTCATGGAGGCCGAGCGTTCGATCAGCGAGGGGGCCACTGAGATCGATGTCGTCATCAACGCGGGCCTGACCCTCGGCGGACATTGGGACATCATTAAGCGGGAGGTCGAAGTGATGAACGCCACCTGCGTGCGCGATAACGCGATCCTCAAGGTCATCTTTGAAAACGATTTTCTCCAAGATGAACATATTATCAAACTGTGTGAAATCTGCACCGCGGCGGAAGTGGCGTTTGTGAAAACGTCCACGGGCTACGGCATGGTGAAGCAACCCGACGGCTCGCACAATTACAAAGGAGCGACGCACGCGCATCTCAAACTGATGCGTCAGCACAGTGGCCCGAACGTGCAAATCAAAGCCGCCGGCGGCGTGCGCACCCTCGATGATACGCTCGCCGTGCGCGCCCTCGGCGTAACACGTATCGGCGCAACCGCTACAGCCGCGATCGTGCAAGCCGCCATCGACCGCGGGATGCCGGGACCAATCCCCGTGGGATTATCGGATGGTTCCAGTGCGTCGCCTACCAACGAAGCAACGCCAGGCTACTGAGCCGAGGTAACGAAGTCCTCGCACGGTCGGTGAAAACAAGATGGCGGGTAGGGCGCGCTCGCCGCAGCGCGCCGAACGCGCCGAACGCGGCGGCGTGGTCCGGTGGAGTCGGAACGGTCCGCCTACCCAGCAGGTTGAAACGGCGTCCTCCCTCCTTCGCTAAAGCTCCGGCGGGCGCAGCGGCGAGGATCGCCCTACCGGCTGGTGGTAGGGACGTTACTTGCCCGTTTGCCGCCCTCGGGTCTCTGGGTTCCGTCATCGAAGTTGCCGGTGCGAAGATCGGCATTTCTGAAAGCTCTGCCGTGAGCGGCTACGCGAGCGGTATGGTAAAAGGCGGCTACTCAGATTGGGAAGATACCCACCTGAGCGTGCCTTTCGATTCCTACGAGGGAACCCGGTTCGCAACTTTGCCGGTGCTCACGGTTCGACTCGATCCTGAGGCTGGGGTATTGGACCGCACTATTCGTCCCCCACTGGAATTTCTCCGGCTCAGTTGCGCGCTCAACCTTATTTCGATTCATTCTTAGAGCGGGAACTCACGAGCTCCAACGACTCCTTGGCTTCGGCAAAAGCCAGTGAGCCCCATGTGCTCTATGACCTGCGTGCTCGAGCCATCCCGGCCATGTCGTTCGCGACAGCGGCAAACGAAATCAAAGGGTTAGCAGTCGGACGAAACTTTAATATGGAAAATGTCGGACGCAATGGAACAGATTGGCCTACTGAAGGTCATGGTTTGTCCGCAGATGAAAATAGATGGCTGCACAGTGATTTCAAAAATGTAGCATTTCCCTATGTCTACCTGTTATTTAAGAAATTCAAAGAAGAAGGAGGCTTACAATGAAACTTCACCTTTCTGGGATTTTGCTTCTCACTGCCGTCTGGGCTCATGCATCAACTGTTGATATAAACGTAAAAGATGAAGTGGGCAATCCCGTGCCTAATGCTAGTATTAGAGTCGGGTTCGCTAATTTCCAAGGCAAGGAGAAAACAGTAGAGGGCATAAGTGATGCTCGGGGCCACTTTCACGCACGTGGCAGCCCAAACCATTCAATACATATATGGGCGTCAAAAAATGGTCACTACCCCGCGGTGTTGAGAAAACTTGATCCGAACGTAGACCATGAGCTGGTTATTGTCCTGCCGCAGATTCTCGACCCACGGGCACTCTATCATGTATTACGGAAGTATGATGGATTTCCGATACTCCCGTCATTCGATACTTGGTATGATTTTGATATGCAGGTAGCAGATTGGGTCGCTCCGCACGGAAAAGGTAAAGCGGCAGATTTTAGAGCTAGACTGACGCGCCAGTTTATAGACTACTATACCTCTGAACGAAACATTCAGGAAGCACGCCGACGGTTTCCTAACTATGATGAAGATGATTTAAGGCGCATTTGGGGAGACTGGGAATTGACCTTTGAGATAGAGTTTATAGGTCGAGGCGCTGGGGTAGTGGAGTGGGCTTCATTCCATGAATACACTGAAATGCCACTGCCCTACAACGCGCCCGAATCCGGTTATCAAGCAACTTGGAGTTTTAACTACTCGAATCGAGCTAGCGGAGAAAAACGGGACAATGTGGGGCATTTTGGGAAGACTAGAGTTATTTACGACGAAGACGGAAATGAAGTGTCAGCAAACTTCGCAAAGTTTATTAGTGATCCATGGGTTGGGACCCAGGGAGAGATGCTGTTCGAGTATTATTTCAATCCCGACCCGAACGATCGGAATCTGGAGTACAATGGAACCAATTTGACTGAAACTCAGAAATGAGTTTCGAGCAGTCGTATCATGAATACTAAAATTAATCCGCTGCGCTTCATCGCGACCTTCGTATTAGGCGCTCTATGTTCGGCTTCTTTATTAGGTCAGGTCGAACATTCCAGCAGATCTCCACTCGGCCTAACCCGACTCGAAATTGGCACAGCCGACACGGATTCTAAGATGGCTCATTTCCAAGAGGACGGGCTGGTTGTAACCGGCGTGCCGGGCGCGACGAAGTCTCGCAAAGGAAAGCAGGATGCTGTGGTTCTCGCGGAATTCCAGCAATGACATTCGCCGCTGCCGCAAATAAAATCCCCCTGCTGGACACTAAAAATATTGATATGGAGGAAAATGGAGTTGGGCGAAATGGAACAATTTGGCCTTCTCAGGGTCACACTGATCCTGCATCTCAAGGTAGATGGCTGCATGGTGATTTAAAGAATGTGGCGTTGCCCTATGTTTATCCACTATATGCAAAATTTATTGAACTTGGAGGTCTACAATGAGAACTAGGGTAACTTTCGCGTTTTTTATAGTTTCATTCTGCGTAAATGCTGCATTGGTTGAGATTACGGTCGTAGATAACCATGGTGAGCCCGTAGAGGACGCGAAGTCTGAAGTGGCCTTTGCTACATATAGAAAAAACGGAGAGAAGATCGTGCGGGGACTCACGACGAAAGACGGTAAGTTTAAAGCGAGGGGCTCTTCCAATCACTCAACTTTTGTGACGGTTGAAAAAGATGGCCACTACCGCTCCCGTATCGAAAAGTTGAAAGCCAACACTGACTACGATCTGACCGTGGTTTTGCCTCGGATACGAAATCCCCGACCGCTTGTTACAAATGTCAGCACCGTGCTGCAAGAATTCCCAGAACTACCCTTGTTTGATACATGGATTGGATTTGATTTGGAAAAAGCCGATTGGGTGGCCCCTCACGGAAAAGGAAGCGTCGTTGACTTTAATATATACACTTCTAAAGAATTTCTTGGTTTTGCCGTTACCGAGAGACGTATGGTAGCAATTCGTGAACGATATACTGAATTCTCCGAAGATGAGTTTCGGTTATATTGGGGAATTTGGGAAGTTAGTTTGCGGCTCACGTTCCCTGAATCGAGGTCAGGAATTTTTGAGTCGCCAGAGTATTTTGGCTACAGCGAGATGCCCATGCCTCATCAAGCTCCGAATACTGTTTATCGATCGGAGTGGGGGTGGGATCACAATAGAATAATGATTTCCGATGGGCGTAACGCGGGTAAGGGTTATTTCATGAAAACAAGGGTGGAGATTGATGATGAAGGAGATGAGATATCAGCCAATTATTCGAAATTTTTAGGAATCCCTTGGTTCGATATAGGAGGCACCATAAGATGGGAGTATTACTTCAACCCTGATCCTAACGACCGGAATCTGGAATATGACGGCACCAATTTGGCAGAAACTCAAAAATAGTAGCGAGGGAATCGTACCATGACTACTCACTCATACCCACAGCGCTGTTTTGCGACATTAGCTCTAGCTGTTCTTTGTTCAGCTACATCATTCACCCAAGTTGAACAAAGAAGCAGAGCTCCACTCGGATTAGCTCGACTTGAGATAAACTCATCGGATGTAGATTCGAAAGTAGATCTGTTTCTGGAGGATGTGCTGGTTGTAACCGGCGTGCCGGGCGCGACGAAGTCTCGCAAAGGAAAGCAGGATGTTGTGGTTCTCGCCGGTGAAGCGACCTACGCCCGACCGTTGCGGGCTAAGAAAGGTGAATACGGCTTCGTCTCGTTTGGAGCTCTGGCTTCCTTGGGCTCCGTTATCGAGATTGCCGGTGCGAAGATTGGCATTTCTGAAAGCTCCGCCGTGAGCGGCTACGCGAGCGTTATGGTAAAGGGCGGCCACTCAGACTGGGAAGATACCCACCTGAGCGTGCCCTTCGATTCCTATGAGGGAATCCGGTTCGCAACTTTGCCGGTGCTCACGGTTCGACTCGACCCAGAGACGGCTGAATTCGACGTCTATGCGAGTTCCCGATTGTTGGTTGAAGGTATTCCACTGGAATCCCGTCCGAATGACCGAAAGTTCCGTATCACGGCAGGATCAGAAGGCGCTTGGCTCATGGGCCTCGTGCAATCCGATATTAACCCACTGTATATCGACGAGAATGAGAACGGCGTGGATGATGATTTTGAGTTGGCTTCAACGGGCGAACTCCAGAGTCGCGGAGCCTCAAAGCAGCAGCGTAAGGATCTCATCAAGGCATGGCGAGAAACCGGACGCCTAGCGCCTCCCCCAGCATTATTTGTTAATCGCCCCCGACCGGATGGCCGCTAAAGCAGGGAATCTGCCTAGCAGCACATCCGTTAGGTAATTGCTTTAGAAATTCATCCTTAGGCTGAGGCTGATATTCCGGCCGGGGAGCGGGGCGATGTCCTTGAGGAACGACGTGTGTACGCGGGCCTCGCTGTCGGTCAGGTTTTGGCCGCGCAGCATCAGATCCCAACTTTGATTGCCCGCGAGAAATCGATAGCTGGCGTAGGCCGATATCATGGTGAAGTCGTCCGTGCGTGTCTCGCCTGGGGCGAGTCGATCCTGACCCATAGTGTGGACGAGCTCGGTGCCGAGGCGCAGCTGCCGGTGCGCCCAGTCCAAGCCCGTGCGCAAACGCACAGGAGTGATCCGGGGCAGGTAAGTATCGTCGGTCGTATTGGTCGCATTCACCATATCACCTCCGAGGGTCCAATCGAGGTGGCCGTGCTCGTTTTGTAACACGTGAACCGTGGCGGTCGCTTCGGCCCCGTAGAATCGGGCATCGCGTTGCTCAAACTGATAGACCGGCAGTCCCTCTGCTTCGGCCCCAGTCGGGTTCTCGAAAATGAACCCGTTGAAGTCGTTCACGAATGCAGTTAAAGTCCCCGAAAGGATGTCGCCTTCACGACGCAAGCTGAGGTCGAGGCCGTAAGAGATTTCGTTGCTCAGATTCGGATCCCCGATTTCGTAGGCACTCGTGCCGATGTGAGGTCCATCGGCAAACAGCTCCTGCGTGATCGGCAGCCGTTCCGTGATCGAGATGGAGGTGGCGAACGTCCACTGGTCGTCGATGTCGCTTACCCAACCAGCCGAACCCGCCCACGCGGCACCGTCGTTGGTGCGACCCGAACCGTCTTGGACGTTGATCGATTGCCAATCGGAACGGACCCCGAATTGCCAGAGGCCTTGTTCGAGTTCGAGTTCCTCAAAGAGCATCAGCGCAAAATTCTGCGTCTCCGACGGCGGTAAAAATGCTTCGGCCCCGACGGCGTCGAAATCGGAATAGGAAAGCTCCAACCCGATCGCCCCGGTTAGCTCACCCCAGGGTTGATGCAAAGCGTCGATGCGCAGGTCGAAGCCTTCGTTGGTGAAAACCGTGCCGATCTCGTCGCCTTCAAATTCCGTGTGCTGGTAGTCGGCGTAAGCGGCATTCCAGCGGATCGCGCGGAGGCCGGCGAAGGGCTCGCGTTGTTCGCCTTGGAGTTCGAACCGGTGTTGTTGCAGATCGATGGAGACGAGTTCCTCCCCGGGTTCGTCATGGTCTTCAGCATGGTCATGCGCTTCCTCGTCATGATGATCTCCGTCGGGTTCGTCGTGGTGTTCTTCCTCTTCGCCGTGGGCGTGGTTGTGCGCGCCGGGAGGCACGCCGTAGCGGGTTTCAAACACGCTGAAGGCGCCGCCGAAGAATCCGGTTTCGGTGATCCAACTCAGGCCCAGCGAGCCGCCCTGTGATTCCACAAAAGAGTTAGGCAGCGTGCCAAACGCTTCCTGGTCTTCGTCGTGTTCATCGTCGTGGTCCTCATCATGCTCGGCGGCCTCCTCGACGCGGCGGTATTTGCTTTCGGCGTAGCCGGGGATGTCGATGTCGTTCGTCTCGCGATAAAAGGAATCTACGTGCCAGGCGAGGGCACCGGCGGCTCCTTCGACTACCAGCGCGCCCGACCGCTCGTCATTAGCGCTGCTGACGCGGCCTTCCGTCCGACCATGGAGTTGCGCGTCTGGCAGGGTCGTGTGGATCCGGTGAGTCACGACGTTCACGGCCCCACCCAGCGATGATCCGCCTTGCAGTAAGGCGGCGGGCCCGCGCGTGATTTCGATCCGCTCTATCAGTAGCGGATCAATCGACACTGCGTGATCGGGACTGATCACCGACGCGTCGATCGTATCGTTGCCGTTCTGCAGCACCGCGACGCGGGGCCCGCCGAGGGCGCGAATGATGGGGCGACCTGCCCCGGGGCCAAAATAGGTCGAGGTCACGCCGGGTTGGTTGGCCAGCATGTCCCCTAGGGTCATGGCCTGATTTCGATCTACCGCGTCGAGACCCATCACTTGGGTGGGCTGAGCGATCTCGCTTTGATTGCGGGCGTAGGGATGAGTGGTGACCTCGAAATTGGTCAGGTGCACCGCTTCATCCTCTGTGGTATGGGCGGGTTCAGTCTGAGCTGCGGCGAATATGCCGGAGCTGATAAAAATAAGAAAAGAAAGTGGTTTCATGATACGTTGATTCAACCCGGGCAGGCGCAGTGGCTTGGTTGGGTTCCAGTCGGTAGGAGTCGCGCACAGTGATGTAGCTCCCGCCGAGGAGCGCGCGAATTAGGGCCGCCGAAGCGGTGAATCAATCCCAGGGTGGTGCTCGTCCCGGAGGGGTGAGCCAATCGTCGCTCGCATAGACGGCAAGCGGTAGGACGAAATTCGTGGTCGCCAGCAACTCACGACGAGCACTGATCGCGACCCGCAGGTCGCCGACCAATATTCCGTCAGCGAAGACCTCAACGACACAGTGATGATCGGCTTCGCCAGCGTGGTCATGGACGGCAGCGTGTGCCGCCGGGGCATGACTCAGACCACCGATCCAGACGATCGCCGCCACCAATGCGGCAGCGATCCCGCGATGGCGGGTGCTTTGGCGACGGCGGTGGAACCAAAGGATCATTGGCGGAGGAACCCGACGCCCAAAACGGTCGGTGTCAACTCCCGTCGGAAATAATTCTGATCCGAAACAGCCACCACTTGGGGTCATCATCGCGACGCTCCAGGCGCCCGGTGATGGTCTGGCCGGGCTCCACGGCTTCGAGCACGCGGGGGTCGACTTGGAACGCCATGGTCATCGCCGCCATGACGCCGGGAATCTCTTCGTGGTCGACGAGAAGGGCACTCCGCTCGGGCAGCAGTGAGACGATGCGACCGCGCACGGGATAGCCGCGCAGGGCGGCTTCAGCGGGACTGCACCCACAATCGTCGATCGTAGGCTCCCCGTCATACGGCAGGGTGGCGATCTCGGTGACGACCCGGCCACCCCGACTTTGCACGATCAAGAGCTGGGCGGCCTGATCAGAACGATTGTGCAGGATCCGCATATGTGGACGACCTTCCGAGGGGCCGGCATGACGGTAGATTATGCCCACCGCACCGTTGCCGTGCAGGGCACGGAAGGCGAGATGGCCGTTGGTCTCCAGCCAGGAGACCCAATGCGTGCCATCGCGCAGCACGACGACCTTGGGGGAGCCGCTCGTCGGTTGATCGGGATCGTCGATCCGAGTCGCGGCGGTCCAGGGGCGGCCCAAGTTGTTGGACCGCGCTACCAGCACGCGGGGGTTGTCATCGGCGGCTGTGAACCACGTCGCCGCGACGTGGCCGCTGCGACGGCTGAGGTGTGGACCGTTGACTGGACAACCTTCGATGACCCAACCATCCGCGTTGGGCGCTGACGTCTCACGCCAATCGCCGCGGCGGTAGGCGCGGTAGGCAATATCCCGGACTTCCGTTTCGGATCGATCGCGGTAAGCCGTAAGCACGACTCCGTTGGGCAACACGAGCAGACTGAGCGGACAGCAATCGCAAACCTGTTCGTCGACCAAGGTATCCGTTTCGTCGTGACCGACCACGCGGCTGCGCAGTTGAGTGGCGGTGGCTTCGCGACCATCGAGCCAGATGGCTAGCCAGTTGCCATTGAGCAACGCCGCGAGTTGCACAAATTCCTGCCGTTCGCTTTCGGTCGTAATCCGCGCCGGCGCGGACCACGAAGCCCCGTAATCCTCCGAGTCACTGAATCGCGCATGGTAACCGCCGGCGGGGTTTTCCGCATACCAAATCGCGGCCACGCGACCGCGTAGGCCGGCGGTGATGGTCGGGGTATCCCGATCGTTAATGAACCAGTCGGCACCGGTGGCGATGGTCACCGGGCTGAACCACGCGTTGGTCTCACGGTCGAAGCGCGCCACGCGCAGCGCCGTCGCGCCTTCGCCGGTGGGTTCGGTCCAAGATACGAACAGATTACCATCTTGGGCACTCGTCAGGGCAGGGGTACGAGAGGTCGCGGCCGCCGCCAAAGGCAGCTGTTGGAATTTGATCGCGCTAGCGGAAGCCAACGCCGCGCTCCCGGCGAGGAGTGCGATTCGAATTAAGGCAGCGGCAGCGGCCAAGAATTTCATGGATCAATCACCTGCACGTCCTCGAGCAGCCAAGTACCGGCGTCGGAACGTTGCATGGTAGCGGTAATGGTGTCGCCTGCTTTTACGGGGGGCAACCGTTCCGGATTGATCTGAAACATCATGGTCATCGCCTGCATGAATCCAGGAATTTCTTCGTGTTTGACCAGCAGTGCCTGTCTTTCCGGAAGTTCGCTTTGGATGATACCGCGCAACGTATACGTCTTGCCGGCTTCGGTGGGTTTAACGACGCAGCAACTGCATCCGGCGGGTGCTGGCGCGTCGGCTGACTGCTTGGCCGGGTCTGCGGCCGCAAGGCTCAAGGGGAGGGTGAGGGCACCTAGCAGAGGTAGGAAGCGGTAAGAACGGGGAAGTGTTTTCATAATGATCTAAAAATTCGAAGGAAAGACGGGCGAAAGGGTAAGTCAGGAGGGATCAGTAGCGAAAGTCACATTTGATCCACGCAAATCGACCCGGTTCATTGACCCGCGTCGTCTGCACGAAGCCTGCGACGCTGGAACCCGCCCGGCTGATATGCTCGGCGAACGTGCGATCAAACAGGTTATCTATCCCTGCTGAGATGCGAACAGCGTTGGTGGGGGCCCAGCTGGCGTTGAGGGAAAACACGTCAAAGGCTGGCGAGGGACCGATGTCTTGACCGACAATGTTGCCTTGATCCACCGCGACGCGATCTTGGGCAGCGGCGACTCGCCAGAGCACGCCCGCCGACCAAGTGGGCCGCGCATAAGTCAAACCCAACCGGCCCTCGAGAGGCGGCATCTGCGCCAGGGCCAGGTCGTCCGTGGGGTTGGTGCCTCGCACGGCCGCGATGCTCGCCTCGCTGCGCCACGTCTCGCTGAAGCGATACCCGAGACTGATTTCGCCCCCGAAACTTTCGGCTTCGATGTTGCGGGTCACGGTGGCGGCTCGCGTGCGATTCATCATCCCGGTCGGTTTCGCGACGTTACGTTCGATCAAGATATAGTCGTCGATCTGAGTGGCAAAGGCAGACACCGACCAATCGAATCCATCGCGTCGGTGCAGCCAACCGATGTCCAGTTGAGTCACTTTTTCGGGCGCGGTGGTGAAGGCGCTGAGACCAGTCAGCGTCTCGTTAGACACCAACTCCCAGTAGTCGGGAAAACGTTGGGTATATCCGACGCCGACAAAAGCGGTCGACGCCGCGCCGAGATCAAACTCCAGCCGACCGAAGGCGGCGGGGAGGGTGGCCGTGCGTTCCAGCTCAGCCGTGGGATTGGGCGCAGTCATGCCCATCATCCCGATGCGAACAGTGGATCGCTGATCGGTGGCGGTCCAGTGATCGGCCCGGGCTCCCGCGTAGGCGCGGATGTCATCAGAAAACGAATACGCAGTTTCGATGAACGCCCCGGTCTGATGAAACGTCGCATCCGGCCCGCGCGGTATCGTGGTGAATGACATCTGGTCCTCGTTGCGCGTGGAACGGACGCGATGCTGGTTACTCTGATGGTCGATGCCGACGTCCAGACTCAGCGGGGCAGCGAGATCGAGTTTAAAGGCCAACCGTCCACCGTAGGTTAGCCGGTCGGGGTTCGATACGGTCTTGCCGGGCATCATCATGTTGGGCCGAAATTCTCGCTGGGAGAAGTTGTCCATCACGTGGTCGACGGCGTTCACGTAGAGCTGAAATTCGGTGCGGCTGATCCAATCCGTGAGCCCGAGATGTTGCAGGCGCAAACCGGCGTTTTGCCGATCAAAACGAGCGCCGTCCATCATCCGATCCGCGTAGGCGGCTTCGCCATCACTGAGGGCGGCGGTGAGTTCGATGAAGGTATCGTCCGAGGGCGTCCAAGCGACGGATCCATTGGTGCTCCAGCGCTGGTAGGCCGCATGGACTTCCTGGCCATCGCCGTCGGTATAATTGTCCATCGCGGCATCGGTGGCGGCGAGGCGACCTTGTAGGGTGGGGGTGCCGCCGCGCAAATCGATCACGCCCTCGCGCCGATCGAAGTCGCCGAGCGTTACGCTGGCGAATGCCGTGGCCCCGCGGTCATCCCGTCGCTCGAAGTCGCGCTCGAAACGCACGGCCCCAGCGGGACTCATCGGGCCGAAGCGGACCGCTTGGGGGCCTTTGATGACGGTGATGCGATCATAAGCTGCGGGGAAGATGTAGGCGGTGGGCGGGTCCATCCGCTGGCCACAACCACCGAGGACGCTTTCGCCCTCGACGAGGATACCGAGGCGAGAGCCGGCCATGCCCCGCAACATGGGATCGCCGTCGGTGCCGCCTTTGCGGATGACGGCGAAGCCCGGAATGTTTTTGAGCACGTCGGCGCCATCGTGCGCGGGTATGGGTTGCGCAGCCGCTTTGGGGTCAGTCTGGATGACCAACGGTTCGATGGTTCGCGCGGTGGTGACGACGATGGGATCGAGGGAAATCACCGGGGTTTGAGCAAAAGCGCTAGTAGCGAGCACGACCAAACTGACCGCGCTACGAAGATAAATCGTTTTCATGATAGAGTGAAATAGAGACTTTGAGGATAACTCAGAACGCCCATTGCCAACCGATCGTGAGAGTGTTGTCGGGGCCGAGTTGGGGGTCATCGAGATCGCGATCAATCACGGTGCCGTATTCGATGGCGATTGCGGTTAACGTGATCGGCGCCGCAAAGAGAGATCTGAACATAGTAAGATTGAGGGAAAAAAGGTGAAGTCGCGCGTGGCCGCATCCGCGCGGAGTGACGTCCCTCCTTCGGAAGCGAAGGCGATGGGACGAAAAATTGAGCGGCCGAATAAACCGAGAACTGCCCTTAGGCGCGGGGCGGTGGAGTCGGCGGGGCGCTGCCCAAAATCTCGGGCAGCGCGAGGTCGCTAAGCGACCACTGGTGGGGATCGAGGCGGGGCACGATCACGGGGTTGAGCTGGCCGAGCGCGAGTTGGATCTCGCGCGTGCCAGACTTCGCGGGAGCGGAGTCGTCGTCGGCATCCTGCGAGACGTCGGCGACAAACTCGCAGACGCCGCAAAAATTATCCGGGCTGAAAGTCATGCGCGCCGCATCGGTGTAGGACATCGTCTGCGAATACGTCGCGAACATTTTTCCCCAAGCAAAGGTCTGCACCAAATCCCAATGACTGCCGGTGGCCACGAGCCACGCAGCGAGCGTCATGATGAGAGCGAGTTTTTGGCGCATACCCGGACTAAACATCCGAGGCCGCAGTGACGGAGCAAGCCGAATTAGGGGCTATTAGAAAAGGCAATGGGAATGTTGCCAGATCGGATATTGTCAGGCGGGAGGCAGCCTCTACCGTGAGCGCTTCGCATGCCCGATCAGCCCAAAGATTTCCCGGTGACGGAACCGAATGAAGATGAAGAGATTCTCGAAGCTTCCTTCGAGGAATTGAACACGTTTTCAGCCGAGCGTTTGGAGGAAGCCTCCGACGTCGTGTTGGCGCGCGCCCTGTCCCGCTTCGAGATCGACGAGCGACGGAGCATCCTGCGGCAAGTGAGTGAAGCCAAGGCTTCGGACATCCTCGCCGAGATGGATGAGGAGGATGCCGCCGAAGTGCTCGGTGCGATGCGCGAGAGTCGGGCGGTCAAGATGATCGAAAGATTCGATCCCGATGATGCGGCGGATATGGTGGCGGAACTCGAAGACGAGGATCGCACGCGTTTGATGGGAGCGCTGGAGCCGGAAACGGCGGAGGATATCAACCTGTTACTCTCCTACGATCCGGAGACGGCGGGCGGCGTGATGACCACGGATTTCGGGGTGGTGCGCGTTAATCACACCATCGAGCAGGCGATCAGTGACCTCCGGCACCAAGGCGAAGAACTCGACAACATTTACTATATTTACGTCGTCGATGCCGTGGGCCACTTGCAAGGGGTGGTCTCCATTCGCGAGATGCTGTTGGCCCGGCCTGGTGCCCACATTCGCGATATTATGCACGATGACCTCGAGGGCGTGTGTGCGCCGGAGGATGACCGGGAATTGGTCGCGAGTCGCACGGCGGAGTTTAATCTCGCGGCTCTGCCAGTGGTGGATGCCGCGGGCAAACTAATCGGTATCGTCACCCATGATGACGTGCTCGACATTATCCAAGACGAGGCCACCGAAGATTTCCAGAAGATGGTCGGTGCGGGTGGTGACGAGAGCATTCTAGACTCGGTGGGGGAAAGTCTGCGCAAACGGAACCCGTGGCTCGTGGTGAACCTGCTGACCATCAGCGTCGCGGCGGCGGTGATCACTTTTTACGAAGATCAAATTAAGAGCATGGCCATCCTCGCGGTGATGATGCCGGTGATCGCAAACCTCGGCGGCAATACCGGAGCGCAGACCTTGGCGGTGCTGATTCGTAGTCTGGCGGTGGGCGAAATTCAGCCGCGCGACTCGTTCGCGATTTGTGGCCGGGAGGCAATGAAGGGGCTGCTCAATGGCGTGATCATCGGATTGATTACCGCCGGGACGGTGGGCCTGTTTACGCAGGACGTCATGGTGGCGATAGTCGTCTTCCTCGCGATGGTATGCACGATGACATTCTCGGGATTTGTGGGTGCCACGATTCCGCTGACCCTTAAACGGCTCAAGTTTGATCCGGCGCAGAGCTCATCGATTTTTGTGACTGGGATTGTCGATATGGTCGGGTTTTTGGTTTTTCTTCAATTGGCCACGTGGCTCCTTTTTTAGATGGCGGCTGGCGATCCTCTTTCCCCGCTGCCAGTGGAACCTCTGCCCGGCCGCTACCGTCATTACAAAGGCGGGGAGTATAACGTCATCGGCCTGTGCCGACATTCGGAATCCTTGGAGCCGATGGTCGTCTACCGCGCGCTCTACGGCGAGCTGGGACTTTGGGTGCGACCCGCCGCGATGTGGAATGAGCTCGTGGTGGTCGATGGTCGCAAACAGCTGCGGTTTGCACGGATTGAAGCGTAGGGATGGTGAGGGTAAGGGGCGGGGCGGACCACGTTGTCGGCTCGCTCCCGTTTATCGCTACTCAGAGTGGGGTAGCCGCGCTTGAGCCGGAGGGGCAGATGAAACGGGCGTTGCTCGACGACGCCCGAGCCCGGTGGATTAGGCAACCGGTTCAGAAGCGCCGTCGGGCGTAAAGCCCGACCCACCCAGCAGGGCGCTAGGTGGTCTGACGTGGGTCGGGCTTTATGCCCGATATGTTTCATTCTAGCAGGGCGCTAGGTGGTCTGACGTGGGTCGGGCTTTATGCCCGAAATGTTTCATTCCAGCAGGGCGGGCCACGGTGTCGGCTCGCTCCCGCTTGCCGCTACCCAGAGTGGAGTAGCCGTGCTTTGAGCCGGAGTCGAAAGGGCGATGGGGCCCTACTCCCGATCTCGCCGTTGCAGCATGGCCACGGCCACCAGGAGCACGAATGAGATTACGAGCAGCGTGGCGGCGAACGCGTGGGCGGAGGCGTAGTTCAATTTTTGCACCTCGTCGTAAAGGGCGATGCTCGCCACGCGCGTCTCTCCAGCGATCGAGCCACCGATCATCAGCACGACGCCGAACTCCCCCAACGTGTGGGCAAAGCCTAAGGTCAATCCGGCGCCGATGCCGCGTCTCGCCAGCGGCAAATGCACCCGCCAAAACGTGCGCCACTGGGTGGCTCCGCTCGCGCGACTGGCGTCGAGTAGTTCACTCGGCACCGCGCGTAACGCCGCTTGAAAGGGCTGCACCGCAAAGGGCAGCGAGTAGATCACCGAGGCGATGACCAACCCCGTGAACGTGAAGGAAAGCGGCGCGCCCGTCAGCGCGACCCACCAGCTGCCGGGCGGGCTTTGCGGCGAGAACGCGATGAGCAGATAGAAGCCGATCACCGTTGGCGGCAGCACGATGGGCAGGGTGACCAACGCCTCGGCAAAGGCCGCGAAGCGGCCGCGACTGCGGTTGAGCCACCACGCGATCGGTAGGCCGATCAGACCGAGCAATACCGTCGTGATCCCCGCCAGTTTAAGGGTCAGCCAAAGCGACTGCCACAAGGCGGGGGAAAGTAACCAGCTACCGATGACAGGATCGACCACGATGATGCAACGTGAGGGGCGGAGCGGGTCGGATCAAGGCAGGCGATAGTCGTATGCAACTAAGATTTGCTGAGCCGTTTCGCTGCCCAACCAAGCGAGAAATACCGCGGCTGCGCGAGCATGCGGACGACCGCGAATCACCACGGCGCCGTGCGCCAATACGTTCTCGTCATCGACCGGCAGGATCAAGCCGGGCCCCAGTTGTGGGCGCCCGACCAGTAACGAGGCGGCGATAAAAGCGTAGTTGGCGTTACCACTGTCCGCGAAGTGCAGGGCCTGCGCCACGTTCTCACCGTAAACGATGCGCGCTTGGATCGTCGGCCACAGTCCGGCGGCTTGGAGCACCTGCCGGGCCGCGATGCCGAACGGTGCGATGTCTGGCTGGGCGATAGCGATGCGCCGCACCCCGGGGTCACGCAGGACTACGACCCAATCGCTGCCCGCTGGCGGATGCGGCCAGAGCACCAGTTGCCCGATGGCAAAGGCCTGCACGGAACCCGCGGCGGCGTGCCCTGATTCAATCAACGCGGCCGGATAGCCCAGGTCGGCGGAAAGGAACGCGTCAAACGGCGCGCCGTGCCGAATCTGCGCGACGAGGTTGCCCGAGGAACCGTGAGAAAACTCTAGCTGAATTTCAGGATGCTCCTGCTGGAAGGCCGCTTGGAGCGGCGCCACTACGACGTGCAGATTAGAGGCCGCCGCGATGCGCAGAGACGTGGCCGCTCCGGTGGTCAATGCCAAGCCCATCAGTACTGCCATCATCCCGGCCCGCCGCGTGATCATTGCTCCGCTAGGTCGACCGTGAACGAGCTCTTGAAACGATCGTGGCCGTGTTGATTCATCCCGCGGAATGTCACGTCGAGGCGCGAGCGATTATCGGTCACTTCGAGGATCCCAAAAAACTCCTCCGTCGGGCCGGGTTGCAGCGGCCCCTCGGTCCACTGGCCGATCACCGGATCGCGCCCCTGATCGAGCACACCGGCTTGAAATTCATGCAATACCCCCGGCCTGCCGCTGCCAATCCGGGCGGCCAATATTCCGCCATTGCCCGACAATACACACACGTTGCTGATGCCTTCTTCCCGCAACCACGTTTCGATCTTGGTGCGTTCGGCAGCGTAGTAGCCCCAATGATTGTCGGGCCCCGACACGGCTTCGCGGCCATGCCAAGCCACGGCCGACACCAGGAAAATTAGGGGATGAGACGGCGCGGCCGTGCGCAGTTCCGCTTGCAACCATGCCCATTGCCAATCACCCAAAATTGTCGGCGATTCCGACTCAGGCGGAGTTCGGTGCGTTTCGGTATCGAGCACGATAAAACGGGCCCGCCCGATGGAGAACGCTTGGCTGATCGGGCGGAGAGAGAGTCCCACTTCGTCCGGGTTGTCGGCGGGAAGCGGATAGTGCGGGATGTAAGCACGATAGGCGGCATGGGCGGCCGCCCCGCCGGCGTCCTTGGTGTTCCACGTGTAAACCATCGGCACGTCGCGGTAGAGCTCCGCTTGGGTAAACGAATCCAGCGCCTGATCGTAAAGGGCGAACCAAGCGGGCAACTCGTCGGGCACCTCCGTCTCGTTGTGGCCATTGCCGAGATGCAGGAAGATCAAGGGCTTTTGGTAACGGATCTCAGAAAACGCGCCCGCCTCCGAACCGGTCATTGCCCCCGACGCGAACCCGACGCGAAACGACGCATAACTGCCGGGCCGAGGAAACGTTTTGATCGTCCCCACACTGAGTAACTCGCGCACCCGCCCCGCCGTCGGTCGCACGTAGTAAGTGGTGTCGGGTTTCAAATTGCGCAAAAGGTAACGCGCCAGCGTCACGGGATCCGTGGGCAGGCGGGCACGCTGGGCCAAGGATATGGGCCGCCGGAAGTCTTTGTGTTCGCTGACCTCTAGGCTCGTCATCCGAGCCTCGTTAAGGGTCAGGTGCACGATCGCAGAATTCGGACCGATGTTGCCGCTCCACGGACCTTGGTGAACCAACTGGGCTTGCAAGGCTGCCGGGGTTCCGAGCAGAAACCCGAGGAGGAGGAGCGCGGAACGCGTCATCGTGCGGAGGGCAGACGCGTTGATCAGAACGGCGGTTCTTCTTCGATATCGCCGGCTCCGGCCTCGGGTTCGCGCAACGGCGGACCGTCCTGCCTAGGCGGGGCGCTGCTGCTACCGTCACCAGACTCGATCTTCCAGGCGTTGAGGTTCACGAAGTAGCTTTCCTTCCACTCCCGGCCGCGGATGTCGAAAAACACTTTGATGGAGTCGCCCTCCTTGAGCGGCTCGAGCAGGCTGACCTTGTCTTTCACGAGTTCGAACTTGATGTCCTGCGGATAGCGATCGGCGGTCGTGGTGATCACGAATTCGCGCTTGTTGAAGCCGCTGCCAAAGGTCTGTTCCTCGAAAATCTTTTTAATGGTGCCGGAAATATCAAACATAGGATGGGAGCGTGAGGGGTATGGTCGGTCCGGCGCAAAACTGATTTTGAAAAATCGATAGGCACTGTTGGTGGGATGCGAGATGCGAGATGCGAGATGCGAGATGCGGAACGCTGTTGGCGGGATGCGAGATGGTGGGTGAAACTGTCGGGCATAAAGCCCGACCCACCCAGCAGGATGCGCGGGGGAGACGGGAATCCCGGGTCAGCGATCTCGGCTACAGCTAACTGATCGCACTGTAGCCGAGGTCGCTGACCTCGGGTTTCACATGACGGCTCTGTCTCCGCTGGACATCTGCAACGCGCGGCAACGGTTCAGGCACTGTTGGCGAGATGCGGGATGGTGGGTGAAACTGTCGGGCATAAAGCCCGACCCACCCAGCAGGATGCGCGGGGGAGACGGGAATCCCGGGTCAGCGACCTCGGCTACAGCTAACTGATCGCACTGTAGCCGAGGTCGCTGACCTCGGGTTTCACATGACGGCTCTGTCTCCGCTGGACATCTGCAACGCGCGGTAACGGTTCAGGCTTTGTTGGCGGGATGCGAGATGGTGGGTGAAACTGTCGGGCTTTACGCCCGACAAGCGGTGTCCTTGGCTGCGCGGCCTAGGGGCTCGGCGTTGAACCGAGGGCGGTGAGGGCGGCTTCGATCACTTGATCGGCGGGTCCGGCGGGCGTGATCGCTACGATCTGATCGGCGGCTACGACGAAAGCTTGGAACTGGGGCGTGCCGCCGGGGCTGGCATCGAGCCAGGGCGCGTGGTCGATCAACGCGGGGCCGATCGCGGGCCAGGGAAACATCTCATCGCGCAAGTAGTCCGATCGGGCGCGGGGGCTGTCGTCTACGGAGTAGGTGATCAACTGGAGTCCGGGTGCCCGGGCTCGGAAACCAGAATAGGTTTTGCGCAGGGCTGCGCCGATTTGCTTACAGGGAGCGCACCAGGATGCGCTGTAGAAAAACACCACAACACGGGTGTCCTCGGGGAGCTGAGTAGCCGGCAGCGCGAATCTTCGAGGCTGAACCAAGCCTCCGCGCACCGCGTCCGGACGGGGAAGCTGGGTGCCGACCTCGAATCCGGCCTGACTTGTTGAGGCTAGCGCCAGTATCAAGGCGCTGCGGCGGATCAGGCGGCAGCAGGCAAACGACACCGAGCGCATGGGACTAGAAGTCGACCCGCGCGCCGAGCGTCCAGGTGCGCGGGAAGCGCGGACCGTAAACGTAGCCTGGATCGCGGGACGGGCCGATTTCCAGATCATCCTGAAAGTCGTTGAGCAGGTTGTTCACGCTCGCGCGGAGGGTTAGCTGGAACGTCTCAAAATCGAAGGACTTACTCAGGCCGAAATCCAACACTAGAAAATCAGGGGTGGTTTCAACGGGGTTTAAGCCCGGCACCACGGAGTCAAGGCGATCAGCCAACATTTCGCCTGTCCACTTCGCGCCGAAAAAGACGTTCACGAATTGGTCGTTCGTGTAAATCAGCTGAAACACGCCCGACCAATCAGGTGTTTTATTGTAGCGACGGGTGCCGCGATCGGGATCGGCTTCGTCGAACCGGGCTTGGCTGTAGGCGAGGCCCGCGTTCATCGAGAGCTGGGGATTGAAGCGGTAGGAAGCATCCCACTCGGCACCGAGGACGGTGGAACCGGGGGTATTGATGCGGTTGATTTTCTCGCGGCCGTTTTCGACGCGCAGAGTGCCTTCGTCTAGGTCGAACGCGTTTTCGAGGATCGTGTAGTAGGTCTGGAGCGACGTGACCAAACGACCGTCGAGCCCGGCGGGAGTGAAGTCGCCCCCGAAAGCAAAGGTGTGCGAACGCTCTTCCCGCAGGTCGGACGGGTTGACGATGTCCCGGGGCACGCCGCCGATATTTTCGATATGGATATCCTCGTCGAAAACGCGTGGAGCGAGGAAACCCGAGCTGTAATTGGCCCGCCACGCCAGTTCATCGGTGGCGGCCCAACGGCCTGCGATCCGCGGAGAGACGACCCAATCGGAAAGGGTTTTGGCCTTATCGGCGCGGAGGCCGGGCACGAGTTCGAGCCGTTCGGTGAGGCGCCACTCGTCTTGGACGAAGAAGCCGACATTGCGGTAGGTGTCGTCGTGCAGCGCGGCGATGAAATCGCCGTCAGCGTTGAGTTGATCGTCCTGCAGCTCCTCGGTCTCGGACTGCACGCCGAAGATGAAGTTATGCGTGCCCGTCGCGCCGAGTTGGCCGGCGGCATAGTTAAAGGAAGCATCAAAGAACCACGTTGTGGTCTCGGTCGCGCCGAAACCGTTGAATGAGCCGCCGCCGGTGCCATCGGTGGGATCGCCAAAGAGCGCGGCAGCGCGGGCGGCGTCGCTGCCGGGCGTGGCCTCCGCGTCAGGCGCAATACGGTTGTAAGTCATCGCGATGGTATCAACGCGAGGGTCGCCGGGTTGGATCAGTTCTTCGCCGGTGCCGCCGTAGTAACTGTCGCGGTAGAATCTCACGGCGGAGGCCGAGGCCGTAAAGTTGAGCGGGTCGGAAATCTCCTGCGACCACTTGAGCGTCGCCCAATGGTAGTCCGTCACGAGGGCTTCGGCGATTTGGGCGTATTGCTCGGGCACGTTTAGGCGGTCCCCACCCCGGCGGTCTTCGGCGATGTATTGGTAGTTAAAAACCAGACGGGAACGGTCGGTGGGATTCCACCAGAGATAAGTGCCGACGGTCGTGTTCTCGCGTTCCACGAGTTCGGAAAAACCATCGCCGTTGGCGTCGTAGCTTTCTTGGTCACCGTAGAGACCGTAGACGGCACTCTTGAGCGAGGCGTCTTCGCTGACGAAGAAGCTCGCGAACTGCGTTTGCCACGTGGCGGAACCATCGATGTCGCGCCACGTCGTATCGATGTGGGTGTGGGTATCAAACGGTTCCTCGGGGATGAGGTTGATCACGCCGGCGACCGCGCCCGGACCGTAGAGGGAAGAGCCGCCGCCCTTGACGATTTCGATGCGTTCGATGAGTAGCGTAGGGATTTGGTCGATACCGTAAACGGCGGCGACCCCGGTGAACAGCGGCAGGCCGTCGATAAGGATCTGGTTGTAGTTGCCGGGCAGGCCGAGCAACTGGATCTCAGCCGTGCCGCAGTTCTGGCAATTGGCCTCCGTGCGCGCGCCGTTGAGGAGTTCGATGGCGGTGCCCAGCTCGAAGACCATCGCGGCGGCGAAGTCGTTGGACCCGAGCATCTCGGTCTTAATGGGTACTTCGGACAACAACCGCTCGGTTCGCGTGCCCGTAGTCACCACCCGATATTCCTCCATCTCGTGGGTATGCTTATGCCCTGCGTGGTGGGCGGGCTGAAGCGAAGGAGTCGCCGGTGTGACCTGCGCAAAAGCGGCGGTAGCGACGAGACCTATCCCGGCGACCGTGGAGATAATTAAGTTGATCGAATACATTTAGTAAAGACATTAAAATTTAGGAGAGACTAAATTTAATGCCTAGAGCTAATTGCCAAAGAAGAGCTGTCAAGCCCTTGAAGTTACAAATCAGATTCCGGTTTGAGACCGATCTGAGTTGTAGCCTGTCGGGGGACAACTCCCTGTTGGGGTGATCCCCGTTGTGCTGCTCTCTCCGTGGTCGTTGCCTGAGCGCTGTCGGAGGGTCACGAGCACCGAGAGATTAGCGGGCGGCTTGCTCGCCGGTGGGCTCTGGTTCGAGGAACGCGTGCACGGTTTCATGGGCATGAATGATGCCGTCCTCTTTGATGAGGGAGTCGTCTTCTTGGATCAGTCCGGCGTAGGCGAAGTGGACGTGGAATAGGCGTTGCTCATTCACGGTGGGCAGCAGTTTGAAGCGGTCGTGTTCTTCGAAAACCTCCTGCCACGCCATCCGGACTTCGGCCCAATAGTAGCCGGTTTCATCCCAGTAGCGGTCGGCCTCGGTCAGTGAAGGGCCTTCGATGCGGTAGTAGTGGTTCAGCCCGATTTCTTCGGCGAGGTAGGTGGGGAAATCCATCTCTTCGTCGCCTTCGACGCGCTTGAGGCTGCGTTGTTCATGGAGCCAGCCCGTCGGCGTAATACGGATACGGTGCGTGCCAGTCATGACCCTGTAATCATCGCGCACGGCGTGCTCGCGGCGGGGGAGCGGACGCCAGAATGATTCGCTGTCCCACACCGAGTCATTGCCGTGATGGGACCAACGTCCGACGACTTCGTAGCGGGGGGAGTCGTCAACTTGCCAAACGGCTTGCGTCCAAGCGCCGGTCACGGTGGCCGGATCCCGGGTTTCACGCGCCCAGACATTGTTACCCCGGTAGGTATGTAAATCGGTGTCCTCGTAGGTCCAGTCTTGGCGCCAGTGTTTCACTAGCATGGGTTCAGAGACGGAGCCGTCATCTTGGGTGAAGAACATCACTAGGGTATGTTGCAGACTGATGAAATCGCTGCGGTCTTCGAGCACGTGGATCTTTTCCGTCGCCCAAGAATGGTAGGGCCGACCGAGTTCGAACTCGGGAGTGAGTCCGACGCTTTCCATGAAGTGAAAGCTCACTTTGTAGTCGCCCGCGAGGGATAGAATTGCGGCGCGGTCTCGGCCGAACGCCGAAGTGGCCGCCGTGATGGCGGGCAAGGGAAGCGGTTGAGCCGGAGAGAGCTCGACCGGCGCTCCTCGCGTTGAACCGCCGCGAGGGTCGTTGAGTTCCGGAGATTGGTTGCCCCAGCCAAAGACGTAGGCGGTGGCGGATTCGGGCGGCGGCGTAGGCGCAACCCCGGTCGCAACCCCGGGGGAGGACGCGGCGGAAGGCGCGGTGGTTTCGCAGCCGGCGAGCAGCAGGCCGGTAACGAGTAACGAAAGGGAGGTGAGGGATTTGGACATGGTGATTATTGTGAGAGTTGAGGTTGGATCCACGTGAGCGCGGTATTGTGGCTGGTAACTTCGTAAGGGCGGCCACGGGTAAACCCGGCGAGCGCTTCTTTGTGATTACTGGTCATGAGCACGAGGCCAGGTGCCTCGGTGAGGTAGGTGATGTATCCGTTTTCATCGGACACGAGATTGGCGTCGCCACCGTCACCTCGGTGATCGATTCCCACGTTGGCCCCAGCAAGGGGGAGTCCCCGGAAATAGACGCGGAACTGACCTACGTCAGGGGCGGGAACGATGTCGAAGGTGAGGGCGGGTCCGGCCGGGGCGGGAGCGCTAGCCGGATGCCATCTTTGGTAGAATTGCGGCCAGCTCACCGGGAGCGATCCCCGCTGGAAGGCCGGGAAGCGCGTCTCCGCGAGGGCGATTTGATCCGCCGTGGTTTCGAGCAGACGAAAATGTGGGTATTCCTTGCGCACGGAAGTGAGCGCCGGGTTGCCGTCACTTACCGTCCACGCGATCGGGAGCGTTAGCTCGTCCAGCAGGCCAGGGGAGGTCTCCGAATCCCCCCCGGCATCACCGAAGAGGATGACAAGGTGTTGGTCAGCGGTCGGCTCGATACGCATGACGTGGGCCAGGGTGGGCGCGGCTAGAGCCCAGCTCAATCCGAGCAGTAAGCCGGTGCGGCGGAGCTGCGGCATAAACGGTGTCTTCATCGTAGAGCCCGAGATCAGAAGCGGAAGCGCAGGCTCGCGGCGGCGTTGAAGCCGGGCTGGGTGCGACGTTCGAGTTGAGCGGTGCTGGAGGCCGACACGCCTCGCACGGCGTTGTAGCGCCAGTATTTCTCATCGGTCAGATTATAGAGGCCGAGTTGCAAGGTGGTGTTTTCCCGCACTTGCCACCAACTGATCAGGTTAAAAACGGTGTAGGCGGGAGCGAGGAATGCGGTGGCCGGATCTTGGGCGCTGTCGGATGCGTCCTTGGCGGCAACGTATTCGAACTCAAACGATGTGCCCCAACGGCGGTTGTTAGCAGTGTAGCCGATGGCAGTGTTTGCTTGCCAAGGAGCGATGCTGGCGACGGGCGTCCAGGTAGTGCCGTCGTCGCTTGATTCGCCTTCGCTCCAGCCGAAGGCGGCGCGGGCGTTCCAGCCGTTGAGGGCGGATGAAAGCTCGGCGCCGGTGACGGTGACGGCGATGTCCGTGCCTTTGATTTCTGCCGCGCTGACGTTACGGGTTTGAAACACGCCGGCGGGGAAATTAGGATCGAAGGTCCCAGTCGAGAGGAATTGATCGATGAAATCGTCGTAGCGGTTGTAGAACACGGCGGCGCGCACTTCGACGGCCGACGTGAGGTCGCCCTTGATACCGACTTCGAAGCTGTCGCTGGTCTCGGGCTGGAGGTCGGAGTTAGGGATGGTTTTATAACCGAAGGCGACATTGGTAAACGTCGCGGTGAGCTCCTCGGCGCTCGGATAGCGGTAGCCGTGATTATATTGGGCGTAGGCATTAAGTCTGGGCGTAAGGCTGGTGAGCACGGCGAGTTTGGGAGCCCAGGCGGTATCGGAAAAATCGGGAGCGAGTTGGCCGCCAGTGGTCGCGAGGTAGGCGGGCGAATTCTCCGGAGCGAGCTCGAAGCGATCGATCCGTAGGCCGGGAATCACGACCAACTTACGTTCGTTGCTGAACTTCCATTCGATCTCGTCTTGCAGGTATAATCCCGTGCGGGTCGTATCGGTATCGGCCATTCGCGGAGCATCCGTGAAGGTGCTGATCGCGGTCTGTTGGAAGCGTTCAAAGGTCTTGGACGTGGCGGTTACATTGTATTCTGCACCGTAAGTGAAGCGGTGAGTGGTCGCGCCGCGCGTGACGGTTTTGGAGGCGTTGACGGACGCGCCGACCGCATCGTTGTTAAATGCGGTCTCGGCGTCGCGGATACGCGATGAGGGCGCGACGCGAATCTGTTGGTTGAGATCGCGCGCGACCGCGTCCTGCTGGTAAATCGCAGCGGTCAGGTTATCGAGCAAGGCCGTCGGTTCCACAGGGGAGAATCGGTAGTCGAGTCCGATGCGAAAGCGTTCGGTGAGCGACGTGGTGAACACGCGATCAATCGTGCCGAGGAAGCGGAACGGGCCCTCGGCGTTGTTGACATCCACCATGATCTCGCGGTCGAGATACTCTACCGTGAAGGTCGCGCGATGGGCGGCCACGGGGGTTCATACGAGCTTGGCCAGATAGGCGTCGCTGGAGACGTCGGCAGGATTGGAAGCTACGTCGCCGTTGTTCTTGGTTTCGCTCGCATCGCGATGCGTGTAAGAGACCAAGGTGCTGAGGGGGCCGGACTCGGCGGCGGCGGTGAATGAATGGGTGAAGCCGTCGTTGACCGAAGAGTAGGCCCCTTTGTAAACGGCGCTGGCGGTGCGACCGCGGAGGAAATTGTCTGGCGATTTGGTGGTGAAGGAAATCACTCCACCGAGGGCGTCGGTGCCATAGAGAGCGGAGGCGGAACCTTGGAGAATTTCCACCCGTTCTAGCAGTTCGGTTTCGAGGTAGTCTCGCCCCGTGGGTTCGCTGCCGCCGAGAGTGAACTCATCGGGAGCGCGGACGCCGTCGACTTGGATCAGCACCCGATTGCCCTCGATACCGCGGAGGTTGTAGCCGAAGTTACCGCCGCGTTGGTAGGGAATAAAACTGTCCGATCCGAAGGCCTGAAACGGCACATCGGCGAGCGGATTATTGCGCACGATCGAGCCGAAGTCGGTGACCGGATCGATGTCGAGATTGACGGCGACGATGGTGCCGGGCGTTTCATTGATGAGGCGCTCGGTGCGCGTCGCGGAGACGACTACAGCGGGGAGCTGATGAACCTTGGGAGAGCTGGGTTCCGCGCTTGGAATCGTGGTTTGAGCAGGAGCGACGGCAGTAAAAGCGGCGGCTAACAGGAGGAGTGGGATGGGATGTTTCATAGTGATTGGTGGATTCGAAAACGGGTTGAGTTCAGGCGCTTCCGAGGTGGACGAGGGCGATGAAGGTGGTGAGGAGGGCCAGCGCCACGATGACGGCTAGGAGGAAGCGGTCGTTGTCCCAGTTGTGGTCAGGATGGCTTGGCATGGGATGGATTGGGTTAAGCGACCGCAGAGATGGCGCGGCAGAGACGGCGGGATAGGGTGGACAAGCGATCAGGCCCAGAGCGCGAGTAGCACATCGGTTTCCTCCGCAGGCACCGGAGTGAGCATCGGGTCAAAGGCCTCCGCGCCGTGGACGAGCACGCTCACCCGCACGTCAGGGCAGAAGCACGCGATGCGGCAGGTGAGGCACCACGCTTGGTGCTGGGTCGAGGCGATGGCGGCCGGCAGATGCAGGGTGATATGCGTCGGCGTGCTGGAGCGCTGGTTGCGGGGAATCAAATGCGTTTGCAGGACTACTGGCAGGGCGATATCGGCGGCGCAGAGCTGCACGATTCGGGAGAGCTCACCGGTCTTGGTTTTCGACGGAGCGCTGATTTCGCAGTTAAGTGGCGGGATCATTAGAAGATCTTACGACTGGGACTCAGTATCAATAATGGATTAAAAAAGAGCCAGTTGTGGGCTCGGCGGAACCCGACAACTGGCGTGAAGTTAAGCGATGGTAGGGCAGTGCGGCTCGACGGAGCCGCTCATGGCTTCGAGGGGTGGTTGTCCTGGCGTTGGCAGGTGCCGGTTTGTTGGAGGGTCGCGCAATCGGCTTCCATGCGGAGATCGAGTTTGCGCAGATTGAAGCCCGCCTTTTTGGCCATGGGACCTTCGCGCATGGCGAGGCACGGGTCTTTGACTTGGTGGAGATGGCCGCAATCCCGACACACGACGGTGGCGGAGTTTTGCACGTGTCGAGTGTTGGCCGGATCGACGGTGGTAAAGCACATTTGGTTCTGCGCGCCGCGCGTCTCATGCAGCAGACCAAACGCGGTCAGGTCCTTCAGCGTGCGATAGACGGAGGCCATCGAAATGCCGCGATCAATTTTGCGAGCAATGGGCAGTAAGGCCTCGGCGGGGAAGGGCGGCTCGAGTTCGCCGATCACGTCGCAGATCACTTCGCGCACTTGGGTGCCGCGGCCTCCGTTTTCACGCCAAGCGCGAAAGGCGGCATCGCGAAACGCGCGCGGGGACTCTTGCTCTGGCTGGGACATGGTCTGCAGCGATGCGGGCGGCGATGCAGGCGGACTTAGGAAGCGGCGGCGACGGCGCGAAACCGGAACTCCACGGCGATCTGGTTGGTTTGATCGAACGCGCGATCATGCAGCACCGTGCGAATCGTGCTTTGGCAGCACTCCTCCAGATTGGCGGACTGACCGAGATGCAGGGGAAACACTTCGAGCTCTTCTCGGGTGGCTTGGTTGTTTCGAGCCACGATTTCGACGTGTTGCTCGAGCCACTGGCGGATGGGCGTTAAGTGGTGGGGGGCGCCTGCGGGCAAACTCGCGAGCAAATTGAAATAGCAGGAAATGCAACGGCCCGGATGGGGATGAGCGGTGGCGGCATCGCGCAGATCTAGCAAGGTGTCAGCTTGGGCGCGGCACGGGTGCGCAATCGGAGCGAGGATTTGGTCGAAGTTAGCAATGGGACTCATTCTCAAAAAATATTGACCTAAAACTCAGCGTTAATGAGACGCGTTATCAAGTTAATTTTGAGAATTACTCTCAAGAAGCTCTATAAACCGCTTGTTTTAAGGCATTAAAAAAGACCGCCGAAGCGGTCTTGAGGGGGGCTAAGCTAATATTTGGGTTAGCTAGCGGCGTATTCGCCGCACCAGTCACCGGCCGAGACTGCTGGGAAGCGTGATTCAAATTTCACGTTCTCATCCACTTGGAACACGACGGTTTGAGGCGCGCGGCGGCGGCATTCACCTTGGGTGTCGGCTAAGATGTTAAAGTGAAGGCAAGACGCGCAGGTCTTGGTGGCAGTAGCAGTGTCGGTGGTCATAATTTTTGTATTAAAGGTTAAGAGGCCGAAAGCCCCGGTTAATGAGAACAGAATGAGACATTCTCAGAAACGCAAATGGTGCGATCACATAACTCGTTGATTTGCAATCTTAAATAAGAGTCAGTCTCAATAGCAATAACGCCTTTAATGAGACTGAATCTAGATTTCAAGACGGGTGGGTGCGAGGCGTAGTGAGCCGGAAGCAACCCGGCGATGCTCAGAGGGAATGCAGCCGGAGCGCATAGTGGGGAACACCCCTCGGGGGTGGGTCGGGCCTTACGCGCGATCGCACAGCAGGTGAGGGCGGAGTTTGCCGCCG
>Ga0208414_1000801_pt1 | contig 27773 bp, 23 predicted proteins | sample AntAceMetag02UKE_FD_184770 | JGI IMG/M metagenome (GOLD analysis project Ga0208414, IMG submission 184770) | Saline lake microbial communities from Ace Lake, Antarctica - Antarctic Ace Lake Metagenome 02UKE (SPAdes) (version 2) | ecosystem: Environmental > Aquatic > Non-marine Saline and... | reverse complement strand
TATCGATTATTTTATAATTATTGATGGTATATATGAACGATCGAAAAAAAAGGAATTCCTTTCACAGTTAAGTGCTTTAAATGAGGTGCTATCTGCAGTTGAGGTGAACCCAAAAGGGTTGCGCTCCAAACAAAACTTATTAATGGAATAATGAAATATTTAGATAATAAAACAAAGATAATAGCGACTATTGGCCCGGCAACGAGTTCTCGAGAAATGCTTAAAAAGATCATTGAGACAGGGGTTAATGTGTGTCGACTAAACTTTTCGCACGGAACTCATGCGGATCACCAAGAAGTTTTAGAGCGGATTCGCAGTATTGACGAAGAATTAGAGATTCACACAGGAATTTTAGCTGATTTACAGGGGCCGAAAATCCGAATTGGTGATATGGGTGAAGGAAGAGAGGTTATCGCGGGTGACCGTCTTCAGATTACCACAAATAAAGATAATCCAGATGCAATCTGGATTAACTACAAAGATTTCCCTCGGGATGTTCAACAAGGGGAAAATATTTTATTGGATGATGGAAAACTCAAGTTCGAAATTGTTTCTACTGATGGAAAAGAGAACGTCGAAGCCAAAGTAATTTTTGGTGGTATCTTGAAATCAAGAAAAGGAGTAAACCTTCCAGATACAAAAATTTCAATGCCTTGTTTGACTGAAAAGGATTTGGTCGATCTAGAATTCGTTTTAAAGTACGATATTCCGTGGATAGGCCTTTCGTTCGTTCGTAGTGCAGATGATGTATTGGAATTAAAATCTAGAATAGCAAAAGCGGGTAAGACAAGCTTAGTAGTTGCGAAAATTGAAAAGCCAGAAGCAGTACAAAACTTGGATGCAATTATTGACGTAGCTGATGCGCTAATGGTTGCTCGTGGAGATTTAGGAGTGGAGATTCCACTGCAAGAGGTGCCTTTGATTCAAAAAAGCATTGTAAAACAATGTCGTAATAAAGCAAAACCAGTAATTATAGCAACTCAAATGATGGAGTCTATGATTGACAGTTTTGCGCCAAGTAGAGCGGAGGTAAACGATGTTGCTAATGCTGTTTTAGATGGCGCAGATGCGGTAATGCTGAGTGGTGAAACTTCTGTAGGGAAGTATCCTGTTGAAGTTGTGAGTACTATGATGAAAATTGTAATGCGCATCGAACAATCCGATCAGATATACAACACTGAAATTTTTCCTGAAGATGTACCAGCGCGTTTTATTACTGATAGTATTTGTGATAGCGCAGCTCAACTCGCAAAAACTGCTCATGCAAAGGGCATTGTAACCATGACTTTTTCGGGTTATACTGCTTTCAAAACTGCAAGTTACCGTCCTAATGGATTCATATTCGTATTTACAGCGAATCGTAAAATATTAGATATGTTAAGTTTGGTTTGGGGCGTTAAGTCGTTCTATTATAATGAGTTTGTGAGTACAGATCACACAATTGACGAAATCAAATTATTTTTGAAAGAATATAAATACGCTGAAGTAGGTGATTATGTAATTCACATTGCGAGCATGCCAATTGCTAGAAAAGGAATGTCAAACATGTTGCGTATTTCTCATATTAAATAGACAAGAAACTTTAACGATTTCACATTACCTTTAAGGACTAGTTTTGTAAAAATTAAAAACAAAAATTATGTATCCTCCAGAATTAGTGGCACCAATGAAAGAAGACCTAACAAATGTTGGGTTTGAGCAGTTAACCGCTCCAAGCGATGTTGATTCTGTTTTAAATAATAACGAAGGAACCGTTTTAGTTGTGGTGAATTCAGTTTGCGGTTGTGCGGCAGCGAATGCTCGTCCAGCGGTGAAAATGGCTGTTTTAAATGATAAGAAGCCAGGAAAATTAACAACAGTATTTGCTGGTGTTGATGCTGATGCAACTAATCAAGCAAGAAAATACATGCTTCCATATCCTGCAAGTTCGCCAAGTATGGGTTTGTTTAAAGATGGTAAGCTTGTTCACTTTATTGAAAGACATCATATTGAAGGCAGACCAGCTGAAATGATTGCTGAGAATTTAACTGCAGCGTTTAACGAGTATTGCTAGAATTTTAATAGATAATAAAAAAGGCTTCGAATTTCGAAGCCTTTTTTATTTATTTTGATTCAGGGCATTTAATATAGTAGTGAATCAGTAATAAAGCTAGTAGTGTCGGCTCCATATTGCAGAGAAGAATCAGAAAGAAAGACTGCGTTTTCTTGAAAGCTAGGGACAGGACGAAGCATAAACAACACAATAAACACAGCTGCAATTGATGCTAGGGCTGCCCAATTGACAGGAGGAGCCCAAAGTTGTCTGATCTTATTAGGAAAAGGAATTACGTTATTTTGCTGAATATTATTGAATTGATTATCGCTTCCAAATTTCTTTTCAAACGCAGCATCTAGTTTAATTTTTACGTGCAATCGGGTCGAATTTACTTCATCATTACGTAGTGTATTTTCAATTTTATTTTCATTCATAATTCCTAGGTTTAACGTCTTCCATTCTTCTATTTCAATACTTCCAATTGTATCGGTTAGAACTTTTCTTTCTAACTCAAAATATCGATCCAAATTCTTTTCCATAATTCTATTTTTTTGGATGAAACATTTCTAGTTTTTTAGAAAGAACCTGTTTAGCGTAAAATAACTTTGACTTGACGGTTCCTTCTTTAATATTCAGTGCTGTGGCAATTTCCTCAATGCTATAACCTTCATGATATTTCATGATAAACGCTGTACTAGAGTCCTGATTCAAATGACTCAGTTCTATAAACAAACGCTGTTTAAATAACTGCTCTTCTGTGCATTGCATTGGATCAAGTGCTCTATTTACCATTTGGGTAGTATCCGATTCGGTATCCATAATCTTACGGACTTCCATTTTCTTGTATTCGTTTTTCACCATGTTATGAGCCACGCTATAAAACCAGGGCGAAAAAGATTTTGAAGTATCAAATGTTTCTGGCTTTTCGATAATTTTCATAAATAAATCGTGTAAGAAATCTTCCGACTTTTCCTGGTTATTATTCAGCTTACGAAAAAAGAAATAAAACATCTTTTTCTCGTAGCGAGCATACAATAGATCGAATGCCTTTTTTTCGCCATTTGAAATGGAAAACATAAGTTGCTCGTCGTTGTAATTTGATATTTCCAATGTATTTTTTATCGTAATCATAGGCAGATACAACAGTTAACTTTAAAAGTTCATTTTGCATTTCATTAGATATGTTAACTGGGGTTAAAGCAGTGCAAATACTATTAATTCAAGTTCATTAATCACATTACCTTTGTTACTCAATGGCAGATCACCCCCATAAGCATAAAGAAGGCTGTTCGCACGACAATGATCACGGTCATCATCAAGCAGGAGTGCATGTCCACCCGATCACCAAAAATCTTAAAGTCGCCTTTTTTCTTAACCTTAGTTTTACGATCATTGAAATTATTGGGGGGTTAATGACCAATTCTATCGCAATTCTATCCGATGCTATTCATGATCTTGGAGATACCTTAGCTATTGGTGCAGCATATTATTTTGAAAAACTCTCGGATAAAAAGCGCGACAATCAATTTAGTTATGGTTATCGTAGATTATCAACACTAGCGGCATTGCTAAATGTGGTTATTTTAACCACCGGGTCTGTAGTGATAATTACCCAAACTATTCCCAGGCTTTTGGCGCCGGAAGAGGTAAATGGTTTAGGAATGATTGGCTTTGCAGTATTGGGAGTGATAATGAATGGAATAGCTGTTTTGCGTTTACGCAGTAATTCAAAATCATTGAATCAACGGACTGTAATGCTTCATTTGCTTGAAGATGTGCTGGGCTGGGGCGCGGTTTTAGTTGCTTCGATCATTATTTATTTTACCAATTGGTACATTCTTGATCCTATTCTTTCAATGCTGATTGCTGGGTACATTTTGTTTAATGCGCTTAAGAATTTAAAATCCATTATGCATATTTTTTTGCAAGCGATTCCAAACGATGTCAATGTTCACGAGATTCAAAATTTGGCTCTTAAAATTGAAGGTGTTAGAGAGGTTAATGATTTACATGTTTGGTCATTGGATGGTGAGTTTAATATAGCTAGTCTGCACGTGTTTTATGTCACTGAGTTTGATTTAGGAAAGAGCGAATGGTTAAAATCTGAAATACGGAAACTATTTGCTGAAAAAGGAATTGAACACGTAACAATTGAGTTGGAGGCTCCGGGAAAAGGACAAGGAGCATTGAATAGTTCCTTTCATTAAAGTTTATAAAGAGTCACTCAGAGTTATTTCACTCTGGTTCGACTCCTTTTGAGCGTTATCAAGCTCTATCGTCCTTTCAAGCTCTATTGTCTCATTAAAAACTTTTTTCAAACCTTCAGATTGTTTTTTCCGAACGGACTCATAATTTGCTCTCTGTTCTATTGCAATGATGTATTGGCGAACTTCGTACACAATTAAGCCAATAATTAAACCGACAAACAGTCCGAAAATAATCCAAAGCTTAACGCTTGAGGTGCTGTTCTTATTTTCATTCATAATTTTCAGTTTGATCGCGCTTTTGTGTGCAATACTATTATCAACCTAGATTGAACGAAATTAACCGCACTTTTTACTAAAAGGCTATTTTCACAATAAGACTTGTAAACAGTATTGTGTTTAATCAAATTGATGGCTGAAAGATGTATTTTCGAGAGCCTTATTTTTTGGCTAAAAGCTTACTATAGTGCAGAAAGAAATTGAAATAGCGGTAACGCCACAAGTTGCCAATCACAAGGATTTGTTAATTGATGAATGTGCTCTAGATTTGGGAGTTCCCACCGAAGAGGTGAGCGATGTCAAGATCCTTAGGAGGTCTATTGACGCTCGATCGAAGCAAGTTAAGTATCGTTTAAAATGTAACGTTTATATCAACGAAGAACCTGCAGTTGAGTCGGTAGAAAAGAGGGCGTATCAAAACGTAAGTGATAAGCCCCGAGTTGCCATTGTTGGTAGTGGCCCGGCAGGATTATTTGCGGCTTTACGTTTGATAGAATTGGGTTATAAACCAATAGTCATTGAACGTGGAAAAGATGTGTCTAATCGTAGAAAAGATTTAGGATTATTGCACAGAGAACATATTGTAAACCCTGATTCAAACTATTGCTTTGGAGAAGGAGGAGCGGGAACCTATTCCGATGGAAAACTCTATACGAGAAGCAAAAAAAGAGGAGACCTGAATCGAGTACTCGATATTTTAATCGAGCATGGAGCTCAAAATGATATTAGAGTTGATGCTCATCCACATATAGGAACAAACAAGCTTCCAAAAATCATTGCCAATATGCGCAAGACTATTTTGGAATCTGGTGGAGAAGTTTTGTTTGATACCAGAGTAGAGGATATATTAATTAAGTCAGGAAAAGCAGTTGGTGTAGTTGATCAAAACGGGAATGCTATTGAGGCTGTTTCTATTGTTTTGGCAACAGGACATTCAGCGCGAGACATATTTTATCTGTTGCATGCAAAAGGGCTCGAATTAGAAGCTAAAGCTTTTGCAATGGGCGTGCGAGTAGAGCATCCGCAGCCAATTATCGATAAACTTCAATATCATTGCGAAGGACCAAGAGACAAGAATTTACCATCGGCACCTTATTCTGCTGTGGAGCAGATAAATGGTCGAGGAGTATATTCTTTTTGCATGTGCCCCGGAGGATTTATAGTTCCCGCTGCGACAGCTCAAGAAGAATTGGTTATTAACGGAATGAGTACTTCTACTCGAGATTCTCGATATGCAAATTCTGGAGTTGTGGTGGAAATTGAATTGGAAGATTTAAAAGCCTATGAAAAACACGGAGTGTTTGCTGGATTAGAATACCAGAAGTACTTGGAAAAAGCTGCTTGGAATGCTGGGGGAAGAACGCAAACAGCTCCTGCACAAAGAATAGTTGATTTTACTGAAGGAAAAACATCTAGTGAACTGAACGATTGCTCGTACATCCCTGGTGTAGAATCGTCACCTATGCATGAGTGGTTACCAAAGCATATTGGTAAACGATTACGAAAAGTATTCAAGGCTTTTGATCAAAAAATGAAAGGCTATTACACCAATGAAGCTCAAATTGTAGGGGTAGAATCTAGAACTTCTTCTCCTATAAAAATTCCTAGAGATGCCACTACCCTTCAACATCCGCAGTGTGAAGGATTGTACCCAAGTGGTGAAGGTGGAGGTTATGCAGGAGGTATAGTTTCTGCAGCGATTGATGGAGAAAAAGTGGCTGAGGCCATTGCGAAAAATTTAAATTAAGAGAGAATGATTGAAATATCTGAAGCAAAGTTGGAAATGCTTTCTGTGCATGCAGTTGGGAACAAGTCGAAAGAAGAAGGTTGTACTCCATCAATGGGGGTTTATGATTTGGACGACGAATTAGAAGAGGTCTTGTTTCGTTACTTTCTAAAGCCTTTTAAATCGGAAGATTTATTCAAGTTCAAACATGAAGTTGATTTGAACATGAACGAAGTGTTCAGCTATGCAAAAACGATTTTTGAAGAACCGGATAAATTTCACTTATACTCTGTAAATATGCTCAAGCACCTTTACAATCAATCAGAGCACCCGCACATTAAATCGGGGGAGGTATACATTGCGAAATTCAGTGATATTGTTTTAGAAGGAGAATTGGTTGAGGCGATCGGAGTATTTAAATCGGAAAATAAAGATACCTTTATCAAGGCACGTGATAAAGGAAACTTTGTAATGTTAGACCTTGAAAAAGGCATTGATATAAAGAAATTGGACAAAGGATGTTTGATTTTCAATACCGAAGAAGAGTCAGGTTATCGCGTCATGACTGTGGATCAAAACAATTACGATACTCAATACTGGAAAGACGATTTTCTGGGCTTGGAAGAAGATAAAAACGATGTTTTCTTGACCAAAAACGTAATTAACTTGTGCAAGGATTTTTCGAAAGAAGTTGTTCGAGCGGAAGGAAACCCAAAAGATCAAGCCATGTTTATGGCCAAATCGGTTGATGCTATTTCGCAACAAGAGCAGTTTTCGATGGATGATTTCAAAGAGGAATTGTTTCGCGATGCTCCAGTGGAGATGAAAGACCGTTTTGAGGACTATCAGCAGGTATATAAAGAAGCAAGGCAAATTGAATCCATTGATGGGTTTGAAGTTGCGGAAGACACTTTAAAAAAGGAAAAGCGCAAAATCAAAAATGTGATTGAATTGGATACCAATATCCAAATCAAAATGAATTTTACCGACGCCAATTCAGGAGAGAAGTTCTTAGAAAGAGGTTATGATGCTGAAAAGGACATGTACTTCTACAAGGTTTATTTTAATAGAGAGAAGCGGTAAAATAAAACGCCCACTTCTAGAAAAGAAGCAGGCGTTTTATCGATTGATTCGTGTATTAAAACCTTTCAATCTTAAAATTCAATCGTTAATTCGATTTTATCACTCGGACTGACTCAACGTTCGAATTACCGTGTACTTGAATCAAGTACATACCATCAGGAAAATCAGTTAAGTCAATTATTTGTTCATTAGAATTTGAGCCAAATTCTTCCAACGAAAGAACGATTGCTCCATTAGTATTAAAGACTAAAACCTTGCCGCTTTCCCCTTGTGTTTCCCAATTTAGATTGAATATTCCATTAGACGGGTTAGGAAATAATTGAAAGGTAATTTTAGATTGGTCATTTTCATTAAGAGAAGTTGCGACTTCAACTTTTATACAGCTCTTAATACCACAATAGACATTATTAAGAGTGTCAAAGACATCAACACAAGCAGAGTATTCGCCCCTATTGCTATACAGGTGCTTTGGGTTTTTTGCCCAACTTAAAGGACTACCGTCACCAAAGTCCCAGACGTAATATGGTGCTAAGCTTAAGCTGTTAGCAAACGAATTAAACTGGATAAGATTCCCTCCTAAGACGTTATAGGTAGGACTTGCACTACAGGCATTAGATGGTGCATATATTGACACCATTTTACAAATGGTATCCCTACAATTATTGGCTGTATCATTTAAGTAGAGACAAACTTGATAGTTGCCAGGGTTAGCATATATGTGGCTCAGGCTTGTTTGGTTACTACCGGTTCCATCTCCAAATTTCCAAACATACATGGGGTTTTGACCAGAAGTTGATGTATTAGAATAGATTACTGAGTCGTTAAAGGTTTGAAAGGTAAAATTAGCACTACAAGGTCCTAAAATGGAAACGTTTTTACAAATGGTATCCCTACAATTATTGGCTGTATCATTTAAGTAAAGACAAACCTGATAGTTGCCAGGGTTAGCATATATGTGGCTCAGGCTTGTTTGGTTACTGCCGGTTCCATCTCCAAATTTCCAAACATACATGGGGTTTTGTCCAGAAGTTGATGTATTAGAATAGATTACTGAGTCGTTAAATATTTGAAAGGTAAAATTAGCACTACAAGGCCCTACAATGGAAACGTTTTTACAAACAGTATCCCTACAATTATTGGCTGTATCATTTATATACAGACAAACGTTATAATTACCGGCATTAGCATACACATGCATAGGGTCTAATAATCCCGGACCCTGAAATGAACCATTTCCGTCACCAAAATCCCATACGAACAGCGGGTTTTGTCCAGAAGCAATAGAAGTATTAGAAAAGAATACACTGTCGTTAGATTGTTGGAAAGTGAAATTAGCTTTGCAACTATTTGCTGAATTAGAAACAATTACTTTTCTACAATGCTTTTGGTAAGCACATTGGGAAAGTCTTGTAGAATCGTAAATTTCAACACATACTTTATAGTTACCTGGACGATTAAATGTTTGGTTGATCGAAGAATTCTGATTATAGAACGTATTATGCTCCCCAAGATTGTTGAAATAACTCCACGTATAATTAACCCTTCCGTGGCTTGGGGTGAATTTGCTTTTTAGATTGTAATTATTTGAAGAATTAATGATTGTAATTCCCTGAGATGAATTTTTACAATTTGCAGTATCGAGAAATATGGTTTTACATAACTGTTTATTGCAGTTGAATGCTGAATTTCTAACGTTAAGACATACGTTAAAAGAATCTAGTAACCCAGTATAAGTGAATGAGGGACTTTCCTTATGACTAGTATCTGATGCTGCACCCGTACCAAAATCCCAAATGAAGTTTGTGTTAGAGTTTGAGTCGATTACTAGGTTGTGGAATGTAACGGTTCTTCCGTTTACCGAGTAATCCCAATCGGGATCAACACAAACAGTAATTACTTTACAAATAGAGTCCTTGCAATAAGGACTAGGTCTTTCCACCGTTAAGCAAACATTGTAGTCTCCTGTATTTTGAAAATGGGGTAAATTATTTACCCTACTTGTACTTGTAATTGCAGTTCCAAAATCCCAAAGCACACTCACCCCTGTAGATGGTTGAGGATATTGGGTAATCTTAAATCGATACTGGTTGGTTTTAAAATATTTTGTGTAGCTAAAATTCACAGTGCATTGTGCGTTTATGGCTAAGCTTGATGCTATAAGCAATGTTAATACTGTAAGTGTTTTTAATGTTTTCATAGTAGTTGTTTTTGTGTTCATTAACTTACACAAGAATTTTTTAAATTGTGTTGGATGGATTTCAAGTGTTTTGTTTTCAGATATATACATAACTAAAAAGTATAAAAGACACCAAGGCCAATGTTTAAATTATTTTGTTTCCACTCTAAGTGATCGTTCGTTCCAACTAAACAATTTAAGTTCGATCTGAAATAAATATCGCTATAAACTCCAAAGGAATTTATAGGATAAGAAAGTCTGGTTTTGAGTATAAAATTCACCAATGTTTTCTTGAATTGATAGGGCTCCAAAAGAGTCGCATCCGAAGTTGAAGCGGGTAATTCCATAGGTTGGTAGTTATATCCAGTAAGAAAACCAAATGAGACGCCTGTAAGCAATGCCAATTTGAGTTTTTTGTTTCCAAACTCATACCCAACAAGCAATGGGACTTCTAAGTAGCTGGATTGGCTATTTAGTGCTTTTTCAGCCCATGTTGAATCGTAATTGGTTTGAAAGGTTGTGTCAACTTTAGAAACATAACTCGAATCATTGACTTGCACTCTTACGGTGTCAGTTGTGTAAGTTGGCGTACCTGAATCATAGTAAAAAACAGAATCTACAAATACGAATGTCGTGCTTTCAACTAACCAATAACTCTTATCATCATATAATGGTGATTGATAATCGTGAAGCTGTAAAGCAGTGCATTGAAATTGATTTTTGTAAGTCTGGATTTCAATGCCAGAAGATAAGAGCCAACTATTTTTTCTCAGCGTAACGTCTAATGCTGGTGAAAAAGTAACGTTCATTTTATCGTCACTTAGCAATTCAATACCGTTAGATTTTTCAGAGAAAATTGAATGAGAAAACCCAAAACTTGGACCTACTCGGGCACCAAGTAATAAGTTCCAATTGGATGATTTTGGTTTTTCTGGATGTCGGGACTCAAATTAAACGATGATTGTGGAAGGGGAAGAGAATCGATAAGAATTGGATCCATTAGATCTAAGCGTTCCGCAAGCCTAGGTTCTGAAATAAAATCTTTTTCTATTATTTCTGTATTCTGTTTTACATGGCTTGGTTGCTGAGGCATTTTGTCGGTAATGTTTTCAGCTGGTGTTTCATAAACCAGAGTTTCATTTGGAGTGGGCACAGGCAAAGAATTAGCAGTAACTTGGCTATTAGTGTGACCCGTTTTATTCTTGGCGACTTCTGTTTCATCTATAAGATTCGCTGCTGAAAAAGCTGTTTCTGGTTGTTTATTCTCATTAGGTTTTTCGGGGTTTGTTTGAGTTAAAAATTCATTGTGAGTTTTACTTTCGGATACGATCGCATTCTGTTCATTGACAAGGTTCGCTGAAGGAGTTAATATTTCAACTGAATTATCATCATTGGTGTTTTCTGCGTTTGACTTTTCTTCAATTATTAAAGTAGTATTAGATTCATTTTCAGCTTTATTTTGAGGTAAGTCAGTAGTTTGTTTTTGAGAAATTGAGTTAGTTTGATTTGAGTTTTGGGAAAACCCAAACTCGGAAACTCCAGCGATTCCAATCACTCCGGCTAGAGCGATTCCGATAAACCAGAAATAAATGAAAAATCGTTTTTTAGTCGATTTTTGAGCAGCTATAAAATTAGTGGCACTATCCCAATATGCAGATGAATTCGGAACGCTGACGGCATCCGTCGCATCTCGAAAAAGAGCATCCAGTTCCTGGTCATTGTATACGCTCATGCTGTTTGTATTTTAATGTTTAATTTTTCTTTTAATATTGTTCGAGCATTGTTCAAATGCCAGCGACTTGTTCCGGAAGTAAATTGAAGCATCTCGGCAATTTCGTTGTGTTTATAGCCTTCAATTGCGTATAGGTTAAAAACTCTTCTACTTATTTCGGGCACGTATTGCAGCAGACTCAAAATTTCGTCGGCATTCATTTTTTGTTCGGCCTCGCCTTGCACACCACTAGAAAGATTCTCTAATTGATCGGTATGTTCGGTTTCCAATCGGTTATTCTTGGTTTTAGATTGGTGGTAGTGATTAATGAGCAGGTTAACCGCCACTAATCTCAGCCAACTCTTAAAAGGAACTTCTGCTTTTCTTTTTTCTAGGTTTATCAAAATCTTAAAAAAGCACTCGTTGATTTGGTACTTGGCATCCTCAACTGTATTTGTATACCGCAGGCAGAGCGAATACAGATAAGGAAAGCAGATTTCAAAGAGCTTTTTATGAGCCCTTTGATCGCCTTCGATACATCGTTTTATTAAATGGTCATCTACCTGCATGCTTGGTTTTGCTAACTAGTACAGGAAAGGTAAAGAAAGTGTTGGTGAAACAGATGAAAATTTATTTAACCAGAACTTTCGAAAGCCTTTTTAATCACCTTTGCGACCTTGTCAAAAGGCATAAAATATATGTTGATTTCCGTGCTTGGGTTTGCGCTCATGCAGTTGTGCGTCAAGTATTTAGTGCATTTACCAACTACCGAAATCGTCTTATTTAGATCGATAGTTTCGCTAGCATTGAGTTTGGCCGTAATTCTTCAAGCAGGGATTTCTCCTTTTGGGGTAAACAAAAAGTTTTTAATTCTTAGGGGCTTATTTGGAACTATAGCACTTACGCTGTACTTTTTTACGATTCAGAACTTACCCATTTCAACTGCAGCCGTGCTTCAGTATTTATCGCCCATTTTCACGTCAATTTTTGCTATAAAAATGCTCAATGAGCCCATGCCAAAAAGGCGGTGGCTATATTTTGGTTTGTCAATAATTGGTATCGTGGTTGTAAAGGGCTTTAACCCAGACCTTGAGACAAAATATTTGGTTGCGGGAATAGGGTCAGCCATTTTTGCTGGGCTTGCTTACAACTGCATCCGGATTTTAAGAAATACCGATCGACCGGTGGTTATTGTGTTTTACTTCCCTTTGGTTGCAATACCCATTATGTTGCTGTTATCTATTAACGGTTGGGTTTGGCCGCAGGGGTTTGACTGGCTAACGATTGTACTCATGGGTATATTTACTCAATTAGGTCAAGTTTATATGACCAAGGCATTGCATGCGGATAAGGCTACTATTATTACCAGTATGAAATACACAGGAATCATCTACGCCTTGGCTTTTGACTTCTTCATTTTTGGAGTAGAATACCAATGGGGAATGTTTGTAGGAATAGCATTGGTATTGAGTGGTGTTCTGCTCAATGTCCTGAAGAGAGATTAATAGTTTAAAAAGGATTTTAAAGCCGATTCAAGCTAACAATTAAGCGCCTTTTAACGAGTCAAATAGAGCCCATCCTTTTATCCCTAATGTTTTTAATGTTTTTCCATTAGACTTTATTTCATAAAGTTGGACAGAATTAGATTAACAGCTATAATCGAAGTGAAGAGAAACCAATACTCACTTACAAAATTATTAATCCTGTATTCAGAGACTTATCATACAGAGCAGCGATAATTGAGGGTTATTATAGTTTTTGGTTACTTTTTTGCGCTTTAAAAAGGAGGGTAAGCTGTTTCCTTAAGCCCATTTGATTGTTGAAGAAGCTGGAATAGCACATTTTGCACAAAAAAAGCCCGAATCACTTTCGCGATTCGGACTTTCAAATATTAGGTTTTACTAAATAACCTAGCCTTTAAATCCAGCCAACAGATACTTAAAGCGAATAAGCAAGTAGTACATTACTGGCACGATAACCAAGGTTAAGAAAGTAGCGAACGTAAGTCCGAAAATAACGGTCCAACTCATAGGTCCCCAGAACATAACATTCTCTCCACCAAAATAAATATCTGGATTCCATTCTCTTAAGAATTTAAAGAAATCGATATTCATTCCAGTTGCCAATGGCAACAGTCCGAATACGGTTGTAATTGCGGTAAGCAATACCGGTCGCAAACGTGTTTTCCCACCTTCGGCAACACAACGAATAACTTCTGAAACGGGCAGTTTATTACCTTTTTCAGCCTCCATTCCTAGTTCATTCATACGTCTAGCAATTACCAAATTGGTGTAATCGATTAATACAATTGCGTTATTTACCACAATACCTGCAAGCGATATAATACCAATCATGGTCATGATAACAATGAAGTCCATTCTGAAAATAATCAAGCCAAGGAATACTCCAATCAATGAGAATACAACCGACCCAACAATGATAACAGGGGTGCTTAATGAGTTAAACTGAGAAACGATAATCAAGAAGATTAGGAATATTGCAATCATAAGAGCGCTTATTAAAAACGCAGATTCTTTGGCTTGATCTTCTTGCTCACCAGCAAATGCCATTTTGTTGTCAGCAGGTAAATCGTAATCCTTTACAGCTTCTTTAATTTCAGCAACCACCTCATTGGCATTGTAACCATCTAACACGTTAGATGCAATCGTAATCATACGATTCATGTCTTTACGCTTAACCGAACTGTAGGTGGAGGTTTTCTTTGCAGAAGCAATTGCAGAAATAGGAATTTGACGAATTTGACCATTGGTCTGATCACGGAAAGTGATTTTTTGATTCATCAATTTATCAGCATTGTATCGATATTCGTCTTTCAATCGAATTACGATATCGTATTCATCTTCACCATCTTTAAATGTCGAAACTTCTTGACCAAACAATGCAGTTCTTAGTGTAGACCCAATTTGAGCAGTGGAGACATTAAAACGTCTCGCTTTTTTACGATCTACTTGAATAATATACTCAGGCTTACCGATTTCAACATCTAATTTCAGCTCCTCAATACCAGAAATATTTCTGCTGTTGATGAAGCTTTTCACATTTTCTGCTTGAGTAATAAGATTATTGTAATCGTCACCTGTTAATTCAATCGTTATGGCTTTTCCAGTAGGAGGTCCATCGTTATTTTTATCTACGGTTACTTGAATGCCTGGTACGCCACGAACAATTTTACGAATGTCTTCCATTACATCAGAAGTCTGGATGCCTCTACGGTATTGAAACTCTACAAAACTTACAGCAATCCTTGCTTTGTGCGGTGTATTCGCCATTGAAGGCCCCGCTGCAGGATCAGATGCGCCTTCACCTACTTGTGCAATTACAGATTTGATTAGGAAGTTTTTGCCTTTTCCTCTTACTTCGGAACCGGTGCTATCTTCATATCGTTTTCCGTAGTCTAAGATCCTTGCTTCAAGGACCTTTGTAATTTCATTAGTTTCTGTAATGTCTGTTCCAATTGGTGCTTCAATAAATATGTTTACATATTTAGGCTGACCAATAGGGAAGAAAATCACTTTAGGTGGTATAAAGATCATCATTATAAAAGATAAAATCAACAACCCAAATGTTCCTGCAAAGAACCAAATCGGGTTTTTTCTTCTTAATGCAAAATTCACAAAATTCTTATATCTGCTTTCTAAATTTGGAAGTAATACTGTCTGAAACCACTTGGTACTTGGCGTAAGCACATAAGCGTTTAGAAAGCTCAGTAAACCACCAATAATCAGTAAACTCCCAAATGTGCTCATACCGCCAGCAGGTCCATCGGCACTATCTATCATTCTAAAGACAAAACCGATAATGATCATCGAAATTCCAAAAATTGCAAGTTTTTTAGGGTTTGTTTTTTTCTCTTCAACCTTCATTAAAGAGGCCGTTAGCACAGGATTAATGACTAATGCAACAAACAATGAAGAACCCAACACGGTCATTAATGTTATTGGCAACCAGAACATAAATTCGCCCATCATACCTGGCCAAACGGCTAAAGGAAGAAATGCTGCTAACGTAGTTGCAGTAGAAGCAATAATGGGCATAGCAACTTCTCCAACGCCATACTTGGCAGCGTCAAAAGCAGACATGCCTTCTTCGTCCATAAGACGATAAATATTCTCTACAACCACAATTCCGTTATCTACTAGCATGCCCAATGCAAGGATTAGTGAAAACAGAACCATTGTGTTTAAGGTTACTCCAATTGCACCCAAAATAAACATAGAAAGTAGCATGCTCAACGGAATTGCGATTCCAACAAAAAGTGCATTTCTTAATCCTAAGAAAAACAAAAGAACAAGAACAACTAGTAGCATCCCAAAAATGATGCTGTTTTCCAATTCAGAAACCATTCTACGAGTATCATCACTTTGGTCGTTGGTCATTGTAATTGTAACGTCATCAGGAATAACATTTTCTTTTGCTTCCTCAATAATTTTATTAATGGATTCTGACGCTTGAATCAAGTTTTCACCTGCACGTTTTTTTACGTCAACCATTACCACAGGCTTTTCATACTCACGAGCAAAACTGGTTTTTTCAGCTTCCTCGAAAACTACCTCAGCAATATCTCTTAGATATACAATGTCAAATTTTTCTTGTTTTACAGTGATGTCTTCAATATCAGCAGCACTGGTAAAGTCACCAACAACACGAACCGTTCTTCTGGTAGAACCTGTTAAAATATCCCCACCAGATATCGTAATGTTTTCATTTTGAATAGCGCTAGAAATGTCATTAAATCCAATTTCCATGGCTTCCATTTTGGCAAGATCCACGTTAATTTTCATTTCTTTTTCTGTTACACCACGAACGTCAACTTCAGTAATTTCTGGAAGAGCCTCAATTTTATCTTCTAGATATTCGGCATACTCACGCAATTGATCCACTGAATAATCACCCGAAAGGTTAATGTTTACGATCGGCATCATTTCTGACATGTTCATCTCAAACACATTAGGATCAGCAGGTAAATCGTTAGGGAAATCAGGATCTCCTTTAGCTAAATCAACCTTGTCTTTTACCTTTCTAAGTGCCTCTTCTGGCGAAATGCTAAAGTCAAATTCAATAAAAACAGTAGAATAACCTTGAACCGAAGTTGAGGTCATTTTATCAATTCCTGAAATCGATTTTATCTCTTTTTCTAAAGGTCGAGTAATCAGCTTTTCAATATCCGCAGCAGAATTTCCTGGGTAAGGAGTTCCTACATAAATCTGAGGAATGACAATCTCAGGAAATGCTTCACGTGGCATTGAATTATATGTAAATAGACCAGCAATTAAGATAATTGCGGTAATTACATACACAGTCATTTTATTTTTGAGAGAGCCAGTTGAAAGAGCGAACTCTTTATGCAACCCTTTGTTTTCTTTATTTTCCATTGTATGGGATTTTAAAAAGGAGTGTCTTAGTTTTTTATTGAAACTGGTTCACCGGATCGAATACTGCGAGCACCTCTGTCAACGATTGTTTCAGTGCCTTTCAATCCTTTCGAAATCATTGATTTTCCTTGATAACTCATAGTAACCTCAACAAGTTGTTTTTTAACTACTGGAATTCCTGCTTTTTTCGTCACCACAAATACATATTTGGTATCCGAAGCACCTTCCATGATTAATCCTGAGTTAATAACAACTGCAGTGTCTTTAGAAAAGTCGTTCACATTGATCAATGCAACCATGTTAGGTTTAAGAATATTCTCACTATTGTCAATATTTACCCTAACCTTAAACGTTCTGTTGTTTGGATTAATAAATTGACCAATTCGTTCAATTTTAGAATCCTTTTCCATTCCTAAAGAAGGAAAGCTGATCACAACGTTGTCTCCAGCTTTTACCTTACCAACATAGTTCTCAGAGATATCAGCTTCAACGTACATGTTTGTCAAGTTCAGCAGTCGAACAATTGGCATACCCGGCATTGCCATTTCGCCTACTTTAGGAAAAATTTCGTCAACTACACCTGCAAATGGAGCGGTTATGTTTCCTTTCGCAATGTTTGCTTGCAAAGAAGCTAAGCTGCTTTTGAGCGCTTCTGTATTGTTTTTTGCCTGTAAAAACTGCATTTCTGAACCGATTTTTTGATCCCACAAGGTTTTTTGCTTTTTGAAAGTAGTCTCAGCCAATTCCATTCTAGTTTTCAACTCAGCTTCTTGCTCGCGTATAGATTGGATATCCAATGTTGCAAGTAACTGACCTTTAGAAACTGCTTGACCCTCTTTTACTTTAATCGAATTAATAGTGGCGCCTATTTCTGGATATAACTGAGCGTTTTTATCAGAAGAAAGCGATCCATAAACTTGAAAATAATGGTTAAACGGTCCTACTGTGGGTTTAGCAGTGCTCACTAGCGCTAACGATTTAGTAGTGTCCAATGCAGAGATTTGCAGTTCAATCTCGGCAAGTCTATCTCCAATTGTCGTTTTTACTTCTTTTAATGAATCTTTCTCTTGTTTGAGCATAGAAAGTTCATCCGTTCCATTTTTTTCGGCGCAAGAAACCATGAACAAGGCCGCTAGAAAAAATACAGTTATCTGTTTCATTTTAGTGTGTGTTAGTGTGTAATAATTTTTCATGTTTATTTAGTTCCGATTGCGTAATCTAAATCAGCTTTCGCTTGAATTAATTCGATTACCGCCATTATGTAACTCATTTGAGATTGGAGATATTGATTTTCTGTTTGGGTAACTTCAACACTGCTAGTCATTCCCTCAGAGTACTTTATCTGAGTTTGTTTTTTAATTTTTCCAGCCAGTTCTAAATTTTGAGAGGAGTTGTCCATTTTGTAGATTGCAGTTTCATAAGCGTTCTTTTTGGTTGCCATATCCAAAAACAATCCTTGTTCAGTTTGCTCAAGTCTTAAGTTCGCTTGTTCTACGCCCACTTTTGCTTGTTGTATTTTATTGTGACGCATTCCACCCGCAAAAATTGGCACATTCAATTGAACTCCAATAATGCTTGTTGGAAACCATTTTCCAGCGCCAGAGAAGTGATTGAAGTCATTTCCGAATGAATTGCCTTCGTATAGAAAATTTCCATAAAGTTTAGGGTAATTCCCCATTTTTTCATTACTCAAAGTAAGTTCCTGAGTGCGCATAGTCAAAGTAGCTGCTTGATAATCGACATGGTTTTCTACCACCAATTTCGAGTTCATATTTTGGTCTTTATTAGAAAAAGGGTTTTTGATATCATCCAATTTTTCAGTTAAAGTGATTTCAGTTTTAATGGGCATTCCCATGGTAAACTTGAGCATATCTATGGATGTTTTTTTCTGATTTTCAGTTTGAATCTTTAGGTTTTCGGTATTGAGAAGAAGTAAACGAAGTTGATCAACATCTTTTTCTTCTATAAACCCAGCATCAAACATTGCAGCAGCTTCATCAACCATTGTTTGCAGTTGCTTTTCATTTTCTGCAATTAGCTTAGCATTTTCGTCTGCAGCCAAAACCATTCCGTATGATTTCGTTATATCTCTTACTATCTCCGCATCAGTCTTAGCTTTTTGGGCATTTACTAATTCTCTGTATGTCTTAGAAGCTTTAAGTCCTACTAAGTAGGAACCATCAAATAATAACTGGCTTACCGAAATCCCGGCTTTCATGTTACTTTTCACACCAAATTGCAATTCTAAAAACTCGTCTGCTGACGCAGCTGGATTAAAAGAATTTGCAGGCGCTAATTGCACCGGAATTTGCAGGAAATAATTGTATCCAGCACTGGCGTTGATTTGAGGAAGTCCCATTCCGGTAATTTCCTTGACGCGCTGTTCTGCCTTCCTTATGTCCATCATAGCGCTTCTGGAGAAATAGGAGTTTTCTGCGGCGTATTCTTTTGCTTCTTTGAGACTAAAAGAAGTCTTTTTATCTTCCGCTTGTCCAAACAATAATGTGCTTAAACAAAGAGTGATAAATAGAGTTAGAGGTGTTTTCATTTTTTTATAATCTAGTTTGAGTGTTTTTTAACTTTTTCTTTTAGGTATTCGATACCTTTTTCTGATGCTAGTCCTCGAATGTGGTATCTGAAGGTTTCTAGATAAATATCAGCAAAGGGGATTTCTTCTGGATATAAATCCCGATTAAAGAAATCGTCCATTCTCGCTAAGTAGACTCCTGTTAAAATTGGAATATTTAAATCGTTTCGATACAAGCCCTGATCAATTCCTCGCTGCATATTCGAAGAGACCCAATCCTTAACAACAGTCATTTTGTATTCCTGAAAGCTGGCCATGGCCTCAGGATAATATTTTTGAATATCGTACATAACTGAAGGATGAACGTTTTTCAGCTGGTCAACAATTACTTTAGAAATCTCAAAGTTCTCGTCGATAGCATTTAATTTTTGTTGGACACAAGCGTCAATTGCACAAACTTCCAATTGGTGATGGTATTCCATTCCCTTCAATACCAATTCTTTTTTATCGCTTACGTATTTGTAGATTGTTTTTTTAGAAACACCTAGGTGACGGGCGAGATCATCCATTGTAACACTGCGTATTCCGTATTTCATAAATACGTTCAGTGCACCAATCAAAATTTGTTGAAACTTGTCATCTACTTTTTCCACGGTACAAATGTATCTTTAAAAAACCTTTGGAAACGTTTTTGAGTTAAATAGTTTCTTTCGTTTCCAAAGTTTCTTTGTTTTTAGCAATAAACTTGTCTTTGCGTGGGCGGAGTCTCTTGGCTCCTATCATACGGTGAAGTTAGTGTTTGGTGAGTGAGGGTTTTTCCAAATAAAAATTACCAGTACTAAATCTCCTTCCGCTTTGTGTCTCATGAGCTTCTCGGTTGAGAAGGATATTATAACCAAAAACAATTCAATAGAGACAAGAACAGAATGCCCAACCCTTCCAAACAGTTATTTTTGCCACGTTAAAATCTGTTGAAAAACTAAAAACATGAGTAAAGTTTCCATTGCCACCTTAATTGCAGACGAAAAAGTCGGGTTTAAAACCACAGTTAAAGGCTGGGTAAGAACATTTAGAAGTAACCGCTTTGTGGCTATGAATGATGGTTCAACCATTAAAAACTTACAATGCGTAATTGACTTTGAAAAGTATTCAGAAACAGAAATAAAACGAATTTCAACGGGAGCATGCTTGAGCTTAACGGGCGAGATCGTAGAATCTCAAGGAAGAGGTCAGTCAGTAGAAATGGTCGTTTCAGAACTAGAGATTTTGGGGGATTCTAATCCAGACGAATTTCCTATTCAACCTAAAAAGCACAGCTTAGAGTTCTTGAGAGAAAACGCTCACTTACGATTTAGAACAAACACTTTCAGTGCAGTATTTAGAATTCGCCATGCTGTTTCTTTTGCCATTCATCAGTATTTTAACGATAACGGGTTCTTTAATATTCACTCGCCTATAATTACGGGTTCGGATGCGGAAGGAGCTGGAGAAATGTTTCGGGTAACAGGTTTAGATCCAAAAAACCCACCACTTACTGAAGACGGAGCTGTAAACTATAAAGAAGATTTCTTTGGTAAAGAAACGAATCTTACAGTTTCGGGTCAGTTAGAGGCAGAGTTAGCTGCAATGGCACTTTCAAAGGTGTACACTTTTGGGCCGACTTTTAGAGCTGAAAATTCTAATACTTCTCGCCATTTAGCAGAATTTTGGATGATTGAGCCAGAGGTTGCTTTCAATGACCTGTTTGATAATATGGATTTGGCAGAAGATTTTCTGAAAAACGTAATCCATTACGTATTGAAAAACTGTGGTGATGATCTTGAATTCTTAGAGAATAGAATTTTGGATGAGGAGAAAAACATGAAAGCAGACTTGCGTCAACCATTTGTATTGCGAGAAAAATTAAAAATGGTTGCTGATCAAGACTTTGAGCGTGTATCATATACCGATGCTTTCAATATTCTTAGAAATAGCAAACCAAACAAAAAGAAAAAATTCGATTATTTACTCGATGAATGGGGTGCTGATTTACAAAGTGAGCACGAGCGCTATTTGGTTGAGAAGCATTTTGGAAAACCAGTAATCTTATACGATTACCCAGCACAGATTAAGGCATTTTACATGCGCATGAACGACGATGGAAAGACTGTCGCCGCCATGGATATTCTTTTCCCAGGAATTGGTGAAATAGTAGGTGGATCTCAACGTGAAGAGCGTTTGGAAAACCTTCAAGATAAAATGAAGGAATTCAATATTCCAGAAGAAGAAATGTGGTGGTATTTAGACACACGAAAGTTTGGGACGTGCAAACATGCAGGATTCGGTTTAGGTTTTGAACGATTGATTTTATTCATTACCGGAATGACCAATGTAAGAGACGTAATTCCTTTTCCAAGGACACCGAAGAACGCAGAGTTTTAGATTATTTAAAAGCGTTTTAAGTTTTCGGGATAAAACGTCCACTCAGGAGTACTGACGATATGCTCAACAGATGACATGGTAATCCATGGTGATATTTCTTCGTGTTTGTTGTTTTTTAAGACCTGAATTTCTTGCGCGGGCATATAACTCTGGCCTAGTATAAAGTATTTCTCATTTGTTCTTTTGTCAATTGCTAGATCCAAAACAATCACAGCATGCCCAGGACTTCCGCCTAGGATGAAGACATCTCCAGCTTGGAGTTCATTTAAGTTTATTGGTGTAAGCTCCTTTGTCAGAGAAGCTGTACCGGCATACATAAAAACAGTTTCTAAATATTGCCAAAAGCTTTCTTCGGAATTGCTTGGTAGGCTCCTTTTTTCCCACGTGGTTTTGTCGCTAGAGGTTCTATAACCATTTTTCCAATGTTTATAATCACAATAAAATCCATTCACAAAATGAAATCCAATACTATCGTATTCCTCTTTTTCATAATGGTATCGCGCTTTTAAGTGCATAATAGCGTCTGCACATTGATGCAAGTCTTTTGTTCCAATCGGCAAATCAACAACGGAACAATAAACATTATCATTCCATTTAGATGTTCCGTTGTACAACTTAACTTCTGCTTTTATGGGCTTTAAGGTTAGATTTCTTAGGTAAAATTGAAAAGAATGTTGATCTATTGCTTGCCTTTTTATCTGTCTACTTACCTTAAATCGAGTTTCAATAGTATTACCATTGCTATCAATTTTAAATGGCGAATCATCTGTTTCATTAGTTGTAGTTGATTGAACTGTAGTAATTGAAGTTTCATCAGAGTCTTGCCCATTACAACCGAAAAAGTAAAGAGAAAAAATAAAAAGGACAACGTTTTTCATTGCTTCCTAACAAAAACCTAAGTCTTATATTGTCCATAACTCATTTTTTTACTTTATTTCAAAATCCAACCTAATTTAGCAGTCTTAAACTTTAGAGATGAAAAAGCTTACACATATTTCGCTTGCTTCCCTTTTAGCACTTGGTGCTATTGCGTTGGTTAGTTGTGAAACACCAGAGAAAAAAGAAATGAAAAAAGGACTTACTTATCCTGATACTAGAAAAGATACAACGGTTATTGACGATTATTTTGGAACCAAAGTAGCAGATCCATATCGTTGGCTGGAGAACGATACTTCGGAAGAAACTGGAAGCTGGGTTGTTGCTCAGAATAAAGTGACAAATGGTTATTTAGCTCAAATTCCTTATCGAGAAAAAATAGCCAAACGCTATGAGCAATTAATGAATTACCCAAAGCTTTCTTCTCCGAGAAAAGTGGGTGAATATTATTTCTTTTATAAAAATGATGGGCTACAAAATCAGTCGGTTATCTACTATAAAAATGGGACGGATGGCGAACCTCAAGTATTTATTGATCCAAATACCTTAAGTGAAGATGGAACTATTGCTATTGGACTTTCGGGAGCATCAGATGACGACAAATACATTTCTTACATTCGCTCAGAAGCGGGTTCAGATTGGTCAGAAATTCATGTTAGAGAAGTAGCAACTAACACCGAAATGACCGACGTAATTCAATGGGTAAAATTCTCAGGTGTAAATTGGTATAAAAACGGTTTTTTCTATAGCCGATATCCACTTTCTGATGAGGCAACTAAATACTCTGCAGCTAATGAAAATCATCAGATATATTATCATACTATAGGAGAGTCGCAAGGTCAGGATAAACAGATTTATGCTGACCCAGAGAACCCAAAAATGTATCACTACTGTTCGAACACAGAAGATGATGAGTATACCATTCTCTATAAGCAAAACGGAACAGAAGGCAGCGAATTAAGATTTAGGAAAGCAGATAGCGAAGCAGATTTTGAAATCTTGATTCCTGGATATGAAAACAAAAGTGGAGTTGTTGATTTTATTGGCGGCAAATTTTTAGTTAGAACGAATGTTGATGCACCTAATTATAGATTGGTAGCGATTGACCCAGGTAAGGTGGCAAAGGAAAATTGGACGGACATTATCGCGGAATCTGATAATTTGTTAGAATCCGTCAGCACAGGCGGCGGTAAAATGTATGCAACTTATTTAATGAGTGCAACTAACCGAATTTTTGAAATGAACTATGATGGTTCTAATAACAAAGAAATAGAATTACCTGCTCCCGGTTCTGCAGGTGGACTCTACGGTAAAAAGGATGCAACGGAGTTATTCTACTCTTTCACTTCTTTTACCTATCCGTCTACCATTTTCAGATACGATGTAGCGACAGGAAAATCAGCGATATTTTATCAGCCAGAATTGGCGTTTGATCCTTCAGGTTACGAAGCAAAACAAGTGTTCTTTAAGAGTAAAGACGGAACTGACATTCCAATGTTTGTAGTTCATAAAAAAGGTTTGAAATTAGATGGAACCAATCCAACCTTGATATATGGCTATGGTGGATTTAATATTAGTCTATCGCCTTCATTTAGCACTTCAAACATTATTCTTTTAGAAAATGGGGGCGTTTATGCTATGGTGAATCTAAGAGGTGGAGGAGAGTTTGGCGAAGATTGGCACAAAGCAGGAATGCTAATGAACAAACAAAATGTGTTCGACGATTTTATTGCTGGTGCTGAATTTTTGATAAAAGAAGGTTATACTTCTAAAGAAAAACTAGCACTTGAAGGCGGCTCAAACGGCGGCCTTTTGGTGGGCGCTTGCATGGCTCAACGACCAGATTTATATGCTGTAGCATTGCCTCATGTTGGTGTAATGGACATGCTGCGCTACCATAAATTCACAGTGGGCTATGGATGGACTCCAGAATACGGAAGTAGTGAAGACAGCAAAGAAATGTTCGAATATTTGAAAGGATATTCTCCATTGCATACTCTTAAAGAAGGCACAGAATATCCGGCTACAATGGTTTTTACGGCAGATCATGATGATAGAGTTGTACCTGCCCACAGTTTTAAGTTTGCGGCTGAGTTGCAATCAAAACATAAAGGAACTAATCCAGTTGTAATTCGTATAGAAGAAAAAGCAGGTCATGGGGCGGGAAAGCCGACAGCTAAAGTTATTGAAGAACAGGCAGATAGGTGGGCGTTTATGTTTTACAATATGGGCATTACCGATTTATATTCTGATGAAAAGAAAGCCACTGAATAGGAGGTTTTTTGGAATGAAATAAAATGCAAAGAAAACCCCGTGGCACGCTAATTGGCTTACCTGTTTTTTTATCTTGTAATATTGAAAAGCTATGGCACTAAGACAAACATTAAATCTGAAAATGCTTCAGAAGTTGAGTCCTCAACAGATTCAACTCATGAAATTACTACAAGTGCCTACCGTAGCTATCGAAGCGCGGATAAAAGAGGAGCTTGAAAGAAATCCTGCTCTGGAAGAAGGGCGTGATGCAGAAGAGGATGAATTTGGTGAAAGTCAAGATGAATACAACGATTCGTCCAAGGAAGCAACTGAATCTGAAAAGGAATTCGATTTTTCGGATTACAGCGATGATGAACCTTCTTATAAATACACAGCCCGCAACCATGGAGCCGATGTTGAAGATAAATCAATGCCCATTTCTTTTGGGAAAACTTTTAGCGAATTGCTGGAAGACCAATTGGACATGCAAGATTTGGATGAAAACGAATATTTAATTGCCGATCATTTGATTGGCTCTTTAGACGAATCTGGATATTTACGAAGAGAGGTTGAATCAATTGTAGACGATTTAGCGTTTACTCAAAATGTTTTTACTGAAGTAGCTGATGTACAACGCTTACTTTCTATTATCCAGTCTTTTGAACCAGCAGGAGTTGGTGCTCGGTCTTTGCAAGAATGTTTGTTGTTGCAATTGAGAAGAAGAAAGGAACGAACAGTGGAGTCATTAACTGCTCAAGCAATTGTAAAAGATTACTTTGAAGCCTACACCAAAAAGCACTACAAGAAAATTTTAGAAGGTCTTGAAATCAACGAACTTGCTTTAAAAGAAGCTGATGTTGAAATCAAAAAGCTAAACCCAAAACCGGGGAACTCTAGTGCAAATGGAAAAGCAAGTCAGGCCGTTTTGCCAGATTTTATGCTAGAAATTGAAGACGGTGAGTTTGATGTGCGATTAAACGGCAGAAACGCTCCAGATCTTAAAGTTAGTAGACAATATGCTAGTATGATAGACGAGTATCAGAGCACTAAAGGCAAACCAGATAAAAAGAAAAAGGAAGCGCTAATGTTTGTGAAGCAGAAGCTAGACGGTGCTAAATGGTTTATTGATGCGATTAAGCAACGTCAGAATACCTTGCTGTATACTATGGAAACTATTCTTAATTTTCAAAGAGAGTATTTTTTAAGCGGAGATGAAACTAAGTTGAAGCCAATGATTTTAAAGGATATTGCTGATATTATCGATATGGATATTTCAACGGTAAGTCGTGTTGCAAATAGTAAGTACATACAAACTCCTTATGGAACATTTCTCTTAAAAACCTTTTTTAGTGAGTCATTGACTAACACTGAAGGTGAAGAGGTGAGTACTAGAGAAGTAAAAAAGATTTTGCAAGAAGCAATTGATGTTGAGGAGAAGAAAAGACCGTTGACGGATCAAGCATTAACAGATTTACTAAAAGTGAAAGGCTATAATATTGCGAGAAGGACAGTTGCAAAATATCGAGAACAACTTAATATTCCGGTTGCTAGGTTACGAAAAGAAATATAGATGAATAGACAAACGGCCCAAATACTTTCATATGTTTTTCACCCAGGGATAATGCCAACCCTGGGTTTGTTTTTGTTACTTCAGGGGGATACTTATTTGAAATATTCTATTGGAACAACCACTAAGAATTTCCTATACCTGATTATCTTCCTAAATACTTATCTCTTTCCGGCTCTTATGGTACTCATAATGAGATATCGAAATACGATTAGCTCTATGCAACTGCTAGATAGAAAGGAACGAATAATTCCGATGGCAGTAGCCTCATTTTTTTATTTGCTCACCTATTTATTGATCAAGAAACTAACACTTCCCAGTGTTTTAGCCAGCATGTTTTTTGGGTTGGCCCTTTCTGTTTTCGCCGTTTTTTTTATTACTCTGAAGTATAAAATTAGCGCACACATGACAGGAATCGGAGGATTGATTGGTGCATTCGTTGGCTTTCAACTGCTTTTTGGTGCACAATTATCTCCTTGGGTTGTGCTTTTGGTGTTAGTTTGGGGTGTTATTGGTACTGCTAGGTTGAAATTGAAAGCACATTCTAACGGACAAATTGTTATTGGAAGCGTACTTGGTTTTCTAAGCATTTTTGTGTCTATATATGCTGGATGGGGTTAAGAAATCATTGATTGTCGAACCAAGAATTCCATTTGTTTATTTACTCGTTTATATTTCTCAGTAAGTTCAATATTTGATGCGCGCAGTCTAAAGAGCTCGCTTGCAGCAGAAATACTTGCTGATAATTCTAGTTCATTCCATGGTTTTTGAAGGTAACGATAGATTTCACCCATATTAATAGCGTCCACAACTGCGGTTATATCTGCATATCCCGTAAGTAGAATTCTTACTGGATCTGGATGCGTGAATTTTATTTCTTGAAAAAACTCAACACCTGTTTGGTCAGGCATTCTTTGGTCAGAAATTATTACTTCATAAGAGTTCTGTTCAATCAGAGGCCGCGCCTCTGCAGTGCTTATCGCAATGTCTACATCAAACGCTCTACGAAAGGTAGCCTTTAATGCATGCAGATTATTCTCCTCATCATCTATATACAACAGTTTTATTTTTTCGTTAAATAAGATTTCTGAATTCATCTAACTTGTTCTTTGTGAATATTTAAAAAAAAAGTATTGTTTAGTTCCTGCACTTATTAAAATATCTTTGACTATGCCTTCTTTTGAACTATCCTAAACGTAAAGCTATGAATAATAAATCATAATGAAGCATTTAGATAATCATATAAAGACCTGTTCTTAATTTTATGGATCAGTTAATTCAGAAACAGTTTACAATTAGAGCTTTCAAGGCGGAAGAGAATCATGACTTATGCGATAAGTTTATAGAAGGGCACAAACGCGTCCTTCTTTCTGTTGGTGTTGAGGAGGTCTCATCTTCTTCGAACTCTTGGAAGTATGAACCTAATGTTTATGTTATTCTCTGTGAATCCAATGATGGAGAAAAGGTTTATGGTGGAGTAAGAGTTCATGTATATAATAACCGTAATGTTTTACCTATGGTA
>Ga0208414_1000799_pt1 | contig 27903 bp, 19 predicted proteins | sample AntAceMetag02UKE_FD_184770 | JGI IMG/M metagenome (GOLD analysis project Ga0208414, IMG submission 184770) | Saline lake microbial communities from Ace Lake, Antarctica - Antarctic Ace Lake Metagenome 02UKE (SPAdes) (version 2) | ecosystem: Environmental > Aquatic > Non-marine Saline and... | reverse complement strand
GTTATTATCAGCAGTTGGAAGCGCGTGGGATTCCGGATTGGGTGGCGCCGGTATTGTAGACATGTGACGACATGACCCCATTGAATTGCCCGTAGACATGTGACGACATGACCCCATTGAATTGCCTCATGACCCCATTGAATTGCCTGACCCCATTGAATTGCCCCGGATTGGGTGGCGCCGGTATTGTAGGTTTTTGCGTAGAAGTTCTGATTTGCAGTAGGGGATTAGGGGGGGCTGACGCACAGGAGCTCGGGAGCTGTTTTTTTACAGGAGGGAACAGAGAAAACAGAGCTGTGAGGGGCGGGTTAGTTTTAACCTACAAGGTAACGGAGCGGAGGGGCAGGGGGCGGGCGTCGGCAAGCGACGCCCCTACATTTCGGCACCGATGAGGGGCGGGGAAGTCGGGCGTCCCCATAATTCCGTGGTCGCGGAAATCAGACTCGCTCGGATTGCCACTTCAACCCGCTCGATGGCATCGTTCACCAGCAGACGTAATTCTCGGTCAAATTCATAGAGCCGGGCAATATGCGCGCCAAGCATAGGGATTCGAACCCCTGGAATGAGGCAAAAGAACAAATTAAGAAGTGGAGGGGAATAGACTCTATCCACGAAATTAATCCGAGTTCGCAGACTGGCCAGTGAGGCGGCGGCCGAGGGATTTGATGTCTTCGAGCATCATGACTAAACTCGGGACGAGGACGAGGATGATGGGGGTGGCGAAGAGGATGCCGGTCGCGAGGGAGACGACCATCGGAATCAGGAAGCGGGCTTGCACGCTGGTCTCGAGGAGCATCGGGAGGAGGCCGAGGCAGGTGGAGAGCGTGGTGAGCAGGATCGGGCGGAAGCGGCGGGTGATCGCGAGCAGGGCGGAATCGAGGACGGTCTTACCTTCGAGGCGTTGTTGATTGAGGTAATCCAGTAGCACCACGGAGTCGTTGACGACGACACCCATCAGCGCGACGACGCCGAACATGGAAATGAAGGTAAGATCGTAGCCGAGGACGAAGTGACCGAGGACCGCGCCGACAACGCCAAATGGAATGGCGGACATGATCACAAAAGGTTGCAGGTAGCTGCGGAGCTGAGCGCCGAGGATGATGTAGATGATCATGAGGGCGACCAACATGTTGCGGGCGAGGCTGGCGAGGTCTTGGGCCTGATCACGGGTCTCCCCGGCGAAGCCGTAGCTGAGACTTGGATACCTCGCGCCGAGCTCGGGGAGGATGGAGGATTCGAGGAGGGCGATGATATCGGTAGGCGTGGTGATGGCGGCGTCGGCATCGGCGGTGACGCTCACGATCCGGCGACCATTCACGGTGTTGATCTGAGAGTAGCCGATTTGCTCGGTGATACGGGCCACGGCGCGGAGGGGGACTTCGGAACCGTCCCGGAGGCGGATGCGAGTGTCTTGAAGGGTGGTGATGTCTTCGCGGGCTTCCTTGGGGTAGCGCACGTAGACGATGACCTCGGAGCTGCCGCGTTGGACCCGTTGCACCTCGAGGCCGAAGAAGGCGGCGCGAAGTTGGCGGCCGAGATCGCGGGGGGAGAGGCCGACGGCGAGACCTTCATCGGTGAGCTTGAAGATGTATTCGGTTTTGCCGCGCTGGAAACTGTTGGCGACGTTGAGCGTGCCGTCGATGGAGGCGAGGGCCGCTTTGAGACGGTCAGCGGCTTCGTTGAGTTGATCTTCGTTGGGGTGAGCGAGTTCGATTTCGATGTCGGCGCCGCCCCCGATGAGGGAACTTTGGAACTCGAGGGATTCCACCCCCGGGAGATCTTGCACGCGCTCGCGAATCATGGATTCGATTTCGGCCGAACCGTAGCTGCGGAAGTCGGAAGGCAGGAGTTGGATTGTCACCTGGCCGAGATGGCTGCCGGTGCGGCCACTGCTGCCGCCGCCGGGAGGGCCGCCGGATTGTCCGGCGAGAGCGCCGATGCTGACGGAAACGCTTTCGAAAGCGTCGATACCGGCTTGCTCGGCGACCGCTTGGCGCACGATCGAGATGGCGTCTTCGATTTTTTGAATGGTGGCTTCAGTCGTGCCGAAGGGAGTGCCTTGGGGCATCGTCAGGCTAATGTTGATGCGGTCTCCTTCGATGGGCGGGAAGAAGAGGAAGCGGACCTTGCCGGATTGAAGGAGTCCGACGGTGAAGATGGCGATCGCGATAAAGACGGCCAAGGTCGCGTAACGGAAGCGGATGGCGAAGCGGGCAAACGGCACCATAAAACGAAGCACGAACGTGGCGAGTAGGGCAGTTACGCGGTCGCGTAGTTTGGCCATCAATCCCTGGCTCCAACGGGACGGAGTGGAGAGGTGGGCGGGTAGGATGAAGTAGGCCTCGATGAGCGAGACGAAGAGGATCGCGATGACTACGGCAGGCACGACCTTGATGATTTGACCGAGGGTGCCCGTGCTGAACATCAGCGGTGCGAAGGCAGCCATGGTCGTGGCGACACCCACGGTCACGGGAGCGATGATGGCGCGGACGCCTTTGAGGACAGCGTAGGGATCGTTGGGGTTGGCCTCTTGGGCCTCGAAAATACTTTCGCCGGTGACGATGCCGTCGTCGACGACGATACCCAGCACGACGATGAGAGCGAACAGGGAGACCATGTTCAGGCTATAACCGAAGAAACTGAGAATCATCAGTCCCCCGAGAAATGAGATGGGTATGGCGGAGCTGGTCCAAATTGCCAGTTTGAGGTCGAGGAAGAGCAGAAGAATTAAGAAGACCAAGACGAAGCCGAGCACGGCATTGCGCAGCATGAGGCTGATACGATCCTTCAATACGACGGTTTCGTCCTGTTGGAGGGAAAGGGCGACCCCCTCGGGGAGGGAGAGCGTTTTGAGGTAGGATTTTACGGCGGCGGCGACTTCGAGGGTGTCTTCGCTTTCGCTGCGTTTGACGTCGATGAATGCGGCCCGCTGGCCATTAAATTTACTGATCAGATTGATGTCTTCGAAGCCGTCGACGACGGTGGCGATATCGCGGAGGCGGAGGATGGAGCCATCGGATAGCGTGCGGATGGGGATGGTGGCGAACTCGGTGCCGGTGTAGCGCTTTTCCTGCACGCGGAGGAGAATTTCGCCCTGGCTGGATTCAACGGTGCCAGCTGGGATGTCAGCTGAGAATCGAGCGATGGCGTCGCCGACGCTTTCGAGAGTGAGACCGTAGTAGCGGAGGCGATCTTCGGAAACCTCGATCGAGATCTGATAGTCACGGATGCCACGGAGGGACGTGAGGGCGACCCCGGGGAGTTGTTGTAACTCGTCTTCGATGGTATCGCCCCAGAAGCGCAGGGTTCTTTCGGAGGCTTCGCCATAGATCGCGAGCGTGAGCACGTTGGGGGTGGCGCGGACGCGTGAGACGATGGGCCGCTCGGCGTTGGCGGGAGGAAAGGCGGTGAGACTGTTCACGGCGGTTTCGACCTCGTTGTAGACATTGTCACCGTCGGCGAAGTCATCGAGCTCGACGTTGATAATACCGCGACCTTCGGAGGCGGTGGACGCGATGCGTTTGACGCCATCGATGCCTTGGAGGGCTTCTTCAACTCGGCTGGTGATGGAGTCGGCGACCTCGTAGGGCGTGGCGCCGGGGTAGGGCACGACGACGGTGATGAGCTTCGGGTCGATGGACGGAAAAGTTTCCGTGCGCATGGTCGCGACGCTGATGATTCCCCCGACGATGAGGAATGCCATGAGGATGTTGGCCGCGACATGGTTGTCGTTGAACCAAGCGATCAAGCCCGTGGGTTTGGGCTCCGGGGAAGGAATCGGTTGATCCATTACTCAGTGGGGGTTGAGGCGGCAGTGGCAGTGGTGGCGTCGTCACTCTGGGTGATCCTGACCCCGGCAGATGCGCCGGAGACGCGGCTGGTCACGACGACGGAGCCGGATGGCAGATTGCGCAAGGCGAGCGAAGACGTATCGGCGTAGAGAATGTCGGGCTGGTGGATGCGGAGGGTTTGGTCGGCATCGACGAGCCAGATGATGCCCTCTTGTTGCAGCGCACTGGCGGGGACTTCACTGATGTTGTCGTGGCGAGGACCATTGATGGTGACGTGGGTGAAGACCCCGGGGAGGAGATCGACAGAGGGAGACTTGAACCCGAAGCGCACGGTGGCAAAACGAGTGACCGGATCTAGGCTGGCCGCGCCGCGCTTAAGGACCCCCTCGTAGGTGTGGGATTGGCCAAGATACTCGGCCGTGATCTGGACCGTCGCCTGCGGGGAGGCGAGGAGCCACTCGAGTTTTTTGCCTTCGACGGAGGCGATGACCTCGAGGGCAGCGAGGTCGAAGGACGTGCCGTAGTTTTGACCGGCTTGAACGAACTGACCCGGAGCGATGCGGCTGCTCACGACGCGGCCGGCAAAGGGTAAGGTGTAGCGAGTGCGAGAGAGCGCGAGTTCTGCGTTGGCGAGGGCGGCGTGGGCGGCGGCGAGATTGGCCTGGGCTTCGGCGAGTTGGGGGCGACGAGCGACGAGATCGGGGGTCGGTCGGGTGCCGTTGATTTGAGCCCATTCGGCGAGGGCGGCGGTGGCTTCGGCGGACTCGAGATCGAGAGTGGTCTGGGCGCGGGCGACCTCGGCGGCGAGGCGCTGAGTGTCGAGTTCGTAGTCGCGGGGATCGATCTGGAAGAGCGTCTGATCGCGACCGAAGACGCCGCCATTGTAAAAGGCTTCGTCGACTTCGATCACCCGGCCGGTGACTTGGGGCACAATGTTGATGTCGGCGCGGGCAGTGACGGTGCCGGTGGTATCGAACACGATCTGATAAGGCGCGGGATTGACGATGGTCGTATCCACAAAAAGGGCACGGTCGCCGCCGCCGTGGCGACTGACGGGCTCGTAGCGAGTTTGCATCAAGCGATTGATAACGAGACCACCGGCAATGAAGGCGATGACGAGGATCAGTTGAATGAAGCCGTTGCGTTGGGATTTGCTCATGACGGAAAAATTAAAGGGAGTCGGACGATGACTTCACGGCGGAGGCGGAAAGGGGAGGGGAGTCGGTCCAGTCACCGCCGAGAGCGAGATGGAGGGAGATGCGGGTGCTCCAGCGGAGTTGTTGGGTGCGGAGCCAGGCTTGCTCGGTGAGGTAACGGCGCTGTTGGGTATCGAGGAAGGTTCGGAGGGTTTGAATGCCGTTGCGGTAGCGGGTCTCGGCGAGGGCTTCGGCGGCGCGCAGGGCGTCGAGCGAATGCTCCTGGGCAGCGAGTTGACGGGCGAGTTCTTGGTCGGCCTGCAGGGCGGATTCGACCTCGCGGAGCGCGTTGAGCACATCGTTGGCGTAGCGGGTGGCGAGCTCGCGGGCGGCGGACTCTTGCAGGCGAATATTGGCGCGAAGGGCACCGCCGGCAAAGAGGCGATTGCGGATACTGCCGAGGAGAGCGCCGGCGAGTTGGTCGGTCGAGAAGAGGTTGCTGGGGCTGGAACCGGCGACCCCGAGACTGCCGGCGAGATTGAGTTGTGGGTAGAGATCGGCGATGGCGATGCCGACATTGGCGGTGGCGGCACGGGCGCGGAGTTCGGAGGCGCGGAGATCGGGGCGGCGGTCGAGGAGGGCGGCGGGAACGGTCGGGGGCGGGGCGGGCGGTGGGCTGAGCAGCGGGAAGGGGGTGGAGTTCAGTTGAGTGGTGCCGGGGATTTGGCCGAGGAGGAGATCGAGCCGGTAGAGATCATCGGCGAGGAGGCGGGCGAACTGGGGCACGTCGGCTTGAACCGAGGTGAGGTTTTCAGCGGCGAGGTAGACGTCGCTGAGGTTGGTGCCGCGGACGCCGAGATCATAGCGGCGTTTGACGAGGTCGTGGAGGGTGGTGCGGTTGGTGGCGTTTTGTTCGGCGAGCTCGAGTAGACGGGCGTTGATGGCGACGGCGACGCGTCGGTTGAGTAACTCTGCGATGAGGGTGTGCTGCAGGGCCTCGTATTCGGCGGCGGTGGATAGGAACGAGGCTTCACTGCCCTCGATGGTGCGACGGCGTTGGCCGAAGAGGTCGACTGTCCAAGAAACGTTGAGGTCGGCGGAGTAGTTCTCGAGGTAGGTGCGATTGGGCGCGCCGTTGGTCGCGAAACTGCGCCGAGCATCGGCATTGGCGGAGATGGTGGGGAGGTTGCCGCCGCGCTGAAGGTCGAGGCGCGCCTGAGCTTGGAGAACGCGTTCGTTGGCTTCTTGCAGCGTTAAGTTCGCAGACAGCATATCATCGACGAGAGAGTCGAAAGTGGGGTCATCGAGGTGAGTCCACCAACGGGTCATGGCTGGACCGGACGGGACTATAGATTCAGCCGCCGAGGGCGCATTGACGAAAGTTGCCGGAGGAGGCGTGGCGAGTTCGGGGCTATCCACGGACGGGCCAACGGCGCAGCCGGTAACGATCAGCACGGGAACGAACAGGGTGGCTGAGCGAAGGAAGTTCATGAGGAAAGGGGAGGGACCTTGAGGCAGGCGTTCACGTGGGCGTTGAGCACCTGGCAGATGGTGGCGACGTGGCGGGGTTGGAAACGTTTGACCTTCATGTTGCGCAGGAGGCTCTCGCGACTGATGGCGAAGCAGAGCACCTGACCAATAAGAGCGTGAACGCGGATTTTGGCTTCGGCGCTGGCGGGATCCAGGCCGGTGCACGCGCCCATCAATTGAGCGAGCATGGCCTGTTTTTTGGACATGCCTTGGGTGTAGAGAATGTCGAAGGCGGCGGTGGGATTGGTCTGCTCGCGGACAACAATGCGGGCCCATTTGCGCACTTCATCGGACTCCACCATAAGATGAGCGAAGGCATCGATCATGAGCGTAAAAGCGGCCCGAGACGCGGAGGAGGAGAAGTTCTTTTTGGCGGCCATCTCCATCGCACTTTCGGCGGCGGGTCGGAGGTGGAACTGCATCCGGCTGGAGATATACTGGGCGACGGCGAGGTAGAGGCCCTCCTTATTAGTAAAGTGATAGTTGATGGCGGCGACATTGGCGCCGGAGGCTTCGCAGAGCATGCGAGTGGTGGTGCCCCGTAAGCCGTATTCTCCGAACAGCTCCAGCCCGGCGATGACGAGGGCCTGACGGGTATCGTGGCCGCGTTTTTCGCGAAGGTCGGAGGGAGAATCGGAGGCGAAAGATTTGGCCATGGCATAAAACAAATCAAACGTTTGTTTGAAAAGCAAGGATCGACTGATATCTGACGTGCCAGCGACGGAGGAGGCTAGAACTCTATGTTACATTGAGGGACGGAAATGGATCGGCTCATTTGAGGGCTCGCGATTAGGAGCCAATGAGTAAAGATGAGCAGCGCTGCTTATGAAATTCTACCCCACGTATTGGACTCTCGGTTGCTGGTGTTTGGGGGCTCTGCTTGCCGTGAATCTGCCTTTAATGGCCCAGAAGAAATCGCTTCCGGCGGCGCGGGCTCCGGATGGACCGGGTGCACCGGTTTTTCAAGTGGCAGGAATGGAGACTGGTGGCGGGGTTTTGCGCGGTGCGCCGGGGACGAATCCGCCGGTGGGGGCGATGGGGGATTGGTTGATTGGGCCGGAGTATGTTCCGGCGCCGGAACTGGAGGTGGTGCGGGGAGTGCCGCAGGGGCGGATAGTGGAGTTCGTGATGAATTCGGTGGATAGTGCGTTTTATCCGGGGATTGCACGGGAAGTTTTTGGCACGGTGGATCCGGAAAATCCTCAGACGCTGATCGGGGAGACTCAGGCGCAGCCTTACACGCGATTGATCACGGTGTATGTGCCGGATCAGTATGAGCCGGGCACGGAGATTCCTTTTGTGGTGCATCATGATGGGCCCAAGCACCCGGGCAGTGGGGCAGATCACATGTTGCCGCGGGTGTTGAATAATCTCATTCACCAGCAGCGGGTGCCGCCGATGGTGGCGATCTTGATCGCGAATGGGGGCGGTGATGCGCAGGGGAGTCAGCGGGGATTGGAATACGACACGATGTCGGGGAAGTTGGCGGAGTTCATTCAGGCGGAGGTCTTACCGCGAGTGGAGCGGGAGGCGGGGGTGTGGTTGGCCGATGATCCCGAGGGACGCGCGGTGATGGGGAACAGTTCCGGAGGATCGGCGGCGTTCACGATGGCGTGGTATCATCCAGAATGGTATCGGCGCGTGCTCACCTATTCTGGGACCTATGTGAATCAACAGTGGCCGTTTGATGCGGCGACGCCGGGAGGGGCTTGGGAGTATCACGAAACGCTGATTCCGCAGAGTCCGCGCAAGCCGATCCGGTTGTGGATGCACGTGAGTGATCGCGATAATTTTAACCCTAATATCATGCGCGACGGCATGCATGATTGGGTGGCAGCGAACCATCGGATGGCCGCGGTATTGCAGGCGAAGGAGTATCCTTACCTTTATGTCTTCTCGCTCGATTCGCGTCATGGCGACAGGCGGGTGCGGGAGCAGACGCTGCCGTCGGCGTTGGAGTGGTTGTGGCGGGGTTATGCGGTGGCGGAGTGAGCGCGGGGATCGCGAGCAAGCTCGCTCCTACGCCGATGAAATGAAACGAAGGGCAGGCAGTTGGAGTGAGTCACCGCGGGCACGGAGGTTTATACAGAGTTCACCGAGCCAAGTTTGCGAAATAGATATTTAGGGCGAGAAACCGTATTGGGTCGCGGAGATCATGGAGGAGAACTGGAGTGGCCTTTGAGGTTGCCGGTAGGATGGGTGCCGACGGGGACGTCGGCGTTCCCAGGTCGGAGAGGCAACGGGATCGCTTCTACCTATTGGGAATTAAACAGGCGGTCGGGGCGATTGGCGTTCGTTTGCGCAAATGTCCCGGAGCCTGCTCCGGGGATCTTTACTCCGATACTCGGTCCTCTCTGTGACGCACGGCGGGTTCTCGGCTTATTCGACGATTGCTTGGAGGGCGGTGTTGGCGAACGGGGGCATGAGCCGGGAGGACATAGGTGAGTGTTGGGAGAAGAACATGATGATCAGATCCTCCTCGGGATCGATGCGATACCAGGTGCTGAAGGCGCCGCCCCAGCCGTAGGAGCCGACGCTGCTCATATCCTTTTCGTAGAACGTATCAATTTTTACGGAGCCGCCGTAGCCGTAGGCTTCGGAACGATTGTTGGATTTTATGCCGTCGCCGAGGAAGCCGGTTTGGTTACGCATCATCGATTGGACGGTCTTTTTGCCAAGGATGGAGCGCCCCTCGTAGGTGCCCTGATCGAGTAGCATCTGCGCAAAGCGGTAGTAGTCGGCGACGGTGGAGTAGAGGCCGCCACCGCCCGATGGATAGTGGCGGTGCCGATCGCCGTGAGCGTTGGGTCTTTCGGCGTAGACGAGTTGCCCATTTTGGGTGCTGAACATCTGCACCAAGCGGTTGCGCTTGTCGGCGGGGACTTCGAAAAAGGTGTCCGACATGTTCAAGGGGCCGAAGAGATGTTGCTGCAGGAAATCCTCAAGCGGCATGCCGGAAACGCGTTGGATTAGAGCGCCGAGCACGTCAATTGCGGGGCCGTAGACATAGGCGGTGCCGGGATCGTCTTGCAGCGGGAGCGCGGACAGTTTGGCGACGAGATCCTCAAGGGAGGAGGCGTTACGGAAGTCGTCGGCGGCGTAGAGACGCGCGAGATCGGGGGTGCCTTTGCCGTTGGCGGGCCAACCGGCGGTGTGAGTGAGAAGGTGGCGGACGAGGATGGGAGACTTTGCCGAGCGTGTGGTGGGTTGGTCGTTTTCGGTGCGGACAAATACGCGAGGTTTGCGGAATTCGGGTAGGTATTTTTCGATGGGATCGGCAGGGCGAATTTTCCCCTGCTCGACCAAGATCATCGCTCCGGCGGAGACGATAGTTTTAGTCATCGAGGCGAGGGCGAAAATACCGTCTTCGCGCATCGGAGTGCCCTGCCGGATGTCTTGATAACCGTAAGTGGTGAGATCGACGACTTTACCGTGCCGGGCGACGAGCGTGATGGCTCCGGTCAATGGATACGACTCGACTGATTCGGAGACGAAGCGGTGCATCGATTTGAGGCGTGCGGACGACATGCCGACTTCTTCGGGGGATGCGCGGGGTAGGTCGGCTGGGCTAAGACTAGAGGTAAACCCGAGGACGGCTGCGTAGATCGAGAGTAGGGCTATTTTGCGAATCCAGATCATGAGTTTGTAATGGGGGAGGAGAGTAGTCTTCCGGAATCAGGAGGGAAGTGACGGGGGCGGAGAATTTTCAAAGGCGGTGAGGCAGAGGGTGGCGATGCGAAGGGCGGCATTGAAGTCCTCTGGTTGAAGAAGGGGGCATCATCTCGGCGACTTGAGGAGGTATGGGAGTGCCTTCGAGCACATTTAGAACGGAGGAAGCTGAATCGTGATTATTGACGAGGCGCAAGCCGATCATACCGGGGACGCCGCAATCGTTGATCGGACCGACTTCGATGCGTTCGGCGGCACTTAGATTGTCGGTAGGGTGGGAGCCGTGGTGGAGGAGCGCATCGCGGAGGACGGTGGTGAATGCGGCGGCAGGGGGAGTCGACTCACTGGCGAAACGATGAAGGAGTTGGCGAAGATCGGCTGCGGTGTTTCGCATGGTGGTGGTGGTCAGTCGAGTTTTTGGATTTTCTCCCAGAGTGCTATACGCATTTTATCCCAAGCACGCCGCGCGCTTTTGGTGCCGGCGTTCTGCAGTAGAGCGGTATTCCCGTCGGATAGTCCGAGTCTTTCATCGAACTCTTTGTCTAGTTTGAAATCTAGGCGAAGGAACTCATATTTGGAATACTGTTTCAGCTTTTTAAGGTGCTGCGGTGGAGCGACCGACAGAATGTAGGCGACCACTTCGTCGACAGTTTTGAAACGCTCTGGGGCGGCGGCCGGGTGTTCGCACTCAGCCTCGGCACAGCATGTTTTGGTCGGTTCAGCCGCATGGCTAAACGCCACTAGGAATGAGAAGAGAAGGGCGGTAATTAGACGGGAATTCACTCGGGGCAGAGGGTCGGAGAAAGACTTGGAGGGGGAGGTAAGATTACGCGGATACATCCATCTGACGAATTGTCCGTTGCTTCAACGATGGAGTTGATGAGCGGAGTAGGGGTGACCTCGTGGAATGGCCCATTGGCCCCACTCCCCTTTAAAGAACCGCGAAGGGTTGAGGGAGGTGAGGGAATCCATACGGTGCGAACTTTTGTCGTGAGATGCGTCTTGGACAGATGGTTTTGCCCAACAGCGAGTCACACAAATAACTCATCCCACGCCCCTCGTTGATCCGTTGAATCTAATTTATGCAAACAGTAAGGATTGACCCCTTCGGGTTCGGCCCCTTCGGGTTCGGGCTGAGGGGGCGGTTATTCCGGTGGGCGTTTACCTGCCGGATTGTGCGCGAATGGGGATGAGATCCATGCGGGCAATAATTTTCGAGCGACTTGGCGGAAGTATCGCGGGTTTTTCCACAGGTGGATGGGGCGTTGACCAAATCTCCGGATGCAAGCGTTGAAGTAACGATGTCGGCGGAGGGTGCCGGCTAAAGGAGAGCGTTGGTCTCCCTGCCTAGATAGGGATTGGTCGTGTTGTCGCCACAGGGTCAGGCTTTCGGTGAGGCTGACGACCGGACCGAATAACGGGGCGATAGCGGCGAGCCGATTGTCTGCTCCCAGACGAATGCCGTCAGAAAAATCGAGCGGAAGGATTTGGGAAAGGTAGTCGCGGCGAAAGGCGAGGGCGCTGGTTGAATAGTAGAGATCGGTATCTTGAGTCTGGTAAGTGCCTGCTAGGAAATCTCCATTCTGAGGATGTTTGATCGTTTCATAGCCATCGCGCTGGAACTCCCCCAGTTCATTAATTAAGGAAGTGGGGGCCTGCGCGAGCACGGCATCGGGGCATCGGTGCCAGGCTTCCTCGTAGTTGGCGATTTTATGGGGGGAAAAGACGTCGTCGCCATCCAGCAAATAGAGATGATCGGCGGTGCTGGCCTCGAAGGCGTAATGGATGGCGCGGGCCTGGCATTCAATCGAGGTCAACGCATGGTTGTGGACGCCGGCAATCAGGTGGATTGCCGGGCCGTAGGAGCGGAGGATGACCAACGAATCGTCGATGGAGCCGTCATCATAGACGATGATTTCGTCGGGGGAACGAGTCTGGGATAAAACCGAATCGAGGCAGGTGCGCAGCCACGGGCCGTTGTTGTAATTGTTGACCAAAACCCCGATGCGCGGAGATTTTAGGTGATGCGCGGGCAGAGATGTCATGAAGAGAGGGTGCCCGTTTGTAGCAGGGGTCATCGCTGGCGAAATTGAGCCAGAAAATCGCCTAGCCACTCTGGGGATAATTCGCGGAGGCGCTGCGGATAGTAACGATAATCGAGACGGTAGTTGATCGAAGGTTTTCCAGCTCGGTTGGCCATAAGGTTGAATCCTTCGCAATTGAGGCGCGTGATGGCCGCTTGGGTCAGGCTTCGGACAGCGGCGGACAGGGAGGTCGACATTTTACGGTAGCGGGTTTGCGGCTCCCGCAGCATGAGAATTGAGCCGGTGCAGAGGGCTAGGATGGAGAGTCGGACGTCGGCCGCGTAGTGGAGTTGATCGGAGAAATCCAAAGGAAGCTGCTCTTGCAGAAAATCACGCCGGAAGGCCAGTGCACTGGTGGGAAAGAATCCTTTCGGGCGCTGGTGCCGATAGATTGCCGCGAGGTGCCTCTCCGGTGGGATCATGATGTGTCCAGCTGATTTGAGCCTGACGCCGTTATCGTCAACGGTCTCAAGCGGACCATGAATCATAAGGGCATCGGGTTGGGTGAGCCAGAGTTGTTCGTAGGAGTCGATTCTCGCAGGTAGGTAGGCATCATCGCCATCGAGAAGGTGGATATGGTCGCCGGTGGCAGCGAGAAACGCGGCGTGGATGGCGGCCTGCTGATTAACGAAGGCGGGTCGGGAAGAGTTACGGGGACCCTCAATAAGCGTGATGCGATCCGCATAGGAGCGGAGGATCGAGAGGGAATCATCGGTGCTGCCATCATCGTAAACGATGATTTCATCGGCGGGTTGGGTTTGTTGCAGGGCGGAATCGACGCATTCCCGGAGCCAAGGACCATTGTTGAAATTATTGATGAGGATGGACGTGCTCATTGGTTCTATGGTTCGGGGCTACCTGACGATGAAGCGGGCAAACAAGTCGCCGATATATTTTGGAGCTATTTCACGTAAGCTTTGTCGGTAGTATCTACGGTCCCGCCAGTAGCTGATGGGAGGTTTTTCGCATTGGGTTGCGATGAGGTTGAATCCTTGGCAATGAAGGCGGGTGAGTGCAGCCTGTGGCATTCGCCGTTGTGAGGAAGAAATAGAGGATAGGAGGATTCGGTAGATTGTTTGAGGCGCAGAGGAAATAAGAATGCGACTGGTGAGCAAGGCGAGAGTCGCTAGCCGGAAATCGGTGCCGAGGGGGAGCCCATCGGAGAAATCCAACGGGAGATACCGGTGCAAAAAATCACGACTAAAAGCGAGCGAGCTAGTGGGATAGAAAGTGCCCGCGCGGTTGTGCCGGTAAATCCAAGCGAGCTGTTTTTCCGGGGGGATCAGGACATGGGGGTCTGATTTTAATTGCCGACCATTGCGATCAATGATCTGACGCGGTCCCTGGATCATGCCCGCAGTGGGTTGGGTGAGCCAGACTCGCTCGTAGGATTCGATTCTGCCGGGGAGGTAGGCATCATCGCCATCGAGAAGATGGATATGGTCACCGGTGGCGGCGAGAAATGCCGTATGGATGGCATCGTGCTGATTTATTATACCGGTGCGAGAAGCGTTATGTTTGCCCGGAATAAGGGTGAGGCGATCCCCGTAAGCGCGGAGGATTGAAAGGGAATCATCGGTGCTGCCATCATCGTAAACGATGATTTCATCGGCGGGTTGGGTTTGTTGCAGGGCGGAATCGACGCATTCCCGGAGCCAAGGACCATTGTTGAAATTATTGATGAGGATGGAAACTTTCATGCAGGATCGCCGGACAGGATATTCTTGGAGGCTTGGTTCGGGAGGATTTCCCCTTCAAGGCGTAGCCAATTCTCTAGGCATGGTGGATCGGAGCAAATCTTCAGTTGGCGACGACACGCATTGGAATTCACCGGCCGGATAAAGAGAGGGGAAGGAGTCATGGCACACGAATAGGGGCGATTAAGTCGCCCAGTAGTTTTGGAGCCAATCCGCCGAGTCGCGGGTGATAATATCTGAGATGAGGCCGTCAGTTGATAGGAGATTTTCCAACTTTAGCCACGATCATGTGACATTCGCCGCGATCTTTCCCGGTGATGGCCGCGGGAGTAGGGCTCCTTGTTGAATTTGAGATGGGAGCCCGGTGGGTGTTAGCACGTTGCCTCATCGCAGTCTGTTGTGGGCGGTTTAGCCGGATAGCTAAACTAGCCGCTAGGCGTGACGAAAGAAGGGCGGTAATTTGACGGGAATTCACTCGGAACAGAGGGGCGGAGAAAGACTTGGAGGGGGAGGTGAGATTACGCGGATACATCCATGTGACGAATTGTCCGTTGCTTCAACTAGGGAGTTGATGAGCGGAGTAGGGGTAACCTCGTGGAATGGCACACTGGCCCCACTCCTCTTTGAGGAACCGCGAGGGGTTGAGGGAGGGGGGCAATCCATACTGGTTATGCAAACAGGATGGACCTTCGGACCTCCCCTTCGGACCTCCCTTCCAAATGATCCGGAGGGCATCAAATTGGGGGTGGGACCTGGGTTTTGAACGAAGGATTTCCAGGTTTTCGTCTGAATCAACCTTTTGGGGACAGGGGGGCGGCGTTGCTGACTGCCCTAATAGTCGGCCCCGGTGAGGCTCTCGAGCACGGAGCCCTGCCAGTCGTGGAGTTTGGTGCTCAGTTCTGCGGCGAGGGCAGGGTGCTGGTTGATGAGGTCAATGGTCTCGGCGGGATCGTTGGCCAAGTTGAAGAGTTCCGGCTGAAGTTCGCGGTCCTGCTGGTCGTGGATGACGAGTTTCCAATCTCCGTCGATGATGGCGCGGGGCCCGCGGTAGTCGGCTGCGATGGTGCGTTCGAATATGAGGTTCTTAAAATTGCGGGTCGCGATGCCGTCCATGAGCTTTACCAGCGGCGTGGTGCCAATTTGCAGTTCGGCGTCAATGTAGGGGGCGCGGAGGGCGTCGTCTTTTTTGCGATTGGCGTAGCTCCAGAAATAAAGGGGATTGGAGCGTGCGGTCATGGTTCCCTCGATGAGACCGGTGAGGTCGATACCGTCGATGGGGCGGTCGGGCAGAGGCTGACCAGTCAGGCCGGCAAGGGTAGGGAGTAAATCGCCGGTGCTCGCACGCACGGCAGTGTGGCGGGGTTGGGGAATACGGGCAGGCCATTCGATGATTCCGGGCACGAGGATTCCGCCATCGTAAACCGCGCCTTTGACGCCGCGACGAGGGGTGAAGATCGAGCCATCCGAGGAAGTCCCATTGTCGCCGCAGTAGAAGAGGAGGGTGTTTTCCTGCAGGCCGTTCGCGGCAAGGTAGTCTCGCAGCGTGCCGATGGAGCGGTCCATGGCGGTGATCTCAGCGAAGCGTTCGCGGAGGACGTCGCCTTGCGGGCGTCGGGTGGGGGAGCCGGTCTCGTTGGAGGTGAGCTTGACGAGTTTGTCGGGGTATTTTCCGGGGAGATCATCGTAGAGGGCGAGGTCGGCCGGGAGTCCGCTGTAGGGCTCGTGAGGGGAGCCAAACCAGACGACGGTGAAGAAAGGTTGGCCGGAGTCTTGAGCGCGATCGATGAACTCGATGGTCTCACGGATGAGGATTTCGGAGCTCTCGCCGGGAAAGACCTCGGGCGGGGCTCCGTTGCGAGAGAACGAGGGATTGAGTTCGAAGAAGTTGTCGTGGGAAAGCCATTCATCGAAGCCCATGGCACCGGGATTCAGCGGGGAGGCCGCTTTGACTGCACCGATGTGCCACTTACCGAAATGAGCGCTGCGGTAGCCGGCTTGCTTCAGGAGATGGGCACTGGTGATTTCTTCGGGGCGAAAGGACCAGCCGGGCGAGAATGTGCCCATACGATTGGGATGCCGCCCGGTGAGGAAACTCGCTCGCGTGGGCGAGCAAGTGGGGTGGCTCGCGTAGAAGTTGTCCAAACGCAGGCCGGAGGCGGCCATCTCATCGAGCACCGGGGTTTTTACATACGGGTGGCCGTTGTATCCCGTTTCTTCCCACCCGTGATCGTCGCCCATGAGGAGAATAATGTTCGGTGGCGCAGATTCGGCGAAAAGACTGAGGCCGATGGAGCAGAGCAGGAGAGTCAGGGATAAACGCGGCATGAGGTTAGGGGGGGAGGCCTGGAGCTGGGGTCTGGAAGGGGCGAATGAATGGGGTGGGTTTTAACCAGGAAGAACGATCACTCGGTTTCCGGGGTGATCGCGAACTCCCGGTGGGCGGATTTCGTAGCGGGGGCAGATCGGGAGAGGCAGGGGACGCCGGCTGAAGACGGCGCCACGTTTTTTAGAGGCGTTCGACGACGGCGTAGTAGGAGCCGACGGCGGGGGTGTCGTCGGCGAAGTGGAAGCGACCTTCGAGCTGCGTTTCACCGGCTTCGAGGGTGACGGTGAAGGTGGCGGATTCATCCATGGCGCCCACGGCTTGCGTCCAATCGTGGGGACCGACGCGGAGGGTCGCCTCGTTGATCGCGAGGGCTTGGCCGGGAGTTTCACGGAAGGCTTTGCCGCCGGGGACGGGCTGGCCGGGAGCGAGGGCGGCGGTGATGGGGCGGGAGAGTTCTTGGGGCCAGCGCCGGAGGGAGATTTGGTAGCGACCGGTTTGGGCGACGCGGACGGCCCAGTAGCCGACGGCGGCATGGCCGCGACGGATGTGCGCCTGATTCCAGGGGGAGATCGTGCCGTCGGTGAGCCAATCGTGGCCGGTGAGTTGGGTGGGGTTGGCGGCGTCGTGGCCGATGACCGGTCGTTCATCGATGACGAAGGACGGGGAGATGTCGGCCCACCAGGCATCGTAGGCGGCGCGGAGATTGGCGACGACCTGGGGATTCCCGGCGGACACATCCTTGGTCTGCCCGGAATCGTTATTCATGTCGTAGAGCTCCTGGCCGTTAATGAGGCGCCAGCGTTGGTTCATGGTCGAAGAGGACTTCCACTTGATGGGATCGACGACGCGTTGGGAATCGGTGATGATAACGCGATTCGGCCAGGGTTTTTGGCCCGAAGGACGGATGAGAGGAACGAGGGAAGTGCCGTCGAATTTGTAGTGGGTGGGCCCCTCGATTGCGCAGAGATCAATGAGGGTGGGGAGGATATCGATGTGGGCGGTGAGGGCGTTGACGTCGCGAGGTTTGGTGAGTTTGCCGGCGGGCCAATGCAGAAAGAAGGGGACACGGTGGCCGCCGTCATAAGCGCTGCCTTTTTTGCCGTTCATGCCGGCGTTGAAAACTTTCTCGCCGGAAGCGGTGCCGTTATCGGTGGTGAAGATGAAGAGGGTATTTTCCGCGAGACCGCGATCGGCGAGCCACGTGCGCAGGGAGCCGAGGTTTTCGTCGATATTGGCAATCATGCCGAAGAAGAGGGCTTCGTTTTGAGAGAGGCCGTCCTGCAGGTAGGGCTTCCAGTATTTGTCGGGGGCGTGAAAGGGGGAGTGGGGCGCGTTGGTGGAGATGTAAGTGAGGAAGGGTTTTCCGGCGGCTTGTTGCTCGGCCATGAAGCGCTTGGCTTCGGCAAAGTAGACGTCGGTGCAGAAGCCCTCGTAGCGGGTGGCCACGCCGTTGTGTTGCAGCGTGTCGTCGAAGTAGGCGTTGTCCCAGTAGTCGGGGGTTTGACCCACGCCGCCGCCGCCGTGGGCGACGACTTCGGTGAAGCCGCGATCTTGCGGGCGGTAGGGATAGTTGTCGCCGAGATGCCACTTGCCGAACATGCCGGTGGCGTAACCGTTGGCGGAGAAGACCTCGCCGAGGGTGGTCTCACCGACGCGCAGGAAGGAGCGACCCATGATGGTGTGCCACGGGCCCGCGCGGTTGGTGTAGTGACCACTCATGAGGGCACCGCGGGTGGGGGCGCAGGTGGGGCTGACGTGGTAGTTGGTGAGGCGGATCGATTCGCCGTGAAGGCGGTCCATCTCGGGGGTTTTGAGGATGGGGTTTCCGTGGGCGGAAATATCGCCGTAGCCTTGGTCGTCGGTGATGACGATGACGACGTTGGGGGGGGCGGCGCGGGCGGTGAGCGCGGTGAGGGCGATGCCGAGGAGGCAGGTGAGGCGGGTGGCTAGGCGGGGCATGAGTGGAAGGCGGGCGGAGCGGGGTCGGGGCAGAGCGATGAGGACTGGGAGGGCAGATTGTTTTTAACCACGAATGGACCCTAATGGCTTTGTCTGACGACGACGCACGGGGTGGGCTGACGCAGTGAAGTTGTTTTTATGCCGGGGGGCAGGGGTGATTTTTACGGAAGGGAACGAAGCCGGGGGGCAGGTGGTTTTACGGGAGGGAATAGAGGGAGCGGAGCTGAGGGGCAGGGATGTCGGGCGTAAAGCCCGACCCACATGGAGGATGGGGGCGGGGTTGTTTTGACGCGAAGCTAGTGAGGGCTGACGCAGTGGGGGTGATTTTTGCAGAAGGGAACGACGCCGGGGGGCAGGTGGTTTTTACGGGAGGGAATAGAGGGAGCTGAGCTGAGGGGCAGGGATGTCGGGCGTAAAGCCCGACCCACATGGAGGATGGGGGCTAGCGCCCGAACGTGGTATTCTTTTCCGGGGATGTCGGGCGTAAAGCCCGACTCACATGGAGGATGGCGGGCTATTGGGGGACTCACTCCCTTGATCCTAGGGGGCGGCGTATTTTTTGGGACGAGGGTGGTCTTGGAGGAGTTCTTCGGGGGTGTAGAATCCTTTTTTGTCGGCGACCGCGGCGCGGATGGCGGCGACTTGTTCTTCCGTGGTGAGTTCGGCGATGATCTTGTTGCCGCGGAAGGCGACGCGGACGTAGGTGGCGACGTTGGCGATCTCTTGATCGGACATCATGCCCTCAAATGGGGTCATCGGCGGAATGCCTTTGGCGGGGTCGTAGGTTTTGCCGGCGACGTCGATCTGCCCCCAAAGGCCTTTGAGGATGATTTTGATCAGGAGCTCTTCACTTTCGATCCATTCGGAATCGAGGAGGGGGGGATAGACCCCGGCGATGGCGCCTTTGCCGTCTTCACCGTGGCAGGTTCCGCAATAGCTTTCGCGGCCATAGAGTTCGCGGCCGCGTTCGAAAGCGGTGCGGATGGAGGCGGACATGTTGGTGATGGGGATGTCAGCGGTTTTCGAAACGGCTTGGGAGACCGCGCCGAGGTTGGCGTCGGGATCGAGCACGCGTCGGGCGGTGGCGGCATCGGCGGGGGAGAGCGATCCGGAGTCGAGGAGGGCGGTGATGTCGTCGGTGAGGGTCATCATCACGGCTTCGGCGGCGAAGCCAGTCCAGTGCTCGTAGGGCGAAGCGAGGACGGCGAGGGCGATCTTGGCCCCTTGGGCGTCGTCTAACCACGAGGAGGCGACGAGGGCGGTGAGGCGAACGCGTTCATCGGGATCGCGGGCGGCTTGGAGGAACAGCGACTGCGCGTTGGGGACCTGATGATGGGTGTAGCGTAGGACGTTGGCGGCGGCGGCGCGGAGCTCGCGACGCGGTGAGTTGAGCGACTGGGTGAGGAGATCGACGTCGACTTTGTTTTGGGCCCAAGTCGCCCACAGGGCTTCGAGGAGATTGCGATCGTAGTCGTAATCCGACCGGTCGAGTTGAGCGGCCCAAGCCTTGGCGGCGGGGAGCACTTCGCTGGCGGGATGGCCGCGGAGTTCACGACGAACGCGGTAGCGGGTGCGCAGCTCGGGAGTCTTCAGCAGTTCGAGGAGTTGAGCCACGGAAGCGCCGTCGATCTTGGCCGGCTCGACCAGGTCGTGTGCCGGGTAAGTGATCCGGTAGATGCGACCGTGGTCGTGATCGCGATTGGGATCGCGGGCGGAGTGTTGCATGTGGCCGATGAGCGGGTTGTGCCAGTCGATCATATACAGGGCACCGTCGGGGCCGAACTCCAGGTCACAGGGACGGAAATTGGGGTCATTCGAGGAGATGAGATCGTAACGATGTTCACCGGTGAATCCGGCACCGTCGTCGCGCATGGTGTGCTGTTTGGTGCCGAGAAATCCGATCGTGTTGTTGATGAGGAAATCGCCCTGCACGATGGCAGGGAAGTGACGGGAGGAAACGAATTCGGTGCCCGAGGTGGGGCGGACGCGCTGGGTGGTGAATTGGGCGACTTTGCCGACCTCTTTGCCGTGGGGGACTTTGGCGGAGATAGCGGTCGACCACCAGTTGGCGCCACCGGAGGCGTCGGAGAGGAAAATCTGGCCCCACTCGTCGACGGCGACGCCCCAAGGGTTACTCACGTCGGTTTGCATGAAGCGTTCGAGGCGCCAGCTCTTCGGATCGAAGCGCCAGACTCCGCCGTCGGTGCAGCGTTGCGGACCGTAGGGCGTTTCGACTTGGGAGTGGAGGAAGCGACCCTCGTTCATGTAGATCGCGCCGGAGGGATCGGACGTGAAGGCGGAGATCGAGTGGTGGGTATCGTGAGTGTCGAAACCATGGAGGAGAATGTCGGTGCGGTCCGCACGGTCGTCGCCATCGGTATCGACGAGGCGCACGAGGTTGGGCTGTTGCGCGAGGTAGACGCCCTCGGGAGCGAGTTCAAGCCCGATGGGAATATGGAGACCATCGGCGAACACTATTTGGCGATCGGCCGTGCCGTTGCCATCGGTGTCTTCGAAGATGAGGATCTTGTCATTGGGCTTGGGGTCGCCGGGTTTGTAATGCGGGTAAGTGGGGGCGACGGCGACCCAAAGGCGGCCCTTGTTATCCCATGACATTTGCACGGGATTGCGCAGTTCGGGAAATTCCATCTCGGAGGCGAAGAGGCCGATCTCGTAGCCGGGAGGGAGCTTGAAACTTTCGAGGGCTTGATCGACGGCGAGGAACTTGATGGGGCGATCGAAGTTGGTTTCAACCGGAGTGAGATCGCGGGTGGAGGAGTCGTCGACTTTGATCTTCTCGACCTCGCCTTGAGCGACGCGGTGGATGGCTTGGTCGCGGAGGACGGTCATCTGGCGCATCTTCTCGATTTCCTCCGGGTAGTTTTCGTTACCGAAAGGTTTGTAGCGACGGCCGTGCACGTGGACGCCGTTGATCATGCCGTAGTCGTTGCGCCAATACCAATTTTTTTCATCGACGGTGGCGTAAACGGCGGCGCGATCGGAGACGGGGTTGCCGGTGCCGTAGAGACCATCGGCGAGCTCGGGGCCGAACCAGCGGTAGCCCTCAGCGGTGAGTGAAATACCGTTGATGGTTTGGTAGGCGGACGCGGACGCGTAGTGTTTTTTGCTGGAGGAGAAAACGTCGATGAACTCGATGTGGTGCAGGGCGGCGACGCGTTTCATGGCGGCGGTGTAGGCGGCGAGGTGCTGGTTTTCGGTGACGCCGTCGGGCAAATCGTGATCGGCCGAAAGGTCTTCAAATGCGATGGGCGAAACGAGGACCAGACGCGGCGCGGTGACGCCGTTGTAGGACTGGCCGAGCGTGTGTTGCACGAAGGCATCGAGCTCGGCTTCGTAGAGGGCGAGGCCGGCGGGGCCGTCGAAGGATTCGTTGAAGCCAAAGAGGGCGAGGAGAGTATCGACCCGGACCTCCGTGAGCCACGCATCAGGGGTGGGGTAATGCCCCTGACCGTAGTGGGTTTGGAGATCCGGGTGAAATTGGTCGGCGCCGGGGAAGGCCCATTGATCGAAGCGGCTGGGGCGAGGGCGGAAGCCGGGCGTATCGCCCGGGTAGCTCAAGTTGCGCACGACTAGATTGGCATTGGGAAAACGGTATTGGAGTTCGGTTTCGAACTCGGGGAAGTAAAGCATGCGCTCGCCGAGGCCGTTGCCGATGAGGGCGATGTGCTCGCCGTCAACGGGGGTGGCGGGCTTGGAGGCGATGGGATCGACGACGGGTTGGTTACGATTGGGCCAGTAGTCGGCTTCCTTGCGGTTGATGAACATGGTCGGCTGGTAGGCGCCGATGAGGCCGGCGTTCACGCCCGCGGAAGGGATGTCGAGGCCGGTGGCCCAGTAGGCGCCTTGCACGATGAGGCGACGGGTGGAGGCGTTTTGGAGATCGAGGGACGCGCCGAGCGTGCTGGCGAAGACCTTACCTTTTTTGCCGCCGGGAATTTGGTAGGATTTGGTCCAGGCCATCGGTTGCATGGGGTCGTTTTTGTGGAACGACGCGTTGTTTTTGGCGAAGCCGGGGGTGTAGTCGTAGGGGCCGGGGCCGATAGGTTCGTCGTCGGGATTCATGCCCGCGAGGACTTGACCCCAAACGATGGGAGTGGCGTCGGGGCCGAGGGTTTTGACGGTGTAGACGTCGCCGGCGCTCCAGATACTGCCGGACTCGATGCCGGAGTTGATGGCGTGGGCCTCGGTGATGATGCCGCGGGCACTTTCCTTTTTGTGCCAGCCGTGGTGAGCAACCCAAGACGTGCCGAGAATGAACTCACCGAAGCCGCCGTGCCAGGCGGTTTGGTCGCCCTTATAATTGAAGCTGTAGTGCGCCCACTTGGAGTCGGCGGGGACGTTGAAGGCGTGAGTCGCAGTGCGCAGGCCCATGACGGGACGGCCGGACTTGAGGTAGGCGTCGATGGCCTGCATCTGATCGTCGGGTAGATCGCGGAAACGCGTGGCGATGATCATGAGATCCGCGTCTTCGAGTGATTCGAGGCCGGGGATGTGTTTGAGGTAATCGGGGTTGCGAATACCGGGGACGGCGGGGTCTTGGGCGAAGAGCACGACGCTTTCGAAACCGTGGCGTTGGGCGAGAATCTTACCGAGTTGGGGCAGGGCTTCTTCGGAGCGGTATTCTTCATCGCCGCTGATGAGCACGACGCGTTTGCCGAGGCCGGGGCCCTCGGTGCCGCGATAAACTTGCCACTGGGAAGAGGTGGGAAAATCGGCGGCGGTGGCGATACTGGCGACGGCGATTAGGCAGGAAGTGAGGAAGCGTTTCATGAAGAGGAGGAGGGAGTAACGAGGGGCAGCAACACGGCGTTGCAGTAGGCGCCGTCGCCTTTGGTGACACTATCGGGGTCGCCGATGGCGGCGTGGCATTCGTCTTCGACGACGATCCAGCCGTCATAGTGGTGGGCCGCGAGAAATTTGGTGATGCCGACGTGGTCAATGGCGCCGCCGCCCATGGGTTCCCATTCGCCGGCGGAGTTCATGTCCTTGAAGTGCACGTGCACGACTTGGGAGAAGTATTGCGCGATGATTTTGGAGGCGTCCATGCCGCCCTTGGCAATGTGGCCGGAGTCGGGGATGTAGCCGAGGACGCTTTGATCGAGGCCGTTGAGGAGGATTTCATAATCTTCCGCGGTGCGGAAGACGGAGCCGCCGGGAGAGTTGGGGTGGTAGCCGGAGCGGATGCCACGATCGGCCGCGCGCTTAGCGATGGCGTTGGCGTTGAGCAGGCAGTTTTTTTGGCGCTCCCCGAGGTGCTCACGATCGGTGCCGGGCATCTGGCAGATATTGAGCATCGTATCCGGAAAGTGGGTAAGGAGGTCGAGGCACGCATCGGCGCGGGCGCGTTCTTCGGCTGTCTCGGCGGGGAGGAGCCAGTCTTCTACGAGGGTGAGCGCGGGCATGGCGACTTTGGCGGCGGCAAGGTGCTCGCCGAGGAGGATGGGATCGGCGAGGCGACCGAGGAAGCGGGTCTCGGATTCGACGCCGGCGTAACCGGCTTCGGCGGTGATTTTGATGATGTGATCGAGTCGGCCGTCATAGACGCCGCCGCTCATTTGCCAGGTGTAGGTTTGGCATCCGATTTGAATAGGCATAATTAGTCCTCGAGTAAGAAGTTGGTGGTGGTGGCGTTGAAGTCGGCGAGTTCTTCCCAGTGATGCACGTGGCCGCTTTTGGTGAAGCGGACGAGACGCGAACCGGGGATGTGCGCGTGGAGGAATTCGGAGCAGGAGAGGGGGGTGAAGATGTCGAGGGTGCCGATGGTGATGAGAGTCGGAACCTTGATTTTGTTGAGCCGTTCAATGGTGTCGTGGCTGATGCAGGCATCGCATTGACCCTCGAAGCCTTGGCGGGGTTGGGGGTTTTCGCTGGCATCGGCGTCGCGGCTAGCTTGGTCCATGTCTTCGGAGTGAGCTTGCATCCAAGACGGGGTCCAGATCCAGAGGAGGAGGAGTTGCATGAACTGGCCGAGAGTGGAGACGGCGCGCATGTCTTTGAAGTGGGTGAAGACGCGCTGCATGTAGTCGTCGCATTTGGCCCAGGTGCTGACGAGGACGAGTTTGTTGACCTTGGCGGGATGGCGGAGGGCGAGCTCTTGGGCGATGGCGCCGCCCATCGAAAGTCCAGCGATGTGAGCGGAGGAGACACCGGCGGCGTCCATGGTGGCGGCGACATCATCGGCCATCATGGCGGTGGTGTAGGGACCGGTGGGTTTCGCGGATAGGCCGATGCCGCGGTTGTCGAGCAGGTAGCAGGTGAAGTGTTGTTCGTAGGCTTTGACGTGTTCTTCCCAAACGGAGCCGTCGGCACCAAGGCCCATGATGAGCATGAGGGGCGGGCCTTGGCCGCGGGTGACAAAGTGGAGGGGAGCGGGGTGGGATGACATGGGGGCTGGAGTGGGGGCTGGGAGGCAGGGTTTCTAACCACGAATGGACACGAATGGCTTCGTCTAACGACTACGCACTGGATGGTTTTTGGGTCGAGAGGCAGGATGGGGTTTTACAGAAGAGAACGAAGCCGGGGAGGAGGTGGTTTTACAGGAGGGAACAGAGCTGAGGGGCAGGGGGTGTCGGGCGTAAAGCCCGACCCACATGGGGGGAGGCAGGGTTGTTTTAACGCAGAGACGCTGGGGGCTGGCGAGACTAGGCGGAGTGGGAGTCGCGGTAGGCTTGGGGGGTGATGCGGAGGAGGCGGGCGAACTCTTTGGTCATGTAGCTTTGATCGCAAAAACCGCTTTCGGCGGCGATTTGGGCGATGGGTATATTGGTGCGGCTGAGCAGGCGGCAGGCACTGTTGAGACGGACGCGTTTGATGTAAGCGAAGGGGCTCATACTGAAGCGGCGTTGGAAGATGCGTTCGAGGGTGCGGACAGTGGCGCCGGCTTGGGCGGCAAGGTCGGCGACGGTGATGCGGCTCGCGAAATTTTGCTCCACGAAATCAATCACTTTGGCGAGCTCGGGATACGGGCCGACGGCGCCACTGGCGGCTTTGAATTCGCGGGTCATGCCTTCGAGCCCGACGATGGTGCCGGAAGCATCGTAGAGCGGGAGTTTGGTGGTCGTATACCAGCCGGCCGAGAGGTCGTTGTGGGTGACGAGTTCGACTTTGTTGATAATTGGCTGCCCGGTCGACATGACGGATTCGTCGTCGGCGAGGTAGGTGTCGGCAAGGTAAGGGGAGATAAGTTCGAAGTCGGTGAGGCCGATAATTTCGTTTTGATTAGTGCGACCGATCATGCGGACCAAGGCATCGTTCGCGGCGATGAATAGGCCGGCTCGGTCTTTTACGAAATAACAGACGTCGTGCAGATGCTCGAAAAGGCCGAGCCGGTGCGGGGTCGAGGGGGAAGGGGCGGCTTTGGTGGGGGAGCGGCGCCGACTGACGCGGCGGGGATGGCGGGCGAGCGTCGATCTCATACGGAACCGCAGAGCGCGACGGCTTCTTGCAAAGACTGGTAGGGATCGCGGGTCGGGATATACTCGTGGCCGACGAAGCCGGGGTAACCGATATCGACGAGCGCCTGCATGGTGGGGAGGAAGTTGATCTCCTGCGTGTCGTCGAGTTCGCCGCGGCCGGGGGCTCCGGCGGTGTGGACATGACCAAAGAGATGGCCGTGGGTGCGGATGCGGCGAATGAGGTCTCCATCCATCACCTGCGCATGGTAGAGATCGAAGAGGAGTTTGAGGTGGGGGGAGTCGACCGCTTTGATGATATCGACACAGTAATCGACATGGTTCCCCTGATAGCCGGGGTGGCCTTTCATGGGGTGGCTGTTGTCGCGAGTGCTGAGGGGCTCGAGCACGAGGGTGACGTTTTTCTCGGCGGCGTAGGCGACGATCTCGGAGAGACCGCGGACACACTGTGCGGCGCCGTCGGCGAGAGAAATTTGGGGGCCGTCGGGTTGGGACGGGGATTTCGCGGCGAACCCGGTGAACACGATCATGTTGGGGCAGCCGTAGTCGGAGGCGGCGTCGATGCCTGCTTTGGTTTGCCGGATGAGGCGGGGGTAGTGGTCGGAGTTGTTGAACCCGTAGACGAAGGGCGGATCCGGGTCCATATCCAGACCGAGGAGGGCGCAGGTGAGGCCGTGCTTTTCGACGATCTTGAGTTCGTCAACGGTGTTGAGGAGTTCGACACTCCCGCAGCCGAGTTCGTTGGCGACCTCGCAGATCCGATCCAGACTCCACTGGTCGCCACAGACGTTAAAACACCAATAGGCGATGGATTGCTTCAGCGAATTCAGACGGGGGGCAGACATGGAGACAGGGGTAAGAGGGACGGGAAGGCAGATGTAGCTTATCATTTCACCGACGAGGTGAATAGATAAACAAGACCTATGACGTTGTGGATTTACGACACGAGATTGCGACACTGGTATCGGTGAACTAGTTAACCACGGGTGGGGCCTGCGGTGGGGCAGGGACTTTTAACCACCCGGAGCGCCCCGCCGGGGTGATGAAATGGGTACCCCGCATGGGCGATCGAAGAACAAATGGACACGAAAGGCTTCGTCTACCGACGACGCGCTGGAGGGCTGACGCACGGGAGTTTTTTTATTTATGCGGAGAGGCAGGGATGTCGGGCGTAAAGCCCGACCCACATTGGAGGCGGGATTGTTTTAACGCAGAGACGCAAAGTCGCTGAGGGCTGACGCATCTTGAGGGGGCTTTATGGCCGAGGGGCAGGGAAGGGGAGGCGTTCTTTATTGCACTCTGTTGATCCGTGTTTCGTTGGTGATGGGACCCGTCAGATTGCTTCATTCCCAACCATACCCATCTCTCATGCTTCGACGTAATTTTCTTTCGCTTTCTTCACGCACCACCGGGGTGGCTTTGGCCGCCGGCGCACTGGCCCCTCGAGTCTGGGCGGCGGCGACAAAATCGAAACCGCTCGGCGTCGCATTGGTGGGACTGGGGAACTACTCCACGAGGCAATTAGCGAAGGCGTTTAACGAGACCACGGAGTGTAGACTTACCGGCGTGGTGTCGGGGGATCCGGTGAAAGCAAAGCGTTGGGCGGCTGAGCATGGATTCGCGGAAAGCGGGGTCTATAATTACGAGAATTTTGATTCGATCGCGAACAATCCGGATATTGATATTGTTTACATCGTGTTGCCGAACTCGATGCACTTGGAGTTTATCGAGCGCGCGGCGGCGGCGGGGAAACAGGTGATTTGCGAGAAGCCGATGACGGTGACGGGGGCAGAGAGTCGGCGGGCGATCAAAGCGTGTGCGGACGCGGGGGTGCTGCTGTCGGTGGGGTATCGGTTGCAGTTCGATCCGAATTATCGGGCGTTAATGTTGGCCCGAGGGACGCCGGAGCTGGGCGAGGTGCGCTACGTGCAGGCGGACATGGCGTTTCCGATCGGCGATCCGACGCAGTGGCGGTTGCGCAAACCGCTCGCTGGTGGCGGTGCGATGTATGACGTGGGAGTTTACTGCACGCAGAGTGCGCGTTTCTTTGCGGGGCAAGAGCCGGTGGCAGTCACGGCGCAAGAGTATAAGACGGATCTGGTGAAGTTTGCCGAGGTGGACGAGACGATCATGTTTCAGCTCGAATTTCCCAACGGCACGACGGCGAACTGCACGACCTCCTATGCGTTTCGGAGTAACAGCGTGCACGTCGATTATCAAAAAGGTACGGGCATGCTTTCGCCGGCCCATAGTTATGGGCCGATCAAGGGAACGCTAA
>Ga0208414_1000798_pt1 | contig 27954 bp, 33 predicted proteins | sample AntAceMetag02UKE_FD_184770 | JGI IMG/M metagenome (GOLD analysis project Ga0208414, IMG submission 184770) | Saline lake microbial communities from Ace Lake, Antarctica - Antarctic Ace Lake Metagenome 02UKE (SPAdes) (version 2) | ecosystem: Environmental > Aquatic > Non-marine Saline and... | reverse complement strand
CGAGAAGAACGTCGCAAACTGCTCGCGACGCAGCTGGCGGCGAACCACCACCTCACCCTGCGCATCAACCCCGTGAACCTGGATCACGCTCTTCGCAAGGTCGATCCCAAACCGGATAGCCTGTCCAACGGACGGTCTCCTCTGTTGGATGCTTCACACCCAGCATGGCACCCTTGATGCCGTCAGGGGGCCGTCCACCCATCACCCCGGACGGGCGCGCCTGCGGCGCGGACGATCCGGGGCCCATCGAGCGACGGTGGCTTGCCGATCGATCCTCCTACGGAGCGGCGGGTGGGTCCCGGGTCACCGCTGCGCGGCGCCCGGGATGACGACGAGGACAAGGGGCGCTCCACCTCGTCGTCGTAGCGGGTGAGGGCCGTGCTCTCCCACTCTCCCCGTCGTCACCCCGGACGGGCGCGCCTGTGGCGCGGTCGATCCGGGGCCTACCGTGCAACGGGGCCTTCCGGCTCAGTGCTTCGGCGCGGTCTCCGTGAACTTCGCCTTCTGCTCCGGCGACGCCTCGTTCTGGTGCTTGTCCTTCCACTCGGCGTACGGCATGCCGTAGACGATCTCGCGGGCCTGCTCGTAGTCGAGGGTGAGGCCCTTCTCGTCGGCGGCGGCGCGGTACCATTTCGACAGGCAGTTGCGGCAGAACCCGGCCAGGTTCATGAGGTCGATGTTCTGGACGTCGGCGCGGTCGCGCAGGTGGGACACCAGCGTGCGGAACGCCGCCGCCTCCAGTTCCGTGCGGGTCTGCGGGTCGAGGGTGTCGTCGGCGGCCATGGCGTCTCTCCGATCCGATCGTTCAGAGACTCAATATCGGGGTTCGGCGTCCGCTTCGCCAGCCCTTACGCTGGCAGCCCCCGGTCCAGAAGCGCGGCCAGCGCGTCGCCGAAGCGCTGCGCCCAGTTGTCCCCGCCGGCGGGGTTGGCGATCAGGTCCTGGCGGAACTCCAGCGTCAGGTTGTGGCGGCCGCTGCCGTGCACCGGCACGGTGTAGCCCTCGGGGCCGATGCCGGAATAGGGCTGGTTGGCGCCGACCACGGCATCCGGGTTGCGTGAGGCGAACAGCTCGATCATCGCGGCGCTGGCGCGATCGTCGTCGCCCCACAGGAAGCCGATGTGCCACGGCCGGTCGCCACCGCCGGTGCGCAGGCGCGGGGTGAAGCTGTGCAGCGCCACCAGCAACACCGGCGCGACGGCGCCGGCGAGGTGGGCGGCGATGGCGGCGTGGTAGGGCGCGAACAGCGCGGCGTAGCGTTGGCGCCGGGCGTCGTCATCGAGGTTGCGGTTGCCGGGCACCTCGGTCCCGTCGGAAATCAACGGGATCGAGCCCGCGGTGAACGGGGGTCGGTTGCAGTCGACCATCAGGCGTGAATAGCCGGTGGTGATCAGCGGTGCGTCGAACCGCTCGGCCAGACGCCGGGCTAGGTAGGCGATGCCGATGTCGTGACCGATGTGGCGGGCGAGTTCCTCGTCCGGCAGCCCGAGCCGGCTGAGGGCCGCCGGCACGGTGTTGGCATCGTGGTCGGACACGAACAGGATCGGCGCCGCGCCGTTCGGGTTCTCGAACCGCACGGCCGGCGGATCGTCGGGTGTCAGCAGGGTCACGGAGGTCTCCGGCGGGGTCAGGTCGACTTCAGCAGCTCGGCGTGGCGCCGCACCAGGTCGGGGCTGTTGGCGATGGTCTCGGGCTCGAGCACCCGCCGGCGGGTGCCTTCAGCCGACGGGGCGTAGGCGGCGGCGAGGGCGCCGAGCTCGGCGATCGGGTCGTCGGAGCGGTCGACGCGCAGGTCCATCCACGGGAACGGGTCGTCGCGCACCACCAGCAGCGCCGCCGAGCCGAGCGGGTCGAGCTCGCCGCCCGCCGCCAGCCCGGCCGCCAGCGCCGCCACCAGCCGGGTCTCCAGGGGATTGGCGCGGTCGGCCAGGAAGGCGTCGAGCATGGCCTGCGGCACCGCCTCACTGCGCAGGATGTTGCCGATCGCGATGGCGCCGTCGGCGGCGGCGTGGCCGTGCCAGGAGTAGATCTCGCTGCCGTGGAAGGCGGCGGTGCGGCCGGCCCGGTCGACCACCGCGATCTGCCGCCAGCGGGCGTCGTCGCGCCCCGCGGTCAAGGCGGCGACCGTCTCCTCGGCGCTCAATCCCTGCTCCAGCAGTCGCAGGCCGAGCGGGCCGAGCCGCGGATCGGTGCGGTGCTGGGTCAGCACGGCGCCGACGCCGGCGGCGGCGTAGGGGCAGCGCGCGCCGACGCACAGACCCGAAGTGGTGACGGCGACCCCGAAGGCGCCGGTCTCCGGGTCGCGGGCGGCGATCGAGAATGTCATGCGGCGGGCTCCGGCGTGACGCGGGCGTCGTGGTGCGCTAAGGGGAGCGCTGGACGGGACGGCGGATCCAAGCACAGGCGCGCCGCCCGGACCAGATCGAACGGCCAGATCGAACGGTCCAGATCGAACAGGGCGGGTGAGGACGGCGTGCGGGTTCTGTTCGGATGGGAATTCGGGGCCGGCCTCGGCCACCTGACTCGGTTCCGGCCGATCGGCGACCGGCTGGTGGCGGCGGGTGCCGAGGTGGTGCTGGCCCTGCAGGACGTCGATCTGGCCGGCCCGTTCCTCGATCCCGCGACAGCGCGGCCGCGGCCTGGATACCGTCTGCTGCAGGCGCCGCGCTGGCAGATCCCGCGCGACCCGGCGATTCGCAAGATCCCGACCCACAGCTTCGCCGACGTGCTGCGGCTGGTCGGCTACGGCCATCGATCCAGCCTCGCGCTCCGGCTGACCGCCTGGGAGGGAGTGTTGGACACGGCGCGCCCGGACGTGGTGGTCGCCGACTTCTCGCCGACCCTGAGGTTGGCGGCGCGCGGCCGGATCCCGTGCGTGGTGATCGGCAACGGCTACACGATCCCGCCGGCCGGCCGGCCGATGCCGCCGATCCGGCCGTGGCAGGATACGCTCGAGGCGTTCAGCGTCGAGCACGAGGCCGAACTGCTGGAGGCCGCCAACGCCGCGCTGAAGGCGCGAGGATCGGCGCCGATCGCCCATCTCGCCGACGCCCTGCACGGCGAGAGCACTTTCGTGTTCTCGCTGCCGCTGGTCGATCCTTACGCCCGCTACCGGACGGCGCCGGCCCTGGCACCGTTCAACATGCCGCGCGGCATCCGTCCGATGGCGTGGGACGACCGCCGGCCCGACGGGGTGTTCCTGTACCTGCCTGGCAGCCACGCCCACGTCCGCACGGCGTTGCAGGCGCTGGCCGAAGCCGGCGCCGCCGGCGAGGCCTACGTCGCCGGCCTGCCGCCGTCCGCCGCCCGGGACTTTGCCGGCGCGGGCCTCGTGATGCACGCCGAACCCCAGGATTTCGCCGCCGTCATGCCGGCGGCGCGGCTGGTCATCCACCACGGCGGGCTATCGACCGCGGTCGCCGCGCTGATGGCCGCGACGCCGCAACTGATCCTGCCGTGGAACCTTGAGCACCTGGTGACCGCGCGCGCCGTCGAGGCGACCGGCGCGGCCGCGGTGGCGCCGGCGGACCGGATCGACGTCAAGCGAATCGCCGGCGCCATCCGGGCGCTGCTGGATGACCGTTCGCGCGCCGTCCGCGCGGCGGCGGCGGCGTCGAGGGTCAACCTCGGCGACCCGGAGGCCGGGGTCGCCGCGGTTGTGGAAGAGGTGCGCCGCCTGGCCGGATGATCGGTGCCGGGTCGGTCAGTCGTCGCCGCTCTTGTTGGCTTCCGCCTGCAGGTGCGTGTAGTGCTCCAGGCCGATCCGGCCGATCAGGTCGAGCTGCGTCTCCAGGTAGTCGACGTGCTCTTCCTCGTTGTCGAGGATCTTCCTGAACAGGTCACGGGACACGTAGTCCTGGACGCTTTCGGCGTGCATGATCGCGACCCTGAGGTCGGGGATGCCCTTGTGCTCAAGCCGGAGATCGCATTCCAGGATCTCCTTCACGCTTTCGCCGATCTGCAGCTTGTCGAGTTCCTGCAGGTTCGGCAGCCCCTCGAGGAAAAGGATGCGCTTGATCAGCCAGTCGGCGTGATGCATTTCCTCGATCGACTCGTCGTGCTCGTGCTTGGCGAGCTTGGAGACGCCCCAGTCCGCCAGGATCCGCGAGTGCAGGAAGTACTGGTTGATCGCCGTCAACTCGTTCTTGAGGATCCGGTTCAGGTGCTCGATGACCTTCTTGTCGCCCTTCATGGCGGTAGACCTCCACAATGATGTTTGGGTGAGGATACCGCGATGCCGGCGGCTAATAAATAATCATTATAAATTAAATACTTAAACGATAGTCAGTCGCATTAGCCGGGAGGCTTCCGTGTCAGATCCATTGTCCGGTATCGTGGACACGCTGGTCCTGCTGCCGGGCTTCATGTGTGACGGCGATCTCTGGTCGGACGTGACGGCCGCACTCGACCCGCGCTGGCGCGTGGTCCACGCCGATCTGTTCCAGGACACCTCGATCGAGGCGATGGCGGCGCGGGCGCTGGCCGAGACGACCGGGCCCCTGGTCGCCGTCGGGTTCTCCATGGGCGGCTTCGTGGCCCGGGAAATGGCGCTGACAGCGCCGGAACAGGTGCGCGCGCTGGTGTTGATCGGCTCGTCCGCGATGGGCAACCCGCCCGAGCGGGTCGCCCGCAACCGCGAACGCCGGGTCCGGATCGCGGACGCCCCGTTCCGCGGCCTGTCGCGCACCGACCTGCGGCGCGCGCTGCACCCGACGCGCCGCGACGACGAGGCCCTGGTGGAGCGCATGCTGGCCATGGGTGCGCGGCTCGGCAAGGACGTCCTGTTGCGCCAACTCGCCCTCGAGCGCCAGGACGGCCATGACCGGCTTGCCGAGATCGCCTGCCCGGCCCTGGTGGTGGCCGCCGATGCCGACGAACTCCGGCCGCGCGCCGAAACTGACCGGTTGGCCGCCGGTATCCCGGGTGCCCGCCACGAGGTCATCGCGAACAGCGGCCACATGATGCCGCTCGAGCACCCGGCCCTGATGGCGGCGCTGATCAACGGGTGGCTCGACCGGGTGGTGCCTCCGGCCGGCTGAGGCCTTCAGATCACCGAGACGACGCCCCGGGGGCGAGAGCCACGGATCCAGCTGTTTGACGAACGTCTGGATTTGATCGGGATCAGTGCGACGGTCGTAAAACTCCGCGATAAGCCGACCATGAGGCGCGCGTCATTGGGGTTGACGCGAAAGGTCTGCACGATCGCCGGAGGCAATGTAGATGTCGCAGAACAAGCCCTCGATCCCGGCGATCACCGCCTGGAGGGCGCTGTTGCGGGCCGGTCCGGGCGTGCTGTCGGCGGTCGAAACCGACTTGAAGTTGGCGGGCTTTCCCGCGTTCGTCTGGTACGACGCGCTGGTCGAACTGCGCGCCGCTGGATCGGAGGGTTTGCGGCCGGGCGACCTCGAGCGGCGCCTGCTGCTGGCGCAGTATACCGTGTCCCGGCTGGTCGACCGCCTCGAGCGCGCCGGACTGGTCGACCGCCGGTCCTGCCCGGAGGACGCGCGCAGCAGCCTGCTGACCGCGACCCCGGCGGGTCTCGACCTGCAGGCGCGGATGTGGCCCGCCTACGCTGCGGCCATCCAGTTCCGGCTTGGCGCGTTCCTGACCGACGCGGAGGCGGCGGAGCTGTCGCGGCTGCTCGGCAAGCTCCAGGAAGCTTAGGCCCGGTTCAGGCGATCGCCGGCTCGGCAGGCATGCCGAACGGCCTCGCCGCTTCCAACGGCGACTGCAAGGCCTGACGGCCCGAGACCATCTCTCGGATCGTGTCCTTGCACTTGCCGCACTGGGGTATCGCCTCGAGCCGCTTGTAGACCTGTGCCACCGTGTGGGCGCCATCGTCGATGGCGCGGTTCACGTCGCGGTCGGTGAAGGCGTTGCAGAGGCACACATACATGGCAGTATCCCTCGGAAGGACACTGACACCCTGTAGCTGCTGCGAACCATTGTCAATAATGACCCGGTGCTTTTTCAAGCCTTCCGGCCTATTTCTCGACCGCCTTGGCAACCCCGCGATTGTTCGATCGTGAGATGGCTTCAGCGTCGACCGTTCGCCATCCGGCGGGATTCCGGCATCGCCCGCAACCGCAGCATCGCCCACACCCCGAACGCGGGGCCGAGGGCGAGGGGCGCGAACGCCCATCGCCAGCCGACCGCCTCCGCCATCCACGGCACCAGGTTGATGGTGGCGAGGGTCAGCAGGAACCCGACCGAGGTCTGCAGGGTCAGCATGGTGCCGATGGTTTCGGGCGCCGACAACTCGGCGACACCCGCCGAGAACTGGGCGGAATCGGCGACGATGGTCAGGCCCCAGACCAACACCAGGGCGGTGAGAGCAATCGGCCATCCGGCGTACAGGAAGCCGACCAGGGCGGCGCACCCGCCGCTGACCGTCATGCAGAGGCCGGTGACCAGGGTGCGTCCGACGCGATCGGCGGCGAACCCGGCGGCGATCGCGCCGACACCCCCGAGCGCGATGGCGGCGAAGGTGACGATGGCCGCGTAGAGCCCGGAGTCGGCGCCGGCGTGGGGGGTGTAGGCGTGGACCAGGAAGACCGAGAGCCACGCCCACATGGCGTACAGCTCCCACATGTGCCCCAGGTAGCCGAAATTGGCGTAGCGCACCGGCCGGTCGGTCCAGTAGGTCAGCACGTGCCGAGGGTCGAACCGCGCCGCCCGCCGCGTCGCGGGTCCCTCGCGGACGCCGAGGACGAGCAGCCCGCCCAGCGCCGCCGCCGCCGAGCCGGCAATCAGCGTCAGCCGCCAGTCCAGGCCGCCGAGCGCCAGGAACAAATACGGGCTCGCCGAGCCCAGGGTAAGCGCCCCGACCAGCAGGCCGACCAGCAGCCCGATGTCGCCGCGCGCCCAGCCGGCGGCGAGCCGCATGCCGACCGGGTAGATGCCGGCCATGCACACCCCGGTCAGGATGCGCAGCCCGACGATGCCCCAGGAATCCGGTGGCAACGCGAGGATGGCGAGATTGGCGGCGGAAGCGACCAGCGCGCTGGCGCAGAACAGCCGGCGCCCGTCAAGCCGGTCGGCGAGGCCGAGCAGCGCGCTGGCCAAGGTTCCCGCGACGAAGCCGATCTGCACGCCACCGGTGAACCAGGCCGCCAGATCGGCGGGGATCTCGGCTTCCGCCCGCATCGCCGGCACCACGGCGGTCGCCGAGAACCACAGGGTCATGGCCGCGACCTGGGCCACCACGATCAGCAGCAGGGACAGCGTGCGCGACGGTCCCGGCATCGCCGCCGCTGGCGGCGTCACGGGTCGCCCGGCACGCCGTAGGCCGGCGCCGTTTCCGGGTCGAGCGCCCGGGTGATGCAGGCGTCCATCTCCGGTGCCCAACGCTGCCGCAGGCGGGCGAGGTCGCCGATCGGATGCTCCGCCCAGTCGACGCGCAGGTTGTCGACCGGCCGGGCGGCGTCCTTGACCATCAGCGGGCCGGCCGGGCGCACCGGTCCGGCCTCGCCGCCGGCTTCCAGCCCGCCCTGCGAGGCGCGGCGCGGATGGATCGGGCGAAGGCGCAGCGCGCCGCGGTCGAGGACGAGGCCGGGAACGAGGTGACATCCACGCCGAAAGCCCCGGTCTCGGAGCAGCGGGCGAGCAGCGAGAACGTCATCGCGGCGGTTCTCCCGAACAAGCGGTCAGGTTGGCATGGGCAGAGGCCCCTCCGGGACGCTATACCGCTCCGGGAACAGCGTAAACGGCCCGGAGGAGAATGCCATGCGCATCGGTATCGTGGGAGCGGGGGCGGTCGGCGGCTTCCTGGCGGGGCATCTGGCGCGGGCCGGAACCGAGGTGGCGCTGCTGGCGCGCGGGCCGCATCTGGCGGCGCTCCGCGAGCGCGGGCTGACCATCGAGAGCCGGGGCGAGCTCTGGACGGTGCGGGTTCCGGCCTCCGACCGGGCCGAGGACCTCGGGCCGGTCGACGCGGTCGTGGTAACCGCCAAGGCGCCGGCGCTGCCGGCCGTGGCGGCGGCGATCGCGCCGCTGCTCGGGGAGGACACCCCGGTGGTGTGCGCCATGAACGGGATCCCGTGGTGGTACGATCACGGTCGCGCCGGCGTCGCCAGTCGGACGGTCGCCCGGCTCGACCCGGACGGCGCGGTCTGGCGCTGCATCGGGCCGGCGCGCGCCATCGGCTGCGTCGTCGACTGCCCGGCCCAGGTGGCCGAGCCGGGGGTTGTCCGGCACGTCGCCCCGCGGCCGGGTGCCCTCACCCTCGGCGAGCCGGCCGGCGGCCGGTCGGAGCGGGTGGAGCGCCTGGCGGCGGTGCTGGCGGCGGCTGGCGTCGAGGCGCCGATCGCCGCCGACATCCGGCACGCCCTGTGGTCCAAGCTGTTCGTGAACATCTCGCGCTCGCCGCTTGGCGTGCTGACCGGCCTCAGCGAGCGTGGCCTTGCTCTCGATTCCGGAACGCTGTCGGTCACCATGGCGATCATGCGCGAGGCCCAGGCGGTCGCCCGCTCCCACGGCATCGAGGTCGACATCGACGAGGCCCGTCAGGCCGACCCGGACCTGCGGTCGGAGCATCGGTCCTCGATGCTGCAGGACTGGGACCTCGGCCGGCCGATGGAGATCGACGGAATCGTGCGCGCGGTGCAGGACTTCGCGCGCGACGCGGGCATCGCCACGCCGACGCTGGACGTGGTGTCGGCGCTGCTGGTCGCGAAGGCGCGCCAAGCCGGAACCTACCCGGGCTGACCGCGTGCAGGTCTCGGGCGCCGTGACGTCGGGCGCGGCCAACTGGCAGTGCGCTCAGCCGGGATTGGCCCGGTACCGTCGGGCGAGGCGCAGCGCGAGCATGCGCGTCAGCTCGCCTGCCGTGCCCGCCAGCAGGCCCCAGAACGGATCGATCCACAGGGTGACCGCCGCCGTCGCCGCGATGACCGGCCAGCAGGATCGCCGGCTGTCGAACAGCCGGCGGGTGACCGCCAGTTCGCCGGCCGTTACCAGGAGGAGTGCGCCCAGGCCGGCGGCCGGCAGCGCGGCGAGCAGGGCCGGGCCAAGCCCGCCCGGGAGCAGCGCCAAGCCGAGCAGGACCAGACCCAGCGCCAGCGGCGCCGTCCCGCTGCGCGCGCCGAACCGATGGTGCGCCGCCAGGCCGCCGGCGCCGTGGCACATCGGCATGGCGCCGAGCGGCGTCAGCAGCAGGTTGGCGAGGCCGCTGGTGACCGCGAGCCGGGCCGGTGTGACGTGGGCGGCCCGGTCGCCGAAATAGTCGCCGGCGACCAGGGCGGTCAGCAGCACGGCGTTGGTCAGGGTCAGCGACAGCTGCGGCAGCACCAGGGTGGTGACCGCGCGCTCCAGTTCGGCCAGCGACGGCAATTCGGGCAGCGCCAGAACCGTCGCCGGTCCGGCAACGACGTCCAGCCCGGGTGCCCCGAGCGCCGCCGCCAGCGCTGCCGCGCCGGCCAGCGCGACCAGCGACGCCGGCCAGCGCGGCGCCGGCAGCAGCCCGAGGATCAGCGCCAGGGTTGTCACCCCGACCACCGGCGCGGTCGCCAGCAACTCCAGGGCGACCAGGGCGAGCGCCAGGCCGAGGCCGAGCTGAAGGCCGGCCAGCACCGACTGCGGCACCAGCCGGGCGAGGCGGCCGATCCAGCCGGTGGCGCCGAGCACCAGGAGTGCGGCACCGATCAGCGCGCCGCTGGCGGCGATCCCGGCCGGCGTGATCTCGACGGTCAGCAGCACCGCGGCGACCGCCTTCATCGGCTGGACCGGGATCGGCAGCCGGTAGTGGATGGCGGAGGCGATGTAGAACACCGCGAAGCCGAGCAGCACCGGCGTCGGCGCCAGCCCCGCGACGGCGATGGTCCCCAGCATCAGCGGCAGCAGGGTGCCGAGATCGCCAAGCGCCCCGCTCAACTCCCGAAGGTTGATGACGAACCGCTCACCCCTGGGAACCGGCACCGGCAAACCCAGCATCCTTCACACGTCGGAGGTCGCAAGCTTAGCAGCCGGACGATGTCGGCGCACCCGCGGCGGTGACGCCCGACAAGGTCCGATTGTCGTCGTGGGCCATGCAGGAGGGATGCGCGCTCAAGCCGCTCAGCCGCGATCGAGCAGCGCCAGCACCCGTTCAGCGGTGGCCCGGCCACTGAGGAACGCGCCGCCGCAGGTCTGAGCCAGTGGTCCGGCGCAGGCCTCGCCAGCCAGGAACAGGCGGTCGCCTACCGGTTCCAGCAGACGGTCCCGGGCTGCGGCGTGACCGGGGATGGCCGAGGCGTAGGCGCCGAGCGACCAGGGGTCCGAGCCCCACTTGGTGAACCCGCCCCGGACCACCTTGCGGGCGGCATCGGCCCCAAAGATCGCGCGAATGCCGGCGCGTCCGAAATCGACCGCCGCCGCCTCGCCCTGGGCGCTAAGTTCCCAGCCGAAATCGCCGCCGACGAAGCCGATCATCAGCGGCTGGCCGAACGGGCGCGCCAGGAAGGCGAGGTCGCGCCGGCCCGGCCGTTCCAGCAGCACGTCGTCGAACGGCGCCAGGCCCAGGGTTTCGCCCGAAGGGAGCAGCAGCGGAATCTTGCACAGCATGCCCATGGGCAGCCGGGCGATCGCCTCGCGCAGCGGCAACGGCAGGGGTGGGTCGAAGGCGATGCGCTCGGCCGCCAGCACACCCAGCGGGACAGTGATGATGCAGGCCCGGCCGCGGACCCGGCCGGCCGGGGTGTCGACCACCACGCCGCCGCCGCTCCAGTCGATCGCGGTGACGGGCGTCGACAGCCGCACCGGCAGCCCCTCGCCGTAGCGCGCCACCACGCTGCCGAAACCCTCGGCGACCAGGTAGTTCGGCTCCAGATCGGCGGAGTCGGCGAATTCCCGGGTCGAGAGCTCGTCCACGTCGACGCCCATGTCCATCGCTCCGAGCACCGTTTCGGCCGCGTCGATCAGCGGCTGATGGCGCGGCGACACCGCCGAGGCCGGCAGGTCGCGGCCGGCTTCGCCGGCAGCGACGACACGCTCGACCATGGCGTCGTAGGTGGATTGCAGGGTCGCGAGATCGTCCGGCCGGCTGCGCCGGCCGTCCAGGCTCAGCATGTCGATCGTCGGGTCGTGGTATTCGAGGGTGTAGCCCCAGGCATCGGCCATCGGCTTGAAGGGGTTGCGGTCGGCGGCGTGGATCCAGGCGCAGCCCTGGTCGAACGGCACGCCGAAGCTGGCCTCCTCGGTCCAGGCGCGGCCGCCGATCCGCGGCCTGGCCTCCAGCACGGTGACGCTTCGCCCCGCTTCCAGCATCCGCCGGGCGGCGGCCATGCCGGCGGCACCGGCGCCGACGATCACCACGTCCACGTCTCCGGAAGCGGCCCGGGCGCGCAGCGGTGGCGCCATCGTCGCCAACAGCCCCAGCCCGCCCAGCCCGGCCAATACCCGGCGTCGCCCGATCCCCGGTCGCCGCCGATCCCCACCGCTTCGCATCCCGCCCCCCCCCCCGTCGCTGGTCGACGCGGGGAGGGTAGTGGGAGATCGCGCCACCGTCATCCCGGCCGGGAATCGGTGACGCGGGACGGCGAGGATCCGTTGCCGTCGACCCTCTGACGGTCGCGCCGTCGCGTCGTCCGGTCGGCTATTCCGCCGCCTCGCGACCGAAGAACTTGTTCGGCCGCAGGAAGGTGCCGAGCAGCAGCGCGCCGTTCTTCGACCGTGCCACGTGCCGCGATCCGGCCGGGCGCCACACGAAATTCCCGGCGGTGGCGACGCCCTCCTCGTCCTCGATCGAGCCCTCCAGCACGAAGGTCTGCTCGATCTCGACGTGCTCGTGCAGCGGCAGCTCGGAGCCCGGTGCCCACTTGAACAGCGCCGTCAGCAGCCCGGTCTCCTCGTCCTTCAGCAGCACCTTCCACTCGACGCCGGGATACGGCGTCGGCTCCCACGCGATCGCCGCGACGTCGACGTAGCGCGAGGCCAGCGCGTCGAGCGCGCCGTGGTTGGCGGCCTTGGGGGTGTGGGCGCTCATGGGTCTCTCCCTCGGACATGGCTCGGGGTGATCCGGTGCCGCCATTGTTCCGCCGGGCGTTCGCCGCCGCAAGCGGAGACGTAGGCCTAAAACTTCTTTGGAAAATATTAATATGTCCGGTAATTATCCGGTCATGGATGATATAGACCGTAAGATCATCGAAGTGGTGCAGATGGACGGCCGGGTGACCAGCGCCGCGCTGGCCGAGGCGACCGGGCTGTCGGTGTCGGCCGCCAACGACCGGCTGCGGCGTCTGCAGGAGCGCGGCGTGATCGCCGGCTGGGCCGCCCGGGTCGATCCCGAGGCGGTCGGTCTGGCGATGCTGGCCTTCGTGTTCGTGCTGGTCGACCGGACCGAGCACAACGCACCCTTCCTGGCCGCCGCCGCGGCCCTGCCCGAGGTGCTGGAGCTGCACCACGTGACCGGCGCATGGTCGTATCTGCTCAAGGTGCGGGTGGCGGGCCCGCGCGCGCTGGAACGGTTGATCTCGGACCGCATCAAGGCGATCCCCGGGGTGGCGCGCAGCCTGACGGTGATCGCGCTGTCGAGCAGCAAGGAGACCTCGGCGCTGCCGGTCGAGGCGATGCGCGATGACCGCCGCTGATCCCGGGCTGTCGGAATTCCTGACCGGCCTCGCCTTCGGGCTGGCGCTCGCCATGCCGGTCGGGCCGATCGGCCTGCTGTGCATCCGGCGCAGCCTCGAGGACGGCTTCGCGGTCGGCTTCGCCACCGGCCTCGGCGCCGCGGTCGCCGACGCCGGCTACGGGGCGGTCGCCGCCTTCGGCCTGACGGCGGTCTCGGCGTTCCTGCTGTCGTGGCAGGACGCCCTCGCCCTGGCCGGCGGGGCGCTGCTGCTGTGGCTCGGCCTGGCGTCGTGGCGGGCGCCGGCGGCCACCGCGGCGGCCGGCGCCGGGCGGGCGCGGCGTCCGCTGGTGGCGCTCGCGCAGACCGCGGCGCTGACCGCCGGCAACCCGCAGACCGTGCTGACCTTCGCCGCCCTGGTCGGCGGTCTCGGCGTCGGCATGGGGGCCGACAGCGGCTGGGTGCCAGCGTCTGCCCTGGTGCTCGGGGTGTTCCTGGGCTCGGCCGCGTGGTGGCTCGTGCTGGCCGGCGGCGTCGCCTGGGGCTTGCAGGGCCGGCTGGTGGCGCGGCACATCCTGTGGATCAACCGGTCGGCCGGCGCGCTGGTGGCCGCTTTCGGGCTGGTGGCGATCGTCCGCGGCCTGGGCCTGCTGTAGCCGGCGGTCGCCGTCGACAGCGCCGGTTCCCGGCACCGTGGGCATCGCAGGGGGATGGCCATCGCGGCGGGACGCGCGCATGCTTCCGCCCGGTGGGAACGACGTCGAAACTGACGGAGAGTTCCCATGCGGAAATTCATCATCGAGCGCGAGATCGCCGGGATCGGCGACGCCGACCGCAACGCCCTGGTCGAGGCGGCCAAGACCTCGAACAGCGCGCTGGCGTCGATCGGCCCCGACATCCAATGGGTCGAGTCCTACGTGGCCGCCGACAAGACCTTCTGCGTCTACCTCGCCAAGGACGAGGAGATCATCCGTCGACACGCCGAAACCAGCGGCTTTCCGGCGAACCGGATCACCGAAATCCACCGGATGATCGAGCCGAGCACCGCCGCCGGTTGAGCGGCTTCAACGTGTCGGGGCCGGCTTTCGGGGCCGGCTTTCGGGGCCGGCTTTCGGGGCCGGCTTGTCACGGACGACGGTGCGGCCTCACTGTGTCGGCTGCGCTTGGGAGGGAGAGTTGCCATGAAGACCGTTCAGCAGATGCTTGCCGAAGCCGAGGCCGAGGTGCCGCGGATCAGTCCCGAGGACGCCAAGGAACTGGTCGGGCGCCCCGACGTCCTGTTCCTCGACGTCCGCGAACCGGCCGAGGTCGCGGCGTCGGGCAAGGTGCCGGGCGCGCTGGCCATTCCGCGCGGTCTGGTGGAGTTCCGGGCCGACCCGGCGTCCCCGCTGCACGACGCCGGGTTCGACCGCGCCAAGACGGTGGTCGCCTACTGTGCCTCCGGTGGTCGGTCGGCGCTGGTCGGCAAGGTGCTGAAGGACATGGGCTACGGCAATGTTCGCAACCTCGGCGGCTTCAAGGGCTGGCTGGACGCCGGCGGTGAGGTCGAGAAGACCTGACCGCCCCGCTCGCGGCCCGTTCACCCCGCCCCCGTTCACCGCGTCCCCGTTCACCGCGTCCCCGTTCATTGCGCCCGGTACCGCCGCTGTCCCGGAACCCTGCCTGGCCGGCCGCATCGACAGGCTCGACGCCGACCGGCAGATTGGATAAAATGCCATATATGTGGTGGGGACCACAACAGCGTGGCTGAGGGAGGGGACGGATGAGCCGGTACGCAGCGGGTGGCTTTGCCACCAAAAGTGGCGGTCGAAGGGCCGCCGCATCTCCAGGAATGTAACGCCAACGCTTGATCGGTCGTGATCGCCGTGGAACGCGGGGTCGCCGAAGCCGGGCCATGTCATCGTTACAATCCAGGAATCCAGCCATGAGCAAGTCATCCAGGGACCGTCTCCGGGAAGGGGACGTTCTGCAGAAGGTGTTTGAGACCGGAGGCCGCGAAGTCTGGCAGGTCGCCGAGATCTCCGAGCCGAACGGCATCCGACACGCCCGGCTGCGGCTGGCCTCGGACCCGACGATCGTCAAGACGCTGGCGATCGACACCATCCTGTCCGACCGGAGCCTGCGGCCGCGCTGATCGGCCGCCGGGGTGATCGAGGCTACCGGTCGGGCCCGGACTTGTTCCCGCCGGGAAACGGTGACCGGAACGATCCGATGACTGGCTGGCGGGCCGGCGGGCGGTTAGGTTGGCGGCTTCCCTGCCGAGGAGCTGCCCGTGACTGACCCAACCCGCATTCTGCTCTGGACCGATGCCCCAGCCGCCTACATCGACGCGATCGGTGCAGCCGGCCTCGCCGGGCGGGTCCAGGTCGACACCCTCGGGCGCAAGGAGAAGCCCTCGCCCGAGCAGTTGGCCGGGACAGCGGCGCTGATGGCGGCTGGCGCGCCGGCCGGGTTGCTTCCCGGAATGCCGAAGCTGCGCTGGATCCAGTCGATGACGGCGGGAGTGGAGGGTTGGCTGGCGCTGCCCGACCTGCCGGCCGGCGCGGTCCTGACCTGCGCGCGCGGCACCCACAAGGAATCGATGCCCGAGAACATCGTCGGCGCGCTGTTCTTCGTCGCCAAGCCGTACGCCGTGAACGCCGAGAACCAGAAGCACGCGCGCTGGGTCCAGACCGTGGCGCAGCCGCTGAACGGCAAGACGCTCGGCATCCTCGGTCTCGGCGCCATCGGCCAGGAGGTGGCCCGCATCGCCGACGCGCTTGGGATGCGCGTGATCGGCACGCGGCGCCGGCCGGAGCCGATGGCCCACGTCGCCGAGGTGCTGCCGGCCGACCGCACCGCCGAGGTTCTGGCGAAGTCCGACTTCGTCCTGCTGCTGCTGCCGGCGACGCCCGAGACCGACCGGATCATCGACGCCGCCCGCCTCGCCACCATGAAACCGACCGCCTGGCTGCTGAACTTCGGCCGCGGCCACCTGATCGACGATGCCGACCTGGTGGCGGCGGTCAAGGCCGGAACCATCGCCGGCGCCGTGCTCGACGTGTTCCGCCAGGAGCCGCTGCCGGCCGACCATCCGTTCTGGACGACCGAGGGCATCGTCGTTCTGCCGCACATCGGCGGCCCGCACCCCGAGCGCGACCGCATCGTCGCCCGGCTGTTCGTCGAGAATCTGCGCCGTTTCCTCGACGGCGAGCCGCTGAAGGAGGTCGTCGACCGGGCGGCGGGGTACTGAGCGGGAGGGTTCGCTACCCGCTCTGTGCCGACAGCCCGCCGTCGACCGGCATGATCAGGGCGGTGACGTATTGTGCCTCGTCGGAGGCCAGGAACACCGCTGCGTTGGCGACGTCCCAGGCGGTGCCCATGCGGCGCAGCAGCGGCACCCGGTCGTCGCGCTCGCGGCGCACGGTGTCGCGGTCGACGTTGCGTTCGCGCGCCCGGCGCTCGATCGCCATCGGGGTGTCGATCAGCCCCGGCAGGATGGCGTTGCAGCGCACCCCGTATTCGGCGTTCTCCAGCGCGATGTGGTGGGTCAGCGTGTTCACCGCGCCCTTGCTGGTCTTGTAGGTGACGCCGGAGCGCTGGCCGGGCTCGCGCCGCGCGCAGATCGAGGCGATCGACGAGACGTTCAGGATGACGCCCGAGCGCTGCGCCCGCATCACCGGCAGGACGTGCTTGCAGGTCATGAACATGCCCTTGAGGTTCATGGCGAACAGCTGGTCCCAGATGTCCGCGTCCATCTCGGTGGTGCCGCGGTCGCCCTCGGAGCGGCCGACGTTGTTGTGCAGGATGTCGATGCGGCCGTAGCGCTCGACGCCGGCGGTGGCGATCGCCCGGCAGTCGGCCTCGGCCGTGATGTCGGCCGCGAGAACCGACGCCTCGCCGCCGTCGGCGGCGATCATCCGCCCGGTCTCGGCGGCCCAGTCGGGGTTGCGATCGACCAGCAGGACGCGGGCGCCCTCCTGGGCGAACCGGATGGCGGTCGCCCGACCGTTGCCGGGGGTCTCGCCCGGCTGCTGGCCGGCCCCGACCACGATTGCCACCTTGTCCTTCAGCCGCATCGCCCGTTCCTCCCGTCGTTCTGGTTCAGCCGGCCGCCTTCAAGCGTCCGGGGCGCAAAGGGGCTCCAGACAGGGACACCGCCCTGCGTCAACGTCCAGGCTGACCGGGATGCGAGCCGCGCTGCAACAGAATCCGACCAAGACGGTCGGATCGATCGCCAGATCCCGCGGAGAGGCAGGGCGGCGGAAAGTCGTCCGGTTCCGGCGCCGTTTGGGAACACCCGGACGCGTTTCGCGTTAGGCGAGTAAATAGATCATAAGCTCAACGTTTGGATGGTAGCGGTGAGGTGGAAACGTGCCCCGTGCAGGCATTACAGGGTCGACAGGCCTCGAAGGGGGTCACCCGCCCGCGGGCAACATCGGCATGGCGCAAATGGTTCGGGATCACGACTGGGCGGCGACGCCACTCGGGCCGAGAAGCGATTGGCCGAAACGCCTCGGCCTGACTGTCGAACTCATCCTGCACTCGCCGATCGCGATGATCCTGCTGTGGGGGCCCGACCTCACCCGGATCTACAACGACGCGTACTGCCAGGTCATGGCCGTGCAGCATCCCGACGATCTAGGTCTGCCGACCCGTGGCTGCTGGCCCGAGGGCTGGGAGTTTGCGGCGCCGGTCTGCGAGGCGGCGCTCCGGGGCGAGGGGAGCTCGTTCCGGAACCAGAGACTCATCCTGGAGCGCACCGGCGTGACCGAAGAGGCGTGGTTCGATCTCACCTACGTTCCAGTGCGCGACGACCTCGGCGCCGTCGCGGGGATCCTGGCGATCGTCGCCGAGGTCACGGCCGATCTGTTCGCGCGCCTGCGCCAGCATTTCATGGGCGAGTTGGAGCAGCGCCTGCGCCCGGTGCGCGATCCTCTCGAGGTCATGGCGATCGCTTCCGACGCCCTTGGCCGGCAACTCGGCGCCGGGCTGGTCGCCTACATCGACATCGACCCGGGGACCGAGGTTGCAGTGGTCGAGCGCGATTGGACCGACGGTACAATGAACAGCATTGTCGGCCGGCACCGGCTTCCGGACTTCGGCCCGGACTTCGTGGCCGAACTGAAGCGCGGCCGGATGGTCGTCATCCATGACGTTGACACCGACCCGCGGAGCGCGTCGCCCGGCGCGCATCGCGCGTTCGGTGCGCTGTCGATCCGGTCGCTTCTTGACGTGCCGCTGATCAAGGGTGGTCGGCTCGACGCGATGCTCACGATCCTCTGCCGGGAGCCGAGGGTGTGGACCGATGGCGACATCGAGCTGGCCAACGATACCGCGGAGCGGACCTGGGAGGCCGTCGAGCGGGCCCGCGCCGAGGCGGCGCTGCGCTCCAGCGAGGCGCTCCTGGACGCGATCTTCGACTCGGCCCCGGTCGGTCTCGGCGTCTGGGACCGACAGCTGCGGTTCCTGAGGGTGAACCGCCGGCTCGCCGAGATCAACGGAATCGAGCCCGACGCGCATGTCGGCCGGCATCCGGCCGAGCTGCTGCCGGCGATCGACGGCCTGGATCCGCTCCTGCAGCGCTGGCAGGCGGTCATTGAGACCGGAGAGCCGCTGGTGAACGTCGAGGTCACCGGCACTACGCCAGCGGAGCCCGGCGTCATCCGTCACTGGGTCGAGCACTTTTTCCCGATCCGCGTCGACGCCCAAGTGGTCGGTCTGGGCGCCATCGTCGAGGACATCACGGCGCGCCGGCGGGCGGAAGACCACCGCGCGCTGCTGACCAGCGAGTTGAACCACCGGGTGAAGAACACCCTCGCTATCGTGCAGGCTCTCGCCCGTCAGACCTTTGCGGGCGCGGCAGTCCCCCCCGACGCCCGCGCCGCGTTCGAGGGGCGGCTGTCAGCCCTCGCCGCCGCGCACGACCTGCTGACCCACGGACACTGGGAAAGCGCCGCGCTGGGCGACCTTGTGCGCGATGTCTTCGGTCTCTGCGGTATCCCTCGCGAGAGGTCGACAGTGGAGGGACCCACGGTGGTGCTGCAGCCGCGGGCGGCGGTCAGCATGGCGCTGGCAATCCATGAACTGGCGACCAACGCGACCAAGTACGGCGCCATGTCGAACCGCGATGGCCGGATCGCGGTGACCTGGAGCCTGACGCCGACGCCTTCTCCCCGCCTGGATCTGCATTGGCGCGAGAGTGACGGTCCGAAGGTTCTTCGGCCCGGGCGTCGCGGGTTTGGGAGCCGCATGATACAGCAGGTTCTGGCTCAGGAGTTCCAGGGGCAGGTGGATGTCGAGTACCGGACCGACGGGTTGCTCTGTCACATGTCCGCGCCGTGGCCGGAGGCGGGCGAGCCGCGCTGAAGCCACGACGATGGTCGCGGCGCTGGCCGCGCTGGTGCTGTCCGTACTGGCGGTGATCATCCTGGCACCCGGTGGCGCGGCCTCAGCCGAGGCACCGATCGACCTCCGGACGGTTGCGCGGACCGGCGCCTGGAACGACGCGCTCGCCTGCCCGCCGGCGACCTGCCGCGCTGCGTCCGACATCGCGAGTCCGGTCGTCGCGGTGCCTGTCGACGCGCTGATCGAACGCGCCCTGGAGGTGCTGGTGCTTCAGCCGCGCGTCGACTTGATCTCGGTCGACCGCGCGCTCCGCCAGATCGTCTTCGTCCAGCGATCGGCGGTGCTGGGCTTTCCCGACACAATCCGGGTCCAGGCGATCGAGATTGCTGCCGGCAGCGCTGTGATCGTCTACAGTCGGTCGAACTATGGGTACTGGGACATCGGGGTGAACCGGGCGCGGGTGGCGCGCTGGCTGGACCTGATTTTCGCCGAGAGGGATCGCCGATGAACGCGCCGACGGCCAACGACAGTCTGGTCACCGACCTTGGGGATCGTCGCTACCGCATCGAGCGTGGCTGGGCTCGCCTGCCCGCCGGAATGGAGTGGGGCATGGTCAGCCAGGTAGCGGTGGCGTCCGACGGCAGGCTGTTCGTCCTGCAGCGCCGCAACCCACCGGTGGCGGTGTTCGCTCCGGACGGCAGCTTCGCCGGCGGGCTGCTGGAAAACCGCATCGTTGACGGCCACGCCATCCACATCGACCGTCGCCCGGATGGCGCCGAACGGCTGTTCATCGTCGATCGCGACGCCCACGAGATCGTCTGCACCGACCTCGACGGCCGCGTGCTGTTCACGCTCGGCTCCCGCAATGTCCCGGCCTTCGAGGCGCCGTTCAACAGCCCGACCGACGTCACCGTGGCGCCGGACGGCGAGATCTACGTCTCCGATGGCTACGGCAACGCCCGGGTTCACCGGTTCGCGTCCGACGGCAGGCACCTCGCATCCTGGGGGGTGATCGGGACCCGTCCCGGTGCCTTCATCACGCCGCACGCGATCACCATCGACCCCCAAGACCGGGTGCTGGTGGCCGACCGCGAGAACAACCGCGTGCAGGTCTTCGACCGCCGGGGAAACGTGCTGGCGGTCTGGCAGGGCATGCACAAGCCGATGGACGTGGTGGTCGACGATCGCGGGCTGGTGCTGGTCTCGGACCAGGTGCCGCGGATCCACGCCCTGCGCCTCGACGGCTCCATCGCCGGGCGCGGCCGGGCGGCGATCAACGGCGCCCACGGCATGGCCGTCGGCCCCGACGGCGCGGTGTATCTGGCCGAACTGGCGCCGGAGACCGTCACGCGGCTGACTCCGGTGGGGTGAACCGAGGCTCAGTAGGTGCCGCGGTAGCGCTCCTGGTGGGTCGCCTTGTGGAACTGGTCGATCATCGTGATGAAGTCGAACACCGGAACACCGAGCGCTGCCTGCACCGCGTGGGCGTAGGGCGGCAGCATCGAGCACTCGAACAGGATGGCGCCCAGATCCGGGCGCTCGCGCTGCATGTCGCGCGCCACCGCCACCACCTCGGCCTCGACCAGGTCGGCGTCTATCGTGCCCTTCTCGTCGAACACCGCGCTCTTGAACTCGGGCTGGTCCTGCAGGCCGCGGATGACGATCGGGTGCGGCGGCGGCGCGAATCCGGCCTCGGCCATGAACTCCATCGTCAGGTTGCGGGAGTCGGCGGTGATGATGCCGATCGCCCGGCTCGGCGCGATGCTGGCGCCGATGATCGGCAGCTGCAGCAGCGGCGACATGGCGACCGGGATGCCGACCGCCGCGCGCACGGCGGCCTGGAACTGCAGCATGAACCCGCAGTCGCTGGTGATGACCCGAACCCCCTGGCGTTCCAGCGCGACGGCCGCCTCGACGACCGACTGCGCGAGGGCAGGGGCGCCGCGCAGGCAGGCGGCGGTCGAGAGGCCCGGCACCGCGCTGTAGATCACCGGGTAGCGGTAGGTGCTGGCGTTGTCGACATCGCCCGGGATGAACGGGAGCGAGCAGTCGAGCTGGATGATGCCGACGGCGAAGCCGTAATTCCGGGCGCCGCGACGCGTCTCGTACACTGTCATGTCAACCTCCGCAGCTCTGGTTTGGACGCGGTTCTGGTTTCGACCGGCGGGCGCGCTGAAGCGGTCAGGCGTCGGCCAGCGTCAGCCCGCTCAGGTCGATGGCGGGCGTCCTGCCGGCCATGACGTCGGCGACCGCCCGGGCCGATCCCATCGACATCGTCCAGCCGATGTGGCCGTGCCCGACGTTCAGGAACAGGTTGCGCTTCGGCGACCGGCCGAGCATCGGCGTGCCCTTTGGCGTCATCGGCCGCAGGCCGGCCCAGCGGCTTGCCTTGTCGTAGGCGCCGCCGTTCGGGAACAGGCGCCGGATGGTGTTCAGCATGTGGGCGAAATCGCGCTCGCTGTGCGAGCGGTCGAAGCCGGCGAAGTCGGCGGTGGCGGTGACGCGCATGCGGTCGCCGAGCCGCGACCACGCGATCAGGTACTTCTCGTCGACGCCCGGCAGGCTCGGCGCGCCGTTGTGTCCTTCGACCGGGACCGTCAGCGCGTAGCCCTTGACCGGGTAGATCGGCAGGTTGAAGCCGATCGGCCGGGTGATCCCCGGACTGTAGGACCCGAACGCCAGCACGTAGGCGTCGGCGGTGATCCGGCCCTTGTCGGTAACCACCCCGGTCACCTGGTCGCCGTCGGTGTCGACACGCTGCACCTCGGTCGACCACTGGAACTCCACGCCGAGTTCGTCGGCGCAGTGCCTGGCGAGCGCGTTGGTGAAGGCGTGGCAGTCTCCGGACTCGTCGCCCGTGCAGTAGATCGCGCCGGCGATGTTGTCCTGGTCGGGGCCGAGCGCCGGCTCGATCTCGACCGCCTCGGCGGTGCTGACGGCCCGCAGCTGGACGCCGTTGTCGGTGAGGACACTGGTCGCGCCGGCCCCGCGCTCGAAGTGGTCCTTGTCGCGGTAGACGTAGATCGCACCCTGGGTGCGGCGGTCGTAGTCGATCGGGATCCGCCGGTTGACCTCGGCGAAGCGCTCGACCGAATACAGGCAGAGCCGGACCTTGTGGGTGGTGTTGATGCGGGCGCGCTCTGCCGAGCATTCCTGCAGGAAGCGCCAGCACCAGGACCACATCCGCGGGTCCAGCCGCAGCCGCAGCCGCAGCGCCACGTCGTCGCGGAACAGCGACTGCCAGAGGATCTTCGGGGCCCGGGGCGAGGCCCAGGTGTAGGCGTGGCCCGGCGAGACCATGCCGGCGTTGGAGAAGCTGGTCTCCATCGCCGCCTTGTCCTGGCGGTCGACGACCACGACCTCGTGGCCGTCGCTCGCCAGCTCATAGGCCGTCGTGACCCCGACGACGCCCGCACCCAGAACCACGACCCTCATGGCGATCCCCTTGTCTCAAACGGCCGCTATGACCGCGATCTCGACGGTGAACTGCGGGGCGGCGAGCTTCGATTCCACCGTCGCCCGGGCCGGCGCGCAACCCGGCGCCACCCAGCCGTCCCAGACCTTGTTCATCTCGTCGAAGGCGGCGATGTCGGTCAACCAGATGGTCGCCGAGATCAGCTTGGTCTTGTCGGTGCCGGCGGCCTGCAGGAGCGCGTCGGTGCGCTCCAGGATATTGCGGGTCTGCTCGGCGACGCTCTGGCCGGGGGCGTCGATGGCGACCTGGCCGGCGAGGTAGGCGGTGCCGTTGTGCACGACCGCCTGGGTCATCCGCGGCCCCGGCTGGATCCGGTTGATGGTCATGTCGGTCTCTCCTGTCGGTGTGGATGGGGGCGAAAACCTGGGTGGGGCTAACGCGAGAGGCTCGGCAGCCAGAGCGCCAGCGCCGGGAACGCGAACACCGCCACCGCCGTCAACACCTGGCACACGATGAAGGGCGCCACGCCCCGGTACATTTCCTGGGTTCTGAAATTGGCGGGCGCGATGCCACGCAGGTAGAAGATCGCGGGCGCCATCGGCGGCGTCAGGTATGAGGTCTGGATCATGATCACGACCAGGACCGCGAACCAGATCGGATCGATGCCGGCCGGCTGCAGGAACGGCGTGAACAGCGGGATGCATATCAGCACCACCGACACCCAGTCGAGCAGGGCGCCGAACACAAACACGATCGCCAGGAACAGCAGCAGCAGCCCGAAGGCGCCGAGGTCGAGGAAGGCGACGAGGTCGGTTACCAGCATGCCGCCGCCGTGCAGCCGGAAGATGCTGGTGAACATCGTGCCGCCGGTCACGATCAGCAGGATCATGGCCGAGATGATCACGGTCTTCACCATGGCGCGCCACAGGCCTGGCCAGGTGAAGTCGCGGTAGATGACGTTGAGCAGGATCGCCCCCGTGGCCCCGACCGCGGCGGCCTCGGTCACCGCGGCGATGCCGGTCAGGATCGAGCCGATCACCGCCGTGACCAGCAGGACCGGCGGCAGCAACGCCTTGGCGGAGAAGATCAGCTTCTCCGACAGCGGCATCCGCAGCTCCTCTGCCGGTACGCGCGGAGCGGCGGCGGGGTTGACGATCGCGTAGCCGACGATCCAGAGCACGAACAGCCCGACCATCACGAAGCTCGGCAGCAGGGTCGCCGCCAGCAGGTCGCCGACCGGCACCTGGGCGACCGAGGCGTAGATGACCACCACGATCGACGGCGGGATCATGGTGCCGAGCGACCCGCCGGCGCAGATCGTTCCCGAGATCAGGCCGCGCGAGTAGTTGGCCTTGACCATCGGCGCGATCACCAGCAGGCCGACCATCACCTCGACCGCGCCGACCACGCCGGTGCCGGCCGCGAACAGGGTACACATGCCCATGGTCGCCAGCGACAGGCCACCGGGGAGCCGGCCGAGCCAGATCTTCATGCCCTCGAACACGCGCCGGCCGATGCCGGACTGTTCAAGCACGGCGCCCATGAAGATGAACAGTGGCACCGCCGCCAGGGTGTAATTGGAGGCCACGCTGCCGACGAAGCGGAACAGCTGCAGGCCAGCGAGCTCGCTGAAGATCGGTATCGCGAAGCCGACCGCCGTAACGATCAGGCTGAGCGAGATCGGTATCCCGGCGAAGATCAGGAGGAACGCCGCCGGGAACATCAGGGCGGCGAGGGGCAGGCTATCCATGAGCGTTTACCGGCGGGTCTGTCGGCGGTCCGCCGATGATGCGGGCCAGCACCTGCAGCCACAGCGCCGACAGCCCGACGGCCATCATCAGGCGGAACGGCCAGACCATCGGCTGCCAGGGGCTTACCTGCTCGAGTTCGCCGGTGATCCAGGCCCGCCAGAACTGCCCCCAGGCGGCGTAGCAGAGCAGGCCGATGGCCGGCAGCACGAGCGCCGTGAACACCACGATCTCGATGCCGCGACGCAGGCGGGGTCTGAAAGACTGGGACAGGATATCCACGGAGACGTGCTGGTTGTATTTGAGCGCCAACGCGCAGGCGAGCATGAAGCCTCCGCCGTTCAGCATGTAGGCGACGTCGAACGCCCATAGGGTGGGCATCCGGAACACGTAGCGGGACGTCACCTCGATCATGGTGACGGCGATGAGACCGAGCGCGCACAGCGCCGCGGCCCCACCGCAGAGTTCCGATATCCACCCGATCGGCCGAATCAGTGAACGCATGATCGAAGCTTCCGGCTGGATCCTGACGGACCGGGTGGACATCGTCACCTAGGCTCAGTCGAGCGTGCGGTAGCTCGCGTTCTTCAGCCAGTTGTCATAGAAGCCGTAGTACGATTCAGAGACACGCTTCATCCAGTTGTCGCCCTTTGAGGCCCGCTCGGCGGCGCGCTCGTTCGCCCACTCGCGGCCGGCTTCCCGGATGGCGGTGACCAGCGACGGGTCGACCGCGATGATCTCCGCCTTGCTGTTGCGCATCGTCTCCATCGCCTTGACGTCCTGCATGGTCCAGTCGAGCAGTGCCTCCAGGGTCGCCAGCTTGGCGGCCGCCTCGATCTGCACCTTGGTCTCGGCCGGGAGCGCGTCCCAGGTGGCCACCGGCAGCATGAACTCGAACGAGAAGGCGTTGGTGTGGGGACCGGGCACCATGATGTACGGGGCGATGTTCTGCAGACCCATCTTGATGTTCTCGGCCGGCCCCGACCACTCGACCGCGTCGACGCCGCGCCGCTCGAGCATGTTGTAGACCTCGGAGCCCGCGACCGTGGTTGCGGCGGCGCCGAACTTCTCGTTCAGGATCGCCGCCCAGGCGCCCGAGGCCCTGAACTTGACGCCCTTCAGGTCCTCGACCGTCCGGATCGGCTTGTGGGCGTGCCAGATTTCGGCCGGGCCGATGCCCACCACCATGGAGTGCATCTTCATGGTGGCACGGCGATGTTCCGCCAGCAGCGCCTGGCCGCCGCCGTTGTACAGCCAGTGCATCAGCATCTCCGGCGGCATGCCGCCCGGGTGGCCGCCGTAGAACGCGTTGACCGGATCCCGGTTGACGACGTAGAGCGGGGTGAGGTGACCGGCATCGGCAAGGCCGTCCTCGACCGCCTTGTAGCCGTCGAGCGCCGGGGCGATCACGCCGGCCGGGAAGGTCTGCACCTCGACCGCGCCGTTCGTCATCTCGGTGACGCGCTTCACGAACGGTGCCGCCATCTGGTAGAACATCGACGTTTCGCCGACGACGGTGGTCGTGCGCCAACGAAGCTTCTGCTGCGCCGCGGCGTGTCCGGCGGAGGTCAAAGGCACCGCAGCGGCTGCGAGGGCCGCGGTACCAATTCCGAACGCCTGAAGAAACTTTCGACGATCGTCCACGCTCGCGATATCGGCTGTGGATTTGCTGTTCACGCGCAATCTCCCTGATTTCTGGTGGGGTTCGCTCTTCAATTATGGCGCGATCGACGATTTCTACTATCGCGCGCCTTGCGTTTTCTTCGGCTATCTTCGTCAGCCAAAAACCGGGGCGTCAACAAAAAGCGGCGGCCACGTTCCAACCAACACCCCGCGCCTCCTCCTTCCCGTCGGCGATCGACCGCCGCGTCAATCGAATGCCGCCTCGGCGCGGCCGAGCGGACCCAGATCGGCCACCACCCGGTCGCCCGGTTCGGCGAATCCGATCGGCGTGCAGGTGCCGGTGGTCACCAGATCGCCGGCGCGCAGCCGCAGACCGTCGGCGTTCAGCGCGTTGGCGAGCCAGGCCAGCGCGTCCAGTGGATGGCCGAGCACGTCGCCGGTCGAACCCTCGGCCACGACGGCGTCGCCGAGCAGCAGCCGCACCGGCACCGCCGCCAGGTCGAGGCCGGACCAGCCGGCGCAGGGCGGGCCCAGCACCAGCCGGCCGGCCGCCCCGTTGTCGGCGATGAACGCGGCGGCGCCCAGGCTGTCCCAGTCGAGCCAGCGGGCGTCGGGAACCTCCAGCGCGGGGCAGAGTTCGGCCACCGCCGACGCCACCTCGCCGCGCGTCCACGGTCGGTCGCGCGGCGGCAGGTCGGCCGACAGGCGCAGCGCCACCTCCGGCTCCAGCGCCCGGATCGCGAACTCGGCGCCGAAGACGGTCGGACTGCTGCGCACAAACGGTGCCAGCAACCGGCCGTAAAGCGGTCCCGGCAGATTTAGACGGGTCTGCGCCGCCCGGTTGGTGGCGCCGATCTTCCAGCCGCATTGCGGCAGGCCGGAGGCCTGGACCAGGGCCGCCTGCACCGCGTAGCCCTCGGCGATCGTCGCCGGCATGCCGCCCTCGCCCCGGGTCGGCAGTCGTCGATGCGCGTCCCACGCCGCCCAGAGGTCACGCCCGAGTGCTGCCACCGCCGCCGGCGTCACGCCCGGGCCTCCGGCTTCGGCGGGCCCACTGCCACGTTGTTCACGGCGCCAGTTCCGGCACGATCCAGAGCGGCGCCTCGCCGCGGGCGACGCGCTGGACGTTGTCGAAGGCGTTGCGGACGCGCGCCGCGTTGCTCTCGAAGGTCGGGCCGGCCAGATGCGCGGTCAGGGTGACGTTGTCGAGACCGAGCAGCGGGTTGTCCGGCAGCGGCGGCTCCTGATCGAAGACGTCGAGACCGGCGGCGGCGAGGGTGCCATCGGTCAGCGCCTCGTACAGCGCCGCCTCGTCGACCACCGGCCCGCGGGCGGTGTTGACCAGGATGGCGGAGGGCTTCATCAGGCCGAGTTCGTCGGCGCCGATCAGGTGGCGGGTGCTGGCGTTCAGCGGCGTGTGCAGCGACACGATGTCCGCCTCCTGCAGCAGTTCCCGCAGCAGGCGGAAGCGGACGTCCAGCAGATCTTCCTGGTCCTCGGGCAGCCGGGCGACGTCGTAGTAGATCACCTTCATGCTGAACGCGTGCGCCAGCCGTGCCGTCTTCCTGCCGATGGTGCCGAGGCCGACGATGCCGAGTGTCTTGCCGCGCAGCTCATGCACGCGCGGCGTCTGGTTGCCGCGCCAGTTGCCGGCGGCGACGCTGAGGTGCTGGCGCACCAGCTGGCGCGATACCGCCAGCATCAGCAGGACGGCGTGCTCGGACACCGCGACCGCGTTGGCACCGCCGTTGTTGCAGACCGGCACGCCTGCCAACCGCGCCGCATCCAGGTCGGCCCGGTCGTAGCCGGCGCTCAGCAACTGAACCAGCCGCAGCCTGGGCGCGGCCTGGAACAGGTCACGGTCGACCAGGGCATCGACGAACCCGACTAGGTATTCCGCCCCGGCCATGGCCTCGTGGAACGCGGCGCCCTGGCCGGGCGCGATCGCCAGATCGAAGCCCGCGGGTGCCATCGCGCGCGCCACGTCGGCGGCATCAGGGAAGGTGGTCACGAACACGATTCTGGGATTCATGGTTTCCGGGATCCTGGTTTCCGTCCAAGCGCGAGGTTTGTTGCGACGCGCCTGACTCCGGCCGCGCCCAGCCTGTCCGCAGACGTTGCCACATCGCCCGGGATCAGGAAATGTCGATGCCGGGCAGCCCGCCGATGCCGCCAGGGGAATCGGGTGAACGGCTCATGATGCGATGAGGGATGCGAGGAAGTCGTCGTCCCAAGCGGCGACTTTTCGGCGCATCCGTAGTGAGTCCTTGGTGTTGGCGCGCCTGAAGAGGTTGAGCGCC
>Ga0208414_1000793_pt1 | contig 28032 bp, 18 predicted proteins | sample AntAceMetag02UKE_FD_184770 | JGI IMG/M metagenome (GOLD analysis project Ga0208414, IMG submission 184770) | Saline lake microbial communities from Ace Lake, Antarctica - Antarctic Ace Lake Metagenome 02UKE (SPAdes) (version 2) | ecosystem: Environmental > Aquatic > Non-marine Saline and... | reverse complement strand
GTGGTTTTCTTGGAGCATAATGATTGGCCAGTTCGTGGCTCGATTCGTCACGCCCATGAAGACCTGGCAGCTATTGGCCGCTTTGCTCATTATTCCATCTATTGCCTTGGCATTATGGTTTACCACCCTTTACTACTATTTCGTTAATGGCATTGCAGTGGGTCCAATCCTGACTCTAGCTATGGTTGCAGTTGGTATTCTCTTCGTCGTCAATTCTTTGGATTCACTAATACGCCTTTACACCGATAACCTTGGCTTAGGAATAGAGCTGCTGGGTATAGCAACTTACGTGCTGGCAAACTGGGTGCTTATTTACGGCCTTGTCTTGCTGTATCAGTTTACTCCGATCAAAATAGAATGGGTTGGGCTGGTAGTAATCAGTCTGTATGCCGCGATATACGGATTGCTTTTTAAGAACAGACATCAGCTGCTGAGATTAAGCTAGATAAAAAAATCAAAATGCGGCGCTTAAGTTAAACACAATTGCACTGCCACAAGATGAGAGCGCTATGAGTGAAATGAATTCGTCCAATGAATATGACTATGTGATTATTGGAGCAGGGTCGGCTGGGGCAATCCTTGCCAACCGTTTGTCCGAGGATAAGAACATAAGAGTGTTACTGCTAGAGTACGGCGCAAGTGATGCAAGTATTTTCGTGCGTATGCCATCGGCACTTTCTATTCCAATGAACTCAGCCACTTATAACTGGGGCTTCGAGTCAGAGCCTGAGCCGTATTTAAACAATAGGCGCATGAACTGCCCGCGCGGTAAAGTGATAGGAGGCACTTCCTCCATCAATGGCATGGTGTATGTGCGCGGGCACCCTCGAGATATCGATTCTTGGCAGGAAAGTGGTGCGGATGGTTGGAACTATGCAAATTGCTTGCCTTATTTTAAGAAGCTTGAAAACCACCGTGTCGTTGATAGTGAGTATGCCGGCAGTGGCGGGCCGGTCGATATCAGTGGTGGAAATCGCATGAAGAACCCGCTGTACCGAGCGTTTGTGCAAGCCGGTGTCGAAGCTGGATACGCTGAGACTGCTGATTACAACGGCTTTCAGCAAGAAGGGTTTGGCCCCAAGTACATGAATGTTGCAGATGGAATTCGAGCGTCCACCGGCTACTCTTATCTGCGTCCGGTTCGCCACCGTGTTAATTTGCAAATAGTTAAGAATGCATTGGCACGACGTCTTATTTTAGAGGACAAGCAAGCCAAAGGTGTTGAATGCCAGATTGGCGGCCAAGCTCGAAGTTACTTTGCGCGCCGCGAGGTTATTGTTGCAGCGGGCGCTATAGGCTCTCCGCAGCTATTGCAGGTTTCCGGTATTGGAGCCGCGGCAACGCTTGCGGCTGCAGCCATAGAGACCGTGCATGAACTTCCCGGCGTCGGGGAAAATTTGCAGGATCATTTAGAGTTCAATTTCCAGTATCGTTGTAAGCAGCCCATTACGCTCAACGGCGAGCTAGATTTAATAAGCAAAGGCAAAATAGGTTTACGCTGGCTGTTGCACCGCGATGGTTTGGGTAGTACCAACCATTTCGAATCCTGTGGATTTATTCGTTCTAGAGCAGGCGTTAAGTGGCCAGATATTCAGTACCATTTTCTTCCCGGTGCTATAGCCTATGACGGGCGCTCTGCCTTTAAGGGGCATGGGTTTCAGGTGCATGTCGGGCATAACAGGCCTACTAGCCGTGGTTTCGTTCACGCGACAAGCGGCGATATAAAAAATGCGCCCAAGATACAGTTTAACTACCTACAAACAGAAAATGATAAGCAGGGCTTTAGAGATGCTTTGCGCTTGACGCGAGAAATCATGAATCAGCCTGCTATGGATGCCTATCGCGAGGAAGTGATTTCACCTCGTGATGATATTGAAACTGATAAGCAGATTGATGAATTTGTTGCTAATGCGGTAGATAGCGCATATCACCCTTGCGGCACCTGCAAGATGGGCAATGACGATACCGCCGTTGTAGATGCGGAACTTAAGGTAAGGGGTATCGCCAATTTACGAGTAGTAGACGCCTCGGTTTTCCCGTACATCACCAATGGCAATATCAACGCGCCAACTATGATGTTGGCTGAAAGGGCCGCGGACCTGATCAAGGGCCGGCAAATGTTAGAGCCATTTGATGCGCCGTATTATACAGATCCTCAGTGGCAGACCCGGCAGCGAGGAGGTGACAAGGACTAGGGCTGGGGGTTTTTCTGTTGTTTGTGACGTTTGCACTTCAATTGAATCGGAGGCGATAACTAAGCCAGGTTGGGTGGGGGCACAAAAGCGGGCTTTGATAAAACAATTTGGGTCTGTGCGTCTCCCATCTCTTTTAGCCACTGCCGGCGGTGGCTCTGAATGATAAGTTGCAGCATCTCTCAAGAGGGTTAAGGCCTGCATGGCGACTCCTATCAATAGATTATCTCTTGCCTTGATAAACAGTTTGTATGAGAAAAGGTTTAGTTTTAATCCCTTAGTTTTAACCCCCTGCCTTAGACTCCTAATCATAGCGCTGCGCATTTCCATAGGCTTCTCAAGGCGTGTCAAAGAATCAGTAGATAAGTTCGCAATATCTCAATACGATAAGGCTGACTCAACAACTGAATTTAATATTGCATAAGCATTACAAAGGTTATTTTGTGTTAGCTGCAGTTTTCCCAAATACCCAGCCCAATAGAGTTAGCCGCCTATTATTTTCATTGGTTTTTTCTATAGCATGCGCTTGCAATGCCGCTGAATTGCCCAGTTTAGGTGTTACTAAATCTGTTAGCGCCAGCGTGACGCACGCGCAGTTTTTCGGCGGAGCCAGAGCCAATGATAGGGAGGTGTTTGAGAATCAGTTTGATGCCTTCGAGCAGCTTACCATTGCCGCCAGGCTCCAGCTTGAGCCTGCCCATATTGGTCAGGTCGGCAATCTCTATATAATCGTCGCCGTCGGTGATAATTACTTTTATCGAGACTCTACCGGTGCCTATGAGCTTTGGGATCTTAAGCTCGATTCTCTCAAGCCCGCCGCGTTAAATAAAATATTGAGTGCCAGCGAAGAGATTTCTATACTAGAGGACACGACTATAGGGAGCTTAGCGCTATCAGGGCAGCGCTTAAGTTTTTACTTTGCCTATTCAGAGCAACTAAACCCAACTGAGCTCTATTACAATGAATTGCCGCTGCAGATTGCGATTGGTGATTATGATCCATTAAAAGTAGATGCTCGGAATATTCAAACGCTACAGATCTCTGCAAACGACACCTCCCGCGCGAGAGAAATCCCGCTGCTAATTTATTTGCCTGAATCAGGTAAACCTCGCCCGTTAATACTTTTTAGCCACGGGCTTGGAGGCAGTCTATTGACGGCCGTATACTTGGGGGAGCAGTGGGCGGCTCGCGGCTATAGCGTTGTTTTTATGCAACACCCCGGTAGTGACGAAGATATTCTAAAAGGTGTCCCACAGTCGCAATGGCTAAGCACCTTAAACGCGGCAGCTTCATTGGCTAACGCTAATGCCCGCATCCAAGATGTTAGTTCGGTCATCGATCAGCTTGATGTTTGGAATGCCGATCCTAGCAATGAGTTGTTTGGCCGCTTTAATATGGCGCTCATTGCTATGTCAGGCCACTCCTTCGGCGCGCGTACTACACAAGGGGTAAGCGGTGAGAAGGTACAGTTTGCCTTCAGAGATACCAGAGAGCGGCGCATCAGTGTGGCAATGCCGCTTAGTGGCAGCAGCCCCAGCATTGAAAATGCGATGGAAATTTACAAAGGTGTCGACATTCCTTGGTTGCTGATGACCGGCACTAATGATGTGGCCCAAGTTGGAGGCACTACAGTCGAAGGTCGGTTGGCTGTCTTTCCTGCCTTGCCCGCAGGCGCTAAGTACGAGCTGGTTTTATTGGGGGGAGAGCATCACGCATTTACAGACCGTCCAATCTCATCTTCGCAAACTCCTCGCAGCCCTTTGCATCATGAAACTATTATGGCTCTAAGCACTGCTTTTTTCGATGCATGGCTGAGCGGGTTTCCGGATGCCCGAACCTGGTTGGAAGGAGAGGGGGCCAAAAACATACTTCAACCAGGCGATCGCTGGCAATTTAAATAGGGAATTTTTATGAGCTGGACTACTATTTGCCGGTTAGCCTTTTGCCTTCCTTGACAAGACTGTTGCCGTGTAAATAAATCATTACCGGGCTAATGAGGTGTGTTGGCTCGAAGGTATATCTTCATATCCAACATTTCATTCTTGCTAGGCGGTCCCTAGTCATTTAAGTCCATTGATGAACGCTGGCTAAATGCAGTGAAAATCGACTGAGGCCTTCCCCGTACACTTCTAAAAATCTTCATACTTGCTTCAGGTTAAGAGGACACTTTCTGGCCTTTTTTAACCAGTCTACCTGACTAATCATTCGCCCTGACATTGGGCTGTCGAAATAGCGTGAGCTGCCCGCAGGAAATCGACAGCGTGTTACTTGGCTGTTCACTGCAATCAAACCAATCCAGTTCATTGCTTCACAGGGCTTTATTATTTGAGGGACAATGGTATTCTCGATAATATATTTATTAGTTGAATTAAAAGACGAATAATTCGGGAATAATAAATTTTAATTCGGAAAAACTGAAGTGAGGTAGGCGGTGTTTGGATTTACTAGGGACAACTTACGTGGCGACCTTTTTGGCGGTTTAACAGCCGGTATCGTGGCATTGCCATTGGCATTGGCTTTTGGGGAGGCATCCGGTGCTGGCCCTATCGCAGGTCTATACGGGGCAATTATTGTAGGTTTCTTTGCTTCTTTATTTGGCGGTACTAATTCTCAGATATCGGGTCCTACTGGTCCGATGATCGTGGTTTTTGCCGGTGTCTATGGCTCTCTCAACGGCGACGCGAGTTTAGTGTTTGCAACTGTGGTGTTAGCTGGCGTGGTGCAGATTATCTTCGGGGTATTGAAATTTGGGCAGTACATAAGGTTAGTTCCTTATCCCGTAGTGTCTGGGTTTATGAGCGGCATTGGCTGCATTATAATTGCGCTGCAAGCAAGCCGTTTGTTTGGTCATGAGCCAGAGGAAAGTGGCACCATTCCGGCATTAACGGCGATTCCTGCCGCTGTAATGGATCCAATCTGGGTCGCTTTAGGGCTCGGGCTTGTGACTTTGGCAATCGTTTTTAAATGGCCAAAACAGTGGAGTAAGTTTGTGCCTGCCCCCTTAGCGGCTTTGCTAATCGGTACAGTCCTTTCTGTTTTCATTAGCGGGGCTCCTGTATTGGGTGATATTCCGACTGGGCTGCCTTCTTTTATCATGCCTAGCTTTAGTCAGGACACCCTTTTTATTGTGATCGAAGCCGCTATTGTTTTGGCTTTGCTTGGCTCTATCGATAGCCTGCTGACTTCTTTGGTTGCTGACAATATGACCCGCACTAGGCATAACTCTAATCAAGAACTTATCGGGCAAGGTATCGGTAATATGTTAGCGGGATTGTTCGGGGGTATTCCGGGGGCCGGAGCAACCATGCGTACCGTTGTTAACATTCGAACCGGTGGAGCCACAAAAATATCAGGTATAACCCATAGTTTGTTACTGCTCACCATAGTGGTGTCTTTGGCTCCTTTAGCGGCGAAGATACCGCACGCAGTGTTAGCGGGAATTTTGGTCAAGGTCGGATATGACATTATTGATATAGGGTATTTGAAGCGGGCTCATAAAGGCCCTCGCTGGGATCTTGCATTGATGGTGCTGGTACTTGGTCTTACTGTTTTTGTAGATTTGATCACAGCGGTTGTTGCTGGAGTAGTGATGGCGTCATTAGCTTTCGTTAAACAGATTTCTGATATGCAGCTTCAGAAACTTGGTGGGGTCACCACCGAAGGTTTGTCGATCGATTTAACCGAAGAAGAAGATCGTTTGTTTAAATCGGCTAACAAACGTATTTCGCTTTTTGATTTTGGTGGTCCGCTGAGTTTTGGCGCGGCCGCCGATCTTGGCCATCAAGTACGTGAGAAATCAAAAGGCTATGGGCAAGCCTTGGTACTGGATTTTAGTCGAGTGCCTTTTATTGATGTGTCAGCAGCTCGCGCGGTAGAGACAATAGGCTGTGATGCAGAGGATTCGGGCAAGCGAATCTATATTTCTGGGATGAACCAAGATGTGCGAGATACGCTGGCGGGATTGGAGGCGGATTGCTGCTTACCGACCGGAGTCTATTACGATACTAGATTGCAGGCTTTGCAAGCTGCCAAAGATTACCTTGATAGCAGCGCATCTAAGCCGGAGGATGGTTTGGGGTTTAAAGGTGAAAAGGCCAGCGTTTAAACATCCCTTGTGCTTTTGTTTAGGTGGCCTTAAGTAGGTTTTAGCGAAGGCGTAGGTTACAGCTTAGGCGTTTAGCTTAGTTTTTCAAATTTGGTATTTAGGCTAAGTGCTGCTGCTAGACAAGGAAGCTAATTTCCCTGTCTAGCAAGTTCCAGGTCTAGTTAAATTGCGGAGTTAATGAGTTATAAATACCTGCGTCATTTTCACATCTAACGATGTTGAAATAGCGGTGTTTTCTTCGGACTCAGGATCCGGATAGGCGTCGGCAAACTGTCTTAAAGCCTTATACAGTGAGATGCCCGAGATCTGGCCGTTGCTCAGGTGATGAGTCGAGTCGTTACGTATTAGCTGCTTATACCAAGTATCCACGTCCGCATAGCCTGCCAAGAGGCCTGCTGCACCTTGCGATGTCAGCGTTAGCTGCAAACGCATATCGCGAATAAGGTGAATCGATGGCACGCCTAAATTCATCCAAGGAATGATCAAATCATCGATGGGCTCAGTAGTGAGCACTGAGTTCTTGATACTGCCTTGCATCTGCCTGATTAAACTCTTCCCCCAGCGCGTATCGACTCTTTGGGTGCCGCCTGCCATTATCTTCGCGCCAGTGGCATCTGTTAACAGACGGTCCATACCGCGAGAGACGGTGATAGTCACGCTGTTATCATTTTCAAGGTTATCAACATCACTAAGTTCAATCATCATGCGGTTATACGGCGCATCGACAATGGCCTTGTTCTGGAAAATATATTCGACGCCATCGGGTCCTCTGAAGCCGATAATACAGCCGACGGAGCGATAGACTTCGTTGTCGATTCCCGGTGTGCCGTCAGGATGAGTAAAGTCGTTTGGTCCTGTTTTGCCATCGAGATTTAGTCCCCAGGACAGATCCCCTTCCACTGATAAGAACTCAAAGTCATCTGGCTCGGTAGTAGGATGCCAGGTTCGGATCTCTTGTTTGAGTTGGGTTTCTTCGACGCTCAACTCTTCATGATTAGGAAATAATTGGGCAAACTGTTCACGGGGCCCGTCATTGAAACCGCGAGGACATTCCTGTTCAGCGTCCGGGGTTTGATACACCGACCAGAACATGTCTGTCATTACATAGCCAATCTTGCCATCGCGCAGGGCGCTATCACCTGCGCTGACACTGCCGCTCACAAGGGCTGTTGCGGCGGCTGTTGCAAAGATTAACCGTTGAATTGTGTGCATTATAATATTCCACTCATGTAGTCGTCTCTTAGCCAGATAGCTCGCAGACCGTTGCGCTGTCCACGCCATTCTCCGGTGCCTGCACCGTTTACATCTCCTGGCCGTTTATCCTCGCCGTACAAAAATACCGGGCGGTCACGGTAGGCCCAAACTCTTAAAGCGCTAGACTGATTGGCTGAAGCAAAGCGTCCGGTCATGGGATCAATGGAAACTATCGTCCACGGGCTCTCGTCAGGGGCTGACTCACTCACTTGAGCCTCGACGTAAGGCCAGTAGCTAAGGCACTTTTCTGGGTCACCAGCGCCGCACATAGCAAGTCGATAGACCTGCGTAGTTTCGGGGTGGTCGCAGGCTAACTGGTCGGCGGAGTCTTCACCGCAGTTATAAACGTAAATAGTTTTGCCGTTTGCATTAGCGAGTACATTGCCCTGAATTGTCGCTTGGCTGGTAAAGCTGCTCGGTAAACGCGGTGCCGCTTGGGTGAAGACATTTTCCCAGCCTGGTATGTCAGTGCCTTTTAAGCTCCAAGAGCGCCGATCCAGCGAATAAGTGTAAAGCGGCTTGCCACGGAAGACCCATTGCTTCACTCCAGGCGAGCGTTCTAACACAGACCATTCGCCTTGCGGCCTAGCTAAGCCTGGCGCTATGACTGGTTGCCATTTGTTTAGGCAATCTTCAACACAGGCGGCAGTGATGGCGCTGTCCTGATCAAAGGAGTAAACCGAGTTATTTTTGTCTGTGGCCAACAAGCGGCCGATAAACGTTGATCTTACGGCGAAGCCCGGCGGCAGAAGAGTAGGCGGGCCAATTGGTGTTCGTTTAGCCGGTGAATCACCTCCAAATCTGCGGGTAGTGCCTCCTAATACATCGCCGGGACGGCTGTCTCGAACTGAAGTGTAAAGCGGCTGCTCATCAAAGGCCCATTGCTTGCTGCCATCTTTTCGCTCAACTATTGTCCACTCGCCTATGGTCTGTGCATCATCGTCTGCGAAAACTGGAGGCCACAAATCTGTGCAGCTAACTCTGCTATCAAGTTCTGGAAGTATTATGCCAGGAGGGTAGGGGCTCATCAGCCCTGCTGTTACGGTTAGCACGTCGTCGTAACATTCGGGTGTACCGGGCGCTTCGCCGCTGTAGCCATTCCTAAGCCTATGCTGTGACCATTTATAAAGCGTCTTGCCATTGGCATTTGCAAAAACCGGCCCGTCGAGAAGGGTTGCCTCAACATGAAAGGCAGGTGGTGTTGGTATGTCCCTGAAGTTCTCTTTTAGAGTATTAGTACTATCGGCAGCAGAGCTCAGTGAGCAGGCAGCGTATGCTAGCAGGCCTGTTAGAGCTAGCAGCTGAGGTGGAGTTTGCCGAGTAGAATTAAACCAGTATTTCACTTATTTCATCCGAGGTATTGTTGCTCTTTTCGCCCCACGAGGGAATATCTAGCCCCATCAGGCGCTGTGCGGTAAAGCCTAAACGACAAGCGGGGGTGTCCGCGCCATCTAGATGAAGACCCGTTTTAATCCTGCCGCCGGCGGTTCCTGCGGTAAACATCGGGATGCCATCGATGCCGTGAATTTTAGCGAATGACTGATCCGTTGTGGCGTAAATCAACGAGTTATCGAGTAGCGAACCGTCGCCTTCTTTGAAATTTGCCAACGCTTGCACGTAGTAAGCCCATTCTTCCATGGCACGACGTGTATACCAAGAAGTGTTGGGTTGGCACTGTAGGGCCGGGTCAACTGCTTCTTCATGAGTCGCCGTGTGATGAGGCTTGTCATAGCCGGGCTTAGTCGTTGCCGAAAAAGCAGAGGCATAAAACATATTGAAAACTCGAGTTTGGTCGCAGGCCAAAGCCATCAACATAAGATCGGTCATCATTCGGTGACGCGTTTGAACTAGGTCAGCATTAAGGCCTGAGGGCAGGTCACTTGGAGCGCCGCCGATAATGCATGCTTCACGGGGGTCAGGTTTGGTGAGTTGGAGATCAAAGCGACGCTCTAAATCACGTAGACCCGAGAAGTACTGATCTAATCTGGCTCGATCTTCCATGCCCAACGATTGCTGCAGTTTTTTTGTGTCTTCCTGGACGGCCGAGAGGGCACTTTTTCTCACCATTACCCGAGGGTCTGGTTTAAATGTTTGCGCGTTGGGGTCTTGAAAACCATCTCCAAACAAACGCTCATACAAGCGCAGCGGTGACCACTCTGGCGCGTTTACTGAGTTGCCGCCTTCGTAGCTGAAACTGTCACGCACATCGCCGGTCGCTGTGGCGCTAAGGCTGCGAAAGCGAGTTGCATTACCAATTTTGCGCGCGACAGAGACGTCAATAGTTTCTCCCGGACGGTTGGCCCGAGTCATTGGCGCGATGCCTGATCTGAGTACAACCCAGCCTGAGTGATGGCACAGATTAGGCGCATCGTCTTTGAATACATTGTAATTCGTGTAAAGGTTAATGTGTTCCTGCACTGGCGCTAGCGGCGCGATCTCTGGTGGCAAGTCGAAATTGGCCCCTGTTCTTTTTGGCACAAAGACATCCTTGCTCATGCCAAGACCCCAAGACCATGTGCCAAATCGCTGAGGGATTGGCAGGCCGTCGGCCATGGCCGTTGCGTTGTCGTTTAAGAAGACATTAAGCAGAGGAAGCCCAACGGTGACTATGCCGCCATTGAGGGTCCCTTTCAGAAATCGACGTCGATTCATCTTGCTCATTAGTTGTTCTCCGCGTTAGCTAGCGCTCGCTGGGTGGTGGCGTTATTGAAATTTGCCGGCTTTAATGATTTGCTCGCGACATTAGTTACCGGTAGGTCGATCGATCTTACACTTGAAAAAGCTTGGCTCAAAGTAAGGTCTCGCAGCACCGCTGGAAGTTTGTGGCCACCGGCAATGAAGCGATTTTCGAACCATTTCAGTGTGTCTCGGTCATCTTTCAAAGTCACTGGTCCGCCCGTGCCGTATGCGTATAATCTATTAATCAGGCAATGTGAAAGCTTCGGGTGATCCCTCATGGCAGATGCTAAGCCGCTAATGTCATCATAAAAGACACCGTCGAGTTCGCCAGTTATATCCAATTCTGCCCCATCTTCGGTTTCTCGGAACAGTCCGGCTCCGTCAAAGTTTTCTAGCGACAAGCCCATAGGGTCTGTAATCAAGTGACATCCAGCGCAGGAAGGGTTTTCGTTGTGGACTCTTAGCCTGGCTCGCGCAGTCAATGCGTTCTCGTCCTCTAACAGCCCAGAAAAGTCGATGTCAGGCGGGGGTTCAGGTACGTGCTGACATAAGAATAACTCTCTCAAGGCTTTGCCCCTGAGAGTAGGCGAGCTGCGCACGGCATGAGAATTGGCAGCTAGAAAGCTTACATGGGTGAGTAATCCGATTCGTGGGCTGTTCTCATCAAACTCAAAAGGCACCCAGCCATCACTTGACGGCGTGTTGTAAACCGGGGCTAAAGCCATCGACATGAAGGTCTTGCGCGTTGTAAACAGATCTCGGTAGTCAGATTCTTCAGTGAGCAGGTGGTCGATAATGGTGCGCAGAGTCTGCTCTCGTGCATCTGCTAGCGTTGCGCCGGTTACCATGGGATAAACCATGGGGTCTTTAGCGAGGCTGTTAAAATCGTCAAAAGCTAGCATGTCGTCGAAGAAAGCCCTCATACCAGCTTCCAGTCGTGAACTAGATAGAAGTCTATCAACTGCCCGAGCTAAACCTTCGGGACTGTGTAGTTCCCCATTTTCAGCGGCAAGCAATAAATCATTATCGGGCGGCGCATTCCACAAAAAGAAGCTCAATCGAGAAGCCAATGAGTAACTGTCCAGACGCAGTTCGCCAAGACGGTTTGGGTCCGATTCGGTGTGATCTACGATAAAAATCATTTCAGGACTGATAAGAATAGCCTCAAGTGCAAGTGCTAGGCCGTCATAAAAATTTTCAGTTTGTTCTGTTGCATAATTCGCAATATCTACCAGTTCTGCGAGTCGTGCCTCGTCAATTGGGCGCCGAAAGAGCAGGCGAGCAGCTTCGCCTAAAAATTGTCTCGCGCAGCTGCTATCGCCATCGGATATTGATTCTGGCCGGCAGGGGATTAGGAAGTCGCGATGCTCCTCATCAACCACCTGTTCAGCCACCGATGCGGCAGACAGCTGAATTTGGGAAATTTGATCAGATGTTACGCCGGCAAATGCGGCGCCGGAGGCCAACAAGCCGTCAGTTCGGGCCATAGGCGGCATGGGAGGGAGGATGCTGCCACTAATGTCCGTGCCGAAAACTTGGGTGATGGTATTGGCGTACTGTTCGCCGGTTAAAAGCCGAGTTCTAGATACCGAGGCGTTTTCAGCGGGTTCAGTTGGTGCTTGCTCGCACCCACCAAGAAGCAGGGCCCCTAGTAATAGGGTGGAAGCTCCCGCGAATTTTACGACAAGTTTAGTTCTGCTTTTAGACATGCGGTGCACGGACAAAATATCTAGCCTCGTCTTTTGTTTAAGCTTTAATCGGTTCGTCATTAACATAAGTTACACCTCTATAGCAGGCGGTCAAGCCCAGAATCTATAAGGTGCGTGGTTATTAGGGTTAGCGCTGGCGAGCAATTTGCTCGGCCGTCACTATCCCAGCAGAATTACTCCAAGAGTTGCGTATGAAGCTGGCAACTGCGGCTACTTCATTATCATCCAGCAAGTATTGAAACTCTTCCATCGGATGCCTCCATTTGGGAAGCAGCGGTGGACCTGGGGTTTTCGGACTATAGAGTATGGCGTTAATCATGGATGCAGGATTTTCTGATTGGACGACTAAGCTGCCAGCATGTAGTTTCGGGGCCATCTTTGGGTCACCTTCACCGGTTGGCAGGTGGCAGGTGCCGCAGTGCAGATTGTAGATGGTGCGTCCACGGCCCATTAGTTGAGGGTCAGGCACGCTACCGAGCGCTAAAGCGATTGGGGTTAGGTCTTTTAAATAAGTAGCCATAGCGCCGACATCATCGTCCGATAAGTAGGACGTGCTATTTATGATGACTTCATTCATCGGGCCAAACGATTCTAATATGTCGTTGCGGGCAGTTTTTAGATAGTCCTTCAAATCTTGATGGGACCATAAATCGAGGCCACGCTGTGTTGCTGTTATGTTTGGCGCGGACCAAGGACGTTTGGCCTCGCTGTTTACTCGATCAATGTACTCGCCGCCACTCATGGCTAAATGTGTTTTCTCTGCGCCTAATAGATTTCGCGGCGAGTGACAGGCGCTGCAATGAGCTAGTGCATCGACAAGATAGGCGCCTCGGTTCCACTGCTCATTCTGTGATTCATTTGGTTCAAATTCGCCGGCGTCAAAAAAGAGAGTTTTCCAAACAGCCATTAAGGATCGGATATTGAAAGGAAAGGTAAGCGAATTTTCAAAAGCGGTCTGGGTTACAGCTGGAATGCTTTGAAAGTAGGTATATAGCGCCAACACGTCTTCATTCTGTATTTTGGTAAAAGCGGTATAAGGGAAGGCAGGATATAGGTGTTCTCCGTTTGGCCTTAAACCATGACGCATGGAGTTCAGAAAGTCTCGCTCTGACCAATCGCCGATGCCAGTTTCAGGGTCGGGCGAGATGTTAGTGGAGTAGAGTGTGCCGAAAGGGGTGTCAAAGGCTAGGCCACCGGCCATAAATTCGCCACCCTCGGCGGTGTGACAGCTTGCGCAATTGCCAGCCTTGGCCAAATATTCGCCACGGGCAATTAATTCAGTATTGCTCGCGGGGCTTGCTAATATAGGTCCAATGCCTGCAGGTTTGTCGTTAAGCACAAAGACAGTCGTAGTAAGTAAAAGCAGCAAAAAAAACACCAAAATGGCAAGTTTGCGGATTGAAATTGACAAGTCAGACTCTCAATAAACTTAGGGGGTTGCGCGCCAAAACGGTGCCTTTTTCGGTGTGTTAAATATCATTATGGATTAGGCGTTAACTGGTAAGCACTGTCAATACTCTGACGATTAAGGAAGTAAGAAATTACGATTTGTTTCAGATTTTTTCATGACTGGTGAGGGTTCACCGGTTCAGTTTTTCCGGTACTATCCAGAGCAGAGTTTAACGTCGACAAAACCATAAATAAGGCAGGCAAGGCAAGATGATAATCCAATCAAGAAAGGTTAAGGCAATAATTAGTGCAGGTTTAATTGTCATTTCTACCGCATGCGCCGCACAAAACAGTTCGCCCACAGCAGCGCAGCGAGAAGCGGCAGTGCAAGCTCAGCTGGCCGCACAACGTCCTATTGCCGCAGGCAGTTCCTACTGGCTAGAAGAACTGACGTCGCTAGAAATTAGAGATTTGATTGCAAGCGGGACCACTACCGTTATTATCTCTACCGGTGGAATCGAGGAAAATGGCCCCTATCTTGCGACCGGTAAGCACAATTTAATATTGGAAGGGGTTTGCCCGGCCCTTGCCGAGAAACTCGGCAATGCACTGTGTGCACCGCTGGTAAAATTTGTGCCAGAGGGCAACATCAACCCGCCCACCGGATCGATGCGCTATCCGGGCACCATAAGTTTAAGTGCCAGTACTTATGAGGCTTTATTAACCGACATTGCTAGCAGTCTTAAGCAATCTGGCTTTACTGACATTGTCATGATCGGAGATAGTGGTGGCAATCAATCTGGCATGGCAAATGTGGCAGATGCTTTGAGCGCCGACTGGATTGATGACGGAACCCGAATTCACTTTGTAAGAGAGTTTTATGACCCTGGCTGGGTTGCAACAGAGGATTACACGCAGCGCGAACTGGGTGTTGCGCAATCAGGTAATGATGGCTATCACGACGATATCTGGGTGACAGCGATGATGATGGTTACCGACCCTGATCAGGTTCGCTTCTCACAGCGCGTGAACGCCGGTTTAGCGTCGATTAATGGTGTGTCCATAACTCCACTTAAAGACACAATCGAACTTGGCAGAAAAATGATTGAGTTTCGAGCTGAATATACGGCTCGGGCTATTCAAAAAGTTGTTGCTGTAAAAAACTAATTTGCTAAAGCGAACAAAGTAAGGAGAAAAGCTATGAAGCTATTAAAAAGCTGTGCGTGCGCTATCAGTTTAACTTCGATTATGGTCAGTGCTTTGTTGCTTACATCTTCGAGTTTCGCAGCTGACAGTAACTACTTTTTATCCAAGGACGTATTCGAGCTTGAGTATGCGAGCGATCCGCAAGTGTCACCAAATGGAGAGCAGGTGGCCTATGTGCGGCGCTCCAATGACATTATGACAGACAATACGCGCTCCAATATATGGATTGCCAATGCCGACGGTTCTTCTCATCGGCCGCTATTTTCTAGCCAAGATAACTTCTCTGCGCCGCGCTGGTCTCCAGATGGAACCCGCATTGCTTACCTTTCAAATCTAGAGCGTGGTCAACAGCTTTATGTGCGCTGGATGGATACGGGCCAAACTGCGCTACTCACAAATATCCAATTGGCAGCGTCTAATCTTAGCTGGTCTCCGGACGGTGAAAGTATCGCATTTACCATGAGTGTTGAGGTGGACGAAAAACCGTTTACCGTGGACATGCCGGCAAAGCCCGAAGGGGCACAGTGGTCGCCAGCATTTGAATATGTCACCAGAGTTCGTTATCAGGCAGATGGTCGGGGTATTTTGGAGCCTGCTTATACCCATATTTTTATAGTGCCAGCACAAGGCGGTTCTGCGCGCCAACTGACTAGTGGAAATTTTCAGCATAGCAGTGGCTTAAGCTGGACACCCGACAGCACGGAGATATTGTTTTCAGCAAACAGAAGTGACAACTGGGAGTATGAAACTCGAGAAGCCAATATTTATGGAGTTAGCTTAGAGGGAGACATCAGACAGATCACTGATGCACCTGGTAGTGAGAGCAGGCCTAAAATATCAGCTGATGGAAGATTGATTGCCTACGCAAAGTCTGATGATCAAAAGTTAGCCTATCGTAATCGCTATCTTCACCTCATGAATTTGGATGGATCCAACGATCGTAATCTTTCGGCCGACATTGATAATTCACTGGCTAATGTTCAGTGGCAAGGCAACAGCGGGCTGTTTTATCAAATGACAGTGCGTGGGGTCACGGAAGTTGGATATGTCAATCTTGAGGGGCGTCACACACAGATTGCGCAAGGGCTCGGGGGTGAGTCCTTAGGGCGGCCTTATGCAAGCGGTGGTTATAATGTGGCAGCTGGCACAGTTGCTTACACAAAAGGTGCTTTTGATCGCCCAGCAGATCTCTATGTCCTTGTTGACGGGGTAGAGGCGCGCTTAACTTATCTTAATGAAGATCTTCTTGGGTATAAAACTTTGGGGGATGTAAGAGAGATCATTTATAACTCTTCTATCGATGGCGAGGAAATTCAAGGCTGGTATATGACGCCGCCTAATTATGATCAGAACAAGCAATACCCTCTTATTTTAGAAATTCACGGTGGCCCGCACTCCGCCTATGGCCCGCATTTTTCGGCAGAGATGCAGCGTATGGCTGCGCAAGGCTATGTGGTTTTTTATAACAATCATCGTGGTAGCACTAGTTACGGCGAGCGCTTTGCACTGCTCTTGCAGAACAAGTATTCATCCGAATATGATTTCTCCGACCATATGTCAGGAATCGATGCATTGATAGGGCAAGGCATCATAGATGAAGACCATTTGTATATTACTGGCGGTTCGGCCGGTGGAATTGCCGCGGCCTATGCCATTGGCCTGACCGATAGATTTAGAGCCGCTGCAATAGCCAAACCGGTTGTTAATTGGGTTTCGAAAGTACTGACAGCCGACAGTGGCATTGGCCAAATAGATAATCAGTTTCCGAGCCTGCCTTGGGAAAGCATTGAAGATTATTGGAAGCGCTCACCGCTGTCACTGGTTGGAAATATGAGCACACCTACTTTGCTTATGGTGGGCACGGAAGATCGGCGCACTCCGATTTCGGAGACCGAGCAAATGTACCAGGCATTAAAGATTCAGAAGGTCGATGTCGTAATGGTGAGAATACCCGGCTCGCCTCATGGTATAGCGGGGAGGCCCTCGCGCTTAATTGGCAAGGTTGAAAATATTCTTGCTTGGTTCAAGAAGTATCAATAAGAGGTTAAAAAGAGACCTAAGAAATAAGGGCTTAGCCGCGAGGATTGAAAGAGAAGAGTCCCTAAGACTCCCGTCAACCTGTCCTTAAGGCCGTGCTTGGGCGTCACGCCACCAGCCGGTTTCAAAAGTGGCTTGCTCTGGCCAAAGTTGGTTTAACGTATTTGCATCAAATAGACGGCCATTTTGAACTACCCGGTCAATTTCTTCAGTGTTGCGAATGTCAGTCAGTGGATTGGCATTAAGAATCACCATGTCTGCCAGCTTGCCAACCTCGATCGAACCTAAGTCTTCTGGGGCTCCCAATATATGTGCGCCATCGATGGTGGCGGCTCGTAATATCTCAGCTGGGCTCATGCCTCCCATCGCGAATGACCACATTTCCCAGTGATAGCCAAGGCCTTGCAGTTCGCCGTGGCCTCCAACGCCCAGTAAGCCACCTGAGCGCTGTATTTTCGCCGCGGCCTCGGCGCCTTCCTCGATAGCAAACTGATCGTCACGAATCCAGCCTGGGCGCCGCTGGGTAAGCTCATCTAAGCGGTTGCTGGGATAAAAGTAGCGTAACTTTTCATTGTCGTGGATTTCCTCGCGAGTAAAAAAGTACTCGGTCATCGAGGTGGCATTGTACTGAACGATTATTGTTGGTGTGTATGCGGTTTTAGTTCGCGCATAGAGCTGAGCCACATCATCAAATAAGGGGACATCGGGCAAGCTATGCTCGTTGCCGTGCATGCCATCGATGGCATGGGTTAAGTCTAGCCGTTGATCGCCTCCGCCTTCGGTGGTCGGCAAAAGATTCAGGTCCTGTGATGCCTGCACTACCCACTGGCGTTGCTGTCGATTGCCAACTAGATAAGATTTTATATTGTTGGTGTTGTAGTGATCTCGGTAGCGACGCAAATAACTATGGACAGCGTCATAGCTGGTAAAGTCATTGCGTCCAAAAATACCTGGTCCGGTCATAAAGGCGCGCTGGCCAATGGTCGCTCCAGTTTCTTGCATGTCGCGATAGGCAAAATAATCGTGGTGTGTGGTCTGCACATCTAGGCCGCTGGTGACTCCATAGGCTAGGTTGATTGCCACCGACCAGTTGCTCGGTTCAAGTACGTCCTGTGTTCTGAATTCCCAATGGGCGTGTGTATCAATAAAGCCTGGGGTTATCCATTTGCCGGTCACATCAATTACTTCTGTATCAGAAGGCACCTCTAGCGAGCCTTGAGGGCCAATGGCACTGATTCGATTATCGGTAACCAAAACGTCTGCATTGTTCAGGACTTTGGACATTTCCTCGGTGGTGTCCCCGGCCATAGTAATGATATTCCCGCCGCTTAATAAAAAGCTTCCTGTTGGGGTGTTTCTTGTCGTGACAACTTCAAAAGGCGTCAGGACAACGGCGTCATGTTCATCAAGAGGAGTAAAAGTAGTTTCGTTGTCTTCAGATTCGTCTTCTCCAGATTCGGAGCCATCATTTTCTGGTTCACCTGCTTCTCTGAATTCGACGCTTGATAGTGGGCGTTCAAAAATTGAGGAGCCGATGGCCCAATTGATTGTGTCACCGCCGTTCGACCAGCCCATAAAGTCGGCGCCGATGTCGGTCAAGCGCTTCGCTGGCAGACTTGGGCTTCCAACACTTAATTGTGGAACCGATGCGCCGAGTTTGGGTAGGCTAACCACCCACAGCTGTTTAATCACTTTAGCTAGGACATATTTGCCGTCGGGTGAAATACGTACGTCCTCCGCCCCAGGTGCTTCATCTCTGAAGCTGGTGCCGTTAGGGCCGGTAATATGTATGTGATCACGGCGATCGCCTCCGTCAAGATTGACGGAAAATAACGTGCCGCCATCGGCAAGGTAGAGGCGATTAGGCTCGGGGCCAAAATGAGGTGTTCGGGCTTCACCTGCCGGCATGATAATAATTTCATCGCCACCGTTGTCTGCAATTGAGATCAGCTCAAGCGGGATACCCAAGCCGGTAAACTCACTAAAGGTTTGATGGCGCTGCCATTCATTTCCCTTCAATGCAATGAGGCGTTCGCCGCCGGGCTGCCAAACGATGTCAGTGTAAAATGCGGCGCTCTGGGTAAGTTGCTGAGGTTGGCCGCGACCGCTGGATCTGGTTTTCCATATATGGCCCCCATCATTAGCAGTCCATGTAACGAAGGCGATCCAGCGGCCATCAGGAGAATAGACCGGCTGGAAAGCCCAAATGTCCTTTGAGGTAAGCGCCGTGGGTTGCGATTCATTCCGGTTCAAGGTGTAAAGCCGAGTTAACACACTCGCGGCGATTTGTTCATTGTTAGGGGAAAAATCTGGGCTTTGAGCTAGTGTGGCAGTAAGGTCGCCTTGGGCTACGCGCCAAGGTTTGGTTAGATCAGGTCCGATCTCTAACGCTATGTCGGCAGAAAATGGGATTGTAGTTGTATTGCCGCTCTCAACATTAATTCGCTGGAACTGACCATTAGTGGAAAGAAAAACTTCACTGCCATCTGAGTTAAACGAATAACCGGGCAGCATGCCTCTGCTGGATGGGCGGAAGTTTTCTTGAGTGTCTCTTTGTACTGGATAGGCAAGCCAACGGTCGTCGCCGGTCTCTAGGTTTCTTATTCGAAGGCCTGTTTGTGTCTGATATCGAGTCCCGTATATCAAGTGACTTCCATCGGGGGATACCTGCGGGCTAACCCCACCACCTTCACCTTGGGTGATTTGCAATCTGGCACCGTTGCTCAGATTTAGCCTGACTATCTGTGTAGTAGGGAAATCATCGGTTGGGGCTGTTGGCGAGCCGAGTTCTTCAGCAAAATAAAGTGACATTCCATCGGGTGAAAAAGCGGCTCCTACCCCCGGTGGATTAGAGGACTCGTCATCAGATTGAGCAATAGTTACGCCACTGCCGCCGTCAACATGATACTGGACCAATTCAATATCCTGGCTGCTTCGGGTAACCACCACGGCGTTGCTGTCTGGATTCCAAGCTGGGCTAATGAAGCGTGCATAGGTTTCGTCGCTGAGCTGGATAGGGTTGCTGCCATCGATAGCGGCTATCCATAAATTGTCCTTGCCGCTGCGGTCAGTAATAAAGGCAATTTTCTGGCCGTCTGGAGACACCACTGGCTGGCTGTCAAATCCCATGCCACTGGTAATTCGCTGCGCTTGACCGCCCGCTACAGGTAATCGATAAAGATCGCCGAGCAGGTCAAAGATTAAATACGCATCATCTGGGGTGAGTGACACCGAAACCCAAGAGCCCTCGGTGACAGTGAAAGAAAGTTGAGCTGTGGACCCTTGCAGAGGCAATTCATCTTCAGCAGCGGTGGCGCTGCAAACTAGGCCGGAGATGATAAAGGCAAGAAGAATTTGGAAGCTAAAGATTTTTTTCAGCATTGATCTGCCCTAGTAAGAAGGTTTAATCAAGATTAACATTTCAACTGTGCGCTGTCAGCGCTGTTGATCAGGGCTCTGGCGTAACACTTTATCGACTCAGGTTTAGTCACGCTCAATTGCACCAGATTGAGGATTTAGTCTAATCGATGCGTCTGGGAAGTCTCCGATAAGCAGATTGCGGCTGTTGTCTACGAGAGGCTTTTCTGGATAGTGCACTACGACTTGCTCATCAGATTCACGGCTAAGTTTGTACGGTTGTAAATCGCTGTTTTGAAAAACTTCATAGTCGCGGTAGGTGGAGCCCATCCCCCAAATGCTCAGCAAAGCGACTGCTACTATGGTGGGCTTGGTGCCCTCTTTGCAGATTAAGTAAAGGCCTAAAACAAAGGGGATAAGGTAGAGTCTCGCGACGAAGTTATGCGCTGTTACAATGCGGTCCCGTCGAAAGCTAAACATTCCCCAATAAATCACAGCAGACATAAGGTAAATAGTCATCATGGTAATTTTTCCTGCCATTGACTTGAGTCCCGCAACGCTAAGTATTACTGCCGCCATGCCGAGCATAACTATTGCACTGCTTGGGGAAAACCTGCTGAACTGGAACCAAAAACCAGACAAAAAGCTCAGGCTTGGCAAGAGAAAGTTTTCAGTCGAAAAGCCATGAATGTCGACATCGGACGCTGGCGGGGAAACTGATTGGCTAGCTAGCCAATAGATTGCTGAAAACGTGATCAATGCCAATCAGACTGATGCTATGGCTTTTATATTTGTGTCTTTCGCCTGATAAATCGCGAGGAAGAAAAAGGGGATAGACAAGACATAGGCTTCTTTGCAGTAGATCGCTAGGACCATCGCAACACCATAGGCCAAGTAGTTTTTCGAGCTGTAGAATTTGGTCGCTAAAGCAAGGAAGAAAAAGCAGCCGGCATCAAAAATATTGGCGAACCACCCTGCTGTCATTAAGGCAGAGGATGAAAATTGAAAAATGGCATAAAACGCCAAAGCCCTTTCCTTATTGGCGCCTTGCTGATGTAAGACAGATGAAAACAACGCGGCGGCTGCAACAATAAATGCCGCGTTGACATAGCGCAGAAAGACCAAGCTGCCCTTAGTCAGCTTGGCGATGACGATAAAAAAGGTACTGCCCAGTGGTCTGTAAATATCTAAAGGCAACTCTTGCAACCAGAACATCTTTGCTGCTTCGAAGAGACTAGCACTCGCCATAGGTTCGGCAGACAAGATAACGAGGGCGTTGGTTTCATCCTATACGTCAGCAATCATCAGATTGTGGATTAAAATAAGCCACGCAATGGCCAAAACTAGATAAAAATATCGATAAGTTGAATTTAGCAAAAGGCTGAGGCTAAAGGCGCAGCGTTGCTGAATAGTCATGTCAACATCTGAGAATACAATCGAGCCACTAGTATACAACGTGTGATTAAAAAGTTTAGTCCGCTTAAGTGGTCAAAAAAGGAGAATAATCAACAGCCCCTGAGCACCGGCCAAGTTCTGTCTAATTTTGGTGAAAATCTTATAATAGGGTGGAATCTTGGGTTGGCCCGAGCTAGGCTTCGATCAAGTTATGGATAAGCTGCTGGTTTATGAAAACGCCACTTAATATTTCAGGACAATCGCTCATATCCTGCCCGGTTGGGGTATTGGCCAAGCAAAGCTTGAGGCATCAGGTGGCGCTTTTCTGGCATACCCTTCGACAAGTCTACGCAGGTTGTGCAGGCGCTCGGTCAAAAATTTTATTGGTGGAGAACAGTCTTGCAACCGAGCTGCGAGTAAAAGGCCTTGCCTGGCGCGATGAACTAGGTGCTCCTTATGTTATCGCTAAACCCTACTAGGGAATTTTTGATTGCCCTAGCCAGAGGGTAAATGACCCTCTTAATATTAAGGCCGCGGTCGCGCATATTATCGAGCATTTTCAATGCGCGAACCTAACCTGCAGCGGTAATTTACGACGACCGCTTGCTCTGATGAATCGCTAAGAAAAAGAGTAATAACAAAGTGATCAATTACAAAGAACTGCCGGCGCTAAGTAACATTAAGATATTCTTTGGGGTAGGTGGATTGCTGTTGCTGCTTACCTTCCTCGTTTTCGGGGACGTGTTATCTGCTAACTGGCGTGCTGACGACACTCAAATATTAGCCCATGCGCTCAGGCACAATGTTTTAGATAATTTTTTCAATCCCGAGGTATGGCGCCAGCTGTCACCGGCTAACCTTACGCCCTGGGTTGTCGCTTCATTTGAAATTGATTTGCTCCTGTTTGGACTATCCCCGCTCGGATTCTATACGCACCAGCTAGTAGCTATATCCTTGGTGGCGATTGCTTGCTTTATGCTGCTTCGGCTTTGGCTAGAGCAACGATTCGCGTTCACTGGGGCGCTGATTTTTTTGCTAGGCCTGCCAACCACGGCAGCGGCGAACAATCTTATGACTAGGCACTATGTTGAAGGATTGCTGTTTGCCTGCTTAGCTGTGTACTTTTGTGTGAGATACCTTCGTCAGGGCCAGTCAAAGCATCTAGTTGTTGCGGCGGCGGCTTATGTTATTGCTATAAGCGCAAAGGAGATATTCGTACCGCTGGTGTTTTTAATACCACTACTTGCTGAGGGCCCTTATCGGTATCGCGTGAAAGCGTTTAGAGCGTTTTTGATTGTGTCTGCGGCCTATACACTTTGGCGAGGATTCATGCTCGAGGGGCTAGTTGGGGGCTACACTGCGCCATCTGAGTTTCTGAACGCCGACTATTTTATGGCAGTACTGAGATTTATGTTCGGTATTCCAGCTTTGCTACTAGGAGAATATTGGCAGGTATTGTCGCTTTTCTATTTACTGGCCTTAGCGCTAGCTGTTTCGAAAAGTAAAAGGGCGGTTGTTGTGGTGTTTGGCGTTTTGGCGCTAGAGCTGCTGCCCTTAGTGCCTATTGCGAGCATCTCGGGTATTTCATATCCTGGCAGGTACTATTTGCTTATATGGTTTACGTTCTGCTTTTCTGTTGGCTTTTGCTTCAAAGCCATCGAAGGCGCCCTCTTGAACAAAGCAACCTCTGTACAAAGCAAGCTAGTGCTATTGGCACTAATCTCTGTTGTAGTGGTTTATCTGCTGACTTCGAGGCATCAATTTTCCACTGCAATAGCAGAATCAAATGCTGAATTTGATGTTCAGGCTGAATTCATTTGGCAAGAAGGAGATGACAAGTACTTTGTGCCAAGCAATCGATTGTTGAGTGCGTTCTGGTTTGTGCGAGGCTTGCAAGAGATGAAGGGGTTTGATCGCGTTGACTCGAGTATGCCTAATATCATTCTCGATGAAATGTTCCTGTCGGATACAACTCAGCCGCTTTATGAGTTTGATTATGACTGCATCTGTATGCTGGACGTGTCTGAGACATTGCAGAGCCGGATAGACATTCAGCAAGAATTGACTGACCCTGAGGGTGCTATGCGCATTGAAATGTCATTCCAGAATAATATATTCAAATGGAACTTTGGCCCTTATATTGACAATGACTACTACATTTTTTCAGACTACATCGGAGTGGTTAGATTCCCAAGCCAAGGGGAGTTTCTATTTTACGATATTGAGGGCCCGCTAGAAGTTAGAGTTGGTCACTTTCCTCCAAATGGTTTGAAAACTTACTCAGACATAATGCTCATCGAGCAGGGGGCCGCAGCTGTTACATGGCAAAACTGACCTGTGCACCTCACCAACATGAGATTTAGAGTAGCTAAGAGCTGGTTACTTGCACTCAATCTGGGTAACCTAGGTTTTTAGTTGTAAGTGGCGATATTCATGAGCACAAAAAAGCCTCTCGAAGGCTATAAAGTAGTAGATTTTTCAGCGGTATTTGCTGGCCCCATATGTTCACGGTTTCTATTAGATTGTGGCGCCCAAGTCATTAAAATAGAAACCATTGGCGCAGGCGACATAACCCGAGGGGTCGATGGCATTACGCGAACCTTTGCTCATTTCAATGCCGGCAAGCGAAGCATTGCTGTAGACCTTAAAAGCCCCTCTGGACAGGCGCTAGTTAAGCGACTTGTGGCCGATGCTGACATAGTTATTGAGAACTTCCGCCCCGGCATTATGGCGAGATTTGGCTTGGACTATGACAGTCTCAAAGACAGCAGACCAGGTCTGGTTTACTGTTCAATTTCCGGCTTTGGTCAATCAGGACCCTACGTACACCGAGCCGCCTATGCGCCGATTGTTCATGCGGCAAGTGGTTTTGATAGTGTTCATGCCGCGTCTCAGGGAGCGGCCGACTCACGGCCAGCAAATTGGGAAATTATGGTTGCCGACATACTCACCGGTACCACCGCTTTTGGTGCTATTCAAACAGCATTGCTTGGGCGAGAGCGTCACGGCGTGGGTGAGCATATCGACATTAGTATGATGGAATCGATGATGACATTAATTCCTGCCCACATTCAGGGTGCCCAAATGGAAGAGCCGCCGGTAATTGGGAGGTTTCATCCAGTAAAAGTTAAAGACGGGTTTGTTATGCTGTGTGCGGTGTCGGACAAGAACTTGGAAAGTCTAGCATCTGCTTTGAATAGGCCTGACCTACTTAGTGACCCTCGTTTCATTAGAGGCCCAAGAACTGCTAATTTTGGCTTGCTGGTGAAAGAGGTTGAGCGCTGGTCTTCCTCGCTGACCGGTGACGAGTGTGAAGAAGCGCTTAACAGTGCTGGCGTACCCTGCAGTAAATATCAACAAGTTGAAGACTTGTTTTCACACCCGCAGGTTTTAGAGCGCAAATCATTCACTAAAGTGTCAGATAAAAAATTAGGTGATTTTTTAATACAAAATATGCCAATAAAATTTCGCAATACAGAAAACTCGGCAAGTCCTTGGGTCGCAGATTTGGGGCAACACACCGATGAAGTCCTAGCCGGTGAGCTGGGGTTGAATCAGACAGAGATTGACGAACTGCGAAGTCAAAGAGTAGTCGCTTGATTGTATTAGTTATGAACTTATCTAAAGACCTGTAACTGTTATGCGTTAGCCTTAACTCGTTAATCCATAAGTATCGGCTGGAGGTATAGATCTTGCTCTTATTACTTGAAAGCAAGTAAGCCTACTCCAAGACGAGGAGCGGGTAAAAATGAAAATAAATGAACCGCCGGTAACTGTCACGAAAATATTTTAGTGTTCGCTTGACGCGCTTTGGCAAGCTCTAACAGATAACACGCAAATGCGGGTTGGTACGTCGTCAATATACCTCAGTTCGAACCTCGGTCAGGTTTTAAAAGCCAATTTTTTATAGAAAACCAAAGCCGAATTTTCACCCACAGTTGGGAAATGATTGAAGCTTTGCCGAACCAGAGGCGGTCTTACAAATAGAGTTATGCGGGGTATCCAGAGGGCGCCGTAATCCATTTTCTATTATCGGGTGGCAATTCCTCAAAGCTTGTTGTCACAATGAACGTTATAGCCGGTTTTCCTGATTATATTCCTGAATTAATCGCAGAAAACTGCGAGGGCGGTTGGGATTATTTTATAGGAGAAAGCCTGACTAAACACCTGCAGTTGAACTCCTAGTTGAGAGAGGTGCCAAAGCGGCGCTGAAATTAATAACCCAATGCTAATAAACGCTCAGAGGCGTCGCTTCTTTTCCATATTAAGCGTTTTGGTGCTGTTTCCCGCTAGAAAGGCGGAGCCTTGTTCTTGCAGCCCGTTTGGTTATAGGTTTTTGATTTTTTAGTAGGACCGTTCAATTACTTTAGCTCTTGCGTGTTACTAATCAACTCAATAGTGTTAACGAAATACTCACTAGCCGATTCGCTTAAAAAATGGCAAATAATGTTGGCTAATAAACAGTCATTTTGTTCGAAAAACCTTGTTACATTTTGTTTAACTATGGGAGACTGATTGCGTTAGTAGGACGTTGGCGGACTTAGTTCGTAACGGTAGACAATTCAGCATTATCCAAGAAAGCAAAAAAATAATAGAAAAAGGATACTGGCATGAAAACTACAACGCTACAAAACCGCTTATCCGCAGCAGCTGCCTTGGCTACTTTAATGGTAGTCGTCTTTTTAGTCTTCCAGCCGTATTTTTCTAACGTCAACGTGCTGTCTCAGTCATCAGACGCTAGGCTAAGCTCTGGTCAAGAAGACGGGGTCATTGCGCAGGTGGAGGGCATATTCACAACAAGTGCAAGACATGTATTCGACCGCGATTATTGGATTGCAAATATGCACAACATACGTAATCCTCGGTTTTAGTTGGTATTGCCGTGAATCTATTCAGCGGCTACACTTAACACTTAACACGTCGCCTCCAGCTGAGCTCAGTGTGGCGCGGCTATCCTCTTGCTATCTGCGTGCCCGACCCTTTTTCTACCTCTACCTCTACCTCTACCTCTACCTCTACCTCTACCTCTACCTCTACCTCTACCTCTACCTCTACTTACGTTTTTTCTAGGTTCGATTCGCCACTTTGAATACTGCCGCCTGAAATTGGGCCGCTCGTAGCCGCCTTGAGAATTAATTAGATCCGCTTTAGGAAACGCAAGTGCTTGGGCTTTGAAGGTATAGCGGTAAATTGCGCTAACTTGGAGTTGATGCAACACTGTGGGTTAAATAATCATTAATTTGAACTCTGGAGAGAATCATGCCGCTGCGCACCTTCATCGCATTAGCCTCGTTTTGTCTGCTCATGGTCTCCAAGCAAGCGCTTCCAGCGGCGGGCCCCTTAAGCATGTCGGAGCCAGAAACAGTGGGTATTTCCTCCCAGCGACTTGGCTTATTGGACAAAGTGCTTCGTGAGCACGTTGAAGAAGGCAAGGTCGCAGGTTTGGTTGCAGGCGTCGTTCGCCATGGCAAGCTGGTCTATTTAGAGGCAATGGGTTGGCAAGATATTGAGTTAGCGCAGCCGATGCGGAAGGATTCGATTTTTCAAATTCGTTCAATGAGTAAACCCATAACCGCCGTGGCCGTATTGCAGTTAGTTGACGAGGGAAAGCTTGCTTTGTCCGATCCGGTTTCTCGGTATATCCCGAGTTTTCAAAATCTAACAGTTTATGTTGACCCTGAGCAGCCGGAATCCTCAGCGACGCGCAAGCCTAATCGCGAACCCACTATTGAGGATCTACTGTTAAACACGGCAGGCCTTAGTCATCGTTTTAGCGCTTTATATCGCAGTAATGCTGTGCGCTCGCGTGCGGACAGTCTTGCTGTTTTATCGGATAAAGTTGCTGCAATCCCTTTGATCGGTGATCCTGGTGAGCAGTGGGTATACAGTATCTCAATCACAGTATTAGGCAGAGTTGTGGAGATAGTCTCCGGGCAACCGTTTGATGAGTATTTACGTAAGAAGGTGTTTGATCCTTTAGAAATGCCTGACACTGGTTTCTATGTTCCACCACTCAAGCAGGATCGACTTGCTCGAGCGTATCGGATACCAGATGGGACCCGTGGTCTTGCTCCATTGCCAGCAATGGATGTGCCTATAACTGAGAACCCGCCTTTGAAAGAAGGCGCCGCTGGCATAGTGTCTACGGTGCCAGAATATTTGCGGTTTCTGCAGGCTTTATTAAATGGCGGTGAGTTAAATGGTCATCGAGTATTAGAGGCAGAAGCGGTGTCAGCGATGACGGCTAACCAAATTGCACAAGAGCTAATGCCATTTGGCACCAACCCAGCCAACCCTATGTTGGATCGCGGCTGGGGCTATGGCTTAGCGGTAGTTACAGACGCTTCTAAAAGTGAATATGGTGTTAATAATGGTGAGTTTGGTTGGAGTGGGTCACTTGGCACATTCGCTTGGGCTGATCCGGTCACAGAGACCGCCGCGGTGATCATGCTGCAGGTTCAGCCGGCTGCCGCATTTTCTATTGCGTCCAAATTTAAGGCGCTTGTTTACCAAAGCCTTATTGACTGACTGGGGGTTTTATTTGTTGAAGCCATCTTTGTTCAAACCATCATTGCTGTGGCTCAATGTTGCTAAGAAACAACAGTTGCTAAGAAACAACAGTTGCTAAGAAACAACAGTTGCTAAGAAACAACAGTTGCTAAGAAACAACAGTTGCTAAGAAACAACAGTTGCTAAGAAACAACAGTTG
>Ga0208414_1000787_pt1 | contig 28152 bp, 19 predicted proteins | sample AntAceMetag02UKE_FD_184770 | JGI IMG/M metagenome (GOLD analysis project Ga0208414, IMG submission 184770) | Saline lake microbial communities from Ace Lake, Antarctica - Antarctic Ace Lake Metagenome 02UKE (SPAdes) (version 2) | ecosystem: Environmental > Aquatic > Non-marine Saline and... | reverse complement strand
ATTGGAGGCGCGGCCGGTTCGGCGGTGGGCCTTTTGTATCATGGCACCGCCATTCCTATGGCTGTAGTCTTGGTCACCTCCAGTATCATCGGCTAGACGATGCTGCGGGAAGTAGTGCGGGAGTCTACTGATAGGAAATTCCTTTGGAGCGCCTCGTTGGGGGAGGAGGTTTGCTCTTTCAAGTTAATAGGGCCTTCTACATAAAATTTTGTTCGTATTCGTTAATACGTTTCATAAGGGGTGTTTTCAATTGCGAGTGCAAAGGTAGCTAACAAATTGTGGCATACAGTAGATTTTTATAAAGATTCATAAAATTTTATAAAAATAGTTTCGTCTCTACCAATAAATATAGATGTTTCAGAATAGAATTGGCTCTTTCTTAAATGAAATGTATATTCTTGAATTTAGTAGATCACTCGCTAGTTTTAAACTTAAAATCTTTCAAAGTCGCCTCAGTCTTATTTAATGCCTTTTTAAGGGCTGCACCCGAGCTAAATGTGGCTTGCTTTACGTATCTTGTCTCAACAGATAAGTCAAATGACGCATCTTTAAAGCACCAAGGTTCTATAATTAACCTATCTTCTACGTTCTTGCTTACATAATAAGTTTCGTCATTAATGCTGTTATTAATTTCCAATTTTCGCCCATTTTCCGGCACTTGGTCCTTGCACAGAATTAGCGAGAGACGATCACAGAACTTCATTATTTGATAATATTCATTCAGTTGTTGCTCGGTAATGCCAAAGACCTTTACTTTCTCCCTTCTAAACTTCTTTCCGCCCTGTAAAAAGGCTTCCATCTCCTTTCCTGCTTCCTCTTTGTTATAAAGAAAATCCAGATGACAAGATATTAAGAGGGCTATCCATCTCGATTTATTCGTTGCTAGCTTCATCAAGCCTTTTGCTCGTTTTATTACTTTGCTCTGTGGTTCCGGCTTACTCAAGGTAAAATCCATTGGTAAACCTGCATCTGATAAACAGGATTGCATGGCTAGGTCAGCCTGCACATCATCATGCTCAACAATAGCGGTTAAAGTTTCTAACCATTGTTTAGGTCTATATTTTGGATGTATCTGTGCTGCAATTCTACCCGCCAATAGGCCATGGGCGTACTGTGAAATAATTTCCCAGCCTTTGTTTGTAGTATTTACTATCATTGATTTTCTTTAATACAGTTTAAAATTATTCTATCTAAAAATAGAATTTGTTTGTAAGCGTCCGACCGGGGACCTCGAGGTTGGATTTGCCGGTGCTGAATAAATGATCCAAAACGTCACCAATTGGATTTCCCAATGGTAACGTTTTCTATTTCAACTCGTCGTAGCGGGCGCCGTCGCGGTCGGCACTGCCCCCGTCGGCGGGGTCCAGTTGCGGGGCAGCAGCGGGGCCAGGTCGTCCTGATTGGTCATAGTCGGCAAGCGGGAGAGCACGTCGCGCAGGTAGGCGAGCGGGTCCTTGCCATGGCGACGGCACGATTGGATGAGCGAGTAAATGATCGCCGAGCGTTGGCCGGCATCGGGGTGACCGATAAAAAGCCAGTTTTTCGCGCCGAGCTTGGTCGGGCGGATGGCGTTTTCCATGAGGTTGGTGTCCAGGCGGGTGCGGCCGTGGCGCAGGTGGGCGATCAAGGATTCCCATTGGTTGAGCAGGTAGCCGCAGGCTTGGCCGAGCTGGGATTTGGGCAGGGCGAGTTCGCGCAGGCGCAGTGCTGTGCGACGCAGCAACTTCAGGCTGAGCGTCCAATGGCCGGTGCGCAGCGCCGAGCGCAGGCGCGGGCCGTTGAGTCCGGCTTGGGTCCAATCTCGTTCGTCGAGGTAGAGTCGGCCGATCAGTTTGAGCACAAACCCGGCGCGCTGCGGCGCTTCGCCGAGCGCGTCATGAAACATGCGCCGGGCGTGCGCCCAGCAGCCGAGTCGCTCGACCTCGGTCCGAGTGCGCGCATAGCTGTCGTAGGCTTCGTAACCGTCGGCGTGGAGCAATCCGACGTAGTTATCGCCAAGCAATTGGGTCAACTCGGCATGCCGCCGCGACCGTCGCCACTGGAACACGATGTCATGGCCCGGAGCGGTCGCGCCCCAGAAATAGCCTTGCTCGGTTTCGCCTTTTTTCTGCCCGGGGTCGTGGTAACGGATCGGTGTTTCGTCGACTTGCACGTAACCGTCGGCGAGCAGGTCGGTGAGCATGCGTTTGTAGATCGGTTCGGTCAGATCGGCGACTTGGCGCATCCACTCCGCCATGCTTTGGCGGGGCAGTTGCGCACCCCAGCGCTGCGACATCTGTTCGAGACGAAAAAGAGGCTGGTGATCGAGATACTTGCTCACCGCGATCCACGCGAGCAGACCGGCCGAGGCGTAACCGCCGACCACCGGCCGCGCCAAAGCGGGGGCGATCACCGGCGGATGGCTCGGGTCGTCCTTGCGCCGAAACTTCGGGCGCACGAACTCACGTTTGAACAAACGCGGCGCAACCACATCGACTTCAAAGGTCCGCTGCTCGGAGATCTTTTCGTAGGCCTCGGGATCGGCCTGCACCTCGGCGGGCACGATCACCACGGTCTCCTGCACGGGCAGTTTGGCGAAGGCCTCAGCCGGGGGGAGTCGCGGGGCGCGGGCTGGTTGCCGCTCGGGGCTGACCGGTTTGGTCGGCGCTTGCGCCTGGGCGAGTTTTTCGAGTTCGCCGAGGTGGAGCAGCAGTTGCGCCCGGTCCAATCGCTCGCCCTGGCCGCCGCCGAAGAGTTTGCGCCGGAGCCATTCGATCTGCGTGCGCAGCACCACGTTCTCCTGTTCGAGCGCGAGGTAAGCGGCGGGCAGTTCGGTGAGGGGTGGCATGCGTGGACATAATTTATTTATTCCGTTGATAGTCAACGATTATTGTCTTTCATACCATGCTTTTTTCACGCCGTCCTTCAGGTCGATCCCTGCCAGTATCATCGTGAGCGCCTCGGGGGTCAGGCTCAGCTTGGTCGCGTCGGAACCGACGGGCCAACTGAAGCGGCCTTTCTCCAGGCGTTTGGCCAGAACCCAGACTCCCGTGCCGTCCCAATACAACAACTTGAGCCGGTCGCGGTTTTTGTTGGTGAAGGCAAAGACGGCACCGCTGCGGGGATCCTCCCGCAGCCGCTCGCTCGCCACCGCCCACAGCCCGTTGAACTGCTTACGCATGTCGACCGGGTCGACCGCGAGGTAGATTTTGAAACCGGCGGGAAAGGCGAGCATCGCTTCAGCTCCTCAATCCCCGGATCAGTGTAAGTAAGGTCGTCGGGTCGATCCCGCGCACGATCATCCCGTCGGGCAGGACCACCTCCAGCGGCGGCGACTGGTTCGCTCCACTCACTCGAACCTCAGCAAATCGCAGTCGCACTGGCGGTGCCGACGCCGCGGGGGCCGAGCGGCCCGCCGACGCACCTCCCTCGCGCCGACTCTGCCCCAACCACGCCACCAGCGTATGGTAGTTGACGCCCTCGCGTCTCGCGTAGGCCTTTTGGGTCAGACCGCATCCGGCGTAGCCCGCCAGCACCTCCGTGCGCCGGGTGACACCGGCGAGGCGTCGCCCACGGGTGTCTTGTTTGTGTTCAAGGTCCAGAACCTCGGTCGTGTTTGTTGCCATCCCACCACACTACCCGAATATCTCGAACCCGGGAAGTGGGTCCCCGGTCGGACGCTTACCAACTAAGGCCGCCATCGGTCCCAACCCGCGTTCCATGCCACACGACGGCGGCCTCAAACCCACCGGCGTTTTTTTACGAAATCACGAGGTGGTTTTCAAACCGCCCGAAGAAGATGAGTTTCATCCCGCCGCTGACAATGCCTCCGGTGCACGGTACACCGTTGACCCTAGCGCCGTTTTTATGTCCCGGAAGTTCAAGTTCTACTTGCCAGCGGCGCAGCAGATAAAGTTCCTGCAATGGCAGTGTCTGGATAGCGCTGACATTCATCCAGCAGGGGTGTCACGACTGCGATAGGCATTGGTGCCGTGCGGAAGCTATGCTCTAGCGACACTCACAGCCTTTGCGCGGCAACAGGCTGATCTATTGCCGATTGCAAAAGAACAATCTGCGAGCAGTTGTCCCGCTCTCCTTTGTTCACCTACCCAATCAACTGGCGCGCCAGTGGCGCTTCACTGTCTGAGCCTTCGACGAAGAAAAGACAAACTTCACCAAAGGACCGGGAAGCAGATGGTCGTTGACCAGCGCACTGAATCACCGTAGACGACTCTGCGTTGCAGCTGTTGTCCGAGAAACGCGCCCAACGCCACCCATGGGATGAAAGTCAAATAAGAAAACGCTATCCAGACCTGAGGTAAAATGCTAAGTCTCGTGACTGGACAGGGCTGAATTGTCTAAATGATTGACTGTTTCATTTCTGGGTAAATCCGTCTCCATTCTGAATGAATTCGATCCGATTCCCGAAAGGATCATTCGTGAAGAATCGATGCCGGGTAGAAAGAGCTGAATCCCAAGTGACCGAATACTCCTCTTCATTCAACCGACGCGCCAATCCATCCAGATCTTCAATGCAAAAAGCAGGGTGCGCTTTCTTTTGCGGTGAAAAATCTTTTTCGACACCGAGGTGGACAATAACGGTTCCCGCACGGAACCAGCAGCCTCCACGGCTCGCCAGCGGTTCGGGCTTGTCGTCCTCTCGCATGCCAAGCACTCGACCAAAGAAATTACGGGCTTCGTCTTCCTTACCAGGAGGCATTGCAAGTTGGATGTGGTCAAGGGAAGCAATGTTCATTTTAATCCATCGTTAAAGTAAGGCAAAAGGGCCTGTCAAGACGGGGTGAATCCGCCGCAACGCACGGCTGGCCCAAATCGCCTGCACTGACCCAATAGATACTGTATTTTTTCGTCGGAGCATCATCATGATGGGGGTCTCCACGTTTTACTGTGGGTAGGGTGGAATCAAATATTTCGGAAGCAGCTATAGTAGAGGCAGAAGCGTTAGTTTCTACAATAAATGACTCCACCTGCCCCGATTTCTTATTAGCTGCTATCTGTTAACTGGTTACGGAATTTTTCATCAAAATCACCCACACTATTCCGTGAAGACCCCAAAGCCGAGAGCGCTCAAGAATAGACCGATCCAGATTAGGACTTTTATCCGTGCGTTCAATTTCTCCCATCGTTTCATTGGGGTTAGAGAGTGGAGCAACTGGTTTCAGCGAATGCCCCGGCAGACGGCCTCCGCGAGCTCCCGTCCCGATTGCCGCCGATCGTGTTGCTGGGAGGAGATGGTCCCCAGCTTCAGATAATATGAACGGAACAGCGAGAATGTCCGCAATGATTACTCCTATGAAGTTCGGCGCGACGTGTTGAGCACGGGCAGATTGATTGGCGGCCTAATAGATTCCCCTTCAAACTAAAATGAAGACTACACGCGTTTATTGAGCTCGGTATTGAAGGCCTTCATCCATGCAGAGCATTCGCGCTTAAATCGGCAGCAATATAAATTGTCATCAATGACGAGCGCTTCTTCTACGTAGGTCGCTCCTGAGAATTCTGCATCCAAACGACAACGAGGAATAGTAGTAACACGACGCCCGCGAATCACATCTGCAGCTGCCAAGATTTCAATAGCATGGCAGATCGATGCAACGGGTTTCCGTTTGGCGAAGAAATCTTTTATTATATTTAGAAGGTGTTCGTCGTACCGAAGAAATTCCGGAGCCCGTCCGCCCGGAAGTACGAGTCCGATGTAGTCGTCTGGATTGACATCGCGGAAGGCGATTTCCGAATCCAGTTTGTATCCAGGCGTTTCAATAGTTACATCCCAGTCTTTGTCGTGATGATGCTGAACGAGATTATAGGTGCGTTTTTCTGGCGCAGCTATTACGACTTCATGGTCTTCGCCCAGTCGGTAGAGCGGGACCATCGTATCAATAACTTCTGCGCCGTCGCCGATTACAAGTAATACTTTTGACATAATAATTATTGGTTCCTTTGAGGCGTCAAGGTTGATTGATTGTGCTGATACCGTCAAACACAAACGTTTTAGGCGGGTAAGATTGTAAGGGTGAGTCGAGCATCTGCCAGAGTTCTTAGCGGTTTCGCCGAAAATCGGCGGGAGTGGTTCCAGTGGCCGTTCGGAACATACGAGTTAGATATTGGGGAGATTTGAATCCGCTCTCTTGGGCGATCCACTTAATGGGTAGGTCTGTCTCGGAAAGTAGTTCTTTAGCTCGCTCGATTCGGACTCGATGAATTTCTTCATGCATCGTATGGCGAAGGACATTTTTGAAGCGAATTTCGAGAGAGGTCCTAGAGATGCCCATGTGCTGGATAACGTCTATGACATCAATTCCGCGACGTGCATTGGCTCGAATGTAGCCAGCTGCTTGAATGACTGCTTGATCGTCGGTGGCTAATGCGTCGGATGAAGCGCGGACGACTAGTCCTTTCGGGGGGACGCTCGGTCCGAGTTTAGGCTGAATTCCCGATCGCATCCATTCTTCCAGAAATTGCGCGGCGCGGTATCCGGTTTCTTCAGTATGGGTCTTAATACTTGAAAGTTTCGGAACGCTAAGATCGCAGAGGAATTCGTCATTATCCACCCCAAGAACTCCTACCTCGTCCGGCACCTGTACCTGTGCCCGTTGGCAGGCATCTAAGACTAGGAATCCTAGATCGTCATTCGCCGTCATGATTCCGACGGGTTTGGGGAGTTTTGAGATCCATTTGGCAAGTTGTTGTTGATCCGGCTCCCAACTTCTATTTTGTTGTGAGGCACGAGCATTGGAGTAGACATCACATGAAAATCCTTCGCCCTCAACAATACTCCTGAAACATTCGCCGCGGGTATGAAACCCTTTGAGGTCGTCCCGCGCAAATGCGCAGAATCCAAAATGCTGATACCCTCGTTCGAGTAGGTGCTGGGCTCCGATCTTGGCGATCTCCGAGTTGTCTGATCCAATAAATGGAATATTGAGATCAGGGAGTGATCCACGTAGGTTGATCGTTGGGACGTTCGCAGCAAGGATGACCTCTGCGAGTTGATGATTTTCAATGCGGGCTATAATCCCGTCCCCTTTCCAGGAGTGCAGCCAAGGTGGGGGGGCGTCGCCCAAGCCCTGTGGCTGAAAATAAGTAGTCCACGAACGTTGCTCTTGATTGAATCGCGAAATACCACGGAGTAAACCGCGCCCATAGGCGCGCGACGTTTCAATGAGGATGGCGACTTTTTTCATCTTTTATGGGGATTGGGTGGAAAATACGACAACTTATTTATCAAAATTTATCATCTAAAGCTATTGATCGAGGCAAGGTAAATGGTACATAAATCTCTTAAATGTCTTTTCGATGCTGCATTCCAAGTTAGAATTCTAGTTTTAAATGATTGAACACTATAATAGCCTATTGAAAGGCGGTGAAGTGAGTCGTGGCGATCCCGGATCCAGTGAGGATCGCGTTGTTGGCGTGATCGGGCTGGGACTGCTCGGCAGCGCGTTGGTGGAGCGTCTCATTGAACACGGCTTCGTTGTGCATGGTTACGATAAGCGTAATGGGAATACGACTATGGCCAATTTATTGGAAAGCACTAGAGCCGTATTCGAAAGGTGTTCAACAGTGATTTTCAGTCTCCCAGAAAGTCGCGATGTCGCGGATGTTCTAGAAGAAGTTAGTGATGTTATGGAGCCAAATCGTCATACGATTGTCGACACAACTACGGGCGATCCAGACGAAATGCAGCAGTTCTACGAACTGTTAAAAAAGCGAAAAATTGGATACATCGAGGCAAATATCGCTGGCTCGAGCGAAGCGGCGAGGAATGGAGATACGCCTTTGTTTCTCGGAGGTGAGAAACATGATATTGAGACCCATCGGTTTCTTTTCAGTGCCATGTCGAAAACTTCGTTCAATATGGGCGAAGCGGGAGAAGCATCAAAATTTAAACTGGTTCATAATTTATTGTTAGGTCTTAATAGAGCAGTATTTGCGGAGGCTTTGTCGTTTGGCGAGGCTCTTGGATTTGATCGTCGGGAAACGCTGAACGTACTTTTAAAAACACCTGCTTCCTCCTATGTGATGGTGACAAAAGGAGAGCGTATGGTTGAGTCGAACTTCAAGTCGCCACAAGCAAGACTTTCACAGCATTTCAAAGATGTCCGACTGATATTGGATTATGCTAAACGAAGCGGTGCTCGGACGCCCTTTAGCGAAATACACTGCAGTTTGCTCGGTGAATTGGAATCCATGGGATATGGCGATTGCGACAACAGCGCGATCTTAGTAGCCTTGTCAAAACAACAAATAAACTCTTAGTGCGAATTTAGGTAACAAAAAATTTCAATATGAACGGTTTACATATTTTAGATGCGTTAGTCATTGTGTTTTATCTGCTAGGAGTCACGGCGTTAGGCGTTTGGGCCGGTCGCAAGGTTAAGGGAACGGGTGATTTCTTCATGCCTCGTCGATTTGGAAAAGGCATGATGATGATGCACGCGTTCGGCACGGGGACAGCGTCGGATCAGGCGGTAATCGTGGCTTCCAGCACTTTTAAAAACGGCTTGTCCGGTATTTGGTATCAATGGCTTTGGCTGTTTAATACGCCGTTTTATTGGCTAATCGCTCCTATTTTTCGCCGACTGCGAGCTGTGACGACGGCGGATGTCTATAGTCTGAGATTCGGTCCTAGTGTTGCGGTTCTTTTTTCGATTGTCGGGATTCTAGGATTGTCGGTTAAGATTGGGCTCATGCTTAAGGGGGCAGGGGCCCTGATAGAATCGGGGACGAATGGGGCGTTTTCGGCTGAATTGACGATGCCGATTGTCGCAGTGCTTTTCGTGATTTACGGCATTGCTGGGGGACTTGGAGCGGCAATTATCACAGATTATATTCAAGGAATTCTAACGGTAATATTTTCGTTCATTCTATTGCCCTCGGTTTTAATCGCTGTTGGCGGACTCTCCAGTATTCGCGAGACGATCAACGATCCTCAGATCCTGTCTCTAGTTGCTCCAGACAATATTAACGCTCTCTTTATTGCAAGCTTCGCTTTACTTTCGCTTATAGGGATCGTCGCGCAGCCATTCATAATGGGAGTTTGTTCTGCAGGGCGAACGGAGTTCGATGGGCGTTTTGGATTCGTCGTTGGAAATTTGATAAAGCGTGTTTGCACAGCTGCCTGGGCAGTGACTGGGATCGGGGCGCTCGCTTACTATCTGCAAAGCGGCGTCGCGATTGAGAGTATTAATCCAGACAAAGTTTACGGAGCGATGGCACATACTTTCTTGCCAGCGCTAATGCCTGGTTTATTGGGACTGTTCATCGCCGCGTTGCTCGCAGGTGTGATGAGTTCCTGCGATTCCTTTATGATTTCCGCGTCCGGATTGTTTACGGAGAATCTCTATAAGCCCTATGTCTTGGGAAAGAGTGAAAAGCACTACATGATGGTGGGGCGTATCGTCGCTCTACTAATTGTTCTCGGAGGCGTGCTTACGGCTTATTTAATGCCCAATGTCGTGTCGGGACTGAAGCTGTGGCTGAAAATCGCTCCGATGCTTGGAATCGCATTTTGGTTCGGACTTTTCTGGCGCCGCTTTAATGCGACGGGTGCCTGGGCAAGTACGCTAGGGGGATTCGCTGGATGGTGGGCTCTTTCTAAAACCGAGCTTTCCGAGCCGATTCAAATTCTTTCTTATCTCTTTTTCGCTGCCGTTGCTGGAGTCGTTGCAAGCCTCGTTTCGTCGCGTCCGGAAAAGGAGAAAATCGACCGATTTCATGCGTTGATCCGCACGCCAGTCAGTCCGGGTGAGATCCTTCAGGAGCCGTGCCATCTTCCCTTGGGGATGGCACCGGCAGTTCGCGCACATTTCTTTACCGGCACGGATTTCGAGTTTCCGAAGCCTTCGAAGGAATCGATCGTCGGTTTCGCTTTATGCTGCGGTGCGGTGGTCGCGATGATCTATTCGTTTATTTGGATAATGTCTTAGGCGGTGTTTTGATTGTTCTTTATAATTGAAATTATTTCACAGGCATCCCACGGAGTGATTGAGAAATAGGTTGGAGTTGGCCAAGTTCACCAAGCCGGTCAACGGTCGGGTGAAAAAATAACCCAAAAGAGAATATTCCCAGCCACCGGGAACAATACCATCTAGACCAACTTTGCAATCTCATCAGTGGGAATCTGGTGTCTAAACTCGCGCGTGAAACCGGAGGTTGATACCAAGGTGAGCACTTTCAGCGCATGGAGCCAGGCGGTGGCGATACGCTGCGCCGAGCTCACCCACGCAATCGGACTCAATGATGTGTGCGATACGCTGCGTCACCATGGCTGGCTGGTTCGGATTGTTGGGGCAACCGCGCTGAACCGCAACGGGCAGACCTATGCGGGCAAACATCGCGATGCGGTCATGGCCGAAAAGTTGTTCCTGTGCGTGCTTGGGGCACCTACAAAACCTGCAACTGTGCTTCGGATATGGAGGAACGGGCCGCAGGCTGATGCGTCGTTTCAAGCGCACCATCCACGTGGTCGACTCCACCACCATTAAATGGTTGGCCTCGCGCGTCGACTGGGCTCGGTATCGTCGTCGCAAAGCCACCGCCAAGTGCCATCTCCAAGCCTGTTGCCGCCGCTTCGCCATCGGGGCCGACACTGCCCGCCGTATTTAAGGCCCGGGACCACACCGCAAAGTCTACTACGCGGGCATCAGCGCCGGGGCCCGATCGTTTCGAACGTGTCTATGTCGATTTCGTGCACCTCTTTGAGCTTGTGGGTGCGCGGGGTAAGTTGGATCACGCGCAGTGAAGGATCTCGGTGCTCGCCGTTAATTGCGCACCCTTCTGCCTCCACCCACGCGTCACTCAATCTCCCAGTGTGTCGCCTGCGCGCCACCTCGATTAGTCCCGGAGGTTATCTTGCCGTGTAGTTTAATTGATGATACGAGGCGACAACGTTCAAGTTGCACGCTTACGTTAAATAAGACAAGTAAATTGCTAGATTCTCCTATCTAAGGCAGTTGCACGGAAGCATCTTGCCGTGCTTTTTCATTGTTCGTTTCCCATATCTTTACCCCCTTTACCCTTTAAGAATAGTCATCAAATAAAACTTTTTAGCAAAAAGCGCTAAGTAAGGTCTGTGTGCTTATAAGTGTTAAATAGAAAATCATTATGAAACTCATTTCAATAATCTTCGTGCTACCGCTTTTGTTTGCGCTTACTGGATTGGCCCAATCTCATGCAGAGGACGGACCGGAAATTGCATTCAAGCTTCAACCGACAGGACTGGAGATTACGATAGGGGGAAAGTCTTTCGCGTCGTATTTCACGCCCACCAAGAGAATCCCAAGACCCTATTTTGCGAATGTTAAGACACCTTCGGGAATTCAGGTAACTCGAAATCATCCACCGATCGAAGGTAAGGACTCAATGGACCACGATACCTACCATCCTGGTATTTGGATGACGTATGCGGGTATCAATGGAAACGATTATTGGCGCTTGAAAAAACGGGTAGAGCACGAGCGCTATCTCGGAAAACCAGAGGGAGGAGCTGGAAAAGGCTCTTTCACGGTGAGCAATTTCTTTCTTGATTCGGAAGACTCGAGCGGGCGCCGTATTGCCCAAGAAATTACAAAATATACAATTGTCGCCCGCGGTGATTACACGCTATTGATTTCCGAGACCGAGATTTTTTCGGATGCGAGCGATATTGTGTTTGGCGATGATCAGGAGTATGGGCTCGGCATCCGGGTGCAGACCATGATTGAGGAACGCTACAACGGCCAGATTGTAAATGCGGAGGGACGCAAGGGTGAGGAAGGGACTTATGGAAGATCTACGCCTTGGTGCGATTACAGCGGCGTTTTAGATGGCAAGTTCATCGGCATAAACGTGATGACGGATCCTTTGAATTTCCGCCCGAGTTGGTTTCACTCGCGAGACTATGGATTGATCGCGGCGAATCCCTTCGGCCGCGAGAAAGTGGGCGGAGGCACGGAGAGCAACCTTTTGGTTAAGAAAGGCGAAAAGCTCGCTCTGGGATTCGGTCTGGCGATCTATTCAGGAGACAGCGAAGCGAATATCGACCGCGACGCGATGTATCAGGATTACCTGAGTGTGATTCGTGGCGAATAGCATTTCTTTGTAAGGTGTAAACAAGGACAGATAATGAAATTTATATTTAATGTAATAGTATTCATGATAGGGTTTGCTGATGTACAAGCGGCGCCGGCAATCAACTTCGTCGAGACATCGAATTCGATCGATATAACGATAGATGGATCTCCTTTTACGAGCTACCTTTTTGGAGATGGGCTTTCTAAGCCGGGTTTTGCGCCTGTACGATCTCCTTCTGGAATTGTGATGACGCGGCGGTATCCGCTGACAGAAATTCCGGGAGGTAGCTATGACCACTTCCACCACACGGGTCTTTTCTTTGCGGTGGACTATGTAAATGGCGTTCAATTCTGGAACAACCAAGGAGTAGCCTATCGGATTAAGCATCTTGAGTCGCGTACTGAATCAGGACGCGATGGCAGTGGTTCGATGCTAACCCGAAGTCAATGGATTGATGAGTCCGATCTGGCCCTTCTCGAGGAGAAAAGAGAAATGACGTTTATTGTCGGGAAGCATGAAGGGGAGTACGCGATCGATTTCAGCATCGATCTTACTGCCCTGGTCGATCAAGTCGTGTTTGAAGATACCGAGGAGGGAATGTTCGCGATACGGTTAACCGATTGGCTTCGCGAACCAGAAGACGGGCAGGGCGTTCGACCTGGAAAGAAATTACCGGAAGAGTCAATCGCAGGAACCGGAAGGTATTTCAGTTCCAATGGCGATGAGACTGCCGATGGCGTGTGGGGGAAACGAGCGAGCTGGGTGGCCATTCAAGGCATCCGACATGGAAAGGTGGTAGGAGTGGCGATTCTTAATCACCCTGAGAGCCTCAACTACCCTACTTACTGGCATGCTCGAGACTATGGGTTGTTCACGGCGAATCCCTTGGGACAAGGTGACTTTCAGAGACAAGATGATTTTAAGAAGAACGATCCGCTCTATTTACGTTTGAAGTTGAGAAAAGGAGAGAGCTCGCATTTCCGCTTTAAAGTAATTGTATTCGAAGGAATCCGAACACAGGAGCAGGTCGAAATGCGCTTCAAGGAGTTTGCCCAATGATGAAATGGTGCCAAAGCATTATGGGTGTAGCTGCATTTGTAGCAACATTATCAATACAAATTGAGACCTCAGCCGAAACGTCTCGAGAGGTCGCATTCATCTCGTCTGACAACAAAATCGATGTGACGATTGGGGGTGTTCCCTTCACAAGCTACGTTTACGGGGATGAACTTTCGAAACCTTTTCTTGTTCCTGTCCGCTCTCCCAAGGGGACGGAATTGACTCGACGTTATCCTTTGACCGCGATTCCGGGAGGTAGCGAGGACCACTTGCACCACATGGGGATTTTCTTTGCGGTGGATAAAGTGAATGGCGTCAATTTCTGGAATAACACGGATGTCGCTTTTCAGATAAAACACATCGCGACTGATAATGTATCAAATGGCGATGGTAGCGGTTCGCTTGCAACGCGAAGCCAGTGGATTGACGCGTCAAAGGTTGCGCTTCTGGAAGAGCGAAGAGTAATGACCTTTTCTGCGGGCGAGCACGAAGGCGAGTATGCGATCGATTTTAGTATCGATCTCACCGCGCTGGTTGATCAGGTCGTTTTCGAGGATATTGAAGAAGGAATGTTCGCGATTCGGTATACGGATTGGCTGCGCGAACCGGACGAGGGAGAGGGTGTTCGGCCCGGTCACCCTCTCCCGAAGGAGTCGATCGCAGGGACGGGACGGTATTTCAGTTCCAATGGAGATGAGACGGCTGATGGCGTGTGGGGGAAACGCGCGCGTTGGGTAGCGATCCAAGGGGTTCGTGAGGGTGAAGTTGTTGGAGTGGCCATTCTCAATCATCCAGCTAGCTTCAACTATCCGACTTACTGGCACGCTCGCGACTATGGATTATTTTCGGCGAATCCTTTGGCTCAGGGCGATTTTCAGAGACAGGATGACTTTGAGAAAAACGATCCTGTCTACCTGAATCATACATTGAAAAAGGGCGAGCGTTCTCATTTTCGGTTCAAGGTGATCCTTTTTGACGGCACTCGCACTCAGAATCAGATCGAAAAGCGATTTAGGAATTTTGCCAAATGAAGAAGTCTCGCAAATATATTTTAGGAACGGCTGCAGTTGTTGCGCTGTTTTCAATACTGATCGGCTGCTCATCTAGTAGCTCCCGAGATGTAGCCTTCGTTGCATCTGGAAATCGAATCGATGTGAAAATAGGAGGTGATATCGTAACTACCTATGTTTTCGGGGACGAGCGATCCAAGCCATCCTTCGTGCCGGTACGCAGCGCATCAGGAATCGAGCTAACAAGGAGATATCCTTTGACGGAATTGGAAGGGGGCAGTGACGACGAACCTCACCACGTCGGTATTTACTTCGCGGCGGATCAAGTGAATGGGAGCAAATTTTGGAACAACACGTCTGTGTCACCACAAATCAAACACGTATCCACGGATTCGATGAAAGGCGGAAAGGGTTCCGGCACTTTGAAAACGACCGCCGAGTGGATTAATGAAAGTGGACAGGTCCTTCTCATTGAAAAAAAATCGGTGACCTTCATTGCGGGTAAAAATGATTCTGAATACGAGATCGATTTCGACGTGGAGCTAATTGCTGACGAGGATGTGGTTCATTTCGAGGACATTGAGGAAGGGGTGCTTGCGTTTCGTTGGTCGGACTACTTGCGTGAGGCCGAGGGCGGAAATTATCCTCAGCCAGGTAAGCCCCTCCCCGAAGAATCGGTCAAAGGAACAGGAATGTACTTCAGTTCTAACGGCGACGAAAGAGCTGAGAATATTTGGGGAAAGAGAGCGCGTTGGGTGGCTCTGCAGGGAGTGCGGAACCAGAAAGTTGTGGGTGCGGCAATGTTGAACCATCCCGACAGTATTAATTATCCTACGTTTTGGCACGTGAGAGCATACGGGCTGATGTCAGGCAACCCTTTAGGGCAGGGCGATTTTCTCAGACAAAACCCCTATCAGAAAAACCCTGTGCTCTGGTTGAGGAAGACATTGCACGAAAACGAGAAAATCCATTTCCGTTTCAAGATCATCGTATTCGAAGGTCTGAAAACTCAAGAGCAGATCGAAAGTAAATTCCAGGAATTTGTTAAATCAGACAAATAAATTGGCAGATTCTGTCATTTATCGGGATTGAGCACACGATTTCAGCGAGTAATCATAAGCCTAACGTCGAGTAACCTGCCCCGTTTGGCGAAACTACGATTTGTATCTCTCCCTCTCTAGTATTTCTAGAACCCTAACCGAAAACGTAAAAGCACCAAAAACGTTTTTTTAAACACACTTATTCTGCACTTCGTAAATAGAATTATTTGCTTCCTCAAAATTGCGACCGGAAATTTCCGGGAACCTTCAAGCATAAAAAAAACAACTCAAAACAACTAAAAAACTATAAGCTAATGTCTGCTAAAAAATTTATATACTTTACCCCACATGTATTTTCTAGGGGCATATTTGCGTGTTTATTCACGCTTGCAATAGGGATATCCGTCCCTTCACTCTCTGCTCAATCGGACAGGGGGACGATTACTGGAAAGGTAATTAATGAAACGACGGGACTCCCATTGGAGGGAGCTGCAGTGTCGTCGCTGAATGGTGGATCCCTTAAAACAACGACAACAGGTGCAGATGGAAGTTATCGTATGGTGAACGTTCCTTCGGGTTCCAATACGGTGATTGTGAGTTACACGGGTCTCGATGCGAGCAGTGTTTCGGTTAATGTAAGTCCTGGGTCAACGGCTGTAGCGAATGTCAGTCTGACGTCGCAGGTTTATTTGTTGGACTCATTTCAAGTGTCCACGGTGCGAGAGGATCAGGCCGCGGCCATCAATGCTCAGCGCAATGCGCCGAACGTTAAAAATGTACTTGCAACTAATGCGTTTGGGAACGTTGGAGAAAGCAATCTTGGAAACCTACTAATAAAGCTTCCCGGGGTGACGCCGAACCGCGATGAAGGGGATATTCATAAGATTTCCATTCGCGGCATTAATCCAAACCTTAATTCAGTTTCCGTAGACGGCACTTTGCTCGCGGGAGCGACGACTCGTGGCGATTCTCGTGCATTCGAAATAGACAAAGTTTCGAGTAACGCGATTAAGTCAATTGAAGTCATTAAGGCGCCAACCCCGGACATGGACGCGGATTCGATTGGCGGCAAAGTTAATCTAATCACGAAAGACGGTTTTGAAGCGGGGAAGCGAGAAATCAGCTATACTCTCGGAACGAATAATTTTGTTGAACTGTACAGCAAGACAAAGACAGGAGCTATCCTGAATTCGAATACAGAAGGACCCAACGGAACGATTAAGCGAGTTCGGACCCATCCTTCAGCAAGTATGGTTTATTCCGATATTTTCGGCGCGAATGACAACATTGCTCTCGTCGTGACAGGAAGCTTTAACCGGAGCTTTTCACCTCGGACTGCCTTTCGCGCGAGCTATTTCGATGAGGGGCCGGTAACGACCTTTGGAGGCGGCACGATTGAAGGAGGCAAGCCGCTAAGGAATTTCCAACATTCGGAAGATGACATCCTCTTGGATCGCATTGGTCTAAGCGGAAAGCTGACATTCAAGACGGGCGAAAATAGCAAATTTTTTATCAGTGCCATGTATAATGATTTCACCGATATCATGACACAGCACAAACTCCGCGTTTTCCTGAGAAACGAAACACTCGATGCGGCAAATCCTTTTAAAGAAAGCGATGATGGAAAAGTATACTCCGTCATGGATGAAACCGTTACCGAATTCACCAACGGCGAGATGGAATATGAAATGGAGTCTCGCGAGCGTACGGTTACTACAGGCATGATCCAGGTTGGCGGGGAAAATAATTTCGGACCTTGGGAAATCGACTACGATGTCGCAAGATCCGCCTCAAAAGGAACGGAGAAGCGAGAGGATCTTGTTCTGCGTGTAAAAGGAGTCGGATATCGTCTCGACAGTACTTACGATAATTATTTCCCGCGTATAACACAGACTTCAGGTCCGGATGTAGGAAACTACGACAATGCATATGTTGATGGCATGGACGAAAGGGATCTGAAAGCATGGGATGATGTGACTGCCGGCCAATTGAACGTAAAACGCAATTTGGATACAGAACTTCCAATGTTCGTGAAGGCGGGCGTTCGATACCGTAGCCAGGAGAAACGTCAGGATCGCCGCCGCCCACGTTGGGTTTACGTTGGACCTGATGGAATAGCGGGACCGAATCAATTTGGCGTCAGCGATGACGGTCTTCAACGTTTTGCGGACGATGGACGGCGTGAGGCTCCAGTTGAAGGGCGTTATGCACGTCCGCTATGGCCTGATTGGTTAGCGATCCATGATGAGCGTCGCGAACGTCCTGAATTGTTTTATTTAGACCCGGATCGAGTAATTGCCCAAGACCGGGCAAACGATCGCACCGCAAAAGAGGATATTTACTCTGTCTATCTGATGAGTGAAATTAAGAAGGACAAATTCTCTGCTTTGTATGGAGTTCGATTTGAAGATACCAGGACGTCAGGTATCAGTCCTTTACGTGACCGCACCGCTAATACAGCTGATGAGGAATGGGCAAAAACGACCACTTCGAGTGGAGGCTATTCTGACACCTTCCCCGGATTGCATCTTAAGTACGAGGCAAATGATCAACTTACACTACGAGCGAGTGCCTCAACCAGTATTGGGCGTCCCAACTTCGATCGGTTGATTCCGGGAACCGATATCGACGATATCGATCAAACTATTAGAATCAACAATCCGGACTTAAAGCCCATGTATTCGGACAACATTGACTTGAGTGCCGAGTATTACATGAAGGGCGTTGGGCTGGTTTCTGTCGGTTACTTCACCAAAAAACTCACGGACTTCGAATTCAATGATAATTACTTCATCGGCTCCGGAGCGAATAACGGATTTGGTGGAGATTTCGAAGGCTACGAGGTTTCAACCTCCACAAATGGCGGCTGGGCTGATGTGAACGGTTGGGAATTTAACTACCAGCAGCAGTTCACTTCGCTCCCAGGATTCTTGAATGGGTTCGGCACTTTCGCGAACTTTACGTTATTGGATACAAAAGGCACTTACAATGGCGTAGATGTCGTAAATGAGGTTGAAGGATTTGTGGAAAAGTCAGGGAACTTTGGACTTTCGTTTATCAAGTACGATTGGACGGTTCGCGGGTCTTTAAGCTACAAAGGAGAGAATATCGATGACGACAATGGCAACCCGATCAACAACCGGTATCAAGAGGCTCGCACACAGTACGATTTGAGTGTCCTTTATCGGTATAAGCCCACTCTGAGTTTTTTCGTGGATATTCTAAATATAACGAACGCGAAAAACGCGTTCTATCACGGATACCGCACGCGGCAGGAAAATTCGCAGCTTTACGGAAGAAAAATAACGGCAGGCATTAGTGGCTCGTTCTAGTTGAATGCTCAATCGGGGTGGGCAGCTTAGGTGCTGCCTGCCCTGTTTGATTTTTTAATCGTGATCGCGTCAATATCCTATATAGAGCGAGGTGGAAACTTTCATTTTGGTTTTCAGTCTACGAATCCCATCAGCTCAATTTTTGAATCACCCATCGACTAGTTCGTTCTTATTACGCTCTATCTATAGATTATAGGTCTTCCCACTGCACCTTCGCGACATCTGTGAAAACAACCCATTTTAAGTTCCTTTTCTTTTCATCCTCAGTTTTTGCGATTTTCGCAATCGCCAGTTTTGGTCAAGGAGATCCTAGCACGGATTTACCTTTGGTTCCTGAAGGTTTGAAGGTCGAACTGTACGCTATGGAACCGCTTTTGCGGAATCCTGGCGCGATGGCATTTGATTCCAAAGGTCGTCTGTTTGTTGGTTATGGTCCGCAGTACCGGAATCCAAAGCCGGACACTCCCGGAGACAGCGTCGCGATCATGATTGACTCGGATGGCGATGGAATGGCGGACAGCTCCAAAGTTTTCGCTACTGGGTTCAATTCAGTGCAAGGTTTGGCCTGGCACGGCAATGATCTATGGGTGGGCAATTCCCCCGATTTGACAATCGTTCGAGATCTGGACGGGGATGATGTGGCGGATGAATACGTTCGTGTTTTTACTGATCTTGGTAATTTGGAACATGCCAATCATGGCCACAATTGGGCTCCCGACGGGAAGCTGTACATGTCACATGGTACCTCCAAAGGATTGACTCTTCCTGGACGAGTGGCGCCTAAGGCGTTTCGCGATCTGTGGGGCGTCACCGCACCCGAAGGTACTCCCGATTTTCCTGCTCCTCAAGTGTATCACCGGGATGATTACAAATTGGTGTATCAGGATCCCGAGGACGACTGGGGTCGCCAGGGTGGCGTGCTTCGCTGCGACGATATGGGCGAGAATCTGGAAATCGTGACCTATGGCTTGCGCAATCCTTGGGATATCGGCTTCGACAGTGGTTTCAATTGGCTGGGCAACGACAACGATCAGAGTGAAGGCGACCGAATCCACATGCCTTTCTTTAACGCTCATTTTGGCTGGGGACATACTTGGAGTTCCCATTGGACTGGCGAAGATCATCTACCGACCGTTCCGCTCAGTGGACCGGTATTCGACGGCTCGGGTACAGGCATGGTTTATTACGATTATCCTCAAATGCCTGAAGCCTTTCGGGGCGTGTGGTTCATTAACGATTGGCTGCGGAAAACGACCTTCGTCTATCGTCCTCGCTGGGAGGGCGCCCTTTTGAAGCCTGAGGGAGGTAAGTGGCAGCCGTTTATCGTCGGTGGTGGAGGAGCTCGATCAGCTGATGAGTATGGGGGCGATCCTGAATACGGCATTCCAAAAGTAGGGTCGCTTTATCGTCCGACAGATATGGTAATCGGACCCGATGGATCGATTTACATCGCAGGGTGGGGCACGGAGTTGAAAGCCCAATTCAATGGAGGCGAGCAAACCAATGAAGGCCGGATTTTCCGCATCTCTTGGATGGATGCTCCGTCAGTAGGCTGGAATACCGCAAAACGGCAGAAACCAATCACGCATTGGGATTTCGATGAGCTGGCCCAAGATCTAGGGTCTGCCATCCCTGTTTGGAATATCAATGCCCAGGACGAATTGGTTCGTCGTGGCAGCTTAGTCAAAGCGGACCTCATCGAGCGCTTGAGTAAGGGAGGCTTGACCGAGGCAGCGGAAACTTGGACGATATGGACGCTCGGACGCATTTCGCCCTTTGATTTGAGCATCGAGGAATGGCTGGGGAAGGAGGGGCAGAAGTTATCTTTGAATGCGAAGATTCAAGCGATCCGCATAGCCGGTCATCGAGTGCGCGAGCATCGCAAGAACGGTTCGCTTCCCTCTTATGTTGTAGACGCTTTGTCCGATCAAGAGCCGCGGGTACGTTTCGCAGCGGTTCAATCCATTGGGCAAGCCCGTCAAGGCGATCTAATTGCGGAGCTCGCCTCGCGAGCTTCTAAAGAAAAGGATCGGATCACATTCTATGCGACTTGGCAGGCGTTGAACAGCGTAGCCACTGAAAGCGAACTTCGGAAACTGTTGAACGATAGGAGAGGAGGCACTCGCCTTGGCGCGATGCTGGCTTTGTTCCATAGAGGTTCCTTGAACGAAAAAGCGGTGCGGGCGATGATGGAGGATAGTGATCAAACGAATTCAGACCTCGCGGCTATGTGGATCGCTAAGCAGTCCGGAAATGAGCTAATTGATCTGTATCCAGCGCCCGGAGTATTTGTTGAAAGCGTGAATGTCAATATGACGCCAGGGATCAAACCCGCCAAGATTCGGTTTACGCTCGATGGTACGGAGCCGACTCCGGATTCAGAAGACGGCGACCCCGGGCGTATTTACAAAACAACGATAGTCAAAGCGGCTCTCTTTGTTGGCGATAAGAAAATAGGTAACACGATCGTGGCTGAATATCGAAAGAGCGAAAGCGTATTAAGCTTACCCGTACTCGCAGCGATCGACGATAGGACGAGGGTTAATGACGCGCTTCGTCTGTTGCCGAACGCGGATATCTCGGAAGGTCCTGGACTGTTCAGCGCGGCGGGTTGTATCTCCTGTCACAAAGCAGGCGATTTAGGTCGATCGATCGGTCCGGACTTGAGCTCGATCGGCGATCGCGACGATGCGGATTCAGTTATCCGCTCGATACTGGATCCGAATAAGATTATCGTAGAAGGGTATTCACTGCTTACGGTCGCTACCGAGGATGGCGCGGCCTACGCGGGGATCTTGGAGTCGGAAACCGACCGTTTCTTAAAGATGGTGCAGCTCGACTCCAGGCCAGTAACGATCGACAAGACTACTATCGCTAGCCGAAGTAGCACGCATTCATCACCCATGCCCAATTACGAACGAGTACTCAGTCCGCAACAGGTCGCCGATCTCACTGCTTGGCTGATGACTCAGCGTTCATTTTAATTTATTGGACAAGTCGCATTACGTATTATAATTTCACTTACCATATATTATGAAAATCATCTTATTTCCGTTATTCGTGCTCAATATTTTTGCGACTGCGGTACTTGGGCAGAAGGATCTAAAATCGGAACTACCGACCGTTCCGGAACGGCTTAAGATCGAACTTTACGCGATGGAGCCGCTTATCCGGAATCCAGGGGCGATGGCTTTTGATGCCAAAGGTCGCCTATTTGTCGGGTACGGCCCCCAATACCGAAACCCCGAGCCAGATACGCCGGGTGATAGCGTCGCGATCATGATCGACTCCGACGGAGATGGGATGGCGGATACTTCTAAGGTATTCGCTACGGGTTTCAATAATGTTCAAGGCTTGGCCTGGCACGGCAATGATCTCTGGGTGGGTAATTCGCCTGATCTCACGATTGTTCGGGATCTGGACGGGGATGATGTGGCGGATGAATACGTGCGGGTCTTCACCGATCTTGGTAATCTGGAGCATGCCAATCACGGACATAATTGGGCGCCTGACGGAAAGCTCTACATGTCTCATGGAACTTCCAAGGGATTGACTTTGCCAGGGCGTGTAGCTCCGAAACCGTTTCGCGATCTCTGGGGAGTCACCGCTCCGGAAGGCACGCCTGATTTTCCAACGCCTCGGGTGTATGGTCGAGATGACTACAAATTGGTATATCAAGATCCTGAAGACGACTGGGGTCGTGAAGGTGGAATACTCCGTTGCGATGATATGGGCGAGAATCTGGAAATCGTATCTCGCGGTTTTCGTAATCCATGGGATATCGGTTTCGACAGCGGTTTCAATTGGCTGGGCAATGATAACGACCAAAACGATGGCGACCGAATCTACATGCCTTTCTTCAATGCCCATTTCGGTTGGGGACATTCATGGAGCGCGCATTGGACCGGCGAGGATCATTTGCCGACTGTTCCTCTTAGCGGACCCGTATATGATGGCTCGGGTACAGGAATGATCTATTACGATTATCCTCAGATGCCGAAAGAATATCGTGGCGTGTGGTTCTGCAACGATTGGCTGCGGAAATCGACTTTCGTCTATCGTCCTCGATGGGAGGGAGCCCTCATGAAACCTGAGGGAGATACTTGGGAACGGGCTATTTTCGGAGGAGCGGGCGTTCGATCCGATGATGAAAACAGAGGTGATTCTGAAGATGGGATTCCGAGGGTCGCATCGCTCTATAAACCGACTGATATAGTGGTTGGACCCGATGGATCGATTTACGTTGCGAGCTGGGGCAGGGAGTTGAAAGCCGAATTCAAGGGAGGAAAGCAAACCAATGAAGGTCGGATTTACCGAATATCTTGGGAAGACGCGCCGTCTGTAGAATGGAATTCGGCAAAGCGACAGAAACCCTTAACCCATTGGACTTTCGAGGAACTCGCTGAAGATTTAGGATCTCCCATTCCCGTTTGGAATATAGATGCTCAGGACGAATTGGTTCGTCGCGGCAGTTGGGTGAATGCGGATCTGATCGAGCGGTTGAAGCAGGGTGGATTGACCGAGGCCGCTGAGACCTGGACGATATGGACGCTCGGGCGCGTTTCGCCTTTTGATTTGAGAATTGAGGAGTGGTTGGGGACAGAAGGGCAGAAGCTATCGCTGAACGCGAAGATCCAAGCTATACGCATCGCCGGTCACCGAGTGCGTGAGCATCGCAAGAATGGATCGCTGCCCGGCTTTGTCGCCGACGCTTTATCCGATCCAGAGCCGCGGGTGCGTTTTGCCGCTGTTCAAGCTATCGGGCAAGCTCGCCAAAACGATCTGATACCGGAACTTGCCTCCCGGGCTTCGAGCGAAAACGACCGGATTACTTTCTATGCAATCTGGCAGGCCTTGAATGACGTCGCGACGGAAGGCGATCTTCGGAAATTGCTAAAGGATCGTCGAGCCGGCACGCGGCTTGCCGCGATGCTTGCCTTGCTTGAATCGGGGTCTCTCGACGAGAAAGAGGTGCGGGACCTGATGGAGGATCGAGATCGGACTAATTCGAACCTCGCTGCTTTGTGGATCGCGAAACAGTCAGGGAATGAGTTGATCGATGTGTCTCCAAAGCCCGGAGTCTTTTTGGAGAATGTGACCGTCAAAATGACGCCTGGAATCAAGCCTGCAAAGATTCATTTCACTCTCGATGGTTCGGAGCCCACTCCAGAATCTGAGGATGGACATCCCGGCGATCTTTATGAAACTACGACTGTCAAAGCGGCGCTTTTTGTCGGCAAAAAGAAAATCGGCAATACAATCGCGGTCGAATATCGCAAGAGCGAGAGCGGATTCAAACTGCCAGTTCTCGGTGCAATGGATGAAGAGACGGATGACGATGACGCGTATGACTTATTACCGACTGCGGTTGCGTTAAACGGTCCGGGGCTTTTCAGCGCGGCAGGATGCGTTTCTTGTCACAAAGCGGGTGATCTAGGTCGATCTTTCGGTCCAGACTTGAGCGCGATTGGTGATCGCAATGATGCTGAACTAGTTATTGAATCGATACTGGAACCTAATAGGGTTGTGGTGGAAGGCTATTCGCTGCTCACTGTCATTAAAAAGGATAGCGGAGTTCACGTGGGGATATTGGAGTCGGAAACCGACGGCTACTTGAAGATGGTGCAGCTCGATTCTGAAGCGGTGACAATCGCAAAGGATATGATTTCCAGTCGGAGCAGTTCGCATTCTTCGGCAATGCCTAGTTATAAGCGGGTGCTGAGCGCGCAGCAGGTCGCCGATTTGACTGCTTGGCTAATGACTCTGCGTTCCTTTTAATTTATTGGAGTAGCCGAATTACGTATTAGAACTACACTTACTATATATTATGAAAATTATCTTATTCTCGTTATTCGTGCTCAATATTTTTGCGACCGCGGTATTTGGGCAGAAGGATCTAAAATCCGATCTGCCGACCGTTCCGGAAGGGCTTAAGGTCGAACTTTACGCGAAGGAGCCACTCATTCGGAATCCAGGGGCGATGGCTTTTGATGCCAAAGGTCGCCTCTTTGTCGGGTACGGCCCCCAGTACCGAAACCCCGAGCCGGATACGCCGGGTGATAGCGTCGCGATCTTGATTGACTCGGATGGCGATGGGGTTGCGGATGCCGCCAAGGTATTCGCTACGGGTTTCAATAATGTTCAAGGCCTGGCCTGGCACGGCAATGATCTATGGGTGGGCAATTCCCCCGATTTGACGATCGTTCGAGATCTGGATGGGGATGATGTGGCGGATGAATACGTGCGTGTTTTTACCGATCTGGGAAACTTGGAGCATGCGAATCATGGGCATAATTGGGCCCCCGACGGGAAGCTCTACATGTCACATGGTACCTCCAAAGGATTGACTCTTCCGGGACGAGTGGCGCCTAAAGCGTTTCGTGATCTCTGGGGTGTCACCGCTCCGGAGGGCACTCCCGACTTTCCAGCGCCACAAGTGTATCAGCGAGATGATTACAAGCTCGTTTACCAGGATCCTGAGGATGATTGGGGCCGTCAGGGCGGAGTATTGCGCTGCGATGATATGGGTAAGAACCTAGAGATCGTAACTTGGGGCTTACGCAATCCATGGGACATTGGCTTTGATAGTGGATTCAATTGGCTGGGTAACGACAATGATCAAAGTGAAGGGGATCGTTTGCATATGCCATTTTTCAATGCGAATTTCGGTTGGGGGCATCCTTGGAGCGCTCATTGGACCGGGAAGAATCATTTACCGACAGCGCCCGTGAGCGGGCCGGTATTTGATGGATCAGGAACTGGCCTAGCCTACTATGATTTTCCACAAATGCCCGAGGAATTCCGCGGGGTGTGGTTCGTTAACGATTGGTTAAGGAAAACCACTTTCGTTTATCGTCCTCGTTGGGAAGGAGCCTTGCTCCAACCTGAAGGAGGAAAGTGGGAACCTTTCATAATCGGCGGCGGCGGCGGACGCGCAGTCAATGACTATCAAGGCGAAGAGGAGTATTTCTCTCCGGAAGCGGGGGCGTTGTACCGCCCAACGGATATGGCGATCGGACCTGATGGAGCGCTGTATATTGCGGGTTGGGGCAAAGATTTGAGAGTTCAATGGGAAAACGGAAAGCAGATCAACGAAGGCCGAATATTCCGAGTCTCTTGGGAAGATGCTCCGAAGACCAATTGGAACACGCCCAAACGTCGGAAACCCGTTACTCATTGGACTTTCGAAGAATTGGCTGAGGATTTGGGGTCTCCAGTTCCCGTATGGAATATCGATGCTCAGGATGAACTGGTGCGGCGAGGCAGTGTAGTGAACAAAGCGCTGATAGATCGATTGACGGATGGAGGATTGACCGAGTCGGCGGAAACATGGACGGTCTGGACGCTTGGCCGTATTTCTCCTTTTGATACGCGAATAGAAGAATGGCTGGGCAAAGTGGGACAGACGCTGTCGCTCAACGCGAAGATTCAGGCTATAAGAATCGCAGGGCATCGCATTCGCGAGCATCGTCCAGATGACGCGCTCCCCAAATACGTTGTCGATGCTTTGAAGGATTCTGAAACGCGGGTACGGTTTGCGGCAGTCCAAACGGTCGGGCAGGCGCGTCAAGGGTCGTTAATTCCTAATTTGGCTTCGGTTGCAGCGGTAGAAAAAGACCGAGTAACCTATTATGCGACTTGGCAAGCTCTCAGAAGCGTTGCTACGCCAAATGAACTCCGAGGATTGTTGAATGACCGGCGTGGACCGGTGCGGCGGGCCGCGATGCTCGCTTTGATGGAAGACGGAACGTTGGAGCAGAGTGAAGTGCAGCCTCTCATGGAAGATCGTGATCCTATCAATGTAGACCTCGCTGCAACGTGGATCGCTAAACAGTCTGGAAACGAGCTGATTGACGTGTGGCCTAAGTCTGGCATTTTCTTCGGTAGCCTTGAAGTGAAATTGACACCTGGTATCAAGCCAGCGACTACACGGTTTACTTTGGATGGTTCAGAACCAACTGCGGATTCAGAGGGAGGCAGCCCAGATCCTATCACCGAAACAACCATTCTCAAAGTGGGGTTGTTTGTTGATGGCAAACAAGTTGGCAACACGGTTGTCGCCCAATACACGAAGAGCGGGTCTAGATTGGAATTGGCGAAGCTCGCTTCCGTTGAGGAGCCAACTACGATTGCTGACGTGATACCTTTGCTTGCCACTGCCAACATCGCTGAGGGCCCTGGGTTGTTCAATGCAGCGAGTTGCATCAACTGTCACAAGGCAGGGGACTATGGTCGATCGATTGGTCCCGATCTCAGTGCGATTGGGGATCGTGACGATGCGGACTCAATCATAAGATCAATCCTGCACCCGAATCAGATTATCGTGGAGGGGTATTCAATGATTACGGTGACTACGAGTGATGACATGGCATTTGCGGGCGTCATCGAATCTGAAACGGACAAATTCTTGAAAATAGTGCAACTGGATGCAAAACCCGTATCCATCGACAAAAGCTTGATTGTCAGTCGCCAGAGCGTGCATACATCGCCGATGCCTTCATATAATATGGCTTTGAGTGCCCAGCAATTGGCGGATCTCGTTTCTTGGCTAATGTCGCAACGTTCGCTTTGATCCGTTTGGAGAATAGATTTAAATCTCTCGATCATAGTGGGTATTATATATGAATTGAATCAACGAATACAGTTTTGATTGGGCTTAATCTGGTCGGCACAATTCCCTGTAGCTTGCTACGGGGGTTGTGCCGACCGCTGTTATCGGGACGAAGCGCCTTAGTGATACCCCGGAGCTTGCTCCGGTGAGGGTCGATTCCTCGTTCGCGCTGGAAGAACAACTTACATTTGAATGTAAGCGTTGCGATTTGGATAATAACGACAGTTCGCTCCCGATGATAGATGGGCGACTTCAGCCCGATTTAGGCGGAGGAGAAATTATAGCCCTCCCCCATGGGGCCAGTGAGGATGCCCATTGATGAACCTCCAGAATCAAATCTCTAAATTATTAACTAGAGCCTGTCCCAAAAACGCAACTAGCTATTAACCCGCGAATTAAGTAAATAAGGAAGGGGCTAAAAATGGCCATTTTGGCCAACTTCAGGGAAATTGGCCCTTTATAAATTCACTTGGTAAAATCCCCTTCCTTGCAACGACCCAATTTTAGCAAATACGCAGCCGAACGTCGATCAATGTATTTTGGATGAATTTGGAGTGTATCTCTCGTTAAGCCAGCTTGTTAGAGGATGATTCTTCCAATTCTAAACCCGAACCGCAGATTAGGCGAAGTACTGATGCCCCAAAATCTTGCGCCAGAATGACGCTCGATCCAAAATCCCAGACTTTGGGACAGGCTCTAACTAGGATACCACCGTTTCCATGCCCGATCAGTTTGCAGCTTCGAGGATTACGACAGGTCATTAATCCCGTTACAAAGATTCGTAGACTTGTACCCCGGTTGAGGAGAGGGATGACACCCGGCCCGCGAGGAAGTTCTTTTTCACGTACCCGACGCCGTTTTCAACCCGGCCTTTTTGCTGGGGCCGGCGCGGCGTGCAGGCTTTGATCGTGAAGCCGTAATGCCGGGCAAAATCGACGTAAGCCGGGTTGAACACCGGGGCCTGCCCGGCCGGGTGCGAGAGGACCGCGGTTTTGCAGTTGTCGACCATCACTTCGGCGGGCACCCCGCCCAACGCCTCAAAGGCG
>Ga0208414_1000786_pt1 | contig 28172 bp, 22 predicted proteins | sample AntAceMetag02UKE_FD_184770 | JGI IMG/M metagenome (GOLD analysis project Ga0208414, IMG submission 184770) | Saline lake microbial communities from Ace Lake, Antarctica - Antarctic Ace Lake Metagenome 02UKE (SPAdes) (version 2) | ecosystem: Environmental > Aquatic > Non-marine Saline and... | reverse complement strand
ATTGCGTGGCTCGGGCTTTGGCCGGGCGGGAAGGTATCCGTCTGCAACCTACAGGCGCCTACGCTGCCAACCAATTGGGGCTGAGCGAGCAGGTACCCATGCAGATCGTGTTCCTGACCGACGGCGCCAGCCGCAAGGCCGTGATCGGCCCCCACCAAATCGAGCTGCGGCGCGCCAGCCCTCGCCGCATGCAGCTGGCCGGAAAGGTCAGTGGTCTGGTCTTCGAGGCTCTGCGCGAACTGGGCTCCGATCATATCGACGAGACCATTGAGCAACGTCTGCGCAAAACCCTTTCGTCCGAGGAAAAGCGGAAAGTCCGGCGTGACCTGCCGCGCGCCCCAGCTTGGATGCACCCGATCCTGCGCCGGGTCACGGAGGCGTAAGCATGCAACACTTTCTCGACCTACCTCCCGCCCAACGTGCCGCGGTCTTCACGGAAACGGCGGCTCGCCTGCAACTGCATCCCACGCCGATCGAAAAGGACTTTTGGGTGTGTTGGCTACTGCGGGAACTGTTCACCCTGCCCTCTATTCGCGATCACCTGATTTTCAAAGGAGGCACTTCTCTCAGCAAAGGCTATGGTTTGATCAAACGGTTCTCGGAAGACATCGACCTGTCGATCGATGCCACCGCATTCGGGATCGAAATCGAATCTGACCGGACGACCTTGTCGGCCAGCCAGCGGGACAACCGCATCAAACGAATCTACCGAGTCGCCCGTGAATTCATCGCCCGAAGCGTATTGCCGGAACTGGACGCAATCCAAAGACGTCAGGTCTTGACGCTTGACAAAATCACTGGATCCCGAGCCCGATTGACGGATGCCCAGACCGCTGCGAATCGAGTTTTTCGGAGCGTGTTATCACATTATTAACCGGGGTAATTACCGTTCACCCATTTTTGCGGGGAAGGGAGCTGCTGAGGCGTTTGAACGCGCCTTGGGTGAAGCGGCGCAACGTTACGGCTGGTGCGTGCCTGCCGACGTAATCAGGCGAAACCATTTCCGTCTGGCGGTGGAAATCCATGAGCCAAACCTAAGTCAAGGTATGAAGTGGCTACAGTTCGTGAGAAGGCATCTACTAGAACCAAAAGTAACCGCGCGGTTCGGCTCCTGTTGTCAAAAGTCAAGACCTGACGTCTTCTGTCTGACCCAAAAGTAACCGCGCGGTTCGGCTCCTGTTGTCAAAAGTCAAGACCTGACGTCTTCTGTCTGACCGCAGCAGATTGAGCGCCAAGCCAACGACCCGCGGTGAGCAACTTCGCCGGCCTCGAAGATGTTCTTTCAGTAGAGACTGACGTTCTGCTTGGTAGTCTGGAAAAATTCGGAGATTTCCAGCTGGTTTAGTCACCTCTTCGGCGGGTTTTGGAAGGGAGCTCCGAGTCCTCCATCCCGCTCTCTTCGCTCTGAGCCCAGCCTACCGTCCCGACCAAGCTTTCGCGTAGGCGGTTAGGATGTTATCGATCTGCGCATCTGCCTCCTTCGAGACTCTCCGTCGCCCAGCCTCCGCATCAAACCACGCCATCGTACGACGAATACCCTTTGGGAATTTAATCTTCGGCTAATAACCGGCCACGGCTTGTTTCAGCTTCGTGTTGTCGAACAAGGCGGTGTGGGATTTGTCACCGAGCAGAGTCCCTTCCCCATCGGGGTTCCAGGCGATCAATAGCTCGGAGGCAATGTGGACGAGCTTGGGCTCTGGGACTCCTACGGCCTCAGACTACTTCGTCTCAAAACCCGTTTCGAGAAATTGTCGCAGGCCTGAGGCAGACACGGTTTCGGAAAGTGGGTAGCTCTCACCTTCTGGTATGATGATCACACCCCGCGCCGCTCCCAGTGTCTTCATGCTCTCAACCAGTCCTCGCGTGACCTTGGGCGAAAGCGTGCGCTTGATCTCAATAGCGAGAATTTGGCCGTCTTGCTGTTCGATGACTAAATCGACCTCAGCCCCCGCTTGCGTTCGGTAATGACTGGCATTTGCCCTCGGTGAGAGCTGCCCGAGAATTTGCTCAATACAATAGCCTTCCCACGAGGCCCCACATACCGGATGCCCGAGCACGTGCTCCAAGGTAGGCAGACCCGCAAGGGCATGGAGAATACCACTATCCCGCCAAAAAATCTTGGCGGATTTAACGAGCCGTTTCCCGGCATTACGCGACCAGGGTGGCAGTGAGCGCACGAGATAAAGTCCTTCGAGCAAATCGAGATATCGACGGGCCGTCTTGCCGTCGATGCCAAGTGACCCGGCCATCTTGTTCAGGCTGATAGTCGCTCCTTGCTGATGAGCCAACATACTACAAAAACGCCGCAACAAAATGGGCGGCGCGGTGATGCCTTGCTGCGGCAAATAGCGCTCCACATAGCTGGTAATAAAGTCATCTCGCCACTGCATTGAACTCTCTTCATCTGCCGCTAAGTAACTGTCGGGATAGCCGCCACGTTCCCAGTGAGTATTCAGTTCCACATCGGGCTGAGGCAGCTCCATAAGCTGAACGGGACTCAACTCCATGTAACTCATTCGACCGGCCAATGTCTCCGAGCTCTGCTGCATGAGTTCCGGCGAAGCCGATCCCAATAACAGGAATTGCCCGGTCTTTTCCCCGCTTCGGCGGCGGTCATCGATCAGGCTACGTAGGACGGGGAATAACTCCGGCACCCGCTGCACCTCATCGAGAATCACGAGTGCACCAGCGAATCTCGAAAGGTAGAGCTCGGGGTCCGCTAATTTCGCCAAATCCGACGGACGTTCCAAGTCGAGATAGTGACAGGGTTTACCGACATCCAGACCTCTCGCCAAAGTCGTCTTTCCCACCTGCCTAGACCCTAACAAGGCCACCGCCGGTGCTTGGCCAAGGCGCTTGAGTAGTGATTGAATGAGTCGTCTGGGGATCATTTATCCTTGAAAATTAGGAATTGATTCCGGTTTTTCAAGGCTAATTGAATCATGTAAGAATACCCTAATATTAGCACGAACTCAGTATATCCTACTATCTAGACAGGGTTTTATGTAGATTTAGGGTTACTAAGATCTACACGCTGCGCGCGAAATACCCCTCCTACACCAAGAGTTCGGCGGTCAGGCAAGTAGCCTACCGTCGCTGAAGCTTCGGCGGACAGGGAGCATCGAGCCGACAGCTTGCTGTTTTTTTAAACCACGACGAAGCGCGGGAGCGCGTAGATGGTAAGTCACGAAATGACTGGCCCCGTAGTGAACGAAGTGAGCGGAGCGGGTGACCGATGCGGGGGCCCTTTGGGCAACTGAAGAACATTGGACCCGGATCCACCCCGAGCCGTCCGATGGAACCGGCGCCGTCAAGCCGCGCCCCTACCACTTGGGTTCGAGGCTATGGCTTGATCCTTGAAAGTTGATCCTTGGAACTTTGCGCGCAGGGCCTTTGTTCCCTGACAGTTGGAACTTCCGCGCAACGCGCGCTTCATGGGCCCGCGCTGGGGAGAATCACAGGTCTGATTCGTATTCCTCGCTGACGATAGGCTCGAGGCCAAGGGCACGGTCGCGTTCGATGATTTTGATAGCAGCGCGTTTGAACGCTGCGTCGGCACCCGCCGAATTCATGAGGCTCTCAGGATTAGGGTTCGGTGAGACAGGTTGGGTGGGAGCGGAATCTTCCATGACGGTCAGCGGGTTAGTTGGAGGCCCTAAGCCATGCTCAATCAAGCGAGCCGGATTTCGAGCAGCATCATAGATGAACCATTCATCGACAAGTCCGAGGTAGTCCTGTCGCAAGTTTTCCCAGCCGCGGTGGAATCGTCGACGAATTGTAATAGCGGGGATATCGTGGCCACCCTGCTCCACCCGACGAGCAACCCGGCGAATGGCCATCTCGGGATTCGGGAGTTTCAAGAAATAGAGAACCACGTGGTACCCCGCGGACTGCCATTGCGGCATGAGTCGACGGTAGCTGCCCGTAGCCAAGGTGGTCTCAAAAGCAAAATTCACTCCACTCGCGGTAAGTCCTCTCAGGCGGTTGAGCATGATACGGCCGGCCGCAATCGGGACTCGTCCAGGTTGGAATGGGCTCAATCCAGCCGCTATAAGGTCGGCGTTTACAAATTCAGGACAACTCGCCTCGCGGGGCAGGAATTCTTGAGCAAACGTCGTCTTACCCGCTCCATTGGGACCGGCAATAATAAGGATCCTCTTCCCTTCTCGCACTCGAGGTGAAGAGCCGGTCTGATCTTCGGATTGCTGATAAGAAGGCATGGGATTTCGGGTGTCTCACTTCCCTCCGGGCCAGCGGAAGGAAAGAAGATTTCAGCAAACAGTGCCGGCGTGATTAGGCAAAAGCTAAAGACGTGGATCCGGTCAGGCAGTGGAATTGCCCACGAAAAGCACTGAACCGTCAGGACGCTATTTTTAACCATAGATTGCACAGAACTACGCAGATCCGTCAGCACGTTGGTTTTGGATATAGATCTTAGAAAAGGATGCGGTGAATCAGGAATATTTTTAGTCACAGAGTTCACTGAGGGGACACGGAGGACACCGAGGTCGAACCGAATTAGAATACCTCCTCCCTAATCTCTTTCGGCCTATGTGCCCTCTGTGACCCAAATGCGTAGTCCACATCCTTGGGAGCGCGCTCTGGACGTAATGGTTCGGGGTTTCCAGGTTCTTTGGATGCAGACCCCCGATGTGCTCGTGATTTTGGCTTATATCGTGGGGTTATTTGTGGTCGGGGGCATCTACGGCGGCAGAGTTAAAACCTCGGGAGATTTATTCACGGCGGGCGGGCGTTCGCCGTGGTGGGTCTCCGGGTTGAGTGGGTTTATGACCATGTTCTCCGCGGGGACTTTTGTGGTCTGGGGCGGCATTGCCTACAAACATGGCTTCGTCGCGGTAAGTATCAATATGTGCTACGGGGTCGCCGCTTTGCTCGTCGGTTGGTTCGTGGCCGGACGCTGGAAAAAGAGCGGGATTACCACACCGGCGGAATTCGTGCGGCTGCGCTTTGGCATGCGAGCCGTGCATGGCTACACGTGGGCGGTGATGAGCTACCGCACCATCAGTGCGGCCGTCGCGCTCTATGCGCTCGCGGTGTTGTTGTCGGCGTTGATTCCGGTGCCAGAGGGTTGGTTCTTCCGCGATGCGACGACGGGCAACCTGTCGCTCACTTGGGCGATCGTGGCGTTTGGCGCCATCGTGCTGGTCTACACCGTCGCGGGTGGGTTGTGGGCGGTGCTGATGACCGACGTGCTGCAGTTCATCGTGCTCTATCTAGCCATCGGTTTTGTGGTGCCGCTGCTGTTCGGTGAGGTCGGCGGCGTGGCAGGTTTCATGGCCAATCTCCCCGAAGGTTTCCTCGCGCTGACGAGTAACGAATTCACCTGGGTATTCCTCGCGGGTTGGACCGCCATTCACTTCTTCATGATCGGCGCAGAATGGGCATTTGTGCAGCGCTTCATCTGCGTGCGCACGGAGCGCGATGCCCGTAAAAGCGCGTGGTTGTTTGGCGTGCTGTATTTGGTGAGCCCGCTGTTCTGGATGCTGCCGCCGCTGATCTTTCGCACCATCGATCCGACCGCCAATCCGGAGCAGGCCTACATTCTCGCCGCGTGGCTCGTCCTGCCCACCGGCATGTTGGGACTGATGGTTGCGGCCATGTTTTCCGCGACCGCTTCGATGATCAGTAGTCAGCTGAACGTCTTCGCCGGCGTGCTGACCCAGGACATCATCCTGCCGATGCTCAAGAGCCGCCCCGCCGAGGTGACCTTGGTCAAAATCGGTCGGATCATGACGCTCGTGCTGGGTATTTTCATGACGGCCGTGGCGCTGCTGGTGCCGCTATTGGGCGGAGCGGAGAAAGTAATCTTGAGTATTACCAGTCTGATCGTGGGCCCCCTACTGCTGCCGATGATCTGGGCGCTGTTTAGCCGCAAAATTACCGGGCGGGATGTGCTCATCACGGTGGGGACCTGTTTCGTGCTCGGTCTCCTGGTGCGGTTTGGTTTGGGCGATGAATCCGGGCTGGCGGTGCTGCCCGGTTTCAGTGCTTTGGTGGCGATGGTGGAGGCCAGTCCCCGAAACGTGGAGGTGATTATCGGGGTGGTGCTGCCGGCCGTATTGATGGGCATCGCGGAGCTGAGACGCACGGTGCCTGCGGCTGGATTCGCCGAGGTGCAGAAGCTGGCGAATCGGTCCGCGGCTGTCCTGCCCGCGCTCAGTATGGCGGAGCTCGTGCAACCGGCCCGGGTGGTGGGGTGGAGCTTGGCCGCGTGTGCGGTAGGCATGCTGGGATTGGCGGTGTTTTTGCCCGGCGACCAGACGCTGCTGTGGATGAGTGTGGTTTTGCTGGCAGGGATCGCAGCGCCCGCATTGCGGTGGCAGCCGAAGGGGTAGATCGGGACTAGTCAGGACTGGCGAAACGGGGAGCCAGATGTCGATAAGATGAAACGGCGCGCTCGGCGAGCACGCCCTACCATGGGCTGATTGTCGGGGTGCCGGGGAGGAGGACCTTTCCCATCCTCTCGGTTCAACGCACCAAGCAAGTGCGTTACCCCCGCTCAGGTGCGATGAGAAATCCGCCTGCTTGATCACCAAATGCCTGAAAGCCTTGATCCAATGCCAGTAGTCCGGTGAGCGCACATAACGCAGCGTCGACGAAGTCGATATTGGTGAGGTGGGTTTGGTCGATTCCTTGCTCAACGAGAAGTTGCCGACGCCACTGGCTTTTGGACACGTCCTTGGGCTTGGGCTGACCCGTGAGGGCAATGGTCGTGGCATTAGGAAATACCTCGATCACGTGGCCACGCACCGTCTTGCCACCAGCGAAGTGGGGATGCGTCGGCGTGGCCGCTTGGAAGGCCTGCTCGCCCTGAAACATCCAGCCGTAGAAAGTCAGGTTCTGCTGTGCCCGAGTGCGACTCGGAGTGCAAAAGGAGCGGATTCCAGCGCGAGCCAACGCGCGTTCGGCTTCACGTGATTTGTGATCCGACCAGCCACACGGTGCATCGATGGCGACAACGGTCGGCTGCAACTCGACGATCAGATCGGCAATTCCGGCAGCGGTCTTAACATTGCGCGGCAAACCAACCAGCGCACGTGACGCGTTGAGCGCGACGACGTGAAACCCTTTGCGTTCGCCGCCCACGTCGATGCCGAGAGCGATGTCGGAATTAATCATAGTAACAGTAGAATGGATACGGGTGGGAAAACTGGGGAGGGACGGGCAGGGAGGCAGACTCAGCTGACACGTTTCCTAACGTGGGAGGATGTCGGGCGTAAAGCCCGACCCACATTGGACCAGCCAGCGCCCTGCTGGGTGGGTCGGGCTTTATGCCCGACAGTTTCGTCTTGGATCGGTGCCCGAAAAAGCACGGGGTCGGCAACGTCGAAGACTCAGCTGACACGTTTCCTAAAGTGGGAGGATGTCGGGCGTAAAGCCCGACCCACATCGGACCAGCCAGCGCCCTGCTGGGTGGGTCGGGCTTCATGCCCGACAGTTTCATCTTGGATCGGTGCCCGAAAAAGCACCGGGTCGGCAAGGTGGAAGACTCAGCTGACACGTTTCCTAACGTGGGAGGATGTCGGGCGTAAAGCCCGACCCACATTGCGGCGGCGGCACTTTACCGTGGGTCGGGCTTTATGCCCGACAGTTTCGTCTTTGATCGGTGCCCGAAAAAGCACGGGGCGGGCAAGGAAACTACTCAGCGATCCACGGCGGACCCGACGGGACAGAGCGGCGCACCTAGAAGGTCACGGCCTACCTGGTGCGGGCTCTAGGCCGCCGAGACAGAGCGGTGCTTGCTCACACCGCACCATGGGCGAGCATCGCTTCGGCTACTTTGGTGAAGCCGGCGATGTTGCTGCCTTTGACGTAGTCCACCCCCTTTTTATCACCGCCGTGGGTGACGCAGCGTTGGTGGATGCTTTTCATGATCTCTTGGAGGCGGCCATCGACTTCTTCGCGGGACCACGAGAGGCGCGTTGAATTCTGGCTCTGCTCCAGACCCGAGACCGCGACGCCGCCCGCGTTGGAGGCTTTGCCCGGACCATATAAAATACCGGCATCGACGAAGGCATGCACGCCCTCCAACTCCGTCGGCATGTTCGCGCCTTCGCTGACCGCTTTGACCCCATTGTCCAAGAGCGTCCGGGCTTCCTCCGGGCTAATCTCATTCTGGGTAGCACACGGCAACGCGACGTCGACCGGCAGCTGCCACGGCCGTTGGTCGGCGTGAAATTCGGCGCCTTTGAACTTATCGGCGTAGGCGCTGATCCGACCCCGCTGCACTTCCTTCAAATCCTTCACCCATGCCAGCTTCTCGGCATCGATGCCATCGGGGTCGTGGATGAACCCATCCGAATCAGATAGCGTTACGACCTTGGCCCCGAGTTCGTTGGCTTTCTCGACCGCATAGAGCGCGACGTTGCCCGAGCCCGAAACCGAGACGGTTTTTCCTTCGATAGAATCATCCCGATGCTTAAACATATTCTCGCAGAAATACACGCAACCATACCCGGTGGCTTCTTTGCGTAAGAGGCTGCCACCAAACTCCAGCCCCTTGCCCGTGAGCACGCCGGTAAAGACGTTTTCGAGCCGCTTGAACTGACCGAACATGTAACTGATCTCGCGGGCGCCCACACCGATATCGCCCGCCGGAATGTCGGTATCTTTGCCGATGTGGCGGTGCAGCTCGGACATCAGCGATTGGCAGAAGCGCATGACTTCACGCTCGCTCTTGCCCTTGGGATTGAAATTCGAGCCGCCTTTGGCACCGCCCATCGGTAGGCCGGTGAGGCTGTTTTTGAACACCTGCTCGAAGCCGAGAAACTTGAGGATACTCTGGGTGACCGAGGGGTGAAAACGGATACCGCCTTTGTAAGGGCCAATGGAGTTATTGAACTGCACCCGCCACGCGCGATTGGCCCGGAGCTGGCCGTCATCGGTTTCCCACGTGACCCGGAAGATGATGATGCGATCAGGCTCGGTCATGCGCTCCAAGATCTGGGCGTCTTGGTAGGCTTTGCGGTCGAGCACGACGGGCATGACGCTATGCACGACTTCGCGCACGGCTTGATGGAATTCGTATTCCGCGGAGTTACGGTTGATCAAACCGGTCATGAAATGTTCGACGGCTTTATCGGCGGGGCTACTCATACGGTGCAAGGGGTTAGGGATTCGTTAAAAGGCAAGGAACAGACTCAAACTGAGAGCGGCGGCGGGTCGTATTCCTTGCCGTCAGCCTGGTGGGTTTTGCCCACTAAAGTCACCAAACCCTCAGCCTGCTGGATCACTTGATACTTGGCCCTTCGCGCCGGCAGGCGCGTTTGTCACTTGGCCCTTAAGCGTAAACGTCGTGGAACATCACCGCTCTCTGCTCAATCGCTCGCGCGGGGGTCGACGTAGCGCTCGGCGAGCGCGCCCAGCGTGGTGCGGCCTTGGTGCTGCGCGAGTTTGAGGAGCTTGAGAAAAATCTGGGCAGTGATGAAGGCGTCGCCAGAGGCGGTGTGGCGATCATGGGGCTCGACGCGAAAGTTACGACAAAGTCCATCTAAACTGAAATCCCGGAACGGGGGCATGGTAAGGCCGGCGGCAGTGGCGAGCGCATCGAAGACGCCGTCAGCGTGGAGGTGCAGGGTGACCTCCATGGTATCGATCCACCGGTTGGTCAGCTCGATGCCAAAATTGCGCTGACAGGCGAGCGAGAGCACTTCCACGTCGAAGCCAATGTGGTGTCCCACGATGACGCCATTGCCGAGGTAAGGCAGGAAGGCTTGGAGAGCGGCCGCTTCCGTGACCCCTTCCTTGGCCGCTTTCTCGGCGGTGATGCCGTGCACGAGCACGGAGGACGTGTTGTGGCTGATGTGCAGCATCGCCTCGAATTGATCCTCCAACAGGATCTCGCCGGCTTGGACCGTGATCGCCCCGATGGTAATGAGATGGTCGTGCTTCGCATCGGTGCCGGTGGTTTCACAGTCGAGAGAGACGAAGCGCACGGCCTCAACCGGTAGGTCGTCTGATGGCGCATCCGCCCGCGCCGCGAGGTAGTGCGCGATAGCAGGAGAGACTTCAGAATCGTCGGGTGTCATGTCAGCGTGAGGAGGCCTTTACTTATCGGGCAGGAGGAAATGGTTCACCGCTACATCCATCAAGCGAGCAACGGTGCGGAAGATGGTTTTCACCCGTTGAATCTCGCTCGGAGTGAGCTCATCCGGGCGCACTAATCTGGCATCGTCACCCCGCCGCAGACCCACGCGCGTTTGCAGTCGGAGCGCATAATCAAAAGCGCGTGCGCCCTCGTGGAGGATGCGAGAATACTGCGGCAGCAACGCCGCGGCTTTAGTGAAACGATCAGGCGTGAACGTCGCGTCGTCCATGCCTAGGCCGAGCGCAAACACCCGCGCGATATCGACCAACGGCCCGAGCGCATTGGCCTTGGTGTTGATCCAATCCGAAGTGCCACCCGACTTATCCAATACCCCACCCCGAAATACCGTGACCGGCGGCAGGTTACGCATGGCCGCAGTAGCCAAGACCGGGATGAATTCCGGGTTGAGTTTGATGTGCTCGAAGATCGCCTGCCGAATCTGAGTAACCAATGTGCGGTCCCCGGTTACGGCGCGAAGGTCAAAAAACGGCATGCGGAAAATGATCTGACTGCGGACCGGATCGATGACCCAAGGACGGTAGGTTTCGACCCAGTCCGATACCGACCGACACCACTCCGAATTGCTCGCCATCCGATTTTGGAAATCGAGGGGAAACCGACAAACTGAGAACACCGTGCCCATCTCGTTCGCCATTGCACTGAACCATTGCAGCATCGGTTTAACGTCGAAGCCCGGCGGCGGATCGGCGTAGACGATGCCGGTGCGCTGACTGGAACGCAGCAGCCGCTCTTTACGTCCCTCGGAGTGAAAGGCGATCCAAGCCCAGGGCAACGTGGGTTCGGTCAGCCCTTGGGCGGCGAGTTTCTCCTTGGCTAAGACGACGGCTTGCTCCGTCAGCATGCGGTCCACCTGAGAGATAAAATTGGTCAGCCACTGGATGGGGGCCTCCCCCTCAATATAGCGAAGCAACAATTCATCCGCGCGATCGCGGAGGCGGCGCAGCTCATTGATGTCCGTGGCGAGCGGAAACTCCTTGGAGAGAAAAATCGGCACATTGCCGTGCATGGCCTGAATGGTCTTTTCCCCGACGACGCCAATTACGCGGCCATCGGGCTCCCCGGTTTCAGTCACCACCAAATGATGCCGCCGGTGCTTGATCATCGTGATGATGATATCGCCAGCAGGCATGTGGGGCGGGATCGTCAGCACCGGAGCGCTCATGATCTCGCGGACGGGACGATCCACCGAGACCTCTCCCGTGGCGACAAAGGTAGAGAAATTCGCCTCGGTCAAAACCCCGACCGGACGACCCGACGGATCCACCACGACCACGGCTTCTTGCAACCCCGGCGCGATGGTTTTCGCCACGAAACGGATGGTGTCATCCGGACTAGCCGTCAGGAGACGATTGGCGGCCCGATCCGAGACGGCTTCGGAGCGCGTGAGCCAATAGGCCGCGTTGGCTTCGATTTCCAGCGGTTCATTAATCGAGGTGGTGCGGCCCACGACGTCCTCAATCGAAAAATAGGAGTTCAGGAAATCGACTGCCCGGGGGTATTTCGCGCAGGTCGCGAGCAAGGTCTCCGCCGGCAGCGCGTAGAGAATGCTCTCCTGCGCCACCCGCGCGGTCGCGGGATAAGTTGATTGCGGATTCTTCCAGTCGATGCCCAACAGGTCGCCCTCGACGCGCACGTCGATCAGATCCTCACCATGCTCGCCGGGCCGGTAGAGGTTGATCGTGCCCCGCTGGATGACCCAGATAAACTTTGATCGCGCAGCACCGAGATTAAACACGATTTCGTCGGCTTCGTGAAATTTGACTCGGCCGCCTTTCGCAATCTCCAGTAAGTCGGACTCCGGCAAATACTCAAAGGGAGCAAAGCCTTTGAGGAAATCCGCGACCCGCAGGGAGATGCTAGACGTTTTCAAGACGGACGAGGCAAACGGGTTGATCCAGCGATAGGAAGAATGAAGGTGGCCAAACCCACGGAAACTGGCCGCCGCCGTAGTTTGCGGAAAAGGAACGCCGAGGTGTTCTCTCGCACTAAGCCCTTGGCCCGGACGCCCGTCCCTTGTTCGCTCTACTTTCCACTCCTCGCCTTCGCCCCAATTCCCCCCTCCTCTCCCTGTTCCATGCCTGCTCAACCGACGCTCATCAACGGCCAGTGGTGCCCAGCCGCCGCCGACGCCCCCACGTTTTCACCCGTCAATCCCGGGACCGGCGAGACCCTCGGCGAGACCTACCCGATCTCCAGCGCGGTGGAGATCAATGCTATGCTCGATGCGGGCGCTGTCGCCGCCCCTGCGCTCCACTCCCTCCCCCGCAGCAAGATCGCCGATTTTCTTAACGGCTACGCCGACGCCATCGAAAATGCCGCCGCCGAGCTCGCTGCGATCGCCGCGATCGAAACGGGCCTGCCCGTTGCCCCCCGCCTTCAGGCCGTCGAGATCCCGCGCACGTTTGGCCAGTTGCGCCAAGCTGCCGCTGCCGCGCTCGACGACAGCTGGACTCAACCCGTCATCGATACGACCAACAACCTGCGGTCGCGTCTCGAGTCGCTCGGCAAACCGGTTCTGGTGATCGGCCCCAACAATTTCCCGTTCGCCTTTAACGGCATCGCCGGAGGCGACTTCGCCGCCGCCATCGCTACCGGACATCCGGTAATTGCCAAGGCGCATCCCGCACACCCCGGCACCAGCAAACGCCTCGCCGAACTCGCCCTCGCGGCGGCGACCGCCGCGGGCTTACCCGCCGCGACCGTGCAATTATTCTACCACATGGATGCCGCCGTCGCGGCCACGCTGTGTAGTGATACGCGCCTCGGCGCGATCGGCTTTACCGGCAGTGAGGTGACCGGCCGCAAGATCAAAGCCGCCGCCGACGCGGTCGGCATTCCGGCTTACTTGGAGATGAGCAGCATCAACCCCGTGGCCTTTCTCCCCGGCGCGATGCGGGAAAAAGCGACGGCCTTGGCCGACGAATTTTCCGGGTCGTGTTTACTTGGGGTCGGACAGTTCTGCACCAATCCCGGACTCGTGCTAACCATCGCCGGCGAGCCCACCGAAGTCTTCATCGCCCAAGCCGCTCAAGGCTTCGCCGCTGCGCCCAGTGGCGTGATGTTGACTCCAGCACTACCGGCGCACCTCGAAGTCGGCGTGGCTCACCTCGAAAAACACGGCGCCCAAGTGCTGGCCCGCGGGATCGAAGCGACGGAACCCGGAGCGCGAGGCCGCCCGGCCCTGTTGCGCATCTCCGGCGCCAAATTCCGGGAAAACCCCGATGGCTGCCAAAGCGAGATGTTTGGCCCCGCTTCGCTCATCGTGGTCGCGGCCGATGAAGATGAACTCGCCGCGGTGGCGACGCAGTTGCACGCCTCCCTCACCTGCTCATTCTACACCGCGAGCGACGGATCTGATGATGCGGCCTATGACCGCCTGCTCCCCCTCATTGCCCAAAAGTCTGGCCGTATCCTCAACGATAAGATGCCCACCGGCGTCGCGGTATCGCCCGCCATGATGCACGGCGGACCTTTCCCCGCCGGCGGTCATCCCGGATTTACGTCCGTTGGTATCCCCGCGTCGCTCCGCCGCTTCGGTGCGCTAAAATGTTACGACAACGTGCGAGCACACCGCCTCCCCGGGTCACTCCAAGATAAGAACCCCACAGGCAAACTCTGGCGCATGATCGACGGCGAGTGGACGCAAGCATCGATCGGCTGAAAACCGCGTGAGGAAGTAACCGGGTCCAGATAACAGGCAGCAAGTAACCAGCCATTCTTTCGGCCGCTTCCGGGGCCGCAACCCCGCCGCCAGTTCCCTCTACCGCAAATCCGCCTCTCCTGAACCGCTCTCGGTAGCCGAGAGGGGTGAACGGCCCAATGAGGCAGGATTGAATTTTACCGTTCCGGGGGGAGTGCTCTTCGTCTTCGCGTCTTGGACGATCTCGGGGTCGTCTTTCGGCGGACCGGATAGCGCCCCGGCGCATTTTGAGCGATAGGTCCTGAGCGCCTAGCACGGTCTGGGGTTGATGGTCTCAACCGAAATTCAACGCGGTGATGCCGTTGATCCTTGGCATCAGTTTGGAATGGCCACGGACCGATTACCCGTATTGGTGTTCAGGCATCATCCCGTCATGAGCAACAAAATCGCACTGACCGACCTACCCTCGCCCAAATCCCAGGGATGGGGAATCCAGAACCTGAAAAAGGGCTGGAAATACGAAGTCCCTAAACCGCATTCGCATGAATACGATGAATTCGCGGTGATCTGGAAGGGTCGGTGCATCATGCGTAATAATGGAGTGGATACGGAATATGTAGCGGGTGATGTGATTCGGTTTCCAGCTCATCAACTTCACTGCGGCATCGAGGCCTTGGAAGATACCGAGTATCTCTGGACGCGAGCCGATTGATTTTTAGGCGACATGCCCACCCTTGGCCAATCGAAGACGAGGGAACGGATCGAAGCGTCCACTTACCTTCCGCTTACTGTCACCTTCCCGCCTCAATCCGTTTGTTACTTGTGATATGAACCGGGGGTCGGTCAGGTCCGCGTTGGGCATCGCGACGACGGAATCGGGCGCCGTCTAGACCCCAGAGGGACGATCCCCTTCGGGTCCGTCTACGTCTGGGGACGCACGTGGCCCATTCTGGCCGAACCTGGCACCAGATCGCTCGCCAATCACCACTCCGCCGCGGACCAGACAGAGCCGGAGCCGGGCAGAGCCGGTCCTTCCCGGTGGTCGTCGCGAGCTAGTTGATCGCGACGGCGGGGAGCTTCCAGATGTCTTCGGCGTATTCGGCGATGGTGCGATCGCTGCTGAACTTGCCCATGCGGGCCGTGTTCAGGATGGCCATCTTGGCCCAGCGTTTTTGGTCGCGATAGGCGGCATCCACCGCGAGTTGCGCGTCACTGTAGGCGCGGAAGTCGGCGAGCACCTTGTAGGGATCTCCGCCGGCCAAGAGACTGTGGTGCAACTGCTGGAAGGCGTGATGCTCACCCGGCGTGAAGTAGTCGGAGCCCAACCAATCGATCACGGCTTTTAACTCTTCGTCACCGTGGTAGTAGTCGTAGGGGTTGTAGCCCTGCTGGTTCAGCGCCTCCACTTCGTCGACGTTTAGGCCAAAGATGAAGATATTCTCTGCTCCGACCTCTGCTTGGATCTCCACGTTGGCGCCATCGAGGGTGCCAATCGTGAGCGAACCATTGAGCGCCAGCTTCATATTGCCGGTGCCAGAGGCTTCCTTACCGGCCGTGGAAATCTGCTCCGAAAGATCAGAGGCCGGAATGATGTGCTCGGCCATGGAGACGCGATAGTTCGGCAGGAAGACCACCTTCAACTTATCTTGGATGCGGGCATCGCGATTGATGTGCGCACCGATGACGTTGATCGCGCGGATGATATTTTTGGCGAGCTCGTAGCCGGGGGCGGCTTTGGCGGCGAAGATAAACACGCGGGGCACCACATCGAGATCCGGATGCTGCACCAACCGGCGATAGAGCGCGAGGATGTGGAGTAGGTTCAGGTGCTGACGCTTGTATTCGTGCAGTCGTTTGATCTGCACGTCGAAGAGCGCGTCGGGTGAGACCTCGACGCCGCAGAGCTCTTGCATGAGTGCGGCCAGATCGACTTTATTCTGGCGCTTGATCGCCATGAATTGCTTTTGAAACGCCGCCTTGCCCGCGTGAGCGCTCAGCGCATCCAGTTGGCTCAGATTGCGGGGCCAATCGGTATGACCGAGGGTCTTGGTAATCAGCGCGGAGAGGCGCGGGTTGCAATCGAGCAGCCAGCGGCGCGGCGTGATGCCGTTGGTCTTGTTGCGGAATTTGCCCGGGAACAGTTCGTCGAATAGCGGGAAGAGGTTCGCCTTGAGCAACTGGGTATGGAGCGCGGCGACGCCGTTGACGGCGTGCGAACCGACCACCGCGAGGTGGGCCATGCGGAGTTGTTTTTCGCCGCCCTCTTCGATGATCGAGCACTCCTGTAACTTGGCGACGTCGCCCGGCCACTTCGCGGCAACCACTTCGAGGTGGCGGCGATTGATTTCAAAGATGATCTGGAGATGACGGGGGAGGACGCGCTCAAACAGCCCCGTGCCCCACTTCTCCAACGCCTCGGGTAACAGCGTATGGTTGGTGTAGGCGAACGTCGGGGTCACGATAGCCCAGGCCTCCGACCACTTGAGCCCCTCCTCATCGATGAGGATGCGCATGAGCTCGGCCACCGCGATGGCGGGATGGGTGTCGTTGAGCTGCACGGTTACCTTTTCGGCAAAGTTGTGCCAGCCGTTGCCATTGGCCCGCTCGTGGCGGCGGATCATGTCCTTCAGCGAACAGGCGACGAAGAAGTATTGCTGCACCAGGCGCAGCTCCTTGCCGTTCTCCGTCTTGTCGTTCGGGTAAAGCACTTTGGAAACGGTCTCGCGAGTCGCTTTGTTGCTCACCGCCTCGACATAGCCACCGGCGTTGAAGGCTTCCAGATCGAGAGGCTCGTTGGCGTGCGAGGACCAGAGGCGCAAGATGTTGACGGTCTTGGTGCCATAACCCGGCACCGGAATATCGAAGGGCAAACCGACGAGTTCCTGCGTGTTACTCCAGACCGGTCGGTAGTTGCCGGAGTCGTCGAAAACGTTCTCCACGTTGCCGTAGATTTTGACGGTCTGGGAATTCTCGGGATGGGAAATCTCCCACGGCGTGCCATCTAACATCCAGCTGTCGGGATTTTCTACTTGGTTGCCGTGTTCATCAAAATTCTGACGGAACAAGCCAAACTCGTAGTTGATGCCATAGCCAATGGCCGGCAGATCGAGCGTAGCCATCGAATCGAGGAAACAGGCGGCGAGTCGACCCAAGCCACCGTTACCGAGACCCATGTCGTCTTCGGCTCGGCGTAACAATTCCCAATCCACCCCGAGCTCCTTCAGCGCCTGTTCCGCGTGGTCATATTCGCCGGCGTTTTGGAGCGTGCTGATCAGCAGACGCCCCATCAAATACTCCAACGAAAGGTAATAAGCGCGGCGCACATTCTTCTCGTTGTGCTGAGCCTGTGTTTCCATCATCCGGACAAGCACGCGATCGCGCACCGCCATGGAGGTGGCCCAGAACCAATCCCGGGGAGTCGCCCCCCCCTCGTCCCGCGCGAGGGTATAGGTCAGGTGCTGCAGAATGGACTGCTTGAATGCCTCAACCGGATTGTCGGTTGCACGGCGTTGCTTAGAAGCGGCGGGCGAAGCCTTCGAGGCAGAAGACTTTGGGGGTTTAGCTGATTTACTCGGCATGTTCGTATGAAAATTTAAGCTCGGGTTCCGAGTGAAGCGGAAACAGTGCCAACCCCCCCGGCCCCGGTCACTCCCAAACTACGTTACGATTTCGCCCTCCCTATCGCCGCAATAGGATCTCACGTTTATTACTCACTTGGAATTACTTCTGAAACCTACGCGCCAACTCCCCGTGGGTCATTTCAAAATAAGTTGGACGCCCGCCCGGACTGATATGCGGCGTCCGGCACTGGAAAAGCTCCTCCCGCAACGTGTGCCAGGCCGTTTCTCCCTTCGTATCCGGCAACCGCACGGCTTGGGCACTCGCGATCCGCGCCAGTTCTTCCCGCGCGAGATCCGCGTTGTCCGCGGGGAGCCGCCCATCGCGGACCGCCCCCAACAAATTCCGCATGAACGCTTCGGCATCACCCGGCTCCATCCACGTCGGCACCGATTCAATGCGAAAGAAATTTCGCCCAAATTCTTCGATCCCAAATCCGTGCTCATGCAGGAAACTCAGTCGATCAAGCAACATCGCCGATGCTACCGGATCGAGTTCGATCGGGATCGGCAGCAGCAATTGCTGCGAGGCGACCTCCCCTTTTCTGAACTCCGCCTGCAGCCGCTCAAACCACACCCGCTCATGCGCCGCGCGACGATGCAACCACACCACGCCTGCCGGACTTTCGAAAATCCCGTAGACGCCATGCGCGGTGCCGACAAATTTCCAGCCACGCGGACTGGAACCTTCCGGTGGCGACGTCGGCGTGACCGACGCCACCGCCGGACCGGTCGCTGCCGGTTGCCGTAACTCGCCCAACCGCGGCGCATGGAACGGAGCCGACGCGGCGCTCGCCGCCGCCGCGCTCGTCGGCGTCATATTCGGCGTCCCACCCTCCCCCACCGGCCGCAGTGCGGTAGGTGGGAGCGGCTCCAACGGCGAAGCCGCGCCCGCGCCCTGCGCCGGGCCGCCCCCCAGTTCCCGCAACCGATCCAGCACCGACCGAATGACAAAACCGCGCACCATCGGTTCACTGCGAAACCGCACTTCGCGCTTAGCCGGATGCACGTTCACATCCACCTGGTTTGCGGGCAGGTTGAAAAAGACAAACGCCGGCGGATAACGCCCCCGGGGCAACAACTCATGGTAACTCTCGATCAGCGCGTAGTTGAGGGTGCGGTTGTCCACCGGGCGGCCATTCACGAACACGATCATCTCGTGCCGCGTGGAGCGCCCCACGCCCGGTTTGCCGATCAATCCTTGTAACTCCATGTCACCCTGCGTCGCCGAAATCGGCACGAGTTGCTCGGCCAGTTGCCGCCCAAAAATCTCCCCTACCCGATCCACCAGCGCCGGGCATTCCGGCGACTGAAAGATCACCCGGCCGGCCTCCATCAAAGTAAACGCCACCCCCGGACTCGCCAACGCGTAGAGCCGCACCCCCGCCACGATGTGAGCGGCTTCAGTGCGGTCCTGCTTTAGGAACTTACGCCGCGCCGGCACGGAGTTGAACAGGTGCTCGACATCGATACGCGTTCCCACCGGTCGACCACACTCCCGCACGTGGATGATCCGCCCCCCATTCACCAACACTTCCGTGCCCAGCTCCTCGCCTTCGGCTCGGGATTGCAGGGTAAATTTGGACACACTGGCGATCGACGGCATCGCCTCACCGCGGAATCCAAAACTGCTCAACACGTCCAGATCCGCCGCCACCGCGATCTTGCTCGTCGCGTGACGCTCCAACGAAAGCAGCGCGTTATCCTTGGTCATCCCGTGGCCATTGTCCTCAATCCGCATCAGCGATCGACCCCCGTGACGAAACTCCACCTCGATCCGCGTCGCCCCCGCATCCAGCGCGTTTTCCACCAGCTCTTTCACCACCGCAGCCGGACGCTCAATCACTTCGCCAGCGGCGATCTGATTGGCAACGCGGTCGGGCAGGATACGGATATCAGGCATGCAGAAAAACGGGGCAGCAGATTCAGGTCGCCGCCTTCGGCCACGCAACGTTTAACCCGAACTGCTGGGCAGAGACTCCGGGTCCGGCAAAGCGAGATGCCGCCGTTCAATGGTTTCCACCCGCGGCTTAAAGATCTGATACCAACGGGGCACCGAACGCGCCTCCACCCAGTAAATGCGGTCCCGCCAAGCCGCCGGCAGATCCAGCTCCACCACCGGAACTTCGACCTCTTCGCTCACGGTCGGTTGGGAAATATAACTCGGGAACAGGTAGAGTCCATCGCCCACGACTTTAGGCTCCACCAGCGCCAAGAAGATCGGTTGATTCGGGCCCGATATCCGTAATCGCACGATCTCGTCGTCGGCCGCAATCACGGCAATCTCCGCGCTGTGCATCGGCGAAGCCACATCAACAAACTCCGGCCGCAATGCGCTGGTGCATCCCGTCAGGCTCAGCCCGAGACAACCCACCGCGACCAGCAGTAGACGGACGAATCCCCTCTTTTCTGAGGCACTATTTCCGGGGAGCGGTTTCATCGGGCTGCTCCGAGGTTGGCCGAGCGACCTCCTGAAGATCAATCAAACTTACCAGATACGTCGCCGCGCGGAAGGGCCGAAATATCGCGTTGCCAATCACCAAGGAGTCCACCCCCTCTCCCTGCTCCTCCTTTAGCCGAGCCAAGAGGGACGAGAGGATCACCACGCTCGCCACCGCGAAGAGGAAAAATAGCTGGAAAACATCCGTGTTGATGGCCGGTCCATTCCCTCCCTCGGCCTTAAGCACGAGTCCCCAGAGAATCGGCGACAGTCCACCACAACACGCCGTCACCGCTCCCATCACCGCCACCATCAGCGCCCGCCGCGACTCATCCACCACTTGAGCAAGATAGTTCAAATGCGCGATCGTCCAACACGCCGCCGCCAGCCCGAGCACGAAATAGGCGACAAACAGCACCCAAACCGTCCCGACCCCCGCTCCCAGATACCACCACCAGAAAACCCCCACCGCTACATAAAGCACCATCGTCAGCAGAAAAAAGGGCCGGGCTCCCGAGGCATCAATCCGGCCGCGAATAAACGCTGCCGCAAAAATAACCCCCGCAAATCGAGCGACTTCAAACCCCATGATTTGCTCCGCGCCCAATTGCGGTCCCGACGTCAAATAATAGGCCAGAAACGGCGGAATCGGAGTCGACAAAACCGCATACCACACGGCCAACCAGAGATAGCGACGGAAGGGCGACGCGCGGAACATCAATTGAGGCGTTTCTCGCATCAACTGCATCAGTTTGACGGGCGGCGGATTCGCGGCATCCGGCAACCGCTTCAGCGCCGCAAAACTGAAATACGAACCAAACAGCGCGATCAGGTATTGGATCAGCAGAGCGGTAAAAACCGGTAACGTTGCGAACAGCGCGACACACGCCAGCAACGTGCCCACCCCCGACACTCCGGAGATGAATTGATCGCTGCCAAAATACCGACCGCGCGCCTTCGCCGGCAATATCGAGTAGAGCCACGGCATGATCGCCGCGGCGCCAATCGTGCGAAAAAAACAGAACCAAAAAACACTCCCCACCAACGCCGGTGCCATCCACGGCTGCACTCCCCAGCGCGGCGCCACGATCGCTAGCCACACCGGCACGAGCAGAAAGACACTGCGGGCCGCCCACCCGCCGAGCATCACGCGCTTGTAACCGAAACGCGGCAGCAAGGCCGTCGCGACGATCTGCAGCGGCGTGAGCAAAAAAACGAACGAATACGCGAGTCCCACCTGAAACGGCGTCGCCCCCAGTTGCTCGCAAAATAGCACCATCGGGGTGCCGATGCCGATCTGCCACGCGAGCGCGTTGAAGAATCCGAACAGCAGTCCCGAGCGGTAAGGCGCCAGTTCAGGGTCGGTCTTTTCCGTCGGTATCAGTCGGAACAACACAGGGCGGTTCGCTTTTCCTTAGGAGTTTAATCTTCGCCGCCAGCGCGCGAGTTGCCGCTTGACCTGCTTGGGCCCGGGCATCCCCGTGCCTTGGCGCCGGATCCCGGCCCGTTTGAGATCGAACACTTTGACCCAATCCGCTTTGAGCGCCGAGTGAATCTTGGCCACGGCCTCATTGGGTAAAAGGTTCAAAGGCGTTTTCGACGTTTCCGCCAACTTCACCACCGCACCCACTACATGATGGGCTTCGCGGAACGGCACGCCTGCCTCGACAAGGTAGTCGGCCAAGTCCGTGGCCAGCAGCGCCGGATCCGCCACCGCCGCCGCGCATTTGTCGACCTTAAATTCGGACCCGACCAATGTGCCCGCGACGACTTCCAGCGACATGACCGTTTGATCGAAGCTATCGAAGACCGGTGGTTTATCTTCCTGCAAATCACGATTATAGGTGAGCGGCAGTCCTTTGGTCAGCGTCAGCAACGTCGTCAGATTACCCTGCAACCGCGCTGCCTTGCCGCGTAGAATCTCACACGAATCAGGATTCTTCTTCTGCGGCATCAACGACGAACCGGTGCAAAACGCATCCGGTAAGCTAATAAAATCGAACTCGCTACTGGCCCAGAGAATCAAGTCCTCGGCCAGTCGCGAAAGGTGCGTGCCGACCAACGCCGCCGCCGTGGCGAATTCCACAAACCCATCCCGATCCGCCACGGAATCCATGGAGTTCTGCGTCACCCGCGGACGACCTTTCGCATCAACAAAGCCGAGTTGCACCGCCGTAAATTCGCGGTCGATCGGCAACGTCGTGCCCGCTAACGCTCCGGCGCCCAAGGGGCACCAGTTGGCCGCATCGGCCACCGCTGCAAACCGCGTCCGATCCCGCTCGAACATTTCGAGGTAGGCTGCCAAGTGATGCGCAACTTGCACGGGCTGTGCCCGCTGCAAATGGGTGTAGCCCGGGATCAAGGTATCACCGGCCTGCTCGGCGAGGGCTAACAACGCGCGTTGGGCTCCGGCCAAGCGGTCATCGACTTCGCCGCAGGCCCACTTGAAAAACAACCGCATGTCCGTCGCTACTTGATCGTTGCGACTCCGCGCCGTGTGCAGCTTCGCCGCAGCGGGCACCCGTTGCGTGAGGGCCTGCTCGATATTCATGTGCACGTCTTCGAATTCGGCGCGCCAAGTGAACTCACCCGCCGCGATTTCCTTTTCGATCTGAGTCAGCCCGCGATGGATCGACTTGCATTCCTGAGCCGTGATCAGGCCGACGTGCGTCAACATCGCGGCGTGGGCCTTACTGCCGGCAATATCGAACGGTGCCAACCGACGATCAAACGATACCGATTCACTGAAAGTGAGCATCAATTCCGCTGGGCCCGTGGAGAAACGGCCGCCCCAAGTCGCTTGTTTTTTCTTCGCCATAACAATTTGAGCAGACGCGCCGCGATGATGCCGCGCAACGTGAAAGATAACGGACCCCACGCGACCATGCGGCAGGATTCAGTTGCGACGCCCCCAAACCCGACCACGGTCGGAGGTCATGTTTTCAGCGATTCGTCTTTTAATCTGCGGCTTCGCCGCGGCGGCAGCTCTCGCGGCGCAAGACGAACCTCCCTCCGTAACCGCCCTGCCCGATTTGTATCAACGCGTCACGGTCGCAACGGCCAAAACTTCGATCTATATCGGCAATGTGAAACTCAAGATGCCTCCATTCGTGCGGGAGGGAGATACCTATTTCTCTACTTACGAGGCCAAGGTATTTCCGTTTTTCTTCTACAACGAGTCAGGGCGGATCGGCATCACTTTCACGGATGATGATCTTCTCCGCCTCGCCGCCGGCGAACGGGTCTATTTCACCGGCGAAGGATTCGACACCAAGGAAGAGCCGCGCCGCGTCGAAGGGCACGCCGACCCAACAAATGAGAAATCGGGGAAGATCAAAGTCCGCGTCTGGGTCTCGAAGAATATCGAACTGATCTTCAATACGACCTACCAGTTCGGCGGCTAAGGCCGTCCCCGCGTCGGTCAGACTCCGTCGCCCTCGCCCCTCGGGCTGGGCCGCGCGAGAAACGACCGCACCCGCCGCAGCAGCACGGTCATCCCAAAGGGCTTTTGGAGGAATCCCGCGGCCCCCGACCGGTTGACGGCGGCATCCAGCTTCGGCTCCAAGTGACCACTCATGATCAAGACCGGCAGAGCAGGATCGGCCTCGTGGATGACGGAAAACACTTCCCACCCGTTCATGCCCGGCAGGACCAAATCAGCCACCACCAGATCCAAGCTGCCTTGATGTTGGCGAAACTCAAACACCGCGCTTTCGCCATCGTGGGCCGTGATGACTTCCATGCCATTTTTGCGCAAAGCCGATGCCATCGTTTCGAGGAGACCTTCCTCATCATCGACGAGTAGAATCCTGGGCATCCCCTCTTCGCCGCCCCGTGCAATGGGGGAGACGGCCGGGCTTTCCGGCGCCAAACCTTGATCCATCGTCGCGCCGAGCGGCAGCCAGATCGTGTAAGCCGCCGCCCCGCCCGGTTCGGCTTCGTAAGTCCAAAACCCGCGGTGGGCTTCGATGATGCGTTCGATCATCGTCAGCCCCAAGTCATGCTTTCGCATCCCGGAGCCACCGTCCTCCGCTGCCATCGGCGGGCAACTGCCATTACGCGGACGGCCGGGATTGATCAGTTCAATCACGGCGTAAGTGCGAGCATCGGCCAAGGGGAAGCGTGCATGCACGATACTGCCGGCTTCCCAACGGGTGCGGGTGCGCAGGCCGCGCGTGGCTTCGGGCTCAAATTCATGCAAACGACGCACCAATTCCCCCAACGCATCGCCGATCTGCATCGCATCCAACGGCACTTCTTTCAACTCGGGGACCATGGACAACTCCAACTCAATCGGGCGATCCCCCACTTCGGCCCGCAACAGCTGCAACTTGCTTTGCAGGAATCGGCCTAGGTCGGTTTTCTGCCGCTCCGGATCGGGACGATGCATCATATAAAGGGACTGCTTCACCAACATCGTCGCCCGTTGCACGGCCCCACTCACGCCCTCCGCTACGACCTGCTGGCGCTTCGCATCACTGGTGCCGTCCTGCAGCAACGCCGTGTAACCTAGAATAATGGAAAGCAGATTATTGAGGTCGTTACTGACCGAGGAGGACAACGCCGTGTAGGACTCGATGCGATTGATACCCGCGAGCCGAGGATCGAGCCGGGCCACATCACTCCAATCCACCGTGGTGATCAAACGCGCCGCCGAACCATTCGGGAGCACGACGCGACGGTTGCGGGTATATGTGGCCAAGGGCCGACCCCGCCGATTCTCGAAAAAGGTTTCCTCGCCCGCCCAAGCTGAGGGATCCGCCCCCTCGATGATGGCACGATGGAGGCCCTGCATGAGCATCGCCTTGCTCGGCGGATGCAGTCGGATCAGCGGGAGATTAACCAACTCCGCCAGCTCGTAGCCCAAGATCTCGGCAAACGCCTGGTTCGCTAGAATGACTCGGCCCGTCGGGTTAACCAAGCACAGCCCGGCTCCGCTCGCTTGTCCCATCAACTCTAGCAACGACGCATCAAGTTGCGGGTCATTCAAGGGTGAGGCTGACGAACGGGACATTGGGGGAAATCGAAACGCAGAACAGACGGAACAGGGCGCTCAGAGGAGCATGATAATTCCCAATTGAGGGGCGGAGTTAAGGCTGAAATTTAAAAAACATGGCGCGCCCGGAGGGAATCGAACCCCCGACCACCAGCTTAGAAGGCAGGTGCTCTATCCAACTGAGCTACGGGCGCAGCAAGCGCACACGGTTAAAGCCGCGAGCGCGCGCGACAAGGTCAAATCAGGTCCACTGCCAAGCTATTCCTCGTCGATAAGACTAAGCCAAGCCGCCTCCACAGCCGGATCTAGCGCAACTCGGTTAGTCTCGCCGCGAGCGGGAGAGCCGCAGCTCGGGTCCCGTCCTCGGTCAACTGTCGCACGCTGTCCGCCCGCAAAAAACCGCCCGATTAACGGACGGTTTCTGAAAATGGCGGGCCCTCCTACGCCGAGGCTTCGGCCGGATTAAAAATGGCCGGGACTCGTCTAGCCCCACTCGGCGGGGCGGGTCTGACCCCCGAGGATCTCGCGCCAGCGAGACGGTCGCAGTTCGAGGTCCGGCCTCGTCCAAACGCCGCCCGGTGTCCGCCCACAAAAAAGCCGCCCGGGTTACGGACGGCCATAAAATGGCGGGATGGACGGGACTCGAACCCGCGGCCTTCTGCGTGACAGGCAGACGCTCTAACCAACTGAGCTACCACCCCGTAAGAGGCAAGGAGGCGAGACCGTAGAATTCGCCCGAGTCAAGTCAAGCGCAGTTCCGTAGATTTATTTCCAAAATCAAAATGCCCCTGCAACCACGGACCGCCAAAGGTCTGCTTCTCCCGGCAACCCTAACCGGCACAAACCATCGCCGATATCCTTCATACCAGGAATTCGCACGTCGTGCTGCGGGTCTCCGGGCAAGTCCGGACGCACTTCGCTAGCCAAGGCCCAACAGGCCCAAGCGCGCCACTCGCGGATCTCCTTGCGCGGCTCATTCATCCGATCCGCGTAATGCTGAAAATGCACCCGGGGATTCCCGCAAAACAGATCTCGAGGCACCTCCCGCATGATCCAGGCTATCGCGGCATAAGGCATCGGCCACGATCCGAGCACCGCATCGTTCCGACCAACGTCAGCTCCCATCGCCCGATCAAGGCACAACATCGCCCGGGCCGGCAGTTGCCGTCGCCAAAGATCGTGGCCGTATTCCAAACAGGTCGCGTAAAATGCGGCTCCCCGATCGTCACCGTGCTGCTGATACACGCGCCAATCCATGCCCGGTCGCGGAGCGGGTAGATGAGGGCAGGACGGCAAATACATCGCCCTGACGTGAGCCACCCCCTTCCGCTCGTCAATCCTGCCACCCAGAAAGAAGGCTTGGCGACCTGCCCCCCTTGGGGGAAATTGCGCCATGTCCACGCCCACCGAAAGCAGAGAGGCCGCCGTCGATATTCGCGGCTGCCAACGCATCGGACTGTGGCTCCTCGGAACCTTCATCCGCCTCTGGACGAGGACCGTGCGAATGCACATCTCCGAGGCCGACCGGATTACCCTAACCCGTAATGACCGGCCGATGGCTATGGCGATATGGCACAACCGCCTTTTTGTGGGCGGAGAAATCATTCGCCGGTTCCGCGGCGGCAAACCGTTTCACGGCATCATCAGCGCCAGCAAGGACGGCGCTTGGCTGGTCGGATTTTTTGAGATGATGGGATTTAAAGCCATTCGCGGATCCACCAGTTGGGGCGCGCGGGAAGCAGTCAACGCCATGATCAAGACGGCTAAGGAAGGGAAAGATCTGGGGATCACCCCCGACGGTCCCAAGGGGCCCATCTACGAATTTAAACCCGGCGGGCTCATTGTCGCGCGACGGGCCAAGCTGCCGCTGCTCCTAATTGGAGTAGAGTTCACGCGAGTGAAACAGCTGCGTAGCTGGGACCGGTTCATTTTACCTCTGCCCTTCTCCCAGGTGACCGTGCGATGCCGCGAGGTGCTCCCGGAATCGCTGCCGCGAGATCGCACCGAGGCACTCGAATATCTGACCGATACCATGATGGAGCTCAATGGCTCGCGCCAATGAAAGCCGCCCGTTGGATCTGAAATTCAGGCGCGAACCGTCGGCTGCGGCTGACAGGACTAAACAGCGCGCTCGGCGAGCCCGCTCCACTCCCATCAGACGCGCCAACAGCCCACTCCACCACAATGTCGGGCATAAAGCCCGACCCACGTCAGACCCAACCAGCCCCAAGTCCTGCTGGGTGGGTCGGGCTTTACGCCCGACAAGACGGCAGGATCGGCAACCAAGGGAAGGCGAGCGATCAGAAGCTCGGTGCCAGCTCTACGCTGCTACCGGGATCAACCGCATAGTCCCCGCCGACGTTCCAGCTGATGTCGTTCACCAAGAACTTGAAAATGACTGGGGACTTCGCCCCCGTCACCGTCGCGCTCCACGTGTCCGAACCCTCGCTGTTCATGGGGGCGCCTACGTCCCAGGACAGTCCGGGACCTTCGCCGCGGATGAACAGCGTGTTGCCGAAATCGATGTCGATCTGGGCCGTGATCACCGTCTGCTGCTTCGCCGCAACACGTTTGGTCGTCGGCTTTTTCGCAGCGATACCCTTCGTGGCGACCGGCTTCTTGACGGCCGTGACCTTTTTTACGACGGCCTTCTTTGCCGTGATCGCGGTCTTTTTGACCGCTTTGGCCACGACCTTGGTCGTGATTTTCGGTTTGGAAGGAGCAGCCGGTTTCTTCGCGGCCGCCGCCTGTTTAACTGCTACCTTTTTGGGGGCGGCAGTCTTTTTGACCCGGGGGGCGGCGGGCGTTTGGGACTTCGTGCTCTTGCTCATTAGTATGGGTTTGGTCAGTAGTGGCAGGTAGGTTTACGACTCAAGACCTGCGTTAAATTGAGAATGCTTGGTCCCGCCACAGCAAAACCGAGACCAATCGGGCCAAATGCTTGTTTTTTTATTCAGGTGACAGTCCGGGGCAGGTTCTTCGAAAAATGAGGTTTACTCTGACCACCGAGCAGCGCAAAACCTCCCCCTTCATCTGGTTGGATATGGGGCTGTAGCTCAGTCGATAGAGCGCTTCGTTCGCAATGAAGAGGTCAGGGGTTTGATTCCCCTCAGCTCCACCAGCCGCCGTCGTCCCGCCGGGCGGGAGCACTCCGCCATGACTCGCTTCACCCCGCGACGATCTACCCGCTGCGCAGGGAGCCCGGCGTGCAATCCAGCTTTTTGCGGCAGACGACACTGAGGTGACGCGCGTCTTGGAAACCACAGGCATAAGCGTCCTCGGCAATCGTCATGCGGGGATTTTCCTGCAACAGCACGCGCGCCCGGTCGAGTTGTTGCCGTTGCAGGAAA
>Ga0208414_1000782_pt1 | contig 28291 bp, 23 predicted proteins | sample AntAceMetag02UKE_FD_184770 | JGI IMG/M metagenome (GOLD analysis project Ga0208414, IMG submission 184770) | Saline lake microbial communities from Ace Lake, Antarctica - Antarctic Ace Lake Metagenome 02UKE (SPAdes) (version 2) | ecosystem: Environmental > Aquatic > Non-marine Saline and... | reverse complement strand
ATTGTTACGGGTATAAGCTTACTTATAGCTACCATCAATGGCATTTCCTTCTACTTTGTAAATCAATCGTTTCTGATTCCATTTTCTGTTGTAATAATAGAATACCTGTGCACCATGTTTTTAATGATTGCTTTTAGAATTACCGTAAAGCTGATTTATTTTGAATTCAAAAACGCCTCAAAGGACACGAAACGAATCGTAATCTATGGGGCTGGTGCAGAAGGAATTGTAACCAAAAGAACCCTAGAACGTGATGAAGATCACAAATACAAAGTGGTCGCGTTTATTGCAGATAAAAGAGCAAAAATTGGAAAGAAAATTGAAGGTGTCACTATCTATCCTATCGAAAGACTTGAGTACTTAATAGAAAACGAAGAAATTGACGAAATAATTATTGCTGTTAATAATTTAGCCAAAACACGAAAACAAGAAATTGTTGAGCGTGCTCTTACAAAAAACGTAAAGGTTCTTCATGTTCCCCCAGTAAAGAATTGGATTAATGACGAATTAAGTTCAAACCAAATTCAAGAAGTAAAAATTGAAGATTTATTGGGGCGCGAACCTATTCATCTGGATTCCATAAACATAAAAGGCCAACTGAGTGAAAAAAGAGTTTTAATCACAGGTGCTGCAGGTTCAATCGGTTCTGAAATAGTAAGGCAGGTTTCTCACTTTTTCCCTTCTAAACTTATTTTGTTAGATCAAGCTGAATCTCCACTCTACGATATTGAAAATGAAATAAAAGAACAGTTTGGCGAAAATCTATGTGAAATAGTTGTGGCAGATGTTGCAAATATTTCGAGGATGGAAAACGTTTATAATACCTTTCGACCTGATGTTGTATACCACTGCGCGGCATACAAGCATGTGCCTATTATGGAGGATAATCCTTCAGAGGCCATTCTCACTAATATACTGGGCACCAAAATCATGGTTGACCTAGCTGACAAGTACAAAGTCGACTCTTTTGTTATGGTGTCAACTGATAAAGCAGTTAATCCTACGAACGTAATGGGAGCCTCTAAACGAGTTGCTGAAATTTATGCTCAAAGCAAAAGCAAGATTTCAAAAACAAAATTTATTACTACTCGATTTGGAAATGTATTGGGAAGTAACGGATCTGTTATTCCACTTTTCAAAAGGCAAATTGCCAATGGGGGTCCTGTCTGCGTTACACATCCGGAAATAACCCGTTATTTCATGACCATTCCCGAAGCTTGCCAACTCGTGCTTGAAGCCGGCGCAATGGGAGCAGGTGGTGAGATTTTTATTTTTGATATGGGTTCACCTATAAAAATCATTGACCTAGCCAAAAAGATGATTAAGCTCTCTGGTTTAAAAGTCGGAAAAGACATCGAAATTAAAATTACAGGGTTACGATCGGGTGAAAAACTTTACGAAGAATTACTGAACAATGCTGAGAACACTATTCCAACTCACCATCCTGAAATAATGATTGGAAAGGTTAGAGATTACAACATTGAAGATATAGAAGACGACATAAATTCGCTGGTGGATTCACCTAGCAGTAAGGATAATTTCGAACTTGTTGGGAAAATCAAAAAGTTAGTTCCTGAGTTTATTAGTCAAAACTCAATCTATGGGAAGCTGGATAAAAATTAACCGTGAATATGTTCTGAAGTGCCTAATTTCGAAATAATTTCAGCCTCAAAATCCAAGAATTCAGCCCAAACTTTTTCAACATCAATAACGCCTTCACCGTATTTTCTAGCAAACTTTAAAAACAGTGTATAGTGTTCTGCCTCACTTTTCATTAAACCAAAGTAGAATTTCTGCAAGTCTTCATCATTAATATTCTCAGAAAGGACTTTAAAACGTTCACAGCTTCTAGCTTCAATCATTCCAGCAAATAGTAATCGATAAACCAATGACTTTTTTCTGTCTATTCCTTTTGGAATAAACTGAAAAAGTTGATTAACATAAGCATCTTTTCGCTTCAAGCCTAATTGAAAACCGCGCTCTTTTAATTTCTTAATTACCATTTGGAAATGAGACAACTCCTCCATAGCTAATTCCGACATTGCCTCGACTAAATCCATATGTTCAGGAAAATTCACAATCAAGCTAATTGCGGTCGAAGAAGCCTTTTGTTCGCAATAAGCATGATCAATCAAAATTTCTTCAATATTCTTTTCCGCGATATTGACCCATCTAGGATCCGTAGGTAGTCTTAGTTTCAGCATAAATTATTTAATAGCTGTGCAAAATTAGATAACACATTGTAAAGAATGGCTTTATTTGTAGAACGTGGTAAAAATAATTGCACATCGAGGGGCTTCGGCCTATGCACCAGAAAACACATTAGCATCGTTTCAAAAAGCTATTGAACAAAATGCCGACATTATTGAGTTAGATGTGCGCCCTACACTAGATCAAAAAGTAATTGTTTTTCACGATGCTAAACTGAACCGAACGACTGACAAAAAGGGTTTTGTGCGAATGCATTCCTTTAATGAACTTCAAAAAATAAATGCCGGACGTTGGTTTGGCTTAACAGAATTCAAAAACGAAACAATTCCGACCTTTGATGAAGTGCTGCAAAAGACAGAAGGAAAATGCGAGTTACTTGTTGAAATAAAAAGTGAAGGAAGGGTGGTTCGAGTAAATTTTCTTAGGAATTTAATGAATTCAATAATCCAAGCTGGAGCTAAAGAACGAGTAATTGTTCAATCCTTCGATACACGAATATTGAACCTTCTTGACAAATATTATCCTGGGTTTAGGTACCAAAAACTGATTGTGGTGAAGGTTCCTGGGTTCAAAATCCAATTGGACAAAAGAGTAATGGTCGAAAACATTCTACGTAAAAACCATTATGAATCAATTAATGTTGATCATCGTTTTTTGACCAAAAAATTCATCGATAAGATCCATTTAAACCAAAAGCAAGTCTACTGTTGGACAGTAAACGATCCGAGCCGAATGAAAAGACTTATTGAATTGGGCGTAGACGGTATTATCACAAACTATCCTGACGTATTGAAATCTGTGATTTCAGATCACGTTAAGTAAGAAAATTAAAATAATTTTGCCGCCCAATTAATTTTGGAATTTAAAGCTATAGCTATGAAAAATGTATTGATTGTTTGGAACGTAATATTAACTGGATTAGTGGTGTATTTATTCACCCTGAAAACAGGAACACTAGAATCGGAAGTTATCGCAAATGACACTACTGAGACAAACGCAGAGGCCGCTCTTAATGCAACAGGAAATGTGTATTACGTAAATACAGACAGTTTGTTTAACGGCTTGATTATGTACAAAGACTTGCAAGAAGAGCTAGTGGCAGAGCAATTGCGATTGAAAAAGAGATATGATAATCAACTTGGAAAGCTAGAAACTGAATATAATGACTTGAGAGAAAGAGCGCCATACATGACTCAAACCCAAGGCGAAGCTGCTCAACAAAAATTAATACTAAAGCAACAAGATTTAGGTAAAATGGAGGAATCTCTTGGAAACCAATTGGCCAAAAAAGAATCTGAAATGGTTAAGAAAATCAAGACTTCTCTTAATGTCTACTTAGAAGAGATACAAGAAGAGAAAGGATTTCAGTATGTTTTAGGTAAAAGTGAAATTGGTGGAGTTTTACATGCAGACAAACAACTGGATTTGACCAATGAGGTACTGGAAGGGTTAAACAAAAAATACAAAGAAACTAAGCAGGTAAAAAAATGATTATAGCACTCCAAAAAAAGAAAGAAAATATAGTAGAATATCTTCTTTACATGTTCAATATAGAAGGAATGCTTCGAACTATGAATTTCGATATGGGTGAAATTGAATCTGGACTTGTTGCTCAATACGACGTTGAAGAGGCTAAAAAAGAAGAAATTAGAAATTGGTATTCTGGTATTATCAAAGAAATGCGTTCTTCTGATTTGCTAGAAAAAGGGCATTTAGAGGATCTACATGAGATCATTACGGAGTTGAATTTATTGCACAGTACGCTTTTGACCATTTACCAAGACGAGCAGTACAAAAAATTGAATAAAAAGGCTAATGAAGCCATTGAAGAATTGATAAATAAATCAGGAAACAAAAATATTGGTCCTATTGAAGCGGCTACTAATGGTCTTTTCGGGTTATTGTTACTCCGAATGACCAATAAAGAAATTAGCCCAGCAACCGAAGCTGCATTTGCAAATATTTCAGAATTATTGGCGGTACTTGCCCACCGGTACAATGAAATGAAAGCTGGTACTTTGGGGTTGCCTACGCATCAGAAAAATTAATTACCTACATTCTAATAAGTAAACTGATATAGCATACCATTCTGCTAGTAAGTTAAGGTTAACTTTAAATTGATCGATTATATTTTTTATAATTGTTTAATTTAGAAGTCAATTTTAACCAAAAAAAATGCGCAATTTCACCATACTCACCCTATTAATTCTTGCTTTATATTCCTGCCAAGACAAAAAAAATGCTAACCAAATTCTTGTCGATTCAGGATTTAGTGATTATGTAAATGCCTTTACTTCGGGTGTAATAGGAAGTAAGTCAACTATTAAAATAGTTTTAACTCAACCACAAGCTGGAATTACCCCTGGCGAAATTTTAAAAGATGAATTTGAAACTATAAAACTTATCTTGGTTATAATTAAGAAAAGTTTATCAGTATCCTCTGACTAATTGAAAATCATTGACTTAAAAGACTTTTCAAAACAAGAATTATTTAGAACAAACAGAACCAGCGATTTTGCTACAGAAAAAGCTGTCGAATTATGTCTTATTGCAAAGCAGTAGGGACTTGTGAATATCATGTTTGGAGTTAACAAAATAGAATTTGAAACAAGTATAATGTTAGAAACAAAAAAAGGGATCCAATTTCTTGAATCCCTTTCTTTGATTATGGGTGGAAGATCGGTCTCGAACCGACGACCCTCGGTACCACAAACCGATGCTCTAACCAACTGAGCTACAACCACCATTTTCTGGGCGGCAAATGTAAAATAAATTCTTTCTGAATTTCAAAATCTATCAGCAATAAAAACCAAATTCTTAGGTTTGTGGAGAATCTCCTCAATAAATGAGTAAAACACTTAAAATACTAGCATTAGCTAGCTGGTACCCAAATAGCAAAGATCCACAACTGGGGGTTTTTGTTAAACATCAAATTTGCGCTATTGGTTCTAAGCACAAAGTAATTTTACATACACTTGAAGCTCAGACAAATAATAAAGAAACGGAGTGCTCAATCAATGGAGGTTTTACGCACACTTCACATTACTATACACCCACTAATTCTTTCGTAAAGCCTATGCAATGGTATGCCGCTTGGCAGAAAATACTTCAATCTCTTGAAAACGAGAAATTCGATTTAATTCATACTCATGTAGCATTTCCAATAGGAATTATAGCTCTTCAGGCAAAAAAGAGACTAAACATTCCTCTTATTTTGAGCGAACATTGGTCTGGGTATGGCTCAAATCGAGAGTACAGCGGTTGGCTGCGGAAAAAAATTACAAAATCCTTGATTAACTCCTCCACATCCGTTATTGTAAACTCGAACTACCTTCGAGGACTAATGGAAAACCAAAATTTAATTTCCAAATACTTTACTATACCCAACATAGTTAGCTTTAGTGAAGAGGAAAAAACTAAGAAAGAGCTACCCTCAGGTAAGTTTATTTTTATGAATATTGCCGACCACATTGATTCTGACAAAAACATCTCTGGTCTATTGGAAGCTTTTTCTCAAGCAAAAAAAAACAATTCGAATATTACTCTTGTTCAAATAGGAGCTGGACCAGACAACAATATACTTCGCTCTAAGGCTAAGAACTTAGGATTGGAGAAAGATATCATTTGGAAAGGTCGATTATCTAACGGAGAAGTTCTAAAGGAAATCAATCACTGTGATGTTGGTATAATAAATAGTAATCAGGAAACTTTTTCAATCGTTGCTTTTGAATTTTTAGCAGCTAAAAAACCAATAATCATAACCGATTGCGGCGGTCCTATTGAGCATTTACCCGATGATTTTGGAATTAAAATTCCAGTAAATAACAAAATCGAACTGGTAAAAGCAATTGACAGAATCAGAAAAGGTAAACAAACAATAAATATTGAAAAAAGTGCTATTGAGGTGCGGGAGAAGTTTTCGCAATCTTCGTTTATAAATAAAGTTGAAATAGCTTACCAACATGCCCTAGGTCAATGATTAATAAAATTATTGGAACGGCTTTTTCTAGAGGACTAATGGCGATTTTCGGCCTACTCACACTCATTCTAAATACTCGCTACCTAGGTGCTGAAAAATTAGGAGAATTGGCTGTATACATCATTACTATTACTCTTATGGTCCAAGTATCCGAATTTATCGGTGGCCCTTCTTTAGTTTACCTTCAAAAGAAATTTTCAACGCTTCAAATTTTAACTGTTTCTCATTTATGGTCCGTTACCATAGCATTGCTGACATTTTTATTTCTGTTTCTTTTTAATGAAAACTTCCCCTTTCTGCTTCTTGCTGTAATAATTCTTATTCAAGCCGCCAATCATACTCATTTGCATTTATTAGTAGGCAAGGAAATGATTTACGGCTATAACTTATCGTCCATAATTCAATCCACGATTATGGTATCTGGTATTTTTATCTCTTACCAAATCCTTGGCACCACCGAAATTACAGACTATTTGCATGTTTATCTGATAGGGCAGATTGTTATGTTGTTTTTCACAATCTGGTTTGTTTCAAGAGTTTCAGAATCTAATAAACCAACCAGTTCAAATTGGCAAATGATAAAAGAGACATTTAATTATGGAGCCATTATACAAGGGACTAATTTGCTCCAATTTGGCGTTTATCGATTCAATTATTTAATCTTAGAATCCTTTACATCGTTTAGCAACCTTGGCATCTATTCGGTCGGAAATCAACTTAGTGAGAAAGTGCTTATTCCCGGAAACGCAATTAGCACCATACAATATTCTAGAATTGCCAACTCTGAGGAAAAAGAAAAGTCCATCGACCTCACCTTTAGCATGATTCTCATTAGTTCAATGGTAACTCTATTTGCAATTATTGGATTGCTCATTATTCCACAATCTATAATATCGCTGATTCTTGGAGTGGAATTTAGTTCTATAAAAAGTCTGTTCTATTATTTAGCTCCTGGTGTGTTTTTCATGTCTGTTTCAACGATATTCAGTCATTACTTTGCTGGCTTAGCTTTGTATAAATATAATTTTCTTACTAGTGGATTCGGGTTAATTTTAAGTTTGCTATTAAGTCTATTATTGATTCCTGTTTTTAATCTCGAAGGTGCTGCCATTACTACTTCAATAGTTTTTACTTTTCAAACTGTATTTCAAGTAATAATGTTCAAAAAAGAGACTAAGTTGAGCTGGAATTCCATGATTGGGAAATTTATCCATACTTCCTTCGATATAAAGAACATACTTCTAAAAAGGATTCGGTAATGTGTGGTATAAGTGGTGTAATTTCTTCTTCAAACTTTAGCGCCATTCAAATGAGCAATGAATTGCATCAGATGAACGAGCTTATTAAACACCGTGGACCTGACAATGAAGGAATTACAGTATTTAGTGAAGCAGGAAATCCAATTCCCAATGACTCAGACCAAAATGTAGCCTTTGGTTTTGGTCATAGACGGCTCTCAATAATTGACCTTACGCCAGAAGCAAACCAACCCATGTTTGATTCCAAAGAAGATTTCTGCATTTCTTACAATGGTGAAATTTTCAATTACATCGAAATTCGCAATGAACTCATTTCTAAAGGTCATTCTTTTCAAACCCAATCCGATACGGAGGTCTTAGTTAAGGGTTATGCCGAATGGGGCAGCGACTTATACGCTAAACTCGAGGGAATGTGGGCTTTTGCTCTTTTCTCAAAAAAGGAACAGAAAATCATCCTTAGCAGAGATCGAACAGGAGTTAAGCCTTTGTTTTATACTTCTAAGAAAAATGAAATTCGTTTTGCTTCAGAGATTAAGGCTTTGTTGCCATTTACAGACAATAGCATAAACACCGATTCATACTCTAAATTTATAATCGAAAATAAATTTGATTTTGGTTCCAACACCTTCTTCAACTCGATAAACGAAATTGAATCTGGAACTGAATTAATTATTGACTTAGTAACATTCAAGTCAGAACAGAACCGATATTTTGATCCGATAACAACCTTTTTATCTCAAAAAGTATCAACGACAAAAAGCGCTGATCAATTGAGTGAAGAGTTGTATTCCATATTATCATATGCCATTAAAATCCATTCAAGATCTGATGTTGCCGTTGGATCCTGTTTGAGTGGTGGATTGGATAGCTCTACGATTGTTTCTTTTCTAAGAAAATTAAATCCAGAAATTTCGATTCCAGTTTTTTCAGCAATTTTTCCTGGAGAAATAATGGATGAATCATCGTTAATATCTGATTCTGTTTCGAAACATAATCTTGAATGGGAATCAATTTATCCAAACGGAAAAGAACTTACCCAAACACTTGAAGACATATCGTTCACTCAAGAATTTCCACTAATATCTACTAGTACATTCGCTCAGTATGAAGTTATGAAAGCAGCGAAAAAGAAAGGTATCAAGGTATTAGTGAATGGTCAAGGTGCAGATGAGTTGCTGGGAGGTTATCATAAACATGGTCAGTTTCAGCAGCTAAAAGCATTGCAAACTCTAAATTTAAAAAATGCAATAAAGGGCCCTTCTAGCGCTAAACAGCTCTTAAAGGAACTAGGAAAAAACGTGTTAACGGGTGCTCCTAATTTAAAAAAATCATTGCTTTTTAATTTAAAAAATGATGTCAAGTTTTTATCCCCTAATATCCTTTCTCAGTTCGACTTCTCATCTAAAACTACCCCTAAAACATTAAATGAATTCCTGATAAGAGATTATTATCAAGGTTTTCTTACTGGACTTTTACGAGCAGAAGATAGAAATAGTATGCGATTTTCGATTGAAACTCGAGTTCCTTTTGCAAGCAGCCATGCACTTGCAACATGGGCATTTTCATTACCGTCAAACCTTAAATACAATGATTCAACCAACAAACCCCTACTCCGAAACCTTCTTGCAAAACATGATTTAATTCCTAAATCTGTAATAGATAAGAAAGTTAAACTAGGTTTTAGTACTCCCATGAATAGTTGGATATCAGCATCTAAAGACGAACTAATAGACTATATCGACTATATTCCAAAAGAATTATTAGATAAAAATGATTTGAAAAATCATCTTTCCAAATCAATCTTCAGAAATGCTAATACCTCAGAAGAGCAGCCTGAGGTTTTTAAGTGGATTTCACTTGGAAGCTGGTTCAAAGTTTTCAAAACCTAAGAACTTATCCCAACCTCTTATTAATTGTGTATGTCTTTGTTGGCAGGTCAATATCTATTCATTAACTTTGGGCAAAATTTTTAATATTCAGATAATAATTTTTTAATAAATCACAGACTATGAAAAAACGATTAAGTCTTATTTCTTGCTTTTTTGTTGCAGGTTTTGGAGTAAACGCTCAAACCTCAATTGAAGAAAGCCAGAACATTGCAGTTCCTGCATCGGTTGAAGAAACCATTAGATGGGACAAATACGGAATTACTTCAGGAGCAAAAAAGAACAACGTTCTATCTCCAGTAAACTTTGGATCAAGAGCTACATCAAGTGCGGGCACCGTTCTCGGAACCTCGCAATATGATTTAATGACCAATGCTGCTATTGACAACAGATTTGTGAGTCATTCAGATGGTACCTTTTCTGCTGGCTTTATAATGTCAAGTCAAGGAGATCCTTATGCTAATCGTGGAACTGGATACTTATATCATGATGGAACTTCATGGACAGTTAAGACTCCAGCAAATAGAATCGAGTCTGAAAGAGTTGGCTGGGCTTCTATTATGTATACTGGTAATGGTGATGAAATCGTAATTTCACATACCACTGCTTCGAATCAATTGATCATGTTAAAAAGAAATGGCAAAGGCGCTGGAGCTTGGACTGAAACAAAAGATCCAACAGGTGCTAAAGTTGCTCCTACCGTAGGTAGTGGATATCTTATATGGCCAAGAGCTGTAGTTGGAGGTCCTAGTAATAATACTGTGCATTTAATTGCTCTTACTGAGCCTGTTGCCGCAACTGGTAGCGCATTCGCTGGTCAATTAGTTGGCGGAATGGATGGAGCCCTAGTTTACAGTAGATCTGATGATGGTGGAGCTACTTGGACAGTAAAAAACAAAATCCTAAAAGGTATTGATGCTAGCGTTTACACTGGAATTGGTGGTGATTCTTATGCAATTACTGCAGATGGAAACAACGTAGCTATTGCTGTATTTCACCGATTTGGTGACGTAAGAGTAGTAAAATCAAGTGATAATGGAAGAACTTGGAATACACATATTCCTCTTGATTTTCAGCGTGATGCTTTTGATTTAGGTGATTTTGCCATAACAGATACACCTACTACTTCAGATAACACTGGTGATCTAATTATTGACAAAAATGGAATGGTGCATGTTTTCTTTGGAACATGGAGATGGAACGATGATGATATTACAGATAACCCACCAATGTACAATACGTTCCCACTTGCAAACGGACTAGCTTATTGGAAAGAATCTTATGGTGACAACAATCACCAAAGACTATTCAATTTTCAAGATGTAAATGCTGATGGAGTAGTTGGAATAGTTGGGTACCCAAATAATTTTGATGGTCTTACCAATTATGGAGGAAAATCCGTCTGTTCATTCCCATCTGTTGGAATGAATAGTTCAGGTGACCTTTTCTTGAAATTCACAAACCTTATGGAAGATGGATCTTCTACAGGTGGAAAACTTTACAACAACGGTTCACGTCATTTCCGTCACGAATGGGTTACTCGTTCTAATGACGGCGGCTGTTCTTGGTCTGCTCCTAAAGACATGACTGATGCTGGTGCTGGTTTTGAAGAATGTGTTTATGGTGTTGTACCTAAAAAAATTGATAGTAAATTCCGTATGATTTATATGGAAGATGGTGCTCCCGGAACTGCAGTTGGTCCTGAAACTCATGCTGTCGGAAACAACGAAATGGTATATTTAGAAGTAAATGCTTCTAGTATTTCAACTGCAAAAGACATTTGTATTACTACTATTTTCGGATCAAATGAGCTTTGCCCTGGTGATAGTGCTGTTCTTGATGCTAGTGCTTCCTGTGGTACTGCTTATACTTGGAAAGATCAGTTTGGTACAACTTTAAGCTCTATTGCTTCATTAAATATTACTACTACAGGAAATTATACTTGTGATATTATGACCGCATGTGGTCTTCAACAAGAATCATTTGAAGTAGTAAGACCTTCAAATGGTCAAGGACCAAAAATTAGTGTTTCTTCTTCAGTTTCACAATTATGTGCCACTGGATCTCAAGCTGTACTTACTGTTAACGCCTCTTCTTTTGGATCAAATGGAAGTATTATTTGGGACAGAGGAATACCTGGAACTGTTGACACATTTTCAATTACATCACCGGGAACTTATATTGTTGAAGTAGCAAATTGTGCTGGCAGTACAATTGACACAATTATTGTTGACACTGTAGATGCAGTTAACGCAACAATAACAGGAGCACAATTCCTATGCCCTGGAGAACAATCAACGCTTAGCGTACCTGAAAATCCAGATGGAACTTACACTTGGAAAGATGGTGGTGGAGCAACAATTGGTTCTACAAGAACTGTAACTGTTAATGCTTCTGGCACATATACTGTAGATGTAACTGCATGTAGCAGTGCTTTAACAGGCTCAAATTCAATAGTAGTGAGCGCAGAACCTGCACCTACAGCTGCAATTGCAATTGTAAATGGTGGTTCAGCTACAGTTTGTATTGATGCAGATGGATCAATTGACCTTCTAGCTACCGGACAAACAAATGCTTCCTTTAAATGGAGTAATGGTGGTACAGGTTCTTTAATCAGCATTCCTACTAATGTAATTGGAACTCAAAATATTACTACATATTCCTTCAATTCTTGTGGTGATTCAATTATCTCAAATTCATTAACAATTGAGGTAGTCGCTCTACCAAATGAGCCATTATTGTCTGAAAGTAATAATGTTATCACTTCAGGAACAAGTACAGGTGTAAAATGGTATTTCGACGAATCTCGTGGAGCAGGATGGCAATTTACAGGAGAAACAGGAGCAACTTTCAATGTTGACCTAACTAAGTACAAAAGAAATGGAACTGTTTTCGGTGCTTCAATAACTGATCTTAGCAGTGGCTGTGAGTCAGAAATTGCGCTATTGGATGGATTCCAAGTTGGTTTAGGTTCTGTTATTGCAAACGAAGAATCGATTGCTATTTTCCCAAATCCAAACACAGGTGAATTCAATATTAACTTAAGTGGAATTTCTGGAAATACAACTGTTGAATTAACCATTAACAATAGTGTTGGTCAAGTTGTATATGAAACTATAATTGATGTAAATTCAAATCATTCTGAACCTGTTAGTCTGAAAGGTTTAGATAAAGGAGTTTACTTCCTAAACGTTTCTAATGGAGCTGAAAAAACTACACATAGAATTGTAGTTCGGTAAGAAATATTATCTGAATGAAAAAACTCCCTTCCGGTTTCCGGAAGGGAGTTTTTTTTTGATTTAAAAGCTAAGAATAGCTTTGGTTGTATGAACCTTGTAATCGTCAACTTTTGAATTTGACTGCATAACCTTCTCCTTGTAATTAACTCCAGTATAGCTTTACTTAAATGCTATTATCCGTCTTAAATTACGAATGGTGAAACCTTCAGAAAAAGTCAAGTAGATCAACTCAACATACCTTCTGAATTTACTTCAACCTTTTATCTGAGATTTAAAATATTGTCTATTCCTATTGGTCTTTCCACAGTAAAACCTTCACCGAATTCTACACCAATCATTCTACCATATTCTCTAGCTCGAGCCTCCAGAAAATCTTTAAATTCTTTAGAGCTAATTGGAGAAGAAGGTTCTTTAGATTTTGGATCATAGAATTGACTAGAATATGCCATAATACTTTCCGTTTTCTTAGCCCAATATGGTGTTATATCAATTACAAAATTTGGCGTCATGCCTCGATCTTGAATATAATTATACACTGATTTTGGCCGCCAAGGTTTTTGATTGGTTTCTACTTTAACTAATCCACTTAAAAAGCAAGCCCTAGAAACAAGCGTTGCTCCTCTGCCATGATCTGGATGACGATCGGAAATTGCATTCGCAAAAACTACTTCTGGACGATATTTTCTAATCATTTCAACAACTTTCAATAAGTTGATTTCATTAATTTCGAAAAAACCATCCTCTAGCCCAAGGTTTTCACGCACTGAAAGACCAAGAATTTTCGCTGCTTTATCAGCTTCTTGTAATCTTAAAGTAGCACTTCCTCTAGTTCCTAACTCCCCTTGAGTAAGATCAACAGCGCCAATCTTTAGCCCTAAACTGGAATGATGCAATAAGGTGCCCGAGGCAGCTAATTCAATATCGTCAGGATGCGCTCCAAAAGCAAGAATATCTAATTTCATGTTCAATAAGTTTCTACGATTAACTTTGCAAAAGTGAGTATTTATAGCTTAACATATAAAAAGTGGAGTTTAGTCGCGTAAAATCATTGGTACACAAAGAGTTCTTGCTCGATTGGAAAGAGAAAAATAGCATTGCTAGTATTCTTATTTACGTCACCAGCACCGTTTTCGTTTGCTACTTATCCTTCCAAACCATCATCGATACAACAACATTTAATGCATTGCTTTGGATTATCATTCTGTTCACATCTGTGAATACAATAACTAAGAGCTTCGTTCAAGAGTCGGAAAACAGATTGCTCTATATGTACTCGTTAGCAAACCCTCAAGAAATTATAATGGGGAAGTTGATTTATAATTCAATTCTTTTACTAATAATTTCTTTAGTTACATTTTCAGCATATGCTCTTTTTCTTGGAAATCCTATTGTAGATCTTCCCGGCTTCATTGGAGCACTAGTGTTAGGGTCTGTAGGCTTATCTATTCTTCTGACAGTAATGGCTGCCATTGCTTCAAAATCATCCAATAATCCAGCGCTAATGGCGATATTGAGCTTCCCAATTATTATCCCATTTTTAATTACAATTATAGCATTGTCGCTCAATTTTTCACAAGGTGTTAATGATGCTCAAAATTTTAGATATTTCTTCGCAATTGGAGGCATTATGGCCATCGGCATAACCATGGCCTACATTTTATTTCCATACCTTTGGCGCGACTAAAATCAAGGTGAGATTATGGGCAAAAATTGGTGGAAAATTTTAGGCGTTGTATTGGTTAGCTACAGTGTAGTAGGCGGTTTTCTAGTACCAGTTCCAGAGCTTCCAATTCTAAACGAAACCATCCGAAATACCTACTTTCATATTCCGATGTGGTTTGCGATGATGGCCTTGCTTTCCTACTCTTTATTCCATTCAATAAAATTTCTAGCGGGCTTCGATTTACAGCACGATAATAAAGCAGATCAAAGTGTTCAAGTTGCATTAGTATTGGGTTTATTTGGATTACTTACGGGAATGGTCTGGGCGCAGTATACTTGGGGCAGCTTTTGGACGAATGATGTAAAGTTAAATGGCACTGCGATTTCCATGCTCACTTATCTGGCGTATATTATACTTAGAGGCTCTATAGAAGATGAGCATCGAAAAGCTAAAGTTGCCGCCGTCTACAACATTTTCGCATGGGTAATGATGATTCTCTTTATAATGGTAATTCCTAGATTGAACGACAGCTTGCATCCAGGCAATGGAGGTAATCCAGCTTTTGGAAGTTATGATATGGACAATACAATGCGTATCGTTTTTTACCCTGCAGTTATAGGTTGGATACTCATAGGAGCCTGGATTACAAGTATTAAAATACGAATTAAAAATATTGATGACACTCAGAAATATGCATAGTAATATCTCACTTGTACTTACAGCGGTTTTTTTCTTCTTAATGAATGGACTCAGCGCGCAAGGAGTTGAGATGGCCACAAATATGCGATCAGAAGGAAAGATTTACGTAGTAGTTGCTGTGGTACTTATCATTTTTATAGGCTTAGCAATTTATCTATTCAGCATAGATAAGAAACTTGACAAGTTGGAAAAAAATAATCCAAAATGAAAAAAACACACATCATTGGAATTATTGTAATTGCTATTTCGATTGGAGTGATTTTCGGCTCTATTAATGATTCTAGCACCTATTCAAATTTCACAGAATCTTCAAAAAATGAACAAGCTGAGTTTCACATTGTCGGTTACTTAAACAAAGAGAAGCCGCAAGTGTACGAACCCCAGAAAAATCCAGATCTATTTCAGTTTTATATGTACGATAAGGACAGTGTGGAGCGTAAGGTAGTACTTCATAAATCGAAACCTCAAGATTTTGATCGGTCAGAACAAATTGTAATTATTGGAAAGTCAAAAAAGAATGAATTTCATGCCGATCAAATTTTAATGAAATGTCCATCAAAATATGATAACGGGTCGCCTGAATTTCAGTCACCTGAAGAACTAGAAAAAGAACGCACAGCGAATTCATGAAATATATAGGCGAACACCTCTTTGTAGGTCAATTAGGGAATTTCTTTGTAATAACCAGTTTCTGCTTTGCATTACTGGCAATGCTTTCGTATTTCTACGCATCTAAAAATGAAGATAAAACATGGAAAAAACTAGCTAATGTTTCCTTTATAGGTCATACCGCTAGTGTTTTTGGAATAGTTGCGGTATTGTTTTACATGCTGATGAATCAGTATTTTGAATACTACTATGTATGGCAACATTCAAGTAAAGCACTGCCACTTAGATATATTTTCTCTTGCTTCTGGGAAGGTCAGGAAGGCAGCTTTCTTCTTTGGACATTCTGGCATACCGTTTTAGGGTCAATAATCATTTGGAGAAATGGAAAATTAACGACCAGCGTAATGGCTATATTTTCCTCTGTACAAGTATTTCTATCAAGTATGCTTCTAGGAGTTTACATTTTAGAGTATAAAGTAGGCTCAAACCCATTTACAGTTCTGCTAAGAGATCATCCTGAATTTGTAAATCTACCCCTATTCAAAAGCGCAGACTATCTGTTGCATTTAGATGGCCGAGGCTTAAACCCTCTTTTGCAGAATTATTGGATGACAATCCACCCTCCTACTCTTTTTCTTGGTTTTGCATCAACCCTAGTTCCTTTCGCCTATGCACTCGCTGGACTATGGAAAAAACGATACAATGAATGGATAAAACCTGCAATGCCTTGGACCATTTTTAGCGTAATGATTTTAGGTACAGGAATTCTTATGGGCGGAGCTTGGGCATACGAAGCTTTAAGTTTTGGTGGCTTTTGGGCTTGGGATCCCGTTGAGAATGCATCATTAGTTCCCTGGTTAACCCTTGTCGGCGGAATGCATTTAATGCTAATTCAAGAAAAAAAAGGTGGCGTATCTTTTACCATGTTTGGACTGGTTCTTATCTCCTTTATATTGATTTTATATTCGACATTTCTTACAAGAAGTGGAATCTTAGGAGACTCTTCAGTACATGCATTTACCGATTTAGGAATGTCTGGACAATTACTATTGTACCTATTATCCTACATCTTTATTGCAATAGTTGCCTTAGTCGTAAACTACAAATCGCTTCCCAGAAATAAAAAAGAAGAAGATTTATGGACGCGAGAGTTTTGGATGTTTACAGGTTCATTGGTGTTATTTATTTCTTCGTTTCAAATATTAATTAGCACCTCAATTCCGGTAATCAATAAAATATTTGGAAGTTCCTTTGCTCCTCCATCGGATGCTATTTCACATTACAACAGCTGGCAGATTCCGTTTGTAATATTGGTTTTACTTTTCATGAGTTTCAGCCAGTTCTTAAAATATAAAAAGTCTGCTTTTAAGTCCTTCTCAAAAGCAATTTTGAGGTCCCTAATTGCTGCCCTAGTAATTAGCGGTATAATTGGGTTCTTGCTCAAAATGACCAATCCGTTTGAGTTGTTTTTATTATTTACAGGATCTTTTGCGGTACTCGGTAATCTTGATTATTGGCTCTCTATTTTGAAAGGCAAGATCAGGCACGCTGGATCCTCAATTTCGCACATTGGGTTTGGAGTAATGATGATTGGAGCGCTTATTTCGATGAGCCAGCAAAAAAATATTAGCAACAACACCTCCAGCTTTGACGTTGAACAACTTGGTGACGAATTTGAGAACAAAGAGAACATTCTCCTTATGGAAAATGACACTCTTCCAATGGATGATTATTACGTAAGCTATCGCGGAAAAGAGGAAGAAGGAGTCAACGTATACTTCCTAGTAGAATATATGAAACGATTGCCAAATGGTGATTTTGAATCCGTTTTCACGCTAAGACCTAGAGTGCAAACGAATCCTAGAATGGGAAATGTTGCAGAACCAGATACGCGGCATTTCTTAGATAAAGATATCTATACTCATGTTACATGGGCTATTCTGGAAGAAGATAAAAAAGATGAAGAAGAATATGGTGAACCCGAGGTTAAGAATGTAAAAGTTGGCGATACACTTTATCTAAAACAAAGCATCGTTATTCTTGATAGTGTAAGGCGAATTCTCCCTATAGACATAAAGCAGGTTGAGCTGCAAGAAAGTGATATTGCGGTAGAAGCTAAACTTATAGCTTGGGATTTTAATACTAAGAAACACACATTAAGACCTTTATTCATAGTAAAGGATACGTCTGAAATTTATGGGTTACCTGATGGTATCGAGGACATAGGATTGAAAGTTTCGTTTAATAACATCAATCCTAAAGATGGTTCCATTGAATTAACATTTATACAAAAGAATGTATCGCGTGATTTTATAGTCATGCAGGCTATCGTGTTTCCATATATCAATTTGCTTTGGTTAGGTTGTTTTATAATGATTATCGGAACCATAATAGCCATTTATTCTCGCGTTAAATTCGGTAAATAATGAAAACTATGCCAACTATATTAGTAGTTGGGTCAGGCAATGTAGCTTGGCATTTGTGTAATTCATTCAATTTATCAAAATATAAAATTAGAGGAGTTGCATCCAGATCACTTGAAAAACTGCAAGCATTTAAACGTGATTTTTCTATTGAAACTTTTAGTTTGAATGATTTTCCAGAAGTTGATATAGTACTATTAGCTGTTTCTGATAGCTCAATACCTGCTGTTTCAGAAATATTTAAAAACTCCAACTCCACAATCGCTCACACTTCGGGAGCCTTTGGAATAAAAGAGCTTCATGTTAATATTAAAAACAAAGGAGTTTTTTATCCGTTTCAAACCTTTACAAAAGGAAATAGTAATTTAGACTACTCTTCTATTCCAACTTTTTTAGAATCTAACTCAGAACAGGTTGACGAACATCTAAAATATCTATCGAAAGCATTTGGATCAAACCTTTATTTCATTGATACAGAAGCAAAAAAAGGCCTGCATATAGCTGGTGTAATAGCGAATAATTTTATCAATAAACTGCTACAAGAATCTATTACTTTATTGGAACAAAATAAAATTCCGCAGGAAGTTATTTGGCCGCTTGTCGAAGAAACCTTGAAAAAAGCAAAGCTTACTGGACCTCTAAAAGCACAAACAGGACCTGCAATTCGCAACGATCAAACAACAATAAATGAACATTTAGAATATCTCGAAAATGAGCCTAACCTACAAAACGTCTACCTAAAATTGACTCAACTCATCCAAGAGTAAAATTCTTAACAGTTCGCGCATTCGGTTTAATTTATCTTCGCAAGACATGAGTAAAAGTTATTTAGAAATTCTACCAAACATCAAAGCACTCTTTTTTGATGTCGATGGTGTACTTACCGATGGATCGGTAAGTTTGATGCCTGATGGAAGTATGATTAGAAGTATGGGGTCAAAAGATGGGTATATTTTGCATCTAGCAGCAAAAATGAACATCCCAATAACGATCATTACCGGAGGAAACTCAGAAGTGGTGAAGGACCGACTATTGCAGCTTGGCGTTCAAGATGTTTATTTAAAGTCTGCAGATAAATTAGCAGTTTTTGAGGAGCATTTATTGGGTTATGATTTAAAACCTGAAGAATGCCTTTATATGGGAGACGATATCCCCGATTATGAGGTAATGACAAAAGTGGGATTGGCGTGCTGTCCAGCTGATGCTGCCGAAGAATTAAAAAAAATATCACATTACATTTCACCCCTAAAAGGCGGAGAAGGTTGTGTTAGAGACATTGTAGAACAATTCCTCAAAATTCATAACAAATGGTTTAAACCAGAGTACTTGAATACTCCGGAGGCCTCAAAATTCACATGGTAATGCATCCAGTAACCGCGTTTCTTAAGGCTATTAGAAGCCAGAATTTATTCATTATCGCATTGGTAATGTATTGCTTGCGTTGGTTCATTCTAAAGCCACTCACCAAGCTGCATGAACTTAAACTGCAGTTATCCGAATTAGACTTTGGTGTTCTAGTGCTCTCTGTTGTATTGGTTGCTGCAGCAGGAAATATTATTAATGATTATTTCGATTTAAAAATTGATCGTTACAACAAGCCAGATAAAATATTGATTGGAAAACATGTGAAACGTCGTATTGCAATGATGTCTCACATTGTAATGAATATAATTGCAGTTGTTTTAGCAGCCTATGTTTCCTACAAAATCGGAGTTATAGAGTTGACTTTAATTCATGTAATCTGGATTTCATCTCTTTGGTTTTACAGCACTAATTTCAAACGAAAATTTCTTTGGGGAAATATAATAATTGCCTTTTGCACAGGGCTTGTTCCTTTTTCAATTGCACTATTCGAAATCCCACCCTTAGTGGCCAATAATCAAGACTTTCTGGCTGAATATCCACAAGCTTACCCTTACTTTAAAGGAGTAGTATACAGCATTCTATATTGGTGTCTTGGATTTGGTGTTTTTGCTTTTCTGATGACTCTAGCTCGTGAAATGACAAAGGATATTATTGACAAGGATGGCGATGAAATATATGGTTGTAAAACGCTTCCTGTTGTTTTAGGAATTAAAAAAACGGCCTTGATAATTGTCGCCATTTATGCGACAATTATAATTGGAATATTTGTTATTCAGCAGAATTATTTAGATGATAAATATAGCCTAGCTTACTTGGCATTTGTCTTTTCTCCATTGGTTTTATGGAGCATGTATCTCACCTTAAAAGGAAGCCATAAGTCGCACTTTAAACTTCCTGCTTTACTCAATAAAATAGCCTCTGTTGTAGGAATTCTTTATTCTGTAGTAGCGTTTCTGATTTTATCGGGAAAGATTTAATTGTTATGTCGTTTAACATTGTTCTAGCTAGTAATTCTCCTCGAAGAAAAGAGTTGCTTACTAAAATGGGGGTAGCATTCAAAATTAGAATCAAAGAAGTAAACGAAGACTTTCCAAGTCATTTATCGCCAAAAGAAGTAGCTGAATACTTAGCCAAAAAAAAATCAAGCGCATATCGTGCTTCAGTTATGCCTAATGAATTGGTAATTACTGCCGATACTTTAGTTTCCTGCAAGGATAAGATCCTTAATAAACCGGAAACACAAAAAGAAGCGCGCCAGATGCTTGAATTTCTTTCAAATAATACACACGAGGTTATAACTGGAGTCAGTTTAATGACCAGCAAAAAACAACTCGTTTTTAGTGTTATTTCTAAAGTGACTTTTGGGGAATTATCCACCAAAGAAATCATTAAATATGTTGATTCGGGCTTACCTATGGATAAGGCTGGAGCATACGGAATTCAAGATTGGATAGGAACAATAGGCGTAACCAAAATAGAAGGCAGCTATGAGAATATTGTTGGTTTACCAACTCAGGAATTACACAGGCAATTAAAAGGATTTATTGCTTAACAATCGGAATTACCAGAGACGCTTCTGACCCTGTAAGTTTTAAGAAATAAGTTCCGTTGGGTAATTTTTGCAAATCCAATACTTCAAAAGCAACATTATTCTTGATATCAACTTGAATTAAGTTTCTTCCTGCCATATCGCTTAGTACTAAAGCGGTGATTTTTGCATCGCTAAATTCTACACGAATGGTTGAGTGTGTTGGATTAGGGTAAACCTTAACCGCTGTTATTTCTTTATCAGATATTCCTACACTTAGATCGTTAATTACAAACTCCAGGTTTTTTGCGCAGCCGTTTTTATCTTTTATCACCACACTGTAATTGCCTGCGGGCATATTTGCTGCCTGAAAACTTGTATTTCCGTTGGACCATGTGTAATCGTAAGGTTTTACTCCACCCAAAACTGTAGCAAACGCATTTCCATCAGCATTTCCTTGTTTTGATTCGTCTGTAATGGATAAAGTAACACTTAGAGAATCGGGTTGTTTTAAGGTAAACACATCTTGGTTTTGACAGTTGTTTCGATCAGTAGCAGTAACAATGTAGCTACCTGCTTTTAAGCCAACTATTGAGGCTATTGTATCACCCGTATTCCAACGATAGTTATAGTTGGGGCTTCCGCCACTTGCCATTGCTATTAATTGCCCAGTTGAATCGCCATAACAGAGTATGCTATCCAAAACCGTGAAAGCATTTTCAATTATACTAGGCTCAAAAATTTCAATAGAATCGGTGTAGGCACAACCCAATGTATCCGAAACGGTAATCTTGTACACACCTGCCGACAACCCTTTAGCACTATCGCCCATTGCACCACTGCTCCAATTGTAGTTGTAATTGGGTATTTGCGATGTAAGACTAACGCTTGCCTTGCCGTCGGATCCATTAAAACAATTTGTAGAATCGCTAGTAAGACTTACACTCGGAGCATAAAACTTGCAGGCATTGTATGAAAACTTAGCAATAAAACCATCGTCTTCTCCATTTATAGCAGGTTGGTAAATGCCATGTGTTCCTAAACCTGTGGATTTGGTATGGCCCGATATCATAATAAAGGGTGCTTTGTAGTGAATTGCTAAACCATAATCTCTTTCTGAACCACCATAGTAACTCAACATTTCTATATTCAATGAATCGTCAATAATACCAAAAATAGCATCTTCAATACCGCCATAAGTTGAATCATAAGGTTGCACAACTTGTAAATTGTTGGAGCGTGTCATGCCAACAAACCCAATGGTTGAGTCGTTGATCTGCACGGTGTTTAATATCGTCTCAAAATCGTTTCCACTTATGTACCTTCCCAGCAACCTTTTACCGTTTGGAGAAAAGCGCATTAAATAAGCATCTGATAATGCCTGTAAAGTGTCGTTTGCAATATGCCCCGTACTAATCAATGAATCACTAAATGTATGTCCACAAATAAGTATATCGTCGTTATCTAAAACTTTTAAACCCATAATTTGGCTCGGCATGTAAGAAAACCACAATCGTTGTCCTTTAAGGTTAAATTTAGCAAGGAAATTACTAGAAGTAAAACTGCTTCCTGTGTAGCGCTCAAGATAAACTCCTTTAGTTGCAAGCAATGTATCTGACCGGGTAATTCCACTTACATAAATAGCACTATCCTTAATGGTTATTTCATTTATATTGTCATTTCGATTTCCGCCAAAATAAGTGCCGAATAATTTATTACCGGTAGAATCAAAGGCCATTAAAAAGCCATCGGATACATCAAAATTACCCGAAGTACTTTTAGGTGGTGTTATTTGAGTTTGATAAGCACCTGGAGTTGAAATAGCAGTATCCGATTTAGTAGCTCCAACCACATAAACATTTCCCTTTTTATCTAATGCCATTTCATATACAGTTTCATTTACATTGGGCAAACCTCCAAAATAGGTTGTCCATACGGGTTGCCCAGCAGTATCCATGCGCATGAGCAACATACCACCGCCAGCTTTAGAAGCCTTATGCACTCCAGAACCATAAGAAAAACTGGAACACGGAGAGTTCATAATAATATAAATGGAATTGCTAACAGTATCAAATACAGAAGCTCTGGTAGCATTAGTAGCTGTACCACAACTTAAGTAAGTTCCCCATTTTTTCACTTTTCCATTACTGGTTAGTTTTACTAAAAAAGAGTTATTTCCTCTGTTGCTTCCACCAGAAACAGTAATATTACTCGTAACAAAAGCACCAACAGTTGAAATGTTAGTGTACGATTTCGTTCCACCAAGCATATACTGAGTACCATCTTGAGAAACTCCAAAATCAGCAACTAAATCTGATTTTTCTCCGCCAACGTACGTATGATAGGTTCGTAAAACCTGTGCTTGACCATTAAGAAAGAAAACGGTCAAACACAGGAATAGAATGTGTTTAAGATTATTCAAAAGAAAGAAGGAAAGAAAGAAAGGTTTTTCATAACGTGTTGATTTTTAAAGCCTACCAAAGCTAATATTTTTTAGCCGATACAAAAATAATATCAAAAAAAAGTAACTGTAGATTAGTGCCATTATAACGGAATCCAAGACTGGATAGGAACAATAGGCGTAACCAAAATAGAAGGCAGCTATGAGAATATTGTTGGTTTACCAACTCAGGAATTACACAGGCAATTAAAAGGATTTAATTAGCGGCATCATTTTTGTTTTAGGCCTGACTTATCTAAAATTTTAAGTCATGAAATACACCATCTCAACACTGCTTATTGCATTCAGTATTTTTGTTTCAGCTAAAGAAATTCCAACAAGATCAACAATAGAACATGTTACCATCTTTCAAAAGGCTGCTCAAATAGAACGAACTGCCCAAGTGAAAATTCCTTCGGGAAAACATCAAATCATTATTTCCAATCTATCTACTCAAGTCAACGAAAACTCTATTCAACTTAGAGGCGACAAACAACTCAGTATTCTTTCCATTTACTTTCAACGTAATTATTTGAAGGACGTAGTTCCTTCCTCAAAATTAAAAGCCATCCAAGATTCAATTTCATTTATGGAGAGTAAACTCCAAGATGTAAATGACGAACGTTGGCTGCTTCAAGAAGAAAAAGATTTGATTCTAAAAAACAAGGTTTTATCGCCAACTGGCAACAATAACACTACCGAAGAACTCACTAAAAGAGCCGATTTTTATCGAACCCGATTGAAAGATATTCTAAAAAGTCAAAAAACAGAGAATCAAAAGCATACTACATATCAAAATATTTTAGGAAAATTACGAGCACAAAAAAATCAACTTGGAAGTCAACGAAAACACGTTGGAGAAATTGTAGTGGAAGTGGAATCAAAAACCACACAAACCATCAACTTAAACTTAGCCTACAATATTCAAAACGCAGGATGGTATCCTTTATACAATCTTAGAAGCAATAGCATAAAAGAACCCTTACAACTGGATTATAATGCCAAGGTTTACCAGCACTCAGGAGTAGATTGGGAAAATATAAAAATTTCATTATCTACTTCAAATCCTCAAGCCAACATTCAAAAACCTACACTTACCCCATGGAGATTGGCATTTGTACAACCCTTAAATTACTCGCGAAACGGATCCTTTAAACAATCAAATAGAGCTTACAACTACTCTAGCGATGCTTCAAATTCAAAAACAGAAAGTGATGCTGATTTTGAAATAAAGGAATTGGAAGAATTTACTCCTCCTCCAGTTCAAGTTTCTCAATTGCAAACTGCCGTTTCATTTGATTTAAAAACGCGGTACAATATTCCGAGCGATAACAAACAACATGGAGTTATTGTGGCACAATACGAATTGCCCGCTGATTACACCTACTATGCTGCACCAAAAATTCAAACTACGGCATTTTTATTGGCAAAAACCTCCGATTGGCATCAGTACAATTTAATTCCAGGAAGAAGCAATTTCTTTTTTCAAAATACATTTGTTGGAAATGCAATGCTCAATTTATCTGGAATGCAAGACACACTAGATATTTCTTTAGGTCGTGATGATAACATTATTATGGAAAGAAAACGAGTGAAGGATTACTGCAAGGTTTATGCTATTGGAGCCGATAAACGCGAAGAAATTGGCATTCGAACAACTATTACCAACAACAAAAATGTAGCGATAGAGATGATTGTAGAAGATCAAATTCCCGTAACAACAAACAACCAAATTGAAGTAACCCTTTTAAGCTCAAAAAAAGCGGAGCATAACGAGGATACCGGAAAACTTAAATGGGTAATTAAATTGAAGCCCGGAGAAAGCAAAGAACTCAACTTCTCCTATTCTATTAGATTTCCAAAAGACCGAAAAATCAACCTGTAAGTGTATATATTTCATACAATTGCATAATACCGTTTAATTCAAACGGCATTCTACAATTATGAAAACAATAAATCGTAATTTATTCATCATTCCAGGAGTATCTTTCTTATTTATTCTATGTGTAGTTTATATTGGTATTGACGTTAGATTTAAATTAAAAGAAGTTGAGTCTCGAGCTAATGTCCTTAGCGGTCTCAGCTATATACAGAAAGACTTAAACCTATTTATTGATGATGTTACCTACTACAGAAACATCGCAACCACTACACACCTCCTTTTTCTAGCAGAACAGCAGGAATCTAAACTGATAAATGCAAAGGAAATTGATCCCATAATTGCATTTTTTTCTACTTTAGAAAGTCATGTAAAACTCCGCAAAGCACCGAAACTTCAAACTGGTATTTCAATACTTATAGATGGCCAACGAAAGCAACTAAGAGTGCTATCTCAGGAACTAAAAATAAGCTGGATTGCGATTTTCCTACTGGGTCTCCTAGGCTGCTTGCTTGCCATTGCTGGCTCAATTTTATCTCTACTTTTTGCGAAACGATCAAAAAATCTAGCAATCGCAGAACGCGAGCGAATAATTGCAATTGACAATGAAGAAGAAGGGAAGAAAATTAAATATGAATTTTTGACTATTGTTTCACACGAATTAAAAACTTACCTAAATGCGATAATTGGTCTAACAAACCTCATTCAAGATAGAAATAAGGATCAAGAATTGGAAGCTGACCTAGAAATGCTTCGGGTATCTAACCAAGGATTAAAAAGTACAATTGACAGTTCGATAGATCTTGGTGATATAGAAAAAGGTATGGTGATATTGAATAACCAGCCAATACGCTTATCCAAGTACATTAATAGTATTGTTCATTCTTTTATTCCATCTGCTCGGCAAAATAAGGTTGATATTCATTTGGAATATGATGAAAACATACCAAATGAAATTTCAGGAGATCCTTTTAGATTAAATCAAATTCTGTTTAATTTGATTAAAAATGCTATCAAATTTGGGACAAACGGACTTGTTATCATCTCCACAAAATTAATTTCAAATCAAGACAATATTGCAAAAATTAGATTTTCAGTTATTGATAATGCGATTTCCGTTGAACCAATTGAAACCGATAAAATTTTTGAGCGTTTTTCTCAAGAAAATGAAAGAATTACCGAAAGTTATGGAGGAGGTGGAATTGGCCTCTCCATAATCAGAAACTTACTAATTGTTATGAATAGTGAGATCCAGTTAAAGAGTAAAGCAGGACAGGGAAGTATGTTTTACTTTGAACTCGACATGGCCATTTCAGATACATCTGAAGCAAAGAAGAACTCACTTAATGGTCCGGTTTTAATCGTTGATGATAATAAAATAAACAGGGTTCTTTTAAGCCGGTATTTGAATGTATTAAACATCAAAGTAGACGAAGCTGAAAGTGCTGCTGATGCTATCTTGGCGTGTAAAAAAACCAATTATCGAATTATTTTAATGGATCTACAAATGCCTATTATAGATGGGGTAGAAGCAACAAAAATTATTCGAGAACAAAAATCAAATTTAGATACTGCAATTTTCGCTGTATCTGCCAGTTCTAAAGAAATAATGAAACAGAAGTGTAAAGACGTAGACTTTACTGGATTCATTCCAAAACCGATTAATAGACAGGAATTAATAAGAATCGTAAATCAATATTGCTAAAGAATTTTCTTTACAAATCGTAAAAAGAAAAACGAACCAACCGAACCTACAACCACCCAAACCCCAACTTGCTGCCATTCACCAAAAATCACATACCCCATTACAAACAACAATGAATATGTGCTTATAAGCGCAAAAAGCCACGTGAGCATCATGTTCTTAAAGTATCCTTCTTTTTCTCCTTTTGAATACTTAGACCACCAACCTCCTGGCCTAACCCTATCGTAAAATTTCTGAAGTAGTTCGCTGGGCTCTGGATTAGTGAGGTAAGTTACGGACACCCAAACTACTGTCGTTAATAATATCGTTGCTAAAAAATTGTAAGGATATTCTAAAACAATCTCATTATTGAAAAAATAGTATCCAAATAAAGGAGCCAAACTCGCCGCTATTTCCGACCAAGCATTTATTCTCCACCAAAACCAGCGCAATATCAAAACTAGACCAAGACCTGCACCTGCTTGTATCAGGAATTTAGCTGCAGCATCGATTGTCTCAATTTGAGACGTTACATAAATTGCAACAAGCATAATACCTAGTGTAAAAAAACGAGCGGCTAACACGTAGTGCTTTTGTGCTTTTTCTTCCGATTCAAATTTACTTGAAGGCTTTATAAACCGCTTATATAAGTCATTAGTCAAGAAACTTGCTCCCCAATTCAATTGAGTAGATATTGTACTCATATATGCACTCAAAAACGCCACCAACAGCAGCCCTTTTAAACCAGAAGGCAGCACATCACGCATGATTAAGACAAAGCCCTGACCTGTTTCATCTTTAGGTAAATCAGGGTATAACACTAATGCACAAAGTCCAACTAAAATCCAAGGCCATGGTCGCAAACAGTAATGAGTTACTTGAAATAATAATGTTGCTAATACTGACCCACGTTCATTTCTGGTACTCATCATTCTTTGAGCAACATACCCACCGCCGCCCGGCTCTGCTCCAGGATACCAACTGGCCCACCATTGTACCAGCGCAAAAGTTAAAAATGATGCTAAGGAAATGCTATAAACTCCCTCTTCGCTTGAATCTCCATCAAAAACCGGAAAGAAACTAAAACGCCAATCGGGTAATTGCTCTTTTAATCCCGAAATTCCACCAATTTGAGGTTCATTCACTACAAAAATGGCCATGATTATGCAGCCTGCCATTGCAATTACAAATTGGATAGTATCCGTAATTGCTACTCCCTTTAATCCGGCCAAGGAGGAATAAAACACCACAATCAGCATTGCTCCAATCAGGTACCATATAATTTCATTGTCAAAAAACGGAATAGCCGAGTCGAATGCTGGTATACCAAAGAACACTTGTAGAATGGTCATCATAGCATAATTTACCCAACCAATAATTACAACATTGAGCAATAACCCCATGTAAACGGCTTTAAACCCCCGTAA
>Ga0208414_1000781_pt1 | contig 28356 bp, 19 predicted proteins | sample AntAceMetag02UKE_FD_184770 | JGI IMG/M metagenome (GOLD analysis project Ga0208414, IMG submission 184770) | Saline lake microbial communities from Ace Lake, Antarctica - Antarctic Ace Lake Metagenome 02UKE (SPAdes) (version 2) | ecosystem: Environmental > Aquatic > Non-marine Saline and... | reverse complement strand
GGGGGGGGGGGGGGGGGGGGGGGGGAGTTTTGGTCGGTCGGGATTGATGATTTTTCGCCTCCGCGGTCGTTTGTTCCGACGGGACTGACGGAATTTTTCGCCCGACAGGTAGGCAAATCAGGGCGGCTTGAATGCGTTCGCTGATTGAGTGGGTGGCAGCCTAGGGTGTTAACCCTAGAAACGCGATTGGGTCTCGCCGTTAGAGCCACTCATCTTCAAAAAGTCTTCTCGTTTATTAGAATCTTTTCAAGTTGTTTACACCGCTAATTTTTCGCGGAAGCGTGCCCCCGTTTTTTATGCTATGTTGGTTATAAAGTCTTTTTTGAGCGCTCTGATGCTCGCCGCGGCCACGCAACTTCCGGCGATGCCATTCAGTCCGTCGACAGGTCGGTTGGAAGTGGTCGTGAATCCGATTGCGAATCATTTACCGATCACGATTCCGCTGACCTTGGAGTCGGGTTTCGATGTAAATACGATCACGATCTCCTCAGATGCATCTTGGGTATCGGGGGAGCTCACGGCAGACAAGCAGGGGATCTTAGTTTCCTTCGCCTCGCAGTCTCTGATCACCAAAACGTCTTCGGCCACAATTTTGCTGAGCGGGGGTGACCACGAAGCCCAGATCGCGGTGCAAGCGACGACGTCACTGCTTAACTTGGTGGCAATGGAAAGTGATCCTTTACGGCGAATCACTTACGCGGTGCAGCAGGATGGGGTAGCCCAAGGCGCTGTGCTGTTGATTGACCAATCAACCGGCGAAGCTCTGGGCTTCATTTCCGTGGGTGATAAACCATCCGATCTCGCGATCACGGCGGATGCGCAGGAGTTATTGGTGATCAGCAGTGCCAGCCAAGATGTGGCGGTGATCGATTTGGTTACGCGGCAGATAAAAGAGACCTTTTCACTTCCGAATTACGACGAGTGGGGAATCAATGACTCGGCGGCGAGGATCGCGGTGGGCCCGGGTAGTTTAATCTACTATTCCGATGGAAATTGGGAATCGAATTTGCGGGTGTATGATCGGAGTTCGAAGACCGTGCGACAGACCCTGGTGGGGGGCGTCGGGGACCTCGTGATGTTGCCCGATGAATCGGCGATGGTGGGATGGTATCGATATGGTTGGACGGCGGGTTCATCCAATTCATATCCGATCAGGTTCACCCTTGATTCGGCGGGTCAATTGGGCGCGCGAGAAGGGGATAACAATAGTGGCGGTGCTTCGATTGATATGCGGCGGAATCCGTTAAGCACACCGGCGATAGTTAGTCGCGACGGTTCCGTGGTGATTCTGAAGCAACACGCTTTTCGGCCGGATGACTTGGAACAACCCATCATGAGTTTTGCCGGGCCAGTTTACGCGGCGAGTCCCTATGCGGAATTTGTGGCGACGGAATCGGCCGTCTATGATTTTCAAACCGGGAATCAGATTATAGAATTGCCGGTGACTTCTCGGGTGCAATCGATCTCGTCGGACTATTCCACGTTGGTCTATTTTGATTCCACTTCACGGAAACTGGGAACGGTTGAGCTGTTGGATTCAATTTGGAAATTGGGATTGGGAGGAGGCGTTGATACGCCGTTGGATAATTCCGTGATCACGCCGCCGGGGGAACTGCGCTGGAACGGACTACCGGGCGTAACAAGTTATCGAGTTTATGTGGCCACCACCGAGGCGGGAGTGCGAGAAGCCACCAGTGCCTCCCCTCACTATTTGGGAGAAGTTTCCGATGCTGGGTTTACTTTCACGACGCCGTTGGAGACAGAAGAAAGTTATTACTGGCGAATCGACGCGGTGACGGCGCACGAGGTCATTGCGGGGCGAGTTAGGCATTTTAAGACCTCGACGGTCGCGCCTTCGTTGACGCGGATTGATGTAGCCACGGTGCAGGGGCATCGTGACTATGAGGTATCGGTTGATCTAACGAGCGTGACGGCGGGGGCATCGTGGACGACGAGTTCCGAGCAGGATTGGATTTCTTTTTCGGCGGACACCGGCACCGCGCCGGGTCAACTCAGGGTTCACCTCGATGCTTCCCTGCTCGAGGCAGCGAATCACGAAGGGGCGGTGACGGTGACTCACGATGCGGGATCATTTTCACTGCCGGTTTATTTAACGGTGGATGCTCTGGTGGTGACGCACTTCGAGTCGGCCCCGGACAGTGCGACAGTTTATGCGGTCAGTGAAGACTCGAGTCAGCTGGTCCCGCGGGCATATTTACTGGAGTTAGATTCGACGACGGAGACGATTCTGCGCACGGTACCGGTGGGGGAATCGGTTACCGATCTGGCTTATCATTCTGCGGATCGGCGCGTCTATGTGACCAACTGGAGGCCGGGCAAAATTCTGGCGGTGAATGTTGATACGCTGACGGTAGACCGCACCTACGCTTTCAAGCCGTTTACGAGCACGGGTTATGGAGAGGGTGATCCGTTTCGGGTCGCGGCGGGAGGACCGGGTAGAATTATCGTGGAGGAGGAAGACCAGTGGATCGACATTTACCTGTATGATACGGTAAAGGGCGAGATCATCGCGGAGGGATATGGACGGGAGGGCGGCGGGGCGACTTCGCCCGACGGGCGCTATTACTACCACGGGGATAGCAATATATCCAACGCGTCATTGCATCGCTTCGATACCCTGAGCGATACGTTCACTGATTTGGGCCAGATTCGCGTTTCGAGCGCGGGTTATTATGGAAGCCGAACTGTGGTCGCTTCGGAGGATGGCCAACGGATCTTTTGGAATGGGTCAGTTTTTGATCCGTTGCTGAACGAACTTTGGACGATTTCGGATGAGGTTTTTTCCACGAATGCGGATGGATCTTTGGGGTTTGCGAAGGATCAGATCTATAACATCGAAGATCGAGAACTCGCGTTCACGATGCCGACTAGCACTAGGGTGAGTGCCTTCAATTCTACCAGTGAAAAACTCATCGTGCAGCAGAACGTTGGATTCGGGTTTTACGACCTGACGGAAGGGGCGAAACTGGAGATCCTGGTATTAAATTTGGTCGATGTGACGGAAAATTCCGTGCGCCTAAATTGGCTAGATCGATCACTCGAGATTTCGTTTACCGTGCAGTATCGACTCGATGGCGTTGAGGACTGGACGGACTTTCCCTCAGTCACGGCGAATACGTCTGAAGTGGTTCACCAGAATCTGCCGCCGTTGACGTCTTACGAATACCGAGCACGCGCGAACAGTGCGGATGCCTCTTCGGCTTGGAGCACGGTGCTCAAGGTGAAGACTTTGGAGAATCCGCCGGCGGTACCTCAATTAACGCGGATTGATTTTGGGGCGGATGATGTGATCCGAATACAGTGGTCGGAGGCTTCGTCGATTGACCGAATCACGATTGAAAAAGGACTTTCTTATTATGGTGAATATACGCAGATAGCGGAATTAGACGCCCCGACGGCGGGAGAGTTTCTTGATCGTTCGGCCATCCAGCCGGGGACGACCTATTACTACCGTTTACAGGCGCATCGAGCCGATCGAGCTTCGGGTTATTCTGGGGTTTCCTCAGTCAATGTGCCGAACCTTTCTGCGCCGAGTGGTTATGGTTCTAATGGCTCCGGGGCTCGGTCGGAAGGACAGTCTTTCGCGTTGAGTTTCAATGCGTATGGCTACCCGTTTCCGACGCTCCAATGGCGTAAGGGTCGGGTGGCGATTCCGGGAGCGACGGATTCGGTGTATTTCATCGCTAATCTAGATTTAGAAGACGCGGGCGTCTACGATCTCGTCGCGACGAATACGCAAGGAACCTATACTCAGCCAAGCTATACTCTGGCGGTGACTTCGGTGCCGGTGGTGATCACGGGAGCGCATAGTTACAAACGACACGGTTACCGAGCGGGCGAAGAAGTTGGCATCGGTAACCGGATAGAATACGTCGGCCGAACCACAAGCTTGGGGTGGCAAGTCCTGCTCCCAGAAGGTTGGTCACTGGTATCGACGGATGGTATCGATGCGGATGTGGCGCCAGTTACGGGGCAAACAGGCTTACTTGAATGGGCGTGGATTACTCCGCCAGATTCTCCGATTGGATTCAGCTACGTCGTGGCGGTGCCGGAAGGCACCGAAGGCGATCAAGCATTCGCCGGACTGGTGATAGGAACGAAGTCAAACCAAGAGATTACAGCGTTGTTGAATCCTGATCCGATGATGGTGCCAAGCGTGCCGTGGCATCACTCGGCGGACGCTAACCATGATGAAAAATTCTCGTTGTCGGAACTGCTGCGGGTGATCGAAATATACAATACACGCCATGGGTCCACTCGAACGGGACGCTACCAGACTAATGAAGAAACGGCCGACCGCTATGCAACCGATGGGGGGATTGCGGGAGACGCGCCGGCACACTTGCCCGATTATCACTCAGCAGATTTCGATGCGAATGCGCAGATCTCGTTATCGGAATTGCTGCGAATAATCGAGCTCTACAACACGCGAACGGGGACGGCTAGAACGGGAGCTTACCGGATCAAAGCAGACTCGATCGACGGGTATGATACGGCACCGTGAGAGACGTCGTCGGCTTATCGGTTGCTTCATCCGTCCGAATATTAAATCCGCTTTTCCAATGGTTTGACGGGCATCCGGTGATGTATCCGCTGCTGGCGGGGGCATCATTGGTCCTGCTGTTGGGGCGATTTTGGCAGTTGGCTCGATGGTCCGGTCGGAGAGGCGATGCGGAGGCGCAGCCTGGGCGCATTGATTGGCGGTCGGGGGTGGTGGTTTTTCTGGTGTTATTGGCCTGGCGTTGGCCGTTCTTATTGGATCCGAATCAATTTAATCCCGACGAGTCGCAACTCATTGCCGGTGCGATTACGGTCGAGCATAAGCCGGATTTTTGGCGTTCGTTGGATGGCACGACGTCGGGACCACTGAATGCGTTGGGGTTATTGCCGACGCATTGGCTGGGCGTGCCGCAAGATTATTTCAACGCGCGCCTGACGGGGCTCTTGCTGATGTGGGTGGCGTGGGCGGCGAGTTTTGGGTTGTTGCGGCGCTGGGTAGGAGCGGTGGTCGCTTTCACGGCTTTGCTGCCCGCCGTGGTGTTTTTAGGCGTCGTCACGGAAGGCGACATTTTGCATTATAGCTCGGAGCATTTGTCGGTCGCCTTGTCGTGTGTAGGGGTCTGGTTGTTGGCGGTGGCGGGAGATCGGAAGTTTCGGGGATGGAGTTGGTGGTGGGGTGGTTTTGTCATCGGGCTCTTGCCGTGGGCTAAGCTGCAGGCCGGTCCGTTGGCTGCGATGCTGAGCGCATGGGCTTGTGGTTGGGTGATATTGGGACTTGCCGAATCGGGGCGGGCGCAATTGATCCGTTGCGGGGTGCTGGCGGTGGCGGTGCTGACGCCGACGATTTTCCTGGTGGGGCTCTACGTCATCGCGGGACAAGGAGCGCATTTTTTGGCTTCGTATGTGGAGAGCAATGTGGGCTATACTCAGCAACACCGCGTGGGCATCGGGATCAAATTGATGATTCATCATGCGAAACAGACTGGAAGTATTCCGATATTTCTGGGCATCCAACTGGGCTTGCTGGTGGTGGGCGGACTGGTCGCGTTAAAGCAACGTATGCGACCGGGGCTCGGATTTACGTTGGGGATAGTGGCGACGGCGACGGCGTTCATTATCGTTATTTTGCCGGGCCGGGGATTCTTGCACTACTTTTTATTCCTCGTGTTTCCGATTTCGTGGTGGAGTGGTGCCGCGATGCGATCGCTGGGAGATAGGGGTGGTCGGTCGACTAATCGAGTGCGTGCGCTCGTGGGGGTAGCGTTCGTCGCGGTGGCCTTACAAGTAGGGGGAAGGCTGCTGCAACCGGGGCCGGATATGTTTGGTCGTTTCGCGTGGAGTTGGCAGCAGCCTCGCAGCGAAGTTGCCGAGGTGGTGCGAATGTTGAAGGAACCTGGTGACTCGTTGGCGGTGTGGGGGTGGGCGTCGGATCTTCATGTGCAGACGGGATTACCCCAAGCGACCCGAGAGGCGCATACGCAGCGACAAGTGGAGGCGGGGCCGCAGCGGGATTCGTATTATCGGCCGCGTTATTTGATGGATTTGATGGAAGACCGACCGGCTTTCTTCATCGATTCGGTTGGCCATGGGGCATGGCACTATTTTTTGCGAGGGGATGCGGGGCACGAGACGTTTCCGCAGTTAGCGGAGTATTTGGGCGAGAACTACGTGCTCGTGGCGGACTTTCATCGCGAACGTCTTTACCTGAGAAAAGATCGGATGGCAGATAAGGCTAAGATCGTGGCGGCGTTTGCACGGGCGGCGGCGAAGTGGGTTGATGACCCGTGGAATGGAGATGCTGCTCCGGAGTTTTCGTTCACCGAATTGCGCCCGTTGCGCATGGTCGAGGGACTTCAGGTGGCGATGATGGAACCGCCCGAAAGAATTTTTTGGCCCTTAATTGGAACGGAACGATTGATGGTGCTCGAATTCGGGCATGATCCGAAGTCTTACGCTTTATCCGGACGGGGGAATGGCACCTTGTTTTCTGTGGCGGTGGAGCATCCGAACGGGGAGGCGGAATTACGGTGGAGTCGGCACCTGAATCCCGCTGAGAAGGTGGAGGATCGTGGTCGGCAGAAAGCCAAGATCCGTCTTCCACCGATGGAGCCGGGCTCACGGCTGATCATAAAAACTGATCCTGGTCCCAAGGGGGGCAACGGGATGGACCGGGCTTATGTGGCGCGAATGGGGTTCCGCTATCGGCCAGACCTCAAGTTCCTCGATGCGGATTAGGCGGTGGCGGGCGGTGAGCCTATGAATGGGGGGTGACGATCTGCCGGCGACGGTGCCACCGTTCTTCGACGCCGGTGATTTGGCCTGAATCGTCGAGGAGAAACTCGATGGTCATCTTGCCGTCTTCTTTCACGAGCGTGTTGTCGCCAGCGGGGAAGAAAATGAGGGGCTCCTTCTCCTGGTAGATCCAATGGAAGGTCCCGTCTTCGACTCGGAAACGGTGGGTTGTTTCCGGCTCTTTCTCATCCTCGTCATCGGTAAAGTCGCCGGCGAAGGCGGCGTAGTGGGAGGGGTCGAAGGTGGTCAGTCGTTCGAGTTCCACAAACGGATCTTTGGCGTATTCAGCGTTCTTGATTTTTTGTTTTTCGATGGCGGCGAGGGCCCGAGCGTGCTCGGTGGAGCCGTTGAACTTAAAGTCGGGCATGAGGACTTCGATATAAGCTCCGGTGAGGGCCATGATGTCGTCTTCTCCGTAGTCGGAACGAGCTTCCATCACCGTCAGATAGAGCATGCCTTTGCGGGCGCCCTCGACGGCTTTGCGGATCACGGGTTTGAAGGCGAGCATTGCTCCGCGGATGGCGGTGCGGCCGAAGAAACCGACGTCTTCGCTTTCTAAGATGAGCGGCAGCACGTCTTTGAGGACTTGATCGAAGGCGCTTTTGGGTGGCAGGTAGAACACCCAGTCAAAGCGCGCAAGTTGATCACTCTCAAAGTCAGCGAGGGTGAGGTAGTGGAATTTGATTTCCACTTTTTCCACGTCGAAGCCCTCGCTCCAAGCGATTTGGTAGAGACGAGATCCAATGCCTTTGAGGGGCAGGGGCAGGGCATTAACGACCATTTCGAAAGTAATGGGCAAATCGTCGTCATCCTCTTCGAAACTCACGTCCTTTTCCCACTCGGTAAGAATCTTAGTGACCTCGGGAGCAAGGGCGGCGACCTCAGGCTGAAGTTGCCCGGCATCGGCCATGGCGATGAATTTGCGAAAAATGTAGAGAGGGTGCGGTTCCTTTTTGGCGCCGACGATGACGAGACCACGGCCGGTCGATTTGTCGATGGTATCGTAGGCAACGGAAACGGCGTCGCCGGCAAATTTTTCGGCGTAGCGTCGATCGGAGTTCGAGCGAGCGTGGATCGAAATGGAGAGGTCTTCACCCTCGACCACGAAAGGCGCGAGGGTGATCGCGGGTGAGAAGTCCGAGGGGGCGCCGGTGTCGACGGTTGGCAACTCAGTGTCGGCCGAGACGCTGAGGCTTAATGCGGCGAAGGCGAGGAGTTGGCGGGGGAAAAGGAAGTGACGTCGATTGAACATGGTCTGTTCTCCGTGACACCCCGAGGAGGCAGTAGAGGTTACAGTTATTTTCGCGATCGGGCTTTATTCAGCGCGGAGCGCCTCGGTCGGCGAGATCTTAGCGGCTTTGCGGGCGGGCAAATAGGAGGCGAGCAGGGCGACCGCGATCAGGACGACGGTGGTGGTGAGGAGGACGGGACCGCGCTCAATGGCCATGTTGGGGAACGCGGTGCCGAGGAGCTTGGAAATACCAAAAGCACCGACGAGGCCGAGGGCGGCGCCGTAAAGCGCGAGGCGCGTGCCGGAAGAAAGCACTAGCCGGATGATATCATTGACCTGAGCTCCGAGCGCGAGACGGATGCCGAACTCGGAGGTGCGGAGCGCGACGGTGCGGGCGATCACGCCATAGATCCCCAGGGCGGCGAGCGCGAGTCCGAGGACGGCGAAGGAAGACAGCATATCGCGTAGCACGCCCAGTTGGTAGTTGGCGCGAGCAATCGTCGTGTTGGCCGGTTGGAGCTGATTAAGCGGTAAGTCAGGGTCGAGTTCCGTCATTACGCTGCGGATGCTTTCGACGACCGCGGAGGGGGCGATACCTGAGGTGCGCACGGCAAGTTGGTTGAGGTGCTGCGCCGATTGCGTCATGGGGCGGTAGATCTGAAAGGTGACCGGGGTCGCTTCGGGGAAAATAGATTTAACATCGGCAGCAACGCCGACGATTTCACCCCAAGCGGGAATGTCGCCAACGGCGGATGCAAGGCGGCGCCCAATGGGGCTTTCGTCGCCGAAGAGTCCGCGAGCCATACTTTCGTTGATGATGTAAACGGCGGTGGATTTGGCGGTGTCGCTTTCTTTGAACGCTCGGCCGGTGAGGAGCGACGTTTCGACGGTCTCGAAATAGGCAGGACTCACCCCGTTGAGCAGGGCGGCTGGCTCGTGGCCAGCTGCGGGAAGGTCGTGGCCTTCGATCCAGAGACGACGCGTAGAGGGCCAATGCAAAAATGGTTGGTGATGCGCGACGCTGGCGGAGTCCACGCCGGGAAGGGCTTGAAGCCGTTCGAGCGTGAGGCGTTGAAACGCGGTGATTTTCTCGGTGTCGCCGTAGTTGGCTTCGGGCAGGAGGAAGGTGCCGGTGACGAGTTGATCCGACTCCCAGCCGGAGCGGCGGTTGTTGAGATCGTCGAGTCCGCGAATGAAGAGCGTCGCCCCCGTGAGCAGGACCATGGCCAGAGCGAATTGGCCGATGATGAGCAGATTGCGGAGCTTTTGTTGTCCGCGATTTCCGGTGGTTCCGCGGGATCCACTTTTCAAAGTTTGATTTAAGTCCAACCGCATGGCGAACAGCGCGGGAGCGATGCCAAAGGCGATGGCGGTGGCGAGTGACGCGAGGCTGGCCCACGCCATGACTGTCCAATCGAGAATGAAGACGACTTGTTCGCCATTGTCGCCGGTGCTGCGAGTGGCGAGCCATTGATGGGCCGCGAGAGCGACCATCACCGCGCCGACTCCGCCGACGAGAGCGAGGAGGGTCGCCTCGATCATGAGTGGACGGATGAGCTGACTGCGAGAGGCGCCGAGGGCGGCGCGGACGGCAAACTCACGAGCGCGAGCCATGGTGCGAGCGAGCAGAAGATTGGCGAGATTTGAGCAGGCGATGAGTAGAACGAAACCGGAAAGTCCGACCAACATAGCGAGAATGAGATGGGAACGTTCGCCGGCTTTTAGGACGTCGAGAGAGACCTGGCGCCAGCTGCTCTCGGAGTTGGACGCCGGAAAATCCTGGGCGAGACGGATCCCGAAACCGGCGATAAGTTGAGCGCCTTCGTCGGCAGTTACATCGGGCGCACGCCGGCCGACTAGATTCATTATTTTGCGCTCTTGATCGGTGATTTCCGCAGGGGAGAGGCCGAGGGGACGAAACACATCGACCCAGCCCATGTAACGCCAGTCGTTGAACGACTCGGGCATGACGCCGACGATTTCGTTGGGTTCGCCGTTGATACGCACGGTGTGGCCGATGATGTCGTCACGGGAGCCGAAACGGTTTCGCCACATGCGATTGCTGATGACGAGGACACGGTGGTTACCTTCGATTTCTTCGGTAGGCTGAAACGCGCGACCGAGATGGGGCTGGGTGGCGAAAACACTAAAAAAATTTGACGAGACACGAAGGGCGTCGGCCATCTGTGCGGGCTGACCGGGTTCGGACAAACTCATGTCGCTGTAGACATAGGAGGCTATTTCGCCGTAGCTGGCTAATTCGGATTTAAGGTGAGACAGGTCAGCGGGAGCGACCCCTCCGGTGGGATCGGCCGCAGTGGCGCGGTAGATCCGATCCATTTTATGGCTGTCGGCATAAGGTAGCGGCTTGAGCATGATGCCATTGACGATGCTGAACATCGAAGTATTGGCACCGATACCAAGGGTGAGGGTGATGATCGCGACGAAAGTGAAACCGGGGCTGCGGGCGAGGGAGCGGATGGCGAACAGGATGCTGCGCCAGAGATCGGCGAGGGCGGCGGGGCGCCAGGTGTCGCGGGTTTCTTCGCGGTAGGCGTCGGTCGCACCGAAGTCGCGACGGGCGGCGAGGCGAGCATCATGTTCGGACAGGCCGGAGGCGCGGTATTCCTCGGTGAGCTGGTCGAAATGGAACTGCATCTCGGTGTCGAGTTCGGTCTCTTGTTGACCGCGCCGGAGCAGGCGGCGGAATTTGACGCGAAGCCAATTGAGGTGGTCGGAGCTCACAATGCTTCCTCCATATTAAGCACGTTGGCCATGGCAGAAGCGAAGGAGAGCCAGTGTTCCTTTTCGGCTTCGAGTTGGGTGCGACCGGGGTTGGTGAGACGATAGAATTTGGCGCTGCGACCGGCGTCGGACACGCCCCATTCGGCGGCGATCCAGGCCCAGCCTTCGAGGCGGTGCAGGGCGGGGTAGAGGGAGCCCTGCTTGAGGGACAGTCGGTCTTTGGAAACGACGGCGATACGTTTGGAAATATCCCAGCCGTGGAGAGAACCGGTGGAGAGGGCCTTGAGGATGAGGAGGTCGAGCGTGCCCTGAAGCAGTTCTTTGCGGACCTTTTCCATGGGACAAATCCTTAGTGTCGCACTTCGACAACAAGCAAGCTCTTTATTGTCGGAGTTCGACAACAAGGGAGACGTTGGTCGAGCTAACGCGAGACCCTGAGGAAGAAATAGGTCACCCAGGCCACGGAGTTGGGCCCGGAAATTACAGAGTGAAACGGGCTGAATCGGACTTGATGTCGAGACGGATTCACTGGCGGGTGGGATGTCTTCGCGGTCTGCGGTGAGGTTTGGGTGAGGCCCCGTTTGGGTTCTTTAGCGCATCGGATCGATGATCGTAGCGTAGCGCCGATCGGCGCTAGTCCATGAGTCGCGCATGGTATTGGCGCGGCGTGGGTCGGTAGGGCTTTCGGTCGGCAGGCTCGGTGGAGTCTGCTCGGTAAATGCGGATAACAGGTTCCTACGGATTGTAGATGACGAGTTCCTCTTTGTTGTCGCCGAGCAGGTCAGCGGGGATGGCGTGATACCCACCCATTTTTTTCGGACCCACCGGGGGCGGCAGGCCGGGGAGATCGGCAATGCGCTCGCCTTGGCCGTTCCAACGCATCCCGCCGTTGTAGAGTAGGGGGGCGGGCGTGCGGCCATGCCAGAACACGGTTTCCATGCCGGTGTGATTGGGCGAGTCGTTGAGGGTGAAGCGATGCAGGATCTCGCTAGACTGTGAAACGGTGATGGCGTCGGGGCGGTGGCCGTTCCAGCGAATGATCATTTCGAGACCGGGACTCGTCGGGTCGAAATCGCCGACCCGCACCTCTTGGCCATGGGGCACGATTTCGGAGCCGAGGTGAATGATTGGCCCGCCGGCGGCATCGAGCACGTCGCCACCGCCGGAGGCGATTACGCGAGGCTGGCCATGATCCCATGGTGCGATGGAAACGGAGTCCATGTTGGGGCCGAGTTGTCGCGCCCACATCACATCGCCGTTGTCGTCGAGGAGGTAATATCCGCCCGTGACCTCATCGCGACCATCGTGGTCGATGTCACCGATCGCGGGAATGTAGGCGGAGCATTGGGAGCATTCGTTCCACGGAATCGCGTCGTGCCAGAGTGGATGCAGGGAATCGTCAAAGGCGATGACCCGTTCGCCCAGTTTCACGACGAAATCCCGGGCGCGAGCGGTGCCGCGAAAGTTGGCGATGAGCGGGCGTTGATGCACCTCGTCTGCGCCGTCGCCGTTGAAATCATAGAGGGTGACTGGTCCGGGACGCGCGGGTTGATCGCCGCCGGACCCGATTTGCCAAAGCACATTCCCATCGAGATCAAACGCGCCGAGGAAGCACGGCTTCATCGCGTTATCGGTGGAGCGCAGAACGACGATTTCCCCATCCCCGTCGAGATCACCGATGCGGATGTCGCCGCCGAAAGTGAGAGGTTGGCCGTCAATTTCGGTGATTTGAAGCAGGGCGTCGGGCACGGGGATCTCTTGCCACACCACGGGGGTATTGGTGGGTTCCGCCGCCCAGCCTCTATTCCCCAGGAGCGTTGCGATGGCCAAAATGAAGGAGGGGTAAATGCGCATGACTTGAGACAGTGAAGAGCCGGAGGGGAGCGGTTTTACTTGCGACCGAGCCGGCGGATGGAGGGCAAGGTTTCGGGGCAAGGGAGGCAGGCGACGCACATGGGGAAATTGAGGCTATCGACCTCGTCTTAAAGCCGGCCGGAACCTACAAAACCCGGCCTTAACCCTGCTATGGGGCGACCTGACCCTCCTGAGGCGACCCGCGGCAGGAGGAATCGCGTGCATATAGGCATTGCGAAGGGGTGAAATTTAGTTTAAATTTTGGAATGATATTCCGTTTCCTGAAACTGTTTTTGGTTGGCGTGTTGGTGGCCGTCGCCGGAGTGGCGGCCAACCCGATGCCGGAAGCCCGCGATTTAGGGGTGCCGGTTAAGGGCGTGAGTTGGGTGCGGCTGCATGCGGGCGAGACGGCTGCGGGGGAGGCCTCGCTGTTGATGACGATGAGCCAGAACAACGGGGGATTTTTTGTGCTCGATGTGGATCTGGAGACGGGACAGTGCCAGCAGTTTCCGGTATCGACGCCGAAAGGCTCGACCTTCTCGACGGCGACGCTGCGCAGTCCGAGGACGGGTATCCTCTACATCGGCTCCGCTTGGGATGCGCGGCTGCATCGGTTTGATCCCGCTCACCCCGAACGCGGCGTGGAGGTCTTGGGTTCATTGGGGGCGGGGGCTACGTTTCCGACCGGCATCGCGGAGGCACCGGATGGGTCACTGTGGATCGGCACCTATCCGAAGGCGGAGTTGATCAAATATGAACCAGGCACGGGCGAATTTACCTATTTCGGTAGTGTGAACGAAGCGGAAAACTACCTCTATCCGCTCGCCGGTGACGACGGCACGATCGCCGCGTTGGTGCGGGTGGTGCGGCCGCACTTGGTCGTGATTGATCCGACGACCGGAGAGTCGCGCGAGGTGGGGCTCGAGATTACGGATACGACCGATGAGTCGCAGTTCTTAAAATTCTTTAAAGGCACGGATCGGCGGCTCTATGCCTCGAGTCACACCGGTGATTTCTTGGTGCGGGATCTTACCATTCAGCCGGTGGACTCCCTCCCTGAGCGAGTCGCCGGAGTGCACGCTGCGGGGGAGCATCGTTACCAGGCGCCTTACACGATGCCGGGTGGGTGGCAGGTGAATCTAGTGAATCCGGGATCGGGCACGCCGCGCGGCTTACTCGTCACCAATACCGATCCGCGGATCCCGACCAAGCGCCTACGCCTGGACTGGGAAGGGGGCGGTTCCAATCTGCACGTGATTGAGCTGGGGCCAGATGGTTATCTCTACGGTTCCAGCTACCTGCCTAATCATTTGTATCGCGCGTCGTTGGACGGGCAGGTCGCAGAGGATTTGGGTTCCTTCAGTCTCTCCAGCGGGCAGGCGTATTCGGCGGCGATGGTGGGAGAAAAGGTCTACTTGGCCTCCTACCCAGGAAGTCGTCTTTCAGTTTATGATCCGGGAGAGCGGATCCGATTCGGACTCGAAGCGACGGACAACCCGCGAGATCTCGGTCGGTTGGACAAGGTCGGTTTTCGGCCTAACGGTTTGGTGGCGGATGCCAACGGACGGCTGTGGCTGGGGTCGGGGCCGGACTATGGTTTGGTGGGAGGCACGCTGGCTTGGTATGATCCGGCGACGGGGGAATCGCGATCCCATCGTGCCATCGTGCCGGATCTTTCGCCGACGTCATTGCTTTGGCTGGACGATCTCGAGCAGGTGCTGGTGGGGCTGAGTATTGAAGTGGGCACGGGAGCGGAGGTGCAGCGCTTTGACGCGGGCTGGGCCCTCTGGGATCCGGTGGCGGATGAGTTGGCGTGGTGGGGCGATCTTGGCGTTGAAGACATGGCTGACGTGACGTCACTGGCGCCGGCGGGTGATGGTTTGGTCTACGCGCTGATCGGGCGAGGGGATCATTTGCTGACAGCCGGGGCGCCGCCGATTGCGCCGCGTTTGGCATTGATCGATCCCCGGAAGCGCGAGTTGGTTGCCATCGCGTGGTTACCGGAGGAATTTGGGGCCCTGTCATGGCACGGGCATCATGCCCTGCGCGTGGCTCCCGATGGTCAGGTCTATGGGGCCACGGCCTACACGATTTTCCGCATTCTGCCCGGCACCTGTGAAGTGGAGCGAATTTGGCAGGTCGATGAGCCCGAGCCACGGCTGGGTGTTTGGATGACATCCTTGTCGCCTGACTCCATCGACATCGTGGGCCCGATTGTCGGCGATCAGATGTTCTTTGCGACGGGGTGGCGCTTGCGTGCGATTACCCTGCCGAAGGTGGAGTGAATGATGATTTCGCTGAGCGATGGTGATCCGCTAGGTGCTCGAGTCACCGCAAGTGAACGAACCGTTAATCCGGCCCCACTTTTTGGAGCAGATTAAGGCGCGCGGGGTGATCGTGAAAGGCCTTCGTGTCTCGAAGCAGCTGACCTCGAGCGATCAGTTTCCGGAGCCGGGCCCAATTCCCAAAACCACTGAATCCCCCGAGTCGGGTGAATGCGATCAAGGCAACCGGCACTGCGAAATAGGGTGCGTTCGACCACGGATGTTGGCAGCAGTCGTGCTCAAAAAACAGCGGAGTCGCGACTTCGTAGGCGGTCAGTCCCATGGCCAGACCGGTGATCAGAGGCACGTTGGTCCAGAACCAGAATCCTCTGGGGGATGAATTCGCTTTTTTCATTCCGGCACTGTAACCGCCGAAAAATGCAAATACGAAAAACGTGATGATGGGAAGGGGGAGGGTGACGTGCGCATCCACGTTTACGATTCCCCCTTAAGTTCCGGTTACCACGGCCGCGATCACCACGGTCGCCTGTTTTATAAACGAGAGTTTGATGAGGCGAGCTCACTTCAGACAGAAGGGAGGTCCGACCGGGGTCCCGATCCAAAACTCGGTCAAATTAAAGCCAGTTACCTTTGCGAACTCATCGCTTCCCGGTAAGATCAGAACCATCACCATCAGCTCCACCCAGATACATTACCACACCACTTTTTGGCGCTATTTCTGATAGAAAATTGAGTCTTAGTCTGACGGGAGGTGGGGAGGGGTTTACCGCAGGGTCCGTTTAATCGACCGGCCGTTATCCGCGGGGGGCGATACAAATTAGCCGGTTAGGGTGATATTTGACCCGATGACCGATCACCTTTACGGGTGGTTGCGCGGGAGGCGGGTGGAGTTGGATTTTCAGCTTAATGGATCGAGGCTTCGCCAAAGAAATACGGCCCACCAACGTATGGGCTTAGGCTCGTCGGGTCGGTGGAGCGCAGGAGGGGGACGGGACCATGGAACCGCCAGTCCCGGAAGCCGATGCGGGTCCAGAGTACTCCGGGATATTCCTATCGTCGAGTATCGGGAATACGGTAGACTTACTCATCGGCTTCACTCGCGAGAACGGAAAGGACCGGCCAGAGCCTACCAAACAGGACATGAGCCTCTTAAAGCGATATACGAAGGAGGGGGGGGAGAGAAGTCGGGCACGATGCCCCTAGTCGATCTGATTAGGGAGTGATGGTGGAGTTTTTGGTGGCCTGGAGGGCTTGGTTGAGGGCTTTCACCGTCTCGGCGAGCGCGGGTTGGTGGGAGATGTTGTGGTTCTCCAGTGCATCCGTGTCGTGGTCGTAGAGCATGTCGGATTGGCGGAGGCCGGCGCCGCGGTTGTCGCGGTATTCGGTGTAGCGGTAGCGATCGGTGCGGATGGTGTCGCCGTGAACGAATCGCCCTACGGCGGCATCGGCCCAAGGGCGATCGGGGAAGCGCAATAGGGGCACGAAACTCTTGCCTTCGGCGGTGGCAGGAATGGGTAGGCCAGTGAGTTCGCAAAGGCTCGGATAGAGGTCGATCGATTCGGTGAGGCCGGCGGTGTGCGTGCCGCCGGTGATGCCGGGCGCACGGACCATCAAGGGGATACGCATGGAGGATTCAAAGGTGCTGTGTTTGTTCCAGTAGGTGTGGTCGCCGAGATTCCAACCGTGATCGCCCCAGAGGACGACGATGGTATTTTCCGCAAGTCCGAGACGGTCGAGTTCGGCGAGCACTTTACCGATTTGGGCGTCGGTGTAGCTTACGCAGGCGTAGTAACCGCGGATCAGATTAAGGGCGGTGGCGTCGTCGATGGGGCCTTTCTTCGGGATGCCTTCGTAGGCGCGTAGTTCGCCCCAAGTGTGGGCGGATTCGGTGGGGGCGTCTTCGGGGAGTTTATAGTTTTCGGGCAGCTTGATGGACTTCGGGGGGGGAGAGATCCCAGTAGCGCTGGGGCGCGACGAAAAGCAGATGGGGTTTGTAGAATCCGACCGCGAGGAAGAACGGCTGATCGGGTTCGGCGGCCAAAGTTTTCAGGCGTTCGATGGCGGTATTTGCGATCAAACCGTCGCCGTAGGCATCGTCCGCGACCGGGGCGGATTCGGTGGGTGGACCGCGATGTTTTTGGTCCTTTTGAGGGAGATTCGCAGAGAGTTGATAGGCGGGAAGGTTAGGACGCCAAGGAGCATCAGACCAACCAGCAGCGCTGTCATTCTTGGCGTGGAAAACCTTGCCGAGTGATCCGGTGCGGTAGCCGTTATCCTTGAAGTGGGTATTGAGGGTTTTGGCCCAAGGGGCCTCTTCGTCGGCGCGCGCGGTGAAGGTGACAAAGCGTTGGGCGGTGGGCCGCACGCCGGTCATCATACTGGCACGAGATGCGCCGCACGTAGGGACCATGCAATACGCGCGATCGGAAGCGGATGCTTTGGGACGCGAGCTTATCGAGATGGGGTGACGTGATGTGAGTGGCCCCGTAGGCGGCGAATTCCGGACGCAGGTCGTCGACGGCGATGAATAGCACATTGGGGCCCGCGGCGGTCAGGGGGGAGGCAAACGGAAGTGAGCCCTATGCCCAGAAGGGAAAGGATTAAGCGGCGGAGGTGGGGCATGAGTTTGATTAGGAACGAAGACCCGCAACCTATCAACCGCGTTTACTTTGTAACCATGGCGTCATCGAGAATCAGTAAAATCGACTTTCTTGCTGGTCGCTAGGTTGATCTAAAGTGTTTGACCCCTTTTACTTGGTTCCAGTGCTCGATGAGAATCATGTGGGGCACGGTAAGAACCGCGAGGCCGATAAATGTGAGCTGGAGCAGGCGGTCGTCGAATCGTCCGGGCGGTGCCAGCACGAAAAGCAGGGCTCCCAGAGCCACCGTGAGGACCGTCAGCCCGACGGCCGTGGTTAGGGCAGCTTTGCGGTTCAAGCCTTGTGCCGCGTGCAGCAGGTGACGTGGACTGTGCAGTCCGCAGAAATAGAGCAGGAAGAAAACCAGCGGGGGGAGCACGACGACAGCGGCAGCCAACACCGCTAGTTCGGCGCTAATTCCCGGCCGGTCGCGCAGACAGCGTGCCGCAGCAATGGTCATCCCCGCCAGCGCCGGCAGTGAGATCCAGGGAAGAAATTGGACGAGCGTCGCGGCTCCGCGGGGGCCCGCTAGGATGGAAAAATATTGAGTCACAAGTTCGGCATGAAGGAGCGCCGATGCACTCACGATTGCTAGCCCGGCGCAAATTCGCAGCCCCATCGGCAGTTGCCCTCGCCAATCGCCGGAGAAATGCCAGGCCGAGTAGGCGAGGAAGGCGATGAGCGCCATCATCGGGGCGAAGAACCATAGGAAGCCGACCGCGCCCGCGAGGAGCAGGTAGGCCGCCAGAAAGCCCGCTAGCCCACCCGGGGTGCGCCAGAGGCCCGCCTTATGCGCCACGAGCGGATCCAAGGCGCCATGGGGCAGTCCCACCAGCGCCACTAACCCAGCCAGCATCACGGCCACGGACCAGGGTGATAGTCGGACATCGAACAACACGAGAGTGAACGCGCCGGCGGCGCCCATGAAGAACAGCCACTGCTGGATTCCGTGGGCCTTGATCATGCGATCTCGTGCTGCACGGGTAGGTTGGACGGGGGATGTCGCCGCCGAAAAAGTTGGTTCAAGAATGGAGTCTTGGGGAGTGATTTGATGACCGCCATCACGTCGGTGCAACGAGCTTGATCCACCATGAAGCGCGCCATTGCATCCGGTTGCATGCCCCGCGCCAGTCGGAGAAAAAGCGCGGGGGCTAACTTCGGGTCATTACGAATCACCTGCAGAAACAGGGAATCCATGCCGCGCCGGATGGGGGAATCTCGCGGATGTCCGACGACGCTCTCCGCGGCGATAAACTTGCGGGCGCAATCCTGCGACCACTGTTGGATGCGACGGTAGGCGTAACCGCTGGCGGAGCGCACGGCACCGCCGACCGTTCCAGCGCGGACCCAGCCTGCGCTACCGGTGGAGGGGGCGGGGGTGGAGCCCATCGGGATGGTCCCTTTTTCGCTCCGGAGGCGACGAAATTCGCCGGATGGGATCAACCGGTGCAAGCTTTCCCGCAGGTCCCGCGACAGCAGATCTTTGGTTTCGACGTCGGGGCTGAAGCGGGTCGCCTCCACCAACCACCGCCGAGGGCCCAGGGGCAGCACGTAGTCGAAACAGAAGCTGTTGCCGTCGGAGCGCATGTGGTCCATCAGACCGGCAATGTGGGGATCACCGAGCGTTTGATCGGTCTCGATTTCTACGCCCTCGAAGGCTTGGAAAAACAGTGGAGCGCGGCGGTGTTTTGTTTCCGGTGGACGGGTATCCACTACCTTGGCCGCCACAAAGTCGCCGGCCGTCGTTCGCACGGTAAATTTTCCGGCAGTGGGTTCAACCGCGTCGACCTTAACGCCGAGCCGGAGGTCGATCGCGGCGGTGGCGTGAATTGAAGCGAGGGCATCGCGGTAAAAATCCGCTCCGGAAATAAGGCAATAGTGGGATTGGGTCGATTGGTGGACTGCCTGTTCGCCCACGCGGGAAAACCGCCAAGCCGACCAGCGCCGGCTGATTAGGGGATCTTCTGCTTCTCCCGCCAAAGACCAGAAGCACCAGGTTCGGTCGTTTTCGTAGCGTGGGCGCGGCTCGAGGACGACGACCCGGCTTAGCGTTCCCAGTCGCGCGATATCGCGGGCGAGGGAAAGCCCGGCGCAACCACCGCCCAGAATCGCGAGGTCAACGGGTTTCATTATTTGTGGAGGGGCGGGGGAGGCAAGTGGACCGACGACAACCCGGCCAAATGTCGATGCAGATCGGCATCATGGTTGAGGGGCTTTCGGCAAAGTCCGCCGTGCCAACAGAAGTCACCGAGCGCCCGCGCCGCAATCACCACTTTTTTGGAGGGGGAAACGATGGTTCGGCCTGCCCAAACGGCAAAGTTCCGCCGTTCGATTTCCCGCCCAATCGCCTGATAGACGCGGGCCGCCACCAAGATGCCGAGCCGGGCGCGCGGCGGTAGGTAGGTGAGTCCCGCCACCCCGGAACGGTAATACCGATCAGCCTCCGTCAACAGCCACTGCACGGCCCGGCGGATGTCTCGGCGCAACGCTGGATCGCCGATGGCGAGCGCGTTGGTCGTGGGGGCCAGATCAAACAGTTCTTTCGGCAGGTAACGGCGTCCGGCCTGCGCATCTTTGCTCACATCGCGGGCGATGTTGGTCAATTGCATGGCCATGCCCAGGTCGATGGCATGGGGAAGGGCGGCGGGATCTTTGACGCCTAGCACTCCGCACATCATCAAGCCCACGGTGCCCGCCACGCGATAGGCATACCGCTTAAGTTCCGCTTCGTCGCGGACATCGACCCCGGCCAGATCCCCGTGCACTCCTCGCACCAGTTCAATCGCAGGGTCTACCTCGAATTCGCATTCGTGAGCGAGGCTGAGAAAATCGGCGACCACTGGGTCGCGCGGGTCTCTTTGCTGCAGGTCGGCTTCGATCTGCTTCAACTGTCTCGCCGCCCAGACAGCGTCCGCGCTTTCATCGGAAATATCGTCGAGGTAGCGACAAAATCGATACAGGCGAGCGCAACGTAGATGCGCGGTTCGGGTCAGGAAGTTTCCGGCAAATTGAAACGATTTACCGTGTTGTTTAAGCACCGCTCCGGCGCTCGGCGGCGGTGGCATCGAGGCGGACTCGAACTGGCCAGCGGCCAGTTTCACTCGGCCCCCACGGCGGTTGACTGGCGCGGGGAGCGGCGTGGGTTCGGGACGATTTGGTCCAGCACCTTGGCCGAACACAGCACACCCGGCAGGCCGGCGCCCGGGTGGGTTCCCGCGCCGACAAGGAAGAGATTTTTCGGGCCCTCGGCGCGGTTGTGGAAGCGAAACCAGGCGGACTGGCTGAAGAGGGGTGACACTGAAAATCCGGCCCCGGCCACGCTGAGATAGTCATCGGCAAAGTCGTGCGGCGTCATAAAAAAGTCTGCCGTGATCTGGTCTGCTAGACCGGGTAACAACGACGCCCCGAGGGCTTTCACAATTCGCTCCTGGAGCAGAGGCCCCTCTTTTTTCCAATCGATATCGGCGTTGAGGTTGGGGACTGGGGCCAGCACGTAAAAAGAATCACAACCATCCGGTGCGAAGCTAGGGTCGGTTGCCGTCGGACGGTGAAGGTAAAGGGAAAAGTCCTCCGGCAAGGTGGAGCCGTGAAAGATTTCGCGCAGCAGTTCTCGGTAGCGTTTTCCCAGCCAAATGGTGTGGTGCGCAACCTCCGGGTAAGTTTTCCGGGTGCCAAAGAAGAGCACAAAAAGGCCCATCGACATTTTGGCTCGCCGCCTTTTGAGCCTGACTGGAATACTCTGAGCTGACTTGGGCACCATGTTGCCGTAGAGGAATCCTGGATCTGCGTTCGATACCACGATATCGGCGTCCAACTGTACGCCCTGCTCGAGCCGCACGCCTCGCGCGACACCGCGTTCGACGATCACCGATTCCACGGTCGTGTTGAGCCGGACCTCGATATTCACCTCGGCCATGAGGGTGCTGAACGCGTCCACGATGGCACCGGTTCCGCCCATCGCGAAATGCACGCCCCATTGCCGCTCCAAGTAGTGGATGAGGCTGTAGATGCTCGTGGTGTCGAAGGGGTTCCCTCCGACGAGCAACGGCTGAATGGAAAACGCCTGGCGCAGGCGAGGATCCTTCAGATGATGGCTGACCAACTGCCACACGGTCCGATGGCAGCCCAACCGGGCCAGATCGGGCACCTGTTTTAACATGGTGCCAAAGGAATCGAAAGGTTGATCGGCCAAGGCGGTGAAGCCGACGTCGAAGATTTTCCGCGACTGTTCGAGTAGCCCGCGATAACCAGCCACGTCTTCGGGGCAAAAACGTGCAATTTCGGCTAAGGTGCTTTCCACGGTGCCGCCGTAGTTGAAGGTTTCGCCGGAAGGAAAATAGAACTGATACCACGGATCGAGAGGCACGAACGTCACGTAATCGCGGCGACGCCGGCCGAAGAGCTCAAAAATCTCGTCGAAAAGAAAGGGGGCGGTGACCACGGTGGGACCGGCATCATGGCGAAAGCCGTCGCGTTCAAAAACCTGGGCGCGTCCGCCGAGCCGAGGGCAACGATCCACGACGGTCACCTCGTAACCGCGGGCCCGCAAGCGCAGGCTGGCGGCGATGCCACCAAACCCGCCGCCGATGACGATGGCCTTACTCACCGTACAACAGTTTGAGTCGTTGGCCAACCTCTGCGGCTAGGTCGGCCAGTCCCTGCCCGGAGTTTGCGGGCAAGCTGAGCGCGGCGGTTACGGCCGAATCGAGATACTGGTCCGCGAGGCGGCGCGCGCGCGTTCGCGCTGCGGCCGTTGATAAATTTTTCTCCAGTGCGATCACTACGTTGCTGCCCGAATTGGCCGCTCGGTCCTCGTCCAGATCGATGATGTCATCGTAGATTTGATACCCCACACCAAAGTCGTCGGCCGCATCATTTGCGGTCGTCAGATATTCCGTTCGGCCGGCGAAGTAAAGGGGCAGCACCAGGGCCAGTCCAAATAAGGGCCCCGATTTGCGCCGGGCGAGAGCGATCGCGCCCTCGAGGTTGGTCACGTATCCGCTCAGGTCGTCGGTTTGTCCGCGCAAAGTCGTCGCGATCGCTCGGTGAACGCGATCGATGAGACCCGAAATTGAATGAGGCGCAGATACATCCGCGAGGGAGCGGAAAGCCGCACTAATCGCGAGATCAGTCAGCCCGATGGCGCAATTGGCGCCGTATTTGGACCAGACTGTGGCCGTGCCTCGGCGCGTCTGCGCCCGGTCCTGAAGGTCGTCTTGGATGAGGGAAGCGTTGTGTAGCAATTCGACCGCGGTGGCCAATGCCACCGAATCCGATTCCGCGAGCCCGAGCTTAAGGCTGCACCTGAGCGAGACCCGAGATCGAGCTCTTTGGCCGCCTGCTGCAAGGTGATCTTCGAGGGCCGTTACGAAAACGTTTCCGGGGTGGTCGAGTCCGGTGCAAAGCCGACGCATTCGGCGTTCCACCAACGGTGCCTCATGGGGCACTGATGCGGCGGTGGGGGGCGGCGGGACGAATACAAAAGACATAGGAAAAAGCCCGAGTCGGCGTGAGCTGACCCGGGCAGTTACTTAGGGTTGCATCAAAGCTATGATTTGGCGGCGGAAGTCGAACCATCTACGATGTAGCCTTCGGCGGCGGATTTTCTTACCGCGATCATGTAGATGAGAATACCAAAGACTGCTTTGGCGACGACGTCGGAGATGGAGTAGCCGACCTGAACGGCGGTGGTCGCCGCTCCGCCCGAAAAGCCAATCATGGGGAAGACAAAAACGACGGCGTAGAAGGACCAAGAGATGAGGACCAACCAGCGAGCGGAATTTACGATTCCACGGACTTCGGCAGGCTGATTTGCAAGGGACGATTTGAGGCCCACGAACAGCTCATAGACGATCCAAAGGAAAGGAACCATGGCAAGAGACCACCAGAGCCAACGGGTTCCGGCGTCTTGGGCGATTTCACCAGGGTAGCCCAGGAGGATCATGACGGCAGCCAAAATACCGAGTCGGACACTTTTGGATACGGTCAGCGCTTTCGAAAGTTTCATCACAAGGATGAGTTCGACGAGGAGCAGCGGCACGGTCAGCAGCCAGTCGACGTAGCGGTAGACGTCATTAAATCGTTCGCCAGTGGCAACGAGCATGCCGTCGGTGACGTCGTAAGCACCGGTCCAACTGGCGTAGATGCGGAAGTAGTGGTAGAGCGCGATAAACGTCACCAAGCCACTGATGGTGACCGCCGGGCGGTAGGAGGGCGCAACTTGTGATCGGTTCAGCCACAGTAATGCGGTGGCTGCACCCATCGCAGCGATGGTGAAGGAGAAGAAGTTGGCAATCAGATCAAATTGCCCAACAGTGAGTTCTTGCATGGTTTGGAGACTTGAGGGTTTGGATATCGCCAGACGGGTTGCCTGAGCGAACACGCATCAGCCGTGGGTTAGGCCCTGTTCGACCGGATTTTGGATTTCAACGGTTGGTCAAGACTTCAAGAGTCGGCTATGCATCGGGAATCAAACCCTTTTTTCTTAAAGCTGTCAAGGTGACGTCGACTTTTCGAAGGGGCAGACGCCATAGCTTCATCTTCCGGATAATCAGAACAGCTCTAGACGATTTACTTGAAGGGTTTGATCCCGGTTGAGCGCCATTCGCGTTCGACCCGTCCAATGCGTTTGCCCCGTTTCTCAACTCCGCATTTGTCACCTTCGAAGGGGCGTTGTGATGATGGAAAGGAACTCAGCTGTTTTGTTGCTGCCCGTCTACTCGCCCCAACTTCATCGGGTCTGCGGTCAGGGTTGCGATGGTAAGGTGATAGGCGCGGATTCGGCCGCGGCTCGCTGCTTGGCCTTGGCGTCATAGACATACCAGAGCACAGAAACTACCCCCGTTAAAAATATGGCGATTAGCACAATGATTTCAGTTGGAATACGTTTCATTTCTTAGGTTGGCCGATCTCGCTTCACGGGCAGGGATACTTCGCATCGAGTCAAATACGATTCCATAAAATGAAGCTTCTCAGGTGGCTTATGGCCGAAAAGGGTCTAGAAGGCGGCCGAAAAGAGGATGATCGTAAGCAATTAGAATTCGGGAACAGGGCCGTTGCTGCCCCGAGCTCGCGGGCTGAAGCACGGCGCAACGGCGGAGGGGCAGGCGGGCAGCCCGGCCCGCGAAGGTCTGGTGAATGAGACGGATCTTGGTCGGGTAGCCGAGAGGAAGGAGCGGAGTCTGTCCTAAGAAAATGGCGAGATTCACCCGCCGTATTGTTCGTCGCTGACCTTTTCCATCCAGTCGGCGTTTTTGTCGTCGAGGATCTCGGCGATGGCGAGGTGGGTCATGGCAGTGTCAGGCGTGGCGCCGTGCCAGTGTTTCTCACCGGGCGGGAACCAGACCACGTCGCCGGGCCGGATTTCTTCGATGGGGCCCCCCTCGCGTTGCACGCGGCCGACGCCGGCGGTGATGATCAGGGTCTGGCCGAGAGGGTGCGTGTGCCACGCGGTGCGCGCGCCGGGTTCGAAAGTGACGTTGGCGCCGAAACTGCGGGCTGGTGCTGGGGCTTTGAACAAGGGATCAAGGCGGACTGATCCGGTGAAGTAGTCGGCGGGGCCGGGGGAGGAGGGTTGTGAGCCGATGCGAGTGATTTCCATGGGATTGATGTGATTGGGAGTCCTCTTTGAGCGCGACGCAAGATTGGCAACGCGGTAACCGCGCTGGGGGAGGAGATGGTGCGACGCGGGAGAGTTGGTCGACGTTCCGTTGGTTGAGCGGATTGCGAATCAGCGGGGGGGGCGAGAGGTAGGATTGGGCGTCGTCTAGCAATGGCGGGCGGCAGGGATCGCCGGCTGAAGCACGGGGCCACGGCGGAGAGACCGGGCCGATGGTCCTGCTTTGAGGCTGGTCAGGCGACCAAGGGTTTTACTTCGTGGCCCAAGAGGTTGATGGCGTGGAGGGTTTCGGCGTAGGGGAGGGAGGCGACGTTCATTTGGAAGTTGAGCCGGTCGATACCACCGAGGGCATTGTCGATGGAGTGAATCTTTTCGGCGACCTGGGCGGCGTCGCCGATGATGAGGGCGCCGGTGGGACCGCATAGAGCATCGAAGTGTTCACGGGTGACAGGCGGCCATCCGCGTTCGCGGCCGATCTTGGTGAAGGCGCGGGCGTAGCCGGGGAAGAATTCGTCGGCGGCTGGTGGGGTGGTTTCGGCGACGAAGCCGAGCAGGTGAAGGCCGACTTTGAGTTGGGTGGGGGCGCGGTGGGCGTTGATGAAGGGGGCGGAATTGACGGGGCTCGCCGCCGATGATCGCGACCATGAGCGGGAGTCCGAGCGTGCCCGCGCGCCGGAACGATTTGGGTGTGCCGCCGACTCCGATCCAGATGGGTATTTTCGATTGTAGTGGACGAGGAAATACGCTTTGGCCGGTGAGCGCCGTGCGGTGTTGGCCGGACCAATGAACGGCCGGGGCGGCGCGCAGCTTGAGGAGCAGATCGAGCTTTTCGGTAAAGAGCGTGTCGTAATTTTTCAGGTCGTGACCGAAGCGGGGAAAGGCTTCGGTGAAGGAACCGCGGCCAGCGACGATCCCGGCACGGCCGCCGGAGATGAGGTCGAGCGTAGCGAGATCTTGGAAGACGGGGACGGGGTCGTGGGCGCTGAGCACGGTGAGGGCGCTGGTGAGACGAATCTGTTGAGTGCGCGCGGCGGCGGCGGCGAGAATTATGGTGGGGGCGGAGTCGAGGAAGTCGTGACGATGATGCTCGCCGATACCAAAGGAATCTAGCCCCGCGGCGTCGGCGGTGGTGACTTCGGCCAACAGATCGCGCATCCGATCAGCAGGATCGGGAGAGATGCCGGTGACCGGGTCAGGTTGAATGGCGATGAAACGGTCGAGGCCAAGTTGCATGATGTTTATCAAGTGCCGCAGAAGGTTTGCGTGACGCGTTCGGCGGGAGCGGGGGCGGCTTCGAGATCGGCGTAGGTGGGGTTCTCGTCGAACGGTTTCGCGAGGGCGTCAACGAGGCGGTGGAAGAGGGCGTAGTCGCCCATTTGGGCGGCTTGGATGGCTTGCTCGATGCGGTGATTGCGCGGGATGAGGATTGGATTAGCTGCGCGCATGGCGGTGAGAGAATCGGTCGGGGTGGCGAGCGTTCGCCAAGACGCGAGCCAGGTTTTGGCGATGGCGGGATCGTTGAAGAGGGCGAGGAGGGCGTCGTCTGATTCGCCGGCGGCGATGCGGGTGAGCTGGCGGAAGAAGAGGGTGAAATCGACCGCTTGGGTGGAGAGGATTTCTTGGGTGGATTTGATGAAGGCGGCTCCTTCGTCGGCGAGGGAATCGGGGAGGCCGAACTTACGGCGGAAGCCGGCGAGGTAGCCGAAGTGAAAACGGTCGGGGAAAATCGCGAGGGCGGTTTCGGCGAGGGACTTTGCGGCTGCAATATCGTCGCTGAGGATCGGAAGTAGCGTCTCGGCGAAGCGGGTGAGGTTCCATTGGGCGATGGCGGGTTGGTTACTCCAAGCGTAGCGGGCGTTGCGATCGATCGCGCTGAAGACACATTGGGGGTGAAAGTCGTCCATAAAGGCGCAGGGACCGAAGTCGATCGTCTCGCCGGAGATGGCGACATTGTCGGTATTCATGACCCCGTGAATGAAACCGAGGTGGAGCCACGACGTGACGAGATCGCACTGGGCGCGAATGACGGATTCGAGGAGGGCGAGCGTGGGGTTGGCCGCTTGCGCGGCGGCGGGGTAGTGTCGGGCGATGGTGTAATCGGCGAGGGTGCGCAAGGCCGCGGAGTCATCGCAAGCAGCGAAGAACTGGAAAGTGCCGACGCGGATGTGGCTGGCGGCAACACGGGTGAAGATAGCGCCGGGCAGCGGGGTTTCGCGGTAGACGGTTTCGCCGGTGGCGACGGCGGCAAGGGCACGGGTGCTGGGGACGCCGAGGGCGGTCATCGCCTCGCTGACGATGTATTCGCGGAGCACGGGCCCGAGCGCGGCGCGTCCGTCTCCACGACGTGAATACGCGGTGGGACCGGGCCCTTTGAGTTGGATGTCGCGGCGTTGGCCTTTGAGGTTGATGACCTCGCCGAGCAGGATGGCGCGTCCGTCGCCGAGTTGAGGGACAAAGTTAGCGAATTGGTGGCCGGCGTAAGCTTGAGCGAGGGGGGCGGCGCCGGCGGGGATGGCGTTGCCGGCGAGGATGGCGAGACCCTCGGGAGTGTCGAGTTGCGCAGCGTCAAGGCCGAGCTCTGCGGCGAGGGCGTGATTGACGCGGATCAGTTTCGGCGCGGCCACGGGCGAAGGCGCTTGGCGGGAGAAAAAGTGGGTGGGGAGGCGGGCGTAAGTGTTGTCGAAATTAATCTGCATGCGAGGGATGTTCTATCACACTTTGAGCAGATTGCGAATCGTGGGGGTGTGGGGCGGGTTGAGAGACAGGGTTTTCTTAACCACGATCTTCCGTCGGTAAAGCCAAGGTGGGCATGACGGGCACACGGGACGCGCATGCGCGAGAGGGTGCGATCGAAGATTGTGCTCGGGAGGGGCGACTGAAGGAGGCGCCCTTTTGGGCGACTGAAGAACAAACGCTTCGTTTACCGACTACGGGGTGGTGGGCTGACCCGGCGTAGTTGTTTTTGCTCTGAGAGGCAGGGGCGGGCGTGGGCAAGCCAGGCCCCTACATTGGGATGGGGTCGGTTTGGGCAGCGGACCTTTTGGTTGGGCGGGTTGAGAGGCAGGGTTTTCGGTAACCACGAATCGACACGATGAAGCGCGTAGGCGCGAGGACAGTGGGATCGAAGATTGTGCTCGGGAGGGGCGACTGAAGAACAAACGCTTCGTTTAC
>Ga0208414_1000778_pt1 | contig 28395 bp, 23 predicted proteins | sample AntAceMetag02UKE_FD_184770 | JGI IMG/M metagenome (GOLD analysis project Ga0208414, IMG submission 184770) | Saline lake microbial communities from Ace Lake, Antarctica - Antarctic Ace Lake Metagenome 02UKE (SPAdes) (version 2) | ecosystem: Environmental > Aquatic > Non-marine Saline and... | reverse complement strand
CATCGCTGAGGCGGGGCCGATTTTAGTCGGACAACTGAATCAATTGGAAGGGTATTTAGAAGCTTCACAAATACCTATCGAGGTGCAATTTGTATCCGACAATTTAACTGACGTTACACTTCTTAGAGTTGAGCATTTCGGGCTTTTTGAACAGCAAAAAATGTCGCTTAAGCCAGGTAGGTATGTGGCTGTGGGGAAAAAATCAGGATTCAGAGAAGTTAGGAAGGAATTTGTAGTGGGATTCGATCAAACGCCAAGATTAGTGATAGTGCAATGTGACGAGCCTATCGTGTCGGGCAATAGGCGATAGCGATGGCCAACCCTAACAGTAAGATTGAATCGAATGGGTCAGCCCAGCCCATTATACCGATAGACTTTACGCCTAACGAAAACAAGGCGCCCGAGTTTTCATTCAAACTAAAACCTATCCATTTAGTTTTAGTGGCATTCTTTAGTGTCGCTGGGTTTGCTGCTTGGTTCGTTTTAACAGCGAAGTCAGTTTCTATTGAAGCGAGCCCCGTTACTGCGGCGGTTGAGATTAGCGGCGGACTAAACTTCAAGCTGGGGGCACGTTATCTAATTAGGTCGGGCACTTACGATATAAAATTAGTGAACGAGGGTTATTACGACAGTGAAACTGCTCTGGTGATTGATTCAGATCAGACTCAGACTCATGTCTATGTAATGGATAAGCTCCCGGGTGTAATAAGCTTTGCTAGTAATGAGCTAGTTGGCGCGAGAGTCCAAGTAGATGGCATAGATCTCGGTGAGACGCCGTTGTTTAAACTATTAGTGGAAGCGGGTGAGCGGCAACTCACCGTTTCAAAGGATCGATACCTAGATTTTGGAAAAACGATTGTGGTTGAGGGTCGGTCGGTAGAACAAAGTTTTGACGCTCGATTAGAGCCGGCATGGGCGACGGTAAGCTTACAAACCTCTCCGGCAGGTGCCGATGTCATTGTGGACGGAGAACTAATCGGCATCACACCGATGAATGCAGAAATTATTCAAGGCCAACGGGATCTAACGCTTAAGTTGGCAGGGCATAAAGCATGGCAAGAAGATTTTGATATTTTTGCCGGTGAAGACTTTGTTATCCCCAATGTAGAGCTCGAACCGGCAGATGGATTGGTCTTTATTCAATCCTCACCTTCATCAGCCTCGGTGACTATCGGTGGGAAGTTCAAAGGCCTAACGCCCCTAGAGGTTTCGTTAGCGCCGGGTGTCGACCATGAAATTACCTTTTTTAAAAACGGCTACAATTCCAGTAAGCGCAGTATTCGAACTCGGGCTAACGAGGAAAGTGGAGTCAGTGTCAGCTTGGACCCTGTCTTGGCAAACGTTCAGATAATCAGTGAGCCTGAAGACGCAGAACTTTATGTTAATGGCGAGCTTCGCGGGCTAGCTAACCAGACACTAGAGCTAATGGCTGCAAGTCAGCAAATTGAAGTACGTAAAGCCGGCTATGTGCCTTTTACAACGGAATTTACATCCAGACCTGGTTTGGATCAGGTAATACGAGTCAGCCTTAAATCGCTAGAGCAGGCTAGGCTTGAACAAATAGAACCGGTTATTACTAACGCTGCCGGTCAGTCGCTAAAACTTTTTTATCCTTCAGCTTTAACTATGGGTGCATCTCGCCGTGAAGCGGGTCGCCGATCAAATGAAAGCTTGAGAGAAATAAACCTAGAGCGACCATTTTACATAAGCTATCAAGAGGTAACTAATGCCGAATTTCGATTGTTCGACACAGAGCACTCGTCAGGTATTTTGCAGGGCTTGAGCTTAAACAATGAAGCCCAGCCGGTGATTAGAATTAGTTGGACGCAGGCTGCTCTTTTCTCCAACTGGCTCAGTGAACAAGAATCTATTGACCCTTTTTACAATGTCTTGGATGGTGAAGTTATAGGGTTTAACAAAGAGTCCACAGGATATCGACTCCCCTCCGAAGCAGAATGGGCGTGGGCCGCTAGAAGCGATGGCAGCGGGAATCTACTAAAATTTCCTTGGGGTACACAGTTGCCGCCACCAGATAAAGCCGGGAATTTTGCAGACATTACAGCCCGAAGTTACATAGGCGAGATCATGTTTGATTACGACGATGGCTATTTGGCAACAGCCCCTGTCGCGTCCTTTACTGCAAATCAAAACGAATTGTACGACATGGCAGGTAATGTGTCTGAATGGGTGCATGATTTTTATGGTTCGGTAGGGTCAAACGACGGCGCGGAAGTTGATCCGTTAGGGGCACAGGATGGCCAGTTCCACACCATTCGAGGCTCTAGTTGGTCTCATGGTTCGGTCTCTGAGCTTAGGCTTTCTTTTAGAGATTTTGGTGAGGAGCCCCGTGACGATGTTGGTTTTAGAGTCGCACGTTACTTAGACGATTAATTAGGAAGATCAATTAGGAGTAATGAGAAGTGATAATGAGGAATCTTATACTACTTTGTTCGGCCTGGTTTGTATTGGCTAGTGCCAACGTAATGGGACAAGAGGAAACTCCTGTCGTCACTCCTTCTACTGGCACTGTTGCTGTGGAAATTGACGATTCTGCAGCGAGCAGTGACTTGCTCGTTGATGAAGAGGATGTGAACGATACTAAATCGGTTGAACCGCCACAAGGCGAAGAAACCGAATCAGCGGGGCGGTTCATCCCTACAGAAGAGATATCTCAGGATTTGGGCGTGTCTTTCCCCGCGAATATATAGCGAATTAGGGATTTTTTGCTCGCCTCAAATGCGGGGCTCATAAATTAAAAAAGGGTTGAGTATGAAGAAAGGTTTGTTATCAGAGGCTATGTGGCAATTAGTGCCTCTTATCGTTGCGCTTATTGTCGTACATGCAGCTTATGTGACAGTAATTCGACCTACAGCTGAAGTGATTGAGGAGCAGCAGAGCTTCCTACAGCAGTCAAATCCGGACTTTGTTCCAGAACGGTCAATCTATATTATCCTAAAAGATCTTGAGCAAGAAACCTGCATTATTCTGTTTATATGGGCAGCCGCTCTTATTGGCATGAAAACACAACAAACTATTCGGCAACGTGCGCTGTTGGACCAGGCACTTATTCAGTTGTCAGATGGTATGAGTATTCTGCCAGAAGACGCAAGAAACTATGCCAGACCAGTTCAGGCCTTGGGTGAGCGCGAAAAGCAGTACTTACTTCCACGCGCATTATTGGCAGGCTTACAACGCTTTCAAAGTACGCGCAGTATTCAAGATGTTTCAACTATTGTAAAAGACACCTGCGAGTCAGAGGCTGATCGTATGGAAACCGAGCTCTCGATCGTGCGCTATATTGCTTGGGCCATCCCCTCTATAGGTTTCTTGGGGACTGTTCGTGGCATCGGTACAGCCTTAGGTCAGGCTTACCAGGCAGTTGCCGGAGATATCGTAGGGGTGACAGCGAGCCTCGGAGTCGCATTTAATTCAACTTTTGTCGCTTTAGTTGTGAGCATTATACTGACGTTCATCCTGTACCAGTTGCAATTGCTGCAGGATCGACTGGTGCTAGACTGTCAGCACTACTGTGATGAAAAATTAATCAGTAACCTACAGGTTCCCGAGAGGGCATAGCCATGACCTTGAAAATTATCGAACTTAACGACGGGGCAATTAAAGTTGGCGACCATAGTGGGATTGTCGCTAGAAGTCCCGGCTTTGCTCTGGTGGTTGGTAATGAACTTGTACTAGGTGAGCGTGCAGAACAACAAGCGCGACTACAGCCGACAAAAAGCTATAATAAGTACTGGCACGACCTCAGTATGGAGCCGCTAAATCACGGTAATCATCTGCGGCATACCGCAGATATTGCGTTCGCCCATCTCTTACACCTGGCAGAAATAGGCGAAATAGAATCTGATGTTGTGCTTGCGGTGCCTGGAAGCTTTAGTTCGCAGCAGCTGGCTATACTTCTGGGTTTGGCCAAACATAGTCCTATTAATCCTATAGGAGTCATTGACTCGGGTCTGGCAGCTGGTGTTGCTGCCAGCGCCAGTGCGCCGTCCTTGATTATTGATTTTCAACTTCATCAAATTGTTGTAACCAAGCTAACCTCTAGCAATGGTCTTTTGACCTGTGAGTCGGTTGTTCAAATACCCGGCGTTGGTAGTCAAAACTTCATCAGTTTGATGATGCAACAAGCGACCGACTCGTTTATCCAACAATGCCGTTTTAATCCTCAACATAATGCGGAGTACGAGCAGCTTTTATACAACCAGATGCCTCTTTGGCTTAGTCAATACGACGACTCCCAGACCAATTTGGTATTAGAGTTGAAAACCAGAGATGCCTTGCACGTGGCGAAAATGCCTAAGGAAGGCCTTATTGCGAGTTTACAAGGTCACTACAAGAAGATTAACCAAGAGCTTGAACCGCTGCTTGCCGGTGGCTACTCTAGCCTCATTCTTAATAAAGACTTAGCGTCATTACCTGGCTATATGGCAAGCCTGCCTCATTTCAAATTGGTTAAAGTATTACAAGACGATGCGATAATTGAAGCCTGCTTAGGGCATGCTGAAAAAATAGTAACTCACAGCGACGAAATTCATCTAGTTCGATCCTTAGCCGTTGCCGCGGGAGCTGAAGTAGCTAGTGCCGCTGCTAAGACTGATTTAGGTACAAGCGAAGTACCGACACATTTTGTGTTTCAAAATAGGGCTGTTGCACTCAATGGTATTCAGATTCGCAACACAGTCACTACAGAGTGGGTGGCTAACGCCAACAGTATTAATGTTGCCGCCGGCGATTTGCCTTCTTTGCTTGGGGAGATCTCAGTCAATAGTAACGGCGCTTTTATTGATGGTGGAAAGCTTGAATTCTATCTGAACTTGAAACCGGTCAAAGGGCTGCAGAAAATTTGTCTTGGAGACCAGCTCCAATTCACTACTCAAGGTGAAGCCTTGACCGCGATCCAGGTGCAAAATGTCTAGAAAATCCATTCGCAGCCCTTCCACTCCCTTAAGCCTTGCATTCTTAGATGTGATGTTTTGCGGTTTTGGTGCTGTGATTTTAATCTTTCTTATCATGGATCACTCGAGTATCACCGCTAAGAACAATTCTAATCCTATCCTAGCTGCCGAGATTAATCTTTTGGCGGAAGAAGTTAAAGAAGGAGAAGAAGGCTTGGTTAGGGTTCGTAATACACTGTCAGAAACAACCTTCGACGTCGTTCAAGCGCAAGGATTGGCGCGGGAGATTCAGGAGAAAATAGATACATTTCTAGAAGAATTGGCCGCATTAGAAAACTCAAGTATCGCCAGTGTAGAAAGCGTTGAAAAGCTGCGCTCAGATATTAAAGCACTTGAGGAAGAATTACTCAGGCTACAGGCCAGTGCATTCGAACAGGAAGGCAACAATGTGAGACAGTTTGTTGGAGACGGAAATCGTCAATATCTGTCAGGCTTTTTCTTAGGCGGCCAACGCATACTTATCTTAGTCGACAGCTCTACCAGTATGCTCGATAGCACGCTCATTAATATTATTAGAACCAGAAACTTACCGGCTGTCCAAAAGAAGCAGGCGCCGAAATGGCGGCGCGTTGTTAAAACCGTTGACTGGATAAGTACTCAGTTACCTATCACCAGCCGGTATCAAATTTGGTCCTTTAGTGACAGTTACACCAGTGCTATTCCGGGCACCGAAGCTCAATGGTTAGAAGTGGCTGATCGAGATCAATTGAACCAGGCCATTATTAATATCGACAATACAGTTCCTAATAACGGCACAAATATGGAAAAAGTGTTTCGCGGTGTGGCCAATATGAATCCGCCACCTGACAATATATTTCTGATAACCGATGGTCTTCCAACGCTAAATGATCGTAGCAATCCTAATGGATTGGTTACCCCAGATGAACGAGCAGACTTGTTTGAGGACGCCGTTACTGAGTTGCCCAGAGGAGTGCCTGTCAATATCATATTAATGCCGCTGGAAGGCGATCCTTCTGCATCAGCGGTATTTTGGGAATTGGCGCAGTATTCGAGCGGATCTTTTGTGACACCTTCAAAAGATTGGCCTTAGACAACGCACTAGGTTAATAAACTATGAAGCCAACCAAATTGATAAATCAAAGTAGCGGCAGTGTCCGTCTAAAAAAGAGTAAGTCATGAGGCGCCAACGAGCCGACAATGATTCTTTTACGGTATCGTTTTTGGATGTCGCATCTTGCGGCTTCGGGGCAATGATTATTTTATTAATAATCACCAAGATCAATGACCCAGTGACTTTGGAAATCGTCGATGTTCCTCCCGAAGGCAGGGTTATGGAATTGCAGGAAGCCCTCTTTGCAATCCGCGGAGAAACTACAGTCTTGAATCGAGAGCTTAATGCCAAGCATGAACAATTGTCATCGCTTGATGACAGCGTAGCGCGCCTGCGCCGTGACTTGAGTGATATCCAAGGGCGTTATCAGACTTCCACCGAGCTATCTGACGAAACTATTGACGAAGTCGGTAAATTGGCTATTGCCCAGCAATCAATGACTGAGGAAATGCAGCGTTTATTAGCTAATAGCTCTGCGCCGGAAAACAATGCTGTTGGCGGTGTGCCTGTAGACAGCGAATATATTATCTTTATTATTGATACCTCAGGCAGCATGTTCAACAACCCAAGTTGGAACAAAATGCTGGGGGTAATTGGCGATACTCTTGACGTATACCCCGAAGTTAAGGGAATTCAGATAATGAATGACATGGGCGATTATATGTTCAATTCCTATGCAGGAAAGTGGATGCCCGATACACCATCGACCCGAAGCCGAATTATAGCAACCTTGCGCAATTGGCAACCCTATAGCAACAGCAGCCCGGTGGAAGGCGTTACACGTGCTATTAATACCTTTTATGCTCCGGACAAAAAAATCAGCATCTATGTACTTGGCGACGATTTTCAGCCGGGAGGGTCTATTCGCAATGTGCTGCAAACCATCGACAGAATTAATGTGGAAGATGCAAATGGCAATAGACTAGTCAGAATACATGGTATTGGCTTTCCTGTTATTTTTGCCCAGCCTGCTAGGTTCAGACAGAGTGTTTATCGCTATGCGACCTTAATGCGCGAGATGACATCGCGAAATGGTGGTACATTTGTAGGCCTCAATGATTTCAGATAGCTTGGCTTTGAGGTTTTAAAGGCTCTGCAGCATGATTTTGAGTTTAATAGAGTTAAAAGGAAAATGAATAAACTACTTAATAAAACTGGTCTAGCACCCATGTTCGCTTTGTTGCTCGCCAACTGCGGTGTCAATAACGTCGTCATAGAGGGTCAATTCCCGACACCAAATATTAGCAAGATGCCTGTTTCTGTGGCGGTGTATTACGATCAAGCTTTGCGCGACTTTGCTTACCTTGAATACACTGAAACAGGATCAGAAGAATTCAATATTGAAAGTGGTGCCTCCCATATGGAGTTATTCAATTCGATAACCCCAGCAATGTTTGAGCAGGTAATTTTCGTAGAAAGTATGGAAGAGGCACAAACAGCCGGCGTGGATGCCATATTTGCTCCTGCAATCGAAGAGTTTCAATTAGCCTTACCTGCGAAAACAAAATTGGACGTTTATGAAGTGTGGATAAAATACAATATGCGGTTGCTTACAGTTCAGGGCGACTATATTGCCGATTGGGTGGTAACGTCATATGGTAAGAGCCCAACAGAAACGTTTAGAACTGTAGAAGGTGCGATTAACGATGCTGCTGTTGTTGCGCTAAGAGATCTAGCCTCTACTTTTTCATTAAGTTTTGGCGACGTGCCAGAAGTTAGAGACTGGCTTAAACAGCAATGAGGCTGAAGCCCAGTCAAGAGAGGAAAAGATGAACCCTTATCCAGTATTTGCTGAAGGCTATTACAAGTTCTGTTTGTTGATTGCGCTAAGCGTTATAGCTTCTTGTACTAGCACCACAGTAGATGAATTCAGGCAAGGTGAAACAGGGATTACCAGTGACGAAACGGTCGTGGTTTTGGGGCGACGTCAAGCAAGCGACTATGAAACCAGGTCAGAATTTATCGATTGCGTTGGCGAAAAAATGGGGCGAGGAGATAACGCGCTAAATATCATACCTGAACAAGAGTTTATAGACGCTATGTTCCCATGGTTTGAGCCAAGAACAGCACCGCTTAGAACTCAAGATCTGGCTAAGTTGATGGCAGAAGATGTGGTGGCAGATAAAATGGGTGAATTTGGTATCCGTTACATAGTTTGGGTTGATGGGTTTACAGAGACATCAGGTAGAACAGGATCAATATCGTGCACCGTTGGGCCGGGCGGAGCCGGATGTTTTGGGTTTGGTACTTGGGAAGACGATTCGAACTTTGACGCGAGAATATGGGATGTAGGCTCATTTACGAATGTTGGCACGATCAATACTGATGCCTCAGGGCAATCATATTTACCGGCGCTGGTGATTCCGATACCACTTATTGCTCGTGTCGAAGCGAACGCCTGTTCGCGACTGGCAGATCAACTCAAAGGGTTTGTTAAGGGCAGCTAGCTGCGCATTTAATGAAAGATACGGGGATCACCATGGCTAGTTTGTACAGTCTTTGTCCACAAATTATCGCGCTATTGGCAGTAATAAGTCAGCTTCCTAGAAAGCTTTTTTTGTGCGCATTAGTGTCCACGATGTTACTGTCGTGTTCCGTGAACCCGGCTACCGGAGGCGCTAATTTAGTCTTGATGACTGAGAAAAAAGAAAAGAGAATCGGCCAAGAGGAACACGAAAAAGTATTAGCTAGTATGCCCTTATTTCAAGATGAGAAATTATTGGAATACGTGCGAAGAGTCGGAAACAAAGTCGCCAAGGTCAGCCATCGTCCTAATTTAGAATATACATTCAGCATTATTGACAGTCCTGAAATTAATGCATTTGCACTGCCTGGAGGCTATGTTTATGTTAACCGGGGTTTGCTTACTTTTATGAATACAGAGGCTGAACTGGCTGCGGTTCTCGCACACGAGATTGGACATATTACTGCGCGTCACGGGGTGCAACAGCAAGCAAGAGGAACACTAGCTAGGACTGCGGCGCAAGTAGGTGGGGTAGTGACAGCGGTAGCAACCGGAAGCAACTATGCCGGATCTCAAATCAGTGAAGTAGCTTCTATTTGGGCGCAGACAGGGTTGAGTGGCTTTGGCAGAGAGCATGAACTCGAGGCGGATAGTCTAGGAGCCGAATATATCAAAGAAGCGGGATACGATCCTACTGCAATGATCAATGTTGTAACTGTTCTAAAAAACCAAGAAGACTTTAACAAAAGAGTTAATAACGGCGGCAGTGGTTACCACGGACTGTTCGCTTCTCATCCACGAAATGATACTCGTTTACAAGAAGCTATCGCCTCGGTTGCCGGTCTGGACGATGTTGAAATTAGGGAAACCGACAACACAGAATTTAGACAAACAATAGACGGATTGATAATAGGGGCTAGCCAAGCCTCACAAACCCAAGATGTACGCAACCGGTACTATCAAGCCTTGCTGGGTTATACCGTTTTGTTTCCTGATGATTGGGAGGTTACTGAAACCACAACTACGGTAACTGCAAGTGCTCAAAATGTCGGCAACTTCCGGATTGAAACCCAGCGTCTACAAGAAAACATCGAGCCGCGCATTTTCTTAAAAGATACGGTCGGTATTAGCAACCTTCAGAAATCGGAATCATTAGACCAATATAGGCTCCTCGGCCACACCGGAACAAATCTCTTAGAAAACGGGAATACACAAAGAGTTGCAGTAATCTATCTGGGGCCACGTGCTTTTGTTTTTCGGGGTGAGATTACTGATCAGTCATCGATAGATGAAATCGACGATATGTTACTTTCTACTATTAGGACTTTCCGATCAATTCAACGTGGTGAGGTGGTGGCTGGAACAGAGTTAAAACTGAAGTACGTACAAGCAAGCGAGTTCTTTGATTTTGCTATAGTGGCTCAGAGCAGCAAAATAGCAAATTATCCGGAAGAAACTCTCAGGCTTTTAAATGGCTACTATCCCGGTGGCAACCCAAAAGAAGGTGAGTGGATTAAGCTAATAGAGTAGCTTAGAGCCTTTGGGCTTGCTACGTTTGGCTAAATCACTGCACCAATGACGCACTTTATTGGTCCAAATCTTTGTTTTTACCCATCGCGAGGTTAAACTGGCTGCTTTAGTTAGCAGCGTCTATCAATTTCCATTTAGACGTTCTTATTAGGGAACAGATCGATGGCGGTTATCGAGGAACAGACCAACAGTGCTCAAGGCAGTAATGCAGCACTTGATCTAAAGGGCTTTCTGAATGAGCTTTTAGCTTCTGGGCGAATTAGCCAAGAAGACCTCGAGTTTGTTATCAACAATAGACGCAAGCCTGAGGAACGTGGCCACCACATATTGCACTATCTTGCAGACTTAGGGCTGGAAGATAAGCTTTCTGTCGGCCGCGTTCTAGATATCGAATCTTTGACTATGGAGCTTAGTAAGCAATGTGGTCAGAACTATTATCGAATTGATCCGCTCAAAATAGACGTTGCTGAAGTCACTCAGGTGATGTCCTTCGCCTTCGCTAAAAGACATAAAATTCTGGTGGTCGCAGTCACCGCATTTCAAGTTACTGTTGCTTGTGCGGAACCTTATATTAATTCGTGGGAGACCGACCTTTCCCATACTTCCCAGAAGAAAATAAAGAGAGTTGTCGCAAACCCAGTGGAAATTGAACGGGTCACGACAGAGTTCTACAGCCTTTCAAGTTCTATTAGAGGCGCATCAGCAAGCGGAACTCACAAGAAGGGGATCGGTAATCTAGAGCAAATGCTCGAGCTTGGAAAACTAAAAGATCCGGAAGCCAATGATCAGCATATTGTCAAAGTTGTCGATTGGCTACTTCAATACGCGCTCGAACAAAGGGCCAGTGACATACATATTGAGCCAAGACGAGAACAGGGAAATGTTAGATTTCGCATTGATGGCGTTTTATACACAGTCTACGCATTACCAATGCAAGTACTTAGCGCTGTCACCAGTCGACTAAAAATTCTTGGTAGAATGAACGTTGCAGAAAAACGTAGGCCTCAAGACGGTAGGATAAAAACCAAAAGCCCAAAGGGAAACGAAGTTGAATTAAGGCTTTCTACCTTACCGACGGCGTTTGGTGAAAAGTTGGTAATGAGAATCTTTGATCCTGAGGTTTTACTTAAACCATTTGAAGAACTTGGGCTGGCCAAGGATGATCTTGCTCGATGGAATAATATAATCAGTAACAATCATGGTATCGTTATTATTACAGGCCCTACAGGAAGTGGAAAAACTACTTCACTCTATTCGACTCTAAAAAGCCTTGCTACTGAAGAAGTAAATGTTTGCACAATAGAAGATCCAATAGAGATGGTTGAGGACACCTTCAACCAAATGCAGGTGCAAGAGAACATCGATCTAAACTTTGCCGATGGTGTAAAGGCACTTCTGCGCCAAGATCCAGACATCATTATGATTGGCGAGGTCAGGGATTTGGCGACAGCTGAAATGGCGATTCAGGCCTCACTTACCGGACATTTGGTTTTCACCACCTTACACACTAATGATGCCCCCTCGGCAATTACCCGCTTACTAGAACTGGGAGTACCTTCATATCTTATCAAAGCTACTGTAGTTGGAGTAATGGCGCAGCGATTAGTGAGAGTGCTTTGCCCTTATTGCAAACAGAAAGTGGATGTCAAGCAAGAGGTTTGGGATTCAATTACACTGCCGTGGAAAGTAAAATTGCCCAAGAACGCGGCTGAATCTGTAGGCTGTCTAGAATGTCGCAATACCGGTTATAGGGGGCGTGAAGGGATATACGAGGTAATGCCATTCACTGAAACATTGCAAGAATTCACGGAGAACAAAGCGGATTTGCCCGGCCTTAGAAAACAAGCATACAAAGAAGGGATGCTGAGTTTACGCTTAAGCGGGGCTCAAAAAGTCGCGGCCGGAACAACGACTGTAAACGAAATTTTGAGAGTTTCACCAGACAACAATAAATAGATGACTAGATACCATAACTTACATTGTTATCCTTTCTATGCATCCAACGTAACATGGAATAGCAGGTTAGCTATTGGCTGCGATGATTAAACCAGAGAAGGAAAAATTTCTAGTTATAGGTCCATCTTGGGTGGGCGATATGGTGATGGCTCAGGCATTGTTCATTCGCCTCAAGCAGAATCATCCTGATTCTGATATTACAGTGATGGCTCCAGAATGGGCTATGCCGGTATTGGCGCGGATGCCTGAAGTCAGCGACAGTAAAAGCCTTTCTCTGAGTCATGGCGAGCTGGGACTTCTAAAGAGAAGAAGGATAGGTCGATCATTGCAGGGGCAGGGATTTACAACGGCTATCGTTTTACCCAACTCATTTAAATCAGCGCTTATTCCTTATCACGCAAACATACCAAAAAGAGTAGGTTGGCGCGGTGAATGGAGGGTGCCACTCCTTAACGATTGCAGAAAGCTCGACAAGGAAAAGTTTCCGCTTATGGTGCAAAGGTTTGCGGCACTTGCTGAGCCGGAATCTGAACAGCCATTGCTTAATATTAAGCCGCCCAAATTTCATGTTGACGATGAGCTTACGTCTTTTAGTCTTAACAAATACTCTTTGAATCTTGATCAACCGATAATAGCCATTTGTCCGGGAGCGGAGTTTGGGGAAGCAAAACAGTGGCCAGCCGAGCATTTTGCTAAATTTAGCAATATGAGGCTAGCGTCAGGGGCGCAAATTTGGTTGTTTGGATCAACCAACGACTCCGAGATAAGCAATAAGATCGCTTCCCAAATCGATGAAGGCTATTCACATAGATTTAAAAACCTTGCTGGCCTGACGAACTTAGCCGAAGCGATCGATCTGATTTCATTTGCCCAGGCCTGCGTGAGCAACGACTCCGGGCTTATGCATGTCGCTGCTGCGCTGAATGTCCCTGTTATTGCAATATATGGATCAACGTCACCAGAATTTACACCTCCGCTGGCAGAAAAGGTAGAATTGCTCACAACAGAAATAGATTGCCGTCCCTGCTTTCAACGCAAGTGCCCATTAGGCCATCTACGCTGCCTTAAGGATATTCAGCCAACCCTTGTTTCACAATCAGTCAACCGACTATTGGATCTGACCTAGAAAAGGATTTGTCATTTGCGCGTTCTCATAGTCAAAGTGTCCTCCCTAGGAGACATTATTCATACTCTCCCTGCGGTGACGGATGCGCACAGAGCACGCAAAGATATTACTTTTGACTGGGTAGTCGAAGAAAGTTTTGTGGAAGTGCCAAGCTGGCACCCGGCCGTAGACAAAGTAATACCAGTCGCTATTCGGCGCTGGCGGAAGAATATATTTAAAACTTACTTTAACCACGAATTTCGAGCGTTCAAGAAATCACTGCAAGATACTCATTACGACCTTATTATTGACGCTCAAGGATTGGTTAAAAGTGGAATAATCAGCCGCCTTTCAAAAGGCCTCACTATTGGTCTAAGTGACAGGACCATCCGAGAGCCAATGGCGACAATGTTCTACAACAAGGTGTACTCAGTTCCTTGGACCGAGCACGCCGTTGATAGAGTTCGGCAGCTGTTCTCACGAGCGTTAAAATATAGCTATGATCCCCAGTTAGTAGATTACGGCCTCGATGTAAGCCGCATAATTCCATCCATCGCGACCGACTCCGCTAAGCGCGTGGTGTTTCTACATGGCACTACGTGGAGTACCAAGCACTGGCCTGAGCACTACTGGCGTCACTTAGCTCATATAGCCAAAGAATCAGGTTTTGAAGTCTTGTTACCCTGGGGTAATGACAAAGAGCGACAGCGTGCTGAATTTATAGCTAGAGACAATCCCAGCGCAAAAGTTTTAGACAAACAGTCGTTATCAGAATTGGCTGCTCAAATTAATCGGTCGACCGGAGTTATAGCCGTTGATACAGGCCTAGGGCATTTGGCCGCTGCATTGGCGAAACCGACCGTATCACTATATGGGCCGACTAATCCTGGGCTGTCAGGAACATTTGGGCACAAGCAATTACACCTAAATTCTAATCTGAACTGTGCGCCCTGTGTAAAAAAAGTCTGTACCTACAGCGGACCAGGGGTAACAGATGAATTTGAAGACCAACCATTTGCTGTAACACCAGCATGTTTCTATTCGCATAGGCCTGAACATGTATGGCAGCAATTCGAAAAGCTATTGAATGAGAAGTAAGCAATAGTGAAATTTAGTTTCCTTATATATTCCTACTTTCCTTACGGTGGACAACAAAGAGATTTCCTTCGAATTGCTCAGGAAATTCTCGCTCGTGGAAATGAGGTAGATGTATACACTTTAAGTTGGCAAGGTGATATTCCTGCCAAGTTGAATGTCATTCTGGTTCCTGTAAAGGCGTTCAGTAGAATTAGTCTTTATAGGCGTTATACGAAATGGATCGAAACTACTTTGGGTTCAGCTAGTCGTACTTGTGTGGTGGGCTTTAACAAAATGCCTTTATTAGATGTCTATTTTGCCGCTGATCCATGTTTTTTGGAAAAGGCAGAGAATCAGCGCGCCGCCTACTATAAGTACACCGGCAGATACCGTCACTTTAAAGAATATGAACGGCTTGTCTTTGATGATGCAAGTCAAACCGAAATATTGCTTCTATCGCCCCAGCAACAGCGCGCATTTCGTCATTACTACCCCGGTTGTGAATCTCGAATACACGAATTGCCTCCAGGCATTTCGAAAGACAGAAAAGTAGACAGACGTGATCCTAAAATAGGCGAACACATAAGAAAAGAAATTGGAATTTCTGATGAGACCATTCTCATACTTCAGATCGGATCTGGATTTAGAGTTAAAGGCGTGGATAGGTCTTTAGAAGCTATCGCTGCGTTGCCTGCTTTGCTAAAAAAAGACATTCACTATTTGCTCATTGGACAGGATAAATCTAATCGCTTCGTAAAGCTTGCCAACAAGTTAGGGTTAACTGAACAAGTTACGATATTCTCGGGTAGAGACGATGTGCCAGACATGCTACAAGCAGCAAACCTTATGCTACATCCAGCCTATAGCGAAAGTGCTGGCTATGTATTGCTTGAGGCGACTATTGCTGGGCTGCCAATCTTAACCACAGCAAGTTGCGGCTACGCGTTTCATATCGAAAAAGCTAAATCCGGTGAGGTCTGTCCTCTCCCGTTTCAACAAAAGAAATTAAATGAAAAGCTGTTGAATATGCTTGAAGCGTTGGGTTCTGCAAATTGGTCTAGTGCGGGAATTGAATACGGAAAGAACGAAAGTTTGTACACAATGCCCGCAGCCGCCGCTGACATCATAGAAGCTAATGCTAGGAAAATAGAACAAAGCAAAGTAGCGACGACTGAAGACAAGATGGTTCTGCGGTCATGAGATATTTAGCGCCGCAGTTTGAAGCCGTCTGGCACGATAAAGATCCTTTCACCGAAGTAAGTAAACTAGACGGAGAAATATATAGAGAGGTAAAGTCTCGGCGCACGCTGCGCTTCAAATTTATCGATAGGTATTACTTCGCAAAGATCCATTTCGGCATTGGTTGGCGAGAAATATTCAAAGATATCGCACAGCTAAGATTACCAATTATCGGCGCTAGAAATGAATGGGATGCGATAAAAAAACTAGTCGAGCTAGACATAGATACGATGACACCAGTGGCGTTTAGTTCGCAGGGATTCAACCCTGCTAGGCTAAAATCGTTTATCGTTACAGAAGAGCTAAGTGACACTATTGCGCTGGAAGACTATTGTAAATCGTGGCACAAGCACAAACCTGAATTTAAGATCAAGTTAGAGCTAATTCGAATATTGGCTAATGTAAGTCGGATAATGCATTCCTCTGGAATGTGTCATCGAGATTATTATCTTTGCCATTTTCATTTGCACCCAGCCCGATCTCAAGACGGCCAGCTTAAAGTCTCTCTTATTGATTTGCACCGGGCGTTGATCAGTAACAGGTTGGCGAAGCGCTGGGTTATTAAGGATATCGCGGGGCTTTATTTTTCTGCGATGGACATAGGTCTTAGTAACCGTGATTTGTATCGGTTTATCCGACTCTATACTAGCCGATCGTTACGCGAAGCCCTTCTTGATTGCGATGGGTTTTGGGGTTCGGTTAATGCTCGGGCTACTAAGTTATACGGTAAAGAAAATCCAGCTCAGGAATTAACCTAATGGGCTATGCGAGCAAGGACCTAGTTAAACTCGGCCGCAATGTGCCTACCCCGTGTGCTGTATCTCTTTTAGATAACGGGGTAGAAGTTGATCTTGAAATATTAGATATCCTCAGAATCCTCCCTGGTAAAAGACTTACAGCAGTGGCAAGCATAAACGGGGAAAAGGTAGTCGCTAAGTTGTTTTTTCACCCACAGGCGTGGAAAAGAAAACTGAACAAAGAATTAGCTGGTATGCAAGAGTTTGAGCAGCATCGACTTGCCGCACCAAAGGTTCTTAGCCAGCACAGCATCAAAGGCTCAGGCGCTGTAATCTTAATCGAATACCTCGAAACAGGAATAAACCTCGCTGACTACTTCGCCAACGAAAAAGCAGTAGCGTCCTTACAAGGCAAAAAAGTTTGGTCTCTGCTCTTCAATGCGCTGTGCAGCTGTCATAACACTGGGTTGTGGCAGGGCGACATGCACCTAGGTAATTACATGCTGTTTCAGGACCAGCTATACTTAGTTGACGGTGGTGATGTGCATCGACTTAGCAAGCCGCTCCAAAAGTACCGAAGGCTAGAAAATATTGCCGATTTTATATCTCAATTCCCAGTCAGTTTCGATGCTCAAGTCGAGGGGATGCTTGAGTCCTATCAATCTGACTATAAGGAGTTTTGTTCAGCGGATTTGGCGAAGATTCGGCCGCGAGTTCAGAGTTTGCGAATACGGCGCCTTGGTGATTTTGAGAAAAAAGTGTTTCGCTCGACCTCGGCCAATTGCAAGGCGAAAACCGCGACATACCATTCGGTTCACGACCGAACATTGCAAGAGCATGATCTGCGCGCGTTTACAAAAAACCCTGATAGCTATGTCAAACAAGACCAAATGCTCAAGAATGGCCATACAACTACAGTTGTACAAGCGAGCATAGGTGGCATAGCAATGGTGCTCAAGCGCTACAACATTGTTGGCGTGCTGCAGGCAATCAAGCATCTCTTTGTAGAGTCACGGGCTCACCGCTGTTGGCGAAATGCTTCTATGTTAGGTCTCCTAGGAATTCATACCCCTCGCCCTTACCTATTTTTAGAGGAGCGCCTTTATTGGGTATTTCAGCGACGTTCTTACTTTTTGACTGAGAAAATACAAACCAACAACGTACTTTTGCAGTTAGAAGACGCTAATGAGAAAGTCGATGAAGCTAAGCTAATAACTGCATTCGCGAATTTTTTTGAAATTATGTACAGTTATCAGATTAGTCATGGCGATATGAAAGCGACGAATTTTATTTTCCAAGAAGACAAACTCTATGTTCTTGATTTAGATGCAATGCAGCGCCACCGGTTTAAATGGTGGTCGCGCAAAAGGTCGATGAGTGACATCAAGCGCTTTGAAAAGAATTGGATTGGAAGCCGGTACGAACAAGTATTTGCACCGATGATAAAACAGTATCACGAAAATAGGCGAGCATAGAACCGTGGCGAAAATAACTTTAGGACTATCAGGATCAGTTGGACATGATCCCGCTGCCGCCATTTTTATTGGCAATGAACTAGTCGCGGCTGTTGAAGAAGAAAGGCTGATTCGAAAAAAACATGCCAAGGAAGAATGGCCTTTTCTTGCAGCAAGGCAGGTACTGCAAATCGCAGGTGTGAGACCCAAAGATATCGACTATGTTGCGATACCATTCGCGCCCATTTCTTTGTTCAGTAAAGCGCGCTGGCATTACGCTTATCGGCATTGGTATGCGCCTGATCGAAGTTTAGACAGCCTTATCAATGGCAATCGACGTTATCGCCGCTACTATAAAGAACTTGGCGGTCTTTTAGAAAAGCTCCATATACCAAAGCTGACAGCTGAGGTGGTTCCTGTAAGGCACCAGCTGGCTCATGCTAGCAGTGTCTATCATCTCAATGAGACCGATCAGAAAACGGCGATTCTCTGCCTCGACTCGAAGGGGGAATATTCTAACGTCTTTATTGGCTATGGCCATCAAGGTCAGATAGTACGGCTAAAGGAATTCTACAACCCAGACTCCCTTTGTGGAATGTATGCAGCCTTAACTGACTATCTAGGTTTTGAAATACTAGATGGCGAGTTTAAGGTCATGGGCATGGCTTCTTACGGAGACCCAAACAAGTATGACCTCTCTAGTCTAGCTAGTTTTGACGGTAAGAGGTTTAAGGTCAACACCAAGCTAATCAGTACTGTCGGACTTAGACGCTATAAAGCCAAGTTAAAAGGTCATTACTTTAGTAAAAAGCTAGTGGAAATGCTTGGGCCAAGAAGAGAGGGGAATCTCACGGATGATCCCTATGTTCACTATGCCGCTGCAATTCAACAACTCTACGAAGACATGACAATAAAAATCATGGAGAGTTATCTGTCAGATGTTTTAAAAGAAAGCGGCCGATTGGCAATTGCAGGTACCGGCGCTATGAACATCAGACTCAATAAGAGGCTATGCGATCACCCACTAGTGAAAGAGCTGATTGTTCATCCGGCCTGTGGCGATGCCGGGACTGCTGTAGGTGCGGCAGCCTATGTTGCAAGAAAAAATGGTAACAGATTAGTACCGCTGAAAAATGTGTCCCTAGGACCAACTTTCAACAATAAACTATGTATTGATGCGTGTAAGAGGAATTCAGAGAAGCCGAACTGGAAGGAGCTAGAGGACCCATTCGCTGAGGCTGCACAATTATTAGCGAGTGGAAAAGTAGTTGCCTGGATGAGAGGGCCCATGGAATTTGGTCCACGTGCACTGGGTAATCGCAGCATACTTGCGAATCCAACCGAGCCCGGTATTGTCGAAAACATTAACAAACGCATTAAATTCAGGGAGCACTGGCGGCCTTTTTCCACAAGCGTATTGGATTCGACGTCGGCTGACTTCTATGAAAAAAGCTATGGCGATGAATACATGTGCATTAGCCAGCAAGTAAAAGAGCCTTGGCGCAGTAAATACCCATTTATAAGTTCGAATGATGGAACTGGTCGCTCTCAATGCGTCACCGAGGAAAGCAATCCTGAGCTTTACAAGTTGTTGACATTGTTTCAGGAAAAAAGTGGCCACGGTGTATTGATGAACACCGCTCTAAGTCGACCTGGTGAAGCACTCGTTTGTACTCCAGAAGATGCGCTTAATATGTTTATGGGCACAGACTTAGAATACCTAATTATGCAGGATGTTCTGATAACAAAAAGAGAAGAGACTAGCCGATGGTAGCGGCCTCTTAATTTCGCGTTTTACTATAGATAGCCACTCTAGGTTTATCGTTAGTAGGAAAGCCAATTTCGAAGTGTATAACTCCATTATCGATTAACTGCGCCATTAGCGTATTCATCGATGAACTCATTTCAACTACTAGCAACGCGCCACCTTCAACATCGAGTATTTCTTCACCACTTAAGTTTCTAGGAACCTGATCGTAGTTCTCTACTCTGCCAGAGTTGTAAGCAATAGCGTGATTGTTGGTTAGCAAAATCTGGTTTGAAAGGCTGGTTTGATCTAACCACTGAACAGCGTCAGAGATATAGGCCTTTTTGCTACCAAAACTATAGTATGAATCGGCCGCGCAGTAGATCAGCAAGGAACAGCTGGCTGCACGAATAAGTGATGGTTTCCATGTTGACGAGTTACAAATTAGTTTTTTGGCCAGCAAGGATATGAAAATCAGTACAACGAGAGAGAGGATCATTGTGTGGCGACCGGGTAAATACCTCGTTACAAAAATAAAAATGGTGACGATAGATAAGTTAACAAAAAAATAACTGCTCAGGGTGAGTAGAGTAGATTGATCGATTTTAACTCGATGCTCAGTGGGTTTGGCGATTACAAGAAAGAACAATGGCGCCCCAATCCCGGTGATGATTTTGATAATAAGTAAACTGAATAAACCACTTATGATAAATATTCCAACAAAATCGTCTGAATAGTTTGCGGCGTATTTTCCAAAAACTGCTATTGATAGGGCCTCTGTTCGCTGCGGGTCCGAATTAATCCAAATTTCGATAAAAGGTTGATATTTAGACACGATATCCGCCATTTGGGCGATCACATCAATTTTAAATGCTAGTAAAGAAATAATTAAAACAAGCAGGATCAAACCACTGACGTAAAATAATTTGTAATATGCTTTTCTCAATTCTTTAGTTGAGGTAAAAATTATATGGATAAGCGGGATAGCGATTAGATAGGCTAGTGCTTCAACTCTAAACGCTGTCGCCAAAATTACAGAAGCAGAAAAGCCGATGCAGTTGGTGAGCAGTTGATACTTGGTGTACAGAAGCAGCTGCCAAAGTGAAAAGCTCAACAAAGACCAGAATGCTACGTCTCGTATGATCATACTGCGATCTTCATTTAGCTCGGGAAAGACAAGAATGCAGACGGCGGCAACAGTAAGCGTCGTACGATCTGAATCAATAACTTTGACAATGCTTAAAAGTGCAAACGTTAATAAAGCAAAAAAAACGCTGCTGATTAGAAACGCAGAGCTAAATAGGTTGAGTCCGATTTTGCTGACTAAAGCAATTAGTATTGAAAAAACTGGCCAACTATAGTGGCTTATCGCCGCTTCAATACCTTGATCTAAAAATATTTCGGCAGTCCTAATATAAACATAAGAGTCGTCATTTAACGAAGAGGGAAAAACCCTCATCAAGAATGAAATTAGCAAGCTAGCCGCAACAGCAAGGTAGCGAATATCTATGCGGCGCAGGTCGAAATAATTCACGGCTTGGACTTTGATTTTTTGTGGTTATTTTTGTCGCCCTTTTTATCATTGTAGGGACGGGCGCTTTTGCCGGCGGCTTGGGTCTTGAATCTTTTATGAAGCCACAGGTATTGGTCGGGCTGCTTCCTGATAGCCGCTTCGATATGACTGTTTATAATCGTCGCGTCTTCTATGTCATCGCCAGTTGGATAACCTTGTAAAGGCTCACTGAAATGAATTTTATAACCGGAGCCATCATTTTTTCGATAGTGACTATAAAATACAATTTCTGAATTATTAAATTTGGCGAAGCGGCTGGTTGCTGTAATGGTGGCCGCCGGCACACCAAAAAAAGGTGCGAAAACAGAGTTTTTTGCTCCGTAGTCTTGATCGGGCGCATACCACAAAACCCGGCCTGCTTTTAAGCTACGCATGGACTGGCGGATGTTTTTGCGATCGAAAACACCTTCAACATTTCGCTTTCTACCGTTGTACATTATGGCGTTAAACAAAGGATTAGCATTGGGTCTGTAGGTTGCGTCAATCTCACCTTGTGGGTAAAGAAAGCCACCCATTTCGAGTGTGCTGAAGTGAGCTCCTACTAGCAACACACCTTTCCCTTTTGACTTAGCGACATTGAGGTTTTCGATACCGGTGATATCAACCATTCCTTTAAATCGCTCAGGATTAGCGAACCAAGCCATGGCAATCTCTACAAGACCTATGCCATTTGATATAAAGGTCTTTTTAACTAGCATTGCTCGCTCGAGGTCGCTTAACTCAGGGAAGCAGAGTTCGATGTTGATTTCGCATGCCTCACGTCTATCGTGGGCTATTAGGAGGCTGAGTCTTCCAAGTACTTTACCGATTGCGAACTGGACCCTGAAAGGCAATATGGCAATGGCCCGTAAAAAGCCATAGAGGAGCCAAGTAGGCCAAAATCGCGGTGCGATATAAGGGCGCAATGGCTTAAGTTGTGTGTCGTATTCAGGCAATTTCAGTATTCTGGGTCACGAATTTCGTCATCGATTGTAGCAGATGTGTCTTAGAAACCCAGCGCAGGAGCAGAGCAACTAATAGTAAGTGCTGTGATATGATTTGTCGGTTAGACATTAAATTGGTTTTAAGTTCGGGGAAAATCTAATGAAGCTGGAGATGCCTCCATTTCAAAATGCAAAGTTACTCGTGGTTGGCGATGTGATGCTTGATCGTTACTGGCATGGCATTGCATCAAGGATCTCACCTGAAGCGCCAGTGCCGGTAGTAAAAGTTGGGACTCGTGAGGACCGCCCAGGTGGAGCTGGCAACGTTGCACTCAACGTAGCTGCACTTGGCAGCGCCGCGACCTTGGTGGGCATTATAGGGACCGATGAGACGGGTGCTGAGCTGCAGTCGCGCTTAGAGGCGGCAGGAGTTTACTGCGAATTCTTGCGATCTGAACATAAGCCAACGATTACCAAGCTAAGAGTGATTAGCCAGCATCAGCAGTTAATCAGATTAGACTTTGAAGAGAAATTTGAGCCAGCTGACGTACAAGACCTGATATCAAAAGTGAGTTCCTTGATTGATCAATCTCAAGTCTTGGTGCTGTCTGATTATGCTAAAGGCGCTCTTCACGATATTCCCGCGTTAATTGAACTTGCAAGACAGCGAGGGATGCCAATCATTGCAGACCCTAAGGGTTCAGACTTTTCAAAGTATCAGGGCGCCACTCTCATTACACCCAACCTGTCTGAATTTGAGGCGGTGGTTGGACACTGCGCCCATGAAGAGGAATTGGTTAATAAAGGTCTGTCCTTGGTGCGAGATTTAGGTCTTGAGGCGATGTTGATTACTCGTGGTGAACACGGCATGACACTTATTCGTCCTGATTCTCCTGAGCTTCACCTACCTGCTCGCGCGCAGGAAGTTTTTGATGTAACAGGCGCCGGCGATACGGTGATATCGGTCCTCGCGTCGGCACTTGCCGCTGGTGATAACCTGGCTGATGCGACTGCTCTAGCAAATCTTGCTGCGGGTCTAGTTGTTGGCAAGCTGGGCACAGCGGCAATCAGTGGGCCCGAGCTCAGGCGGGCAATACTCGCTGAACAAGGATCTGGCCGGGGTGTCATGACTTCTGAGCAGCTTCAGATAGCGGTTCATGATGCAAAAGAACACGGAGAAAAAATTGTCTTTACTAACGGCTGCTTCGATATTATTCACGCAGGTCACGTTGGCTACTTAGCACAAGCACGTAAGCTTGGTGATAGATTAATTGTTGCAATCAACGATGACGATTCGGTAAAGAGACTAAAAGGTTCAGGTAGGCCTATTAATCCAGTAGATCGACGAGCAGCGGTTCTAGCTGGTTTAGAGGCTGTTGATTGGGTGGTCAGTTACTCTGAAGATACGCCAGAAGAACTTCTAATGAGCCTTCAACCGAACATCCTTGTTAAAGGCGGTGACTACACCATTGATCAGGTGGTCGGGGGTAATTACGTAGAGTCTTACGGCGGCGAAGTTAAGGCATTAGAATTTTTAGACAACTGTTCAACATCGGCCATCGTGGAAAAGATGAAAGAGATCGGTGGCTAGCTGATACTGAAAGGTTTAGCTCATCAACCGAGAATAACAGAGTATTATTGCTTAGCTGCTAGTATATTCTCTCGAAGATGATTCGGGTTTATGGTTCCAATAATAACGCTCGACACGCCAGTTTTTCTTAACGCGAAATCAAGATTGCTTTTAGTGGTTGTTGCCGCTCCTGAATTACAGGCGTGGCCGCTGTCAAAAGCTTTTTTAATAAAGACGCCTTTGTTTTTTCGATACGCTTCATCTATCGCCACTTCGTCCGCAGTAGTTGAAGGGTTATAAGTCACCATAATCAGATCACATAATTCAGCGGCCCTGATAGCACCTTCTGGTGTTTTGGTCGACATTCCGATTGCTCTGATTTTGCCGGTATTTTTCATCTCAAGCAAAGTTTGCATACAGTCAGTAGAATCTAAAATGGCCTTATCACGCCCATCAGAATGGATAAGCACAATATCCAAATAATCTGTATTCAAATGTCTTAAGCTCTTTTCTACACTTTCTATAGTTTTTTTTGCTGTAAAATCATAAATCGACTTGCCTGTTATAAATTGCTCACCAACCTTAGTGCAAATTACCCACTGGTCTCGGCCTTTAAGTAAACGTCCAATTCTCTGTTCGCTGCTGCCATAAGCGGGGGCGGTATCTATTAAATTAATACCTTCGGCTTGCGCAATATCTAAAAGCCGTTCAATTTCCATATCTGTGGGAAGTGAAAAAGGTTTAGGATATTTCACTTCTTCGTTACGCCCGAATTTCACTGACCCTAAACCTAGGCAGGAAATCTCGATGCCAGTACTGCCAAGGACACGACGTTCTAAGTTCATAACATTAGTTCCACTGTGCAGCCGAAAAATTCGAGTGAGTTAGTATTTTAGTTAGACTGATAGTATCAATAATGGCACGAGGGGTTATGGCTTGATCTTGCAACTGCTCTAGAACCTTATCACCTAAGGAAGGCGCCAATGTGAGTTTGGTAGGCCAAGCTACCATTACCCCGTTTTCCTCTATCAGATACGCATCATCCGGGCGGAAACTGCTATTGACGGCTGGCTCAGCTCTATCGATAGCAAAACATTCCCATGTTGTTTCTCTTAAATCTAGCCATGGGAACAATTTAGAGATCAGCTGATGCGCGGCCAGTAATTGTTCCTCTCGGGGTTTGCCAACGCCTGATTCGGCGATCTCTCCGCCCAAATACCACACGGTTTGACCGGCAGAGTCTTTATGAGAGGTAACGGTTAATTTTGGTGTCAGACTAAAACTATCCCCAATGCAGTGGACATAGATTGAGGGCAGTTTTAGACCCTTTACGAAGACCATATTTAAAGGGCGAAGCTGAGTTTTAATAGTTTGTAGATTGGCACGTTCAATTAACTGCTTATTGCCTTTGCCAGCCGCGAAGATCAGCTTTTGACAATCGATGGTTAGCGGTCCATCAGTGGTTTTTATTACCACTGAATTTATGCTGCCATTGTTATCCGATTGGAAGCTAGCAGCACCACTGTCGAGTTTGAATAGATTTTGTTCGTGCCCTTGAGATAAGGTTCTAACAAGAGACTCAGTTTCAATGACAAAATCTGGTAGTTTGTAAAGTGCACCGTTAATAGTCGCCTGACTAAAAAAATCTGGGTAGTCTTCTTCTCTTACACTTTCTACGCGCCCACGCAGTGATTTACTGCCAAGAAATGTTTTCAATTTGGAGCGTATGCTAGATTGCGACCACATATAGTACTCGTCACACAACAGTTTACAGCCTCTTAGATCAACACTGTCGTGCCCTGCCAAGCATTCACGCCAGCGTTGGGGCATGCTGGAAATGATGTTAGCGGCCCGGTTAAGCCCACCGTTTAATGCATACTTCAGGCCGCCATGGATGATGCCTTGTGAAGCTAACGTTTGGCCAGCGCCTAGGCCTTCTTGTTCAAACAGGATTGTACGATACCCTGCATTGTGCAGCCTATTAAGCAACCAAAGACCCGCAACTCCACCACCAAAGATGACGATGTCAGTTGAATAGCGTAATGTCATTAGGTACCTTCAAGTTGTTTGAGGAAGCATTTAAAATTGAAGCTCAAATTATATCGAGTAAATAGGAATATTCCCATCACGTACTTAAACCAGCTGGCGCTTTAAAAGATTCATGCCCCGCATTCTCTATAGTTTTCTCCTTAGTATCCTGATTCCTGGCATTTTGCTCAGGTTATTGCTGCGCTCGCTTGCAAATCCGAGCTATAGGCAACGAATTAGTGAAAGGTTTGCACTGAATAAAGCAGGCGCCGCCACCGCCACGAATAAAGAACCACTGGTGATGATACATGCGGTATCGGTTGGTGAAGTCATGGCCGTCATACCATTGGTGAAGGAGCTGTTGAAAAAACATCAGCCGGTGCTGGTGACGACTATGACCCCTACCGGCTCTGATACGGTTAGGTCTCAATTGGGCAACTGCGTTCAGCATTGTTATTTGCCGTATGACTTACCCGGCACAATGGCTAGGTTTTTGAATTCCGTAAATCCAGGTTTAGTTGTGATAGTGGAAACAGAGCTTTGGCCTAATCTGATTCATACAAGCAATGAGCTCAATATTCCAGTGGTTCTAGCGAATGCGCGAATGTCCCAAAAGTCAGCCAAAGGCTATGCGCGCTTGCATCGCCTTGCTATGCCCATGTTAAGAAAAATTGATCATATCGCCGCTCAGTCAGAACAAGATGCGCAGAGACTGATTGGTCTCGGGGCTGATCCGGGTAAAATTACCGTTACGGGAAGTTTAAAGTTTAATCAACTAATCTCGGATTCGATAGAAACCCGAGATTCATTCATGCAGTCGGTTTTGGATTCAGCAAGGCCGGTAATCATTGCTGCAAGTACCCGCGATGGTGAAGAAGGCAAAGTGCTAAATGCCTTCAAGCGTGTTCTTTTAGAGTTTCCTAGTGTTTTGTTGATTCTCGTGCCAAGGCATCTCGAGCGGTTTGATTCGGTAGCAGAATTAGTGAAGAAAAATCAACTGGGGTTGGTTAGGCGCACGCAGTTTAAATTACTCGAAACTTCCCATCAGGTATTTTTGGGAGACAGCATGGGAGAATTGATGGCGTACTATAGCTTAGCTAAAATCGCCTTTGTTGGTGGCAGTTTGGTAGATACTGGCTGCCAGAATGTTTTGGAACCTGCCGCCATCGGTTTGCCAGTAATAGTCGGCCCGTCTCAATTTAATTTTGCCTCAATTTGTGACCAGCTAGAAAAAGCAGGCGGCCTGCAGACAGTGAAAGACGAAGAGGGGTTAGCGAGAGTATGGCTTGATCTTCTTGAAGACCCACAAGTGGCCAAGGGTATGGGCCGAAGAGGCGCTCAATTGGTAAGCGAAAACCAATTGGCGCTGCCGAGGCTAATGGAGATAATCAATAAGATTACCCAGCGTTAACTTATTTCAGGGGTTTTGAATGAGTTAGGGTTTTGGGTGAGGACCTCGAGTGAGGTTTTCGGCACCGGACTTATGGACACGAATATTGTCCTCAATGCGTATCCCCCCGTAAGGATAGAGCTCATCTATAAGACTCCAATTAAGCATTTTTCCGATAGCCGTATTGCGCTGGGGCTCCAGCAACAAGGGGATAAAGTAACATCCAGGCTCAATTGTAAAAACCATGTTCTCTTCAATTGGTCGGGTATTTCGCAGCGCCGGTGAATAGACTGGCGCTGGTTTCATTGTGCCAGATAGGTCTTGCTGAAAGCCGGCCACATCATGTACCTGCAAACCTAACAGATGGCCAACACCGTGCGGCATAAAAAGTTGTGGTAATCTCGCCTCTAGCATCACACTATCATCTGCGTTAACAATATCTAGCTTTCGAAGAAGTGCGCCTACTTTACTTAATGTCAGGGCATGTATGTCTGTATAGTTGTTGCCAACTTTAATTGAATCTACGAGCTCGGTTTCAAGTGTTTCCATGCTCTCTAATAAGGTACGGAAAATTGGATGGGCAGAATCTTTTGCGTAAGTTCTGGTAATGTCAGAGCCATAGTTATTGACGCGATAACCAGCATCTATGAGCAGCACTTGGCTATCTATGGCGGTGTCACGGCGTTTGTTTTGATAGTGAAGTATGGCGGACTTTTCATCCAAGGCGACGATGTTTGTGTAAGGTGCCTCATACTCTAATATTTCGCAGGCCTGCAAATATGCTTGGTGTATCCCATATTCGCTAAAACCTGCGTTAAATGCGTCCTCGGCTGCTTTGTGACCAATGAGCGCTTTGGCGTTGGCTATTCTGAGCTGTGCTATTTCATATTCGGTCTTATATGCTCTCTTATAATCAAGATAACGTAGCAGTGGCAATAGGTTTACGCTGAGCTGATTTCCTAATAAACCCTGAATCATCTCTGCTTCTTGGCCCAAATAAAGTGTATTCGCTGTGTCAATATACTTGGCGATATCTTCCACACGATTTAGGCGGATGATATTTAGTGAATCAGTCCACCAATCGGCACTGTCAATGGTTTGGTCATACCAGTAATCAGAAGGTACTACTTGTAGATAACGAGGTCGCTGGCCTGGTGTGAAAAGTAGGAACTGGTCGGGTTTGTTGACAGGGACCCAGTGTAAAAAATGGGCATAGGCCTGAAACGCAATGGCTCGGTCATCGGCATAGTAGAAATGCTCACTTCCACTGTGTATAAGAATTGAACGCCCCTGAGGTACTCCACAGAACTGTAATGCACTCTGGTAATTATTTTCTAAGCTGGCAATATGATCTGCAAATAATTGCTTTGAAGGCATGTTGTCTATTTTCCTTTGATTCAAGCGCAGTATCTATAATCTAGAGAGCAGGCAACTTCGCAAACTGCGTGTTGTTCTACTTATAAGCCAATAATTATACTTTGATTTTCGCCGAGCCGAGTAATTATCTAAGGTAAGGACGATATCGCACGCAACTTGATTTGATTGGAGAGAGAAATGCTA